>Ga0078972_1006849_pt1 | contig 26329 bp, 18 predicted proteins | sample YelNatPaOPGAMG01_FD_67568 | JGI IMG/M metagenome (GOLD analysis project Ga0078972, IMG submission 67568) | Hot spring thermophilic microbial communities from Obsidian Pool, Yellowstone National Park, USA - OP-RAMG-01 (SPADES assembly) (version 2) | ecosystem: Environmental > Aquatic > Thermal...
CCACATAATCCCCTCGAATAATCCCATAAAGCTCAACCAAGGCACCTTCTGCACTTTCAGGTCGTTGGGCAATGATCTTTTTTAAGGTTTCCACCCGCTCTTTTTCACTTTCAGGCATACCCCCTCCAAGGGATTTCTCAAGTGGGCTACCACTCGTCTTCAATTGCCCATCCCAATCTGGAATACTATTATAAGGAGTGTCCAAAACCACGTTCCCCTGATACTGACATCCATCCGATGCCCAAAATCCATTCAATGTAGAAACTGCATACGTATTCCCAGGATAATTATAAACCTCTAAACCAGTATTGTCATGAACAGAACTGTAACAAATTCTCACCTGAGGACTTCCAGAATTCGCATAGACTTCAGTCCCCGTATTAGACCTCACTGTATTGTAACCCAGCCATGTATAGGGATATCCAATATAAATGACATCCGAATTGAACGTACTTAATCCATGATTTCCATTGGACTCAATCACACTCCCATAAAACCGAACAAGCCCTCCTGAATAGGAATACACGCCCACGGAATTGTTGTGATGAATCCGTGTGCCAATCACATCCAGCTGAGTACTGTTGTTACTAAATATCCCATACGTATTGTGATGCAAATCACAGCTCTTTACCTTGGCTTTGCTACTTTTACAATAAATGCCATAAGTACTGTTTTTTATCTCACAATTCTCAATGAGCGTCGGGTTGCCAGAAGTGGCATTGTATAGGTAAATCGGATACTGGCCGTATTCAAAAATGCAGTATTTGAAAATGCTATTGCCGCCTTGAACACGAATGGTCCATGAACTGGGTGATCCTGTTACCGAAGTAAATCGTATTGGATTAGCCTGAGTGCCTTGGGCATCGATTTTGCCTCCGGATTGAACATAAATGCTGTAATCGCCGTTAAAATAAACTTTTGTGCCTGGCAGAATAGTCAAGGTGTAGCCTGCTGGAACGATAAAATCATTTATAAGACATATATTACCAGACCATTTCCACACATTTTGTTCAAGTAAAAGCGAATAGGGCCAGTTATTGTATGTACTAAATAACTTATAGACTGGTTTAAATGTTGGATCAACCAAATGGATTGTTGAATATCTATCCCATAGTGTTGTGAAAAATGGTTTCGCATTCGAATTGGAATACAATTCAATTATCAAACCGGTTGGAACCAATTCATTTATTACTCCATTATATAAACGTACATAAGCTCTTAACTGGGATTTGCCGAATGTGACGCTAATTTGTTTGCGTGCTAATGAACCGTACTGAGATGGATTTTGATCTATTTGTGAAGTCGTTGAAGCAACCACATAGCCATTCGTGTCTTTCACCTTTAAAGTTACATTAACAGGGGACGTATCATAAACATTATAGATATCAGCGACAGCGGTAATACTATTTTCTCCAATATTCTCAAAGTTTATCTTCTGCCCTTCTATTCTTGAACCATTTACCTTAAAATAGCAATCATAAACTCCTATCGATGATAATACTTCATAATCATTAGGCAAAAAATGATTTAGGGAAGTTAACACAGCCCAACGAAATGAATTTTCATTCCAGGGCGCCCAATCTGAATACCATTTTGATGATGGGCCAACCTCTTCAAATACTACAGCACCAAGTTGTTTATAGATATTATTGTACGGCGTTAACAAAAAACTACTATTGGTAAAAACATTACTATTTTTATATGAAGTATACTCGTCTATATTTACTTTTGTCAATTGACTAGAAACAATATTGTCGGCTTTACTAATATTGTAATTCATGATACCAAAAAGAATTTTTTCTGATTCAAGCACTTTACCTTTTATTTCCTTTAAAGCGAGCCCATTTGCATAATTTACAATAAGTTCTCTTATAATATCAGTTACAAAAAAAGGTATCAGTGTTAAAATATCAACTCCAGGTGAATAATTTATATGCGTAGAAATCCATTCTGCTAATTTATCTGGGAAATATCCATAACCAATCAATTCAGGATAAAATCTGTTATAAAATCGAAAGAGGTGGAGGCATTCGATAAGTCCGCTTAAACTGATAGGGGGGTGTTGAAAATATTCAGGATGTAACTTATACCATTCATTTATGCATGCATGAAAAAATAATATTGTTGGATTAATTCCTACATAAAATTCTGTTTGATAAATAACGGGACCTACAGTGGGCTCAAATTGGTCTGTGCTCACCCATATATCATTATGAACAGTTTGTTTTACAAGATTTGCAGCAGAATTTCCTAACCGATAATCTGTCATAATTTCAATAGCCGCTTCGATTTCACCCGGTATTTGATCACCAGTAGTCTTAAGAATCGATAACCCACCTAAATTTGATTCGGCCGTCAATCTCGAAGCATAAAAATCATGACCTACTACATCTTCACAAAGGTGGGCGTAATACCCCAATACAAACGCCAATTTTTCACCACGGGCAGGGTTTGCTTCCACTGGTGTTTTATTTCCTGGATTTGGCCCAGGAGGCAGGGGTGCTCCTGAAACAAACTTCTGTAACATAAATTCCGCAAATTCGAAAGCATGCTTAGGATCATGGGTATCAAAACCAAACGGATAATCATAATCGGGCAAATTAGTAAGGTTAATCTCGTATGTTAGACTTGTGACGCCAGTAATATTTTTAACCTTTGAGTATAAATTCAACATGCTTTCTTTCAGCCGGTTGGTAAACTGGGCATCAGGGAAAATACTTCCATATAGAAAGTAGCTTTTGTGTGTTGAAATACAATTTCCGATAGGAGTCCCTATTGGGTATTTTGCAAGAATTGCTTCGTAATGATTCATGTGGGTTGAATAACCATAAGGGAATACACTTCTAAAAGAAAACAAAGAAAGTATCAAAATAAAATGGATACCTATGATCGAAATCGTTTTTTTAAACATGTTATACCTCCCTTTCGTTAAAATGTTTTATATAGATTTAAATATTTGTTATAATTAATATCCCCCAAAATACCGAACGACCCCATTTCATGTAATAATCCTCATATATTCCTTTATATACACCAAATACAAAAATATCATTCAATTCTACAAATGGTTCAATAGTGATATTTTCATTAGATATGGGGCACTTTAATGTGTACCCAAGATGGCACCCCGTTCCAGTATTCCGATGAAAATGAGTTTTCATCTGTAACTCATTCATACCAAATTCTGTCACTCCATTGATTTTTTCATCAAGAATATAAATATCAATCCCTGAATGCAAAACGAAGTATTTCCACCGCAAATTTAGATCGAACGCAAGATCATTGAAATAAATGGCTCTTTGCTTTGCAATTAAATCATCGCTGTAATTTTTAAGCTCTCCTTTGAAGGCTTTATGATTGTATTCTATTCCAAAATGTATTCTTTTGTATAAACCAAAGGATATGCCTATTGCATCCTGCCTGACTGTTGGTAGAAAATTCCACCCTTCATTTAGTATGTTTTCATGATTGAATGCAATGAATGGACCTGTTTTTAAATATATCCCGACACGATGTCGTTTGATATTTTCCGAAGCTTTTATTTGTCGTGGCAACAAAAATAAAAACAAAAGTAAAAAAAGCCACCTTATTAACGATAACATAATATGATCCTCTCATTTGAGTTCAGAATAAAATCGTCAAGCTCCTTCATGTTGAAAAATCAATAAGTTCCGATTGCTTGATCCAACCATCCCAATCGCTTGCTGAAGAGACTGTACTGCCCCCCCATTTCTCAAACCACTTTTAATGCCCAAATGTTATTAAGCTCCTCCTGCTTCTATCCTTTTTTCCTCAAAACCCCTCTGGACTTAAAAGAACCAAGTTCAAGAGTGCCCATAATCCTCTTCTTCTGGCTTGCAGTTTTAGAATGTAGCTTTATTTTTGCAGAAAACGGATGCAAATCCTGGGTGTCAATACTGTTTCTGCAGTATAATAATAATAATAATAAAATTCGATTTTGTCAAGAGATTTTTATAAAAATTTAAAGACCGAGCAAAACCTCACCACACCTTCCAAAGAAAAAGGCTTCTTGAGGCAAAAATACCACCCAAGAAGCCTTTTTTTCTAATCAAAAAATTTTACCGAATCAGCGTGAATTTCTTGGAAATGATTTTATCGTCCAACTTTAATACAAACACATATACGCCTGAAGCCATTTCCCTATTGCGATTGTCTTTCCCGTCCCAAACAATGGAATAAGTCCCAGCCTCTTTTTTGCCATTCACCAATTCTCTCACTTCCTGCCCAAGCAAGTTGAATACCTTCAAGCTCACATTTCTCGATTCAGAAAGATGAAAACACAAAGTCGTCGAGGGATTGCCAGGATTGGGATAATTATCCAAAACGGCCACAGATCCACTTGATACACTGGGTTCACTCTCTCCATACGGTTCAAAGCTTTCTGGAGGCTTGAACAATCCTTTTTTCATCTGGTACTTCACATCAGAAACATCTTCTTCAAAAAGCCGAATCAATTCCTCTCTGTCTGAATATTTCTGCTTCAATTCTCTAAGACAATGGCCAGCCTCTGCAAGATTTCCTCTATGGGTATACCCAAATCCCAAATCTGTAAGCACGTACATCCGATCCACTCCGTCCAATTCTTTCAGACCCACATGTGAAAGCTTGACAAACTTCTCAAAATCCTGATCCAGCATCTTCCAGAGGATCATGTACCGAAGGGCCATTTTCCCAATCTTTTGATCCTTCTGAGAATTATAAATTCCTTCCAGAAAATCGTAGAATTTGTCTTTCTCCTTTAATTTGTCTTCCACATAATCCGATCGAACAATCGAATAAAGCCAAACCAAAGCAGTCTCTGCCTTATCGGAAAGTGGATTTTTGGAAATAATCTCTTTGTACAGCCTGATTTTCTCAACATCGGGAAGACTTGGATCTACAATCCAATCAGGATTTCCCCCAATCAACGGTTCAAGTGCCTTGCCAAAAGGACCATTTGTAAAACGCTGTCCATCCCAAGAGGGAAGACTATTCTGAGGAGATTGAAGATACACATCTCCTGAATATTGACAACCATTGACATCCCAGTAACAGTTCTGGGTGTAAATCTGAGGGTTTCCAGGATAATTGTACACCTCAAGGCCAGTGTTGTGGTGAATGGAGGAATAATTCATTTCCACATGCGGGTTACCCGAGGATGCATACACTTCGTCTCCACCATTATTGCGGATCGTATTATATCCATACCACTTGTAAGGTTCTCCAATATGGATGTGATCTATATTTGAAGTATATAGGCCGTTGCTTCCGTTGTTCTCGATAACATTTCCGTAAAATTCCAGGAAATTGTTGGAAAGAGAATAAATACCGTACTGGGAGTTGTGATGAATCCAATTTCCTGTGAATTTGACATCAGGATTATTGTAACAATGAACGCCGTAATAACCGTTGCTTTTCATCTCACAGCTTTTCACCTTGGCATTGCTATGGTACAATCTCAAACCGTAGTGACTGTTGTCTTTAAAAGTGCAATTCTCAATGAGCGTCGGGTTGCCAGAAGTGGCATAGTATAGATACAGCGGATACCAGCCGTATTCGAAGATGCAGTATTTGAAAATGCTGTTTCCGCCTTGGAGTTGGACGTATTTCCATGAACCTGGGGTTGTACCAGTGGCCGAAGTAAATCGGATGGGCTGTGAAGAACTGCCCTGGGCAATCACCTTAGCACCACTATTCACTGTGATTGTATATGGACCCCAGAACTCAATCGTGGTGCCAGGCTCAATGGTTAATATTGAATTATTATTCACAATTACGCTTCCATTGAGACATATTGTGCCAGACCATGTCGTATTTTGGGTGATTGTACCAGACCAAATTTCAGGACGAGGCAATTGTCCTGTTTCGACAGCAAACCAGTATAATAGCCCCGCTGTTGCTTTAATTGCATATGGTTGGAGTGCTTGGTGAATAATATTTACAGCATTTCTTATAGTAGTGGCAGAATTACTAAGATTAGGATCCAAAGAACTAGAACTAGGTGAAGGAGGTAAATTTGACATTATCTCAGATAAAATAGATAAATTACTATTATAATTATCATCGCCGTTTATTCTACTATCTGCAAAATGATCTGCAATTTGATTCATTAAATACATTAAAAAAAAGACTGGATCATTATGAATAAAAGGATTAATAAATTTTCCTCCTTGGTTCCAAATTTCATCTGCAGTCCATTGATGAAAATACGGTCCTTCTTGATTAAAGCATTGATGCTCATATTCATCAAAACGCATGCCTCTATCCCCCTCGAATTTCGCGCCGTGCGCTGTACAATGGACATGCGCAGGCACGGACATATCACCTAACAAGTGGCACATCCTCCCAAGGATCTCATATGCATGAGCTTTATGAAAAAGACTGAAACTTGTATTCCAAGTCGGGCAATCTGTATTATACCAAAAACTGTCCTCAGCCCTATAACTAAAAGCGCTAAAACTTTCTCTGGAATTATAAAAGTCGATTAAAGCTGGAATATTAAATTTGGTCATAAGGTGAATACTATTAGGAAAACACCATGACCATGATATTTTTTTATTATTATAAGCCCATATAAAATCATATGCGCCATTGATATATTTTCGCATTTTTTGCATTGCATTCTCTGGAATAGTAAAACTCCAATATATATTATCATTCCCTATCCGAAATTTATCACTTAAAGTTGTAGGGGCATTTTCTCCATTATCTGCATCCCAAAAATGAGTAATGGTTGTATAAGCTTTTCTACTTATATCATTTTCAGTCCAGTCATCATACACTTCCACTAAAATAGATAGTGGTATAGTTTGGTGATATTGAGGTTTTTTTAAAATTCCATAACCATATACCACATCATACTCATCCTCTAAACAAACCCCTGAAACAATTTTCAATGCACCAAAAGAACCGTCCGCAGAACTCCCACTCCATATTTCGTTATTGCCAATATAATTTTCCATATCATTTAATTGTGTTGGGTATGATTTTTTTAGTAATTTAAAAGCTTCCCGAACTATGTACTGATGATGCGGGCCATCATGAGCCAAAAGAATGGAATTACTCATAATTAATAAAAATACGATAGCAAGAAATCGATTACACATCTTTTGTTCCCTCCTACATTTTTTGTTTGAAGATAATGATGTACTTACCTTTGTTTTTTTCTGAAAAAATCAAAAGTTCTTCTGTACTCAGTCACCAGATTCGATTTCACAGATGAATTATTCATTATTATTTTTATTCTCTCAATTGGCCAATATATAATTCTATCATTCCTCCCGTGAAAGTTTTTTCTTTGTTAATGTTTCCAAAATATGAAGCGCCAACCCCAAAAATTGGTAGAATCTCAATTCTAAACTTGGCTTCGAATAATAGACCATACGTCGCTATATGAAGCTCTTCATATTCTTTATACTTAATTTGCTTCCCTCGATTTATTGCATTTAAATAACCAATACCTCCTGATAAACTGAATCCTATAAATTCTTGCCTATAAGATCTTCCGTAGAGAATTCCTTTTTCTTTGAAGCTTAATGAGGGCTCCTCAAACTCATAACCTCCAGGACTAAATTGAAGTTCTTCACCTTCTAGATATTTTAGTGTAAATACATTCTCTTTATAACTATATGAAAAACTTGTATTAAATGAAAGGCCAAAATAACATGCGCCAACACCTACGTTTATCCAAAAACAAGAATTTGATGTTTTATTTTTAGCCGTTTGCATCTCTTCAGCATACACATAGTATATCATAATTATGGAAAAAGTTATGACTGCCAATTTGATGGGATATGGATTAATTATTCTCATTTAATTCACCTTCTGCTGACTAAAGCGTACGATTATTTTATCTAAGTGGTTTAACTCCTGTACTGCACCCCATTTTCAACTCACTTTTAATGCCCTAAAAGTTGTCAAAAGTCATCCTGCTTCTATCCTTTTTTCCTCAAAACCCCCTCTGAACTTAAAAGAACCAAGCTCAAGAGTGCCCATAATCATCTTCTTCTGGCTTGCAGTTTTAGAATGTAGCTCTATTTTTGCAGAAAACGGATGCAAATCCTGGGTGTCAATACTGTTTCTGCAGTATAATGAAATAAATAATAAAATTCGATTTTGTCAAGAGATTTTTGAATAAAAATTTGCGGATCGAACAAAAAATCTTTATCTTATGTGCTATGAAAATCAGTGGTTTTTCTTTTGCTCGAAATGCCATTCAATTGTACTATCCAGTGGTCGAATCGATTCGTTCCATTCTCCCCATTGTGGATGAATTTGTCATTGCAGTGGGCCAAAGTGAAGACAACACCCGAGAGGCCATTTTCTCCATTGGGGATCCAAAAATCCGAATCATTGACACGGTATGGGACGAACGCCATTTCCATAAAGGCATTGTCAATGCCATTCAGACCGACATTGCCAAAAATGCTTGCACTGGGGATTGGCTATTTTATCTCCAAGCAGATGAAGTGGTCCACGAAAAATATTTGCCTTTAATAAAAGAAAAATGCGAAGCGTTTTTGCATCGAGAAGAAGTGGAAGGGTTTCTTTTCCGATATAAACATTTCTGGGGAGATTACGATCATTACCACGCCGGGCATGGATGGTACTCCCACGAAATTCGCATCATTCGAAATCGACCCGATATTCATTCTTGGCAAAGTGCCCAATCCTTTCGGCGTTTTGATTGGTACGAACATCCTCGACAACCCAAAGGCCATCATCCCCTCCGCGTGGTGAAAATCGATGCTGAAATTTACCACTATGGGTGGGTGAGGCCACCCCATCTCATGCAACAAAAGAGAAAGGCGTTGGATTCTGTTCACTGGGGTCTCAAGCGTGCCCAACAGTATTACGAACAGGCGCCTCCCGTATTTGACTATGGCCCCATGGATCGGTTGGCCGTTTTTACCGGCACGCACCCGCGTGTCATGTGGGAGAGAATCCAACAAATGGATTGGAAAGATCGATTACAGTCTTCGGGCAAACCCAATCCGGCGCGGCCTCTGCACAAACATGAGCGATTGAAATATCGGATTCTCACCTGGATTGAAAATCGCCTTCTTGGAGGAAGAAGGATTGGAGAATTTAAAAATTATCGTTTGATCAAGGTCAAATGAAACGGGTTCTTTTCCTCACATACCATTTTCCGCCTGAAGGGGGGCCTGCAGTGCAGAGGGTTTTAAAATTTGTCAAATATCTTCCCTGTTTTGGATATGAGCCCATTGTACTGACTTCGCTCCATCCCATAAAAGTCCAAGATCCAGATCTTTTGGCAGATATTCCTTCTTCCATTCGAGTGTATCGCATTCTAGACCCTTTTGCTTGGCTTCCTTTTGCATTTCGAAAATGGTTTGGCGGAAACCGCATTCCAGATCGGCACATCACTTGGAAACACTTTGTTCTTCGGAAAGCAGAGAAAATTCTCCAAAAGGAAAAAATCGATCTTTTGTTTTCCTCTTCTCCTCCCCATTCTATTCAGGTGATTGCAAAAGCATTGGCGTCTCAGTACAATCTCCCTTGGATTGCAGATTTCCGGGATGAATGGACTCGGGATTCTTATTTTTCTCCAAATGCCCAAATTTCTAAATTGGAAAAAGAGACGCTACAGGCCTGCCAAGCCATTACCACGGTGACTTTGGCCGCAAGGAAAAACTTTCTGGACATTACGAATTCTACTGTGCCTGTGTATTTTTTGCCCAATGGGTATGATCCAGAAGATTTTGAAGAACGGATTCTGTTGAAAACCAAAAAATCGCACAAGTTAAATATCACGTACTGTGGCCGTTTTACGAAAAAGAGTTCTCCGCATCCATTTTTTGAAGGACTACGAGACGTTTTGTCTCAAGAGCCTTTTTGGAAATTGCATCTCCACATTCGCGTGATCGGAGGGACAAAAAATTCCAGGGTCATGACTTTATTCCCTGAACTTAAACCCATTGTCGAATTCATTCCCTATCAACCCCACAACCGAGCTTTGGCTTTGATGCAAGAAGCAGATGTGTTGCTTCTCTTATCCACTGGGAAACCAGGATCAGAAATTCCGACAGGCAAAGTCTATGAATACATGGCAAGTCAGAAACCCATTTTGGCCATTGTGTCTCATCAGGGTGAATTGAGTGAGATGCTTTCTCACTATGGCAATGCGTATCTGGCGATTCTTTCTGAGGAAGGCGCTGTGAGCCGAACTTTGAGAGAAATTTTTCAAAATTGGAAAAACGGAAAATTGGAAAAATCAATCCAGCTCCAGTGGGTGGAGCAATTCGATCGAAAAAAACAGACCGCAGCGTTGGCCAAAATTTTTGATTCGGTATTAGGCAAAAGGGAACACGAATGAATACTTGTCTGCATCTGGGGATTCAAGGCCAACCCTATAATATTTGGAAAGCAGATCCCAATACCCGGAGGTATCGAAATGAATTGCTTCGGTATTTTCAGTTGCTGCGGATGATCCCCAAAGGGATTTCTCAGATTCTCGATATTGGTTGTGGAACAGGATATATGTCTGTGCTTTTGGCCAAAGCGGGCATGAAGGTGATCGCCCTGGATATTCGAAAGGAGAATTTGGCCTGTTTTGAAGCCATGGCCAAAACTTACAAGATTCGCCAGGTCCATGGAGATCTTTTTCAAATGCATTTTCCACCTGTGGACGCTTTATTGTGTCAAGAAGTGCTTGAACACATTGAGGATGTGGAAAAAGCCTTACATAAAATGAAAGAATTTTTAAGACCCGGAGCATGGGCCTTGTTTTGTGTGCCTTATCAGGAGAATTTGGATGCCAAGCAAGTCCAATGTCCGCAATGTGGCCAATGGATTCATAAAAATGGCCATCTCCATTCGTTTACAGAGTCTACTTTTTCTGCGCTTTTAAAAAGCACGGGATATCGGATCCAGCAGGTTCAAAAAATTGTAAACAAACGCACTGTAAAATGGACCACGCAATTCCATATTCCTATCCATCATGGAGTGCTGTGGTTCGATCAAATCGTCAATGCGTGTTTTCCCCATAAATCCGCCTATTTGGCTGTTCTTACTCAAAAACCCAAGTAAATCCATGAACATTGCCTATCTCCATACTGGATATTTTCCTTCTTCTTCTCCCAGTTTTACCTTTTCCACTTTCAATGCCATGGCTTTGGCCAAAGTCTTTGAGACATGCCATTTTTTTATCAAACGCAATAGTTCCCTTTCTCCAGAAAAAGTCATTTCTTTATTTTTTGATCTTTCCATGCCTCCTTCCTTGGTGATCCATCCCATGAGGGATTTTTCTTTTCTTCGCACAAACCAATGGTATGTGAAAAGAGTCGAAAAGCGACTTCAAAAATTCATTCGAGAACGAAAAGTGGACGGAGTGATTGCCCGGCATCCTGTATTTTTACAAAGCTTAAGCAAGCTTCGAAAACAGTTTGGTATCCCTGTTTTTTATGAAACACACGATTTCTATGCAGATCTTTCTCTTCGAAACGATGTCCGTGCACAAAAAAAAGCCAAATTTGAGAAATGGGAAAAAACCTGGATTCCGCATCTTTCTGGCGTGATTTGTTTACAAGAGGCGCAAAAAGAATTTTATCAAGCGGTTTTTCCAGATCAACGGATTGAGGTGGCTCGCACTGGGCTTTGGCAATTGTATCGTTTGCCCCATCGTGAATTTCGTTTTGTCACGTATATCGGTTCTTTGGATTTTCACAAAGGCATTGATTTTCTTCTGGAGGCCATTGCCCATTCTCAAACTCGACCTCCTCTTTTGATCATTGGAGGGAAAAATAAAACAGAAATTGAACAGATGGAAAGAAAAATTCAAAATCGAAAAAGCGATTTTCCTGTGCAGATTACAGGTTGGGTGGATAAAAGAACATTGTCTGCATATCTTGCTCAAACTGTGGTGGGGGTGGTTCCTCTTCAGGATACATTTTTTAATCGATATTTGACCTCTCCATTGAAAATCTTTGATTATTATAGCCACGGCATTCCAGTCATTGCACCGGATTTTCCTACCATGCGAGAATTAATCCAGGAAAATAAAACAGGGGTTTTTTTCGAGCCTGGAAATCCTATTGCATTGGCAGAAAAGATTGATTATTTTTTTTCGAATCTCACCCATTGGAATCAATGGAGTGAAGCGGTATATCAGCATGCAGAAAATTTCACCTGGGAAAAACGGGCCCAACGCATTCTGGAGATCGTGACACGAGAAAAGGGATGAGAGATGTGATGCACATTGTGCTTGTGGATAAACATCGCCTTCCCGTATTTGGATACGGTGGGAGTGAACGCATCACGTGGTGGCTTGCCAAGGGACTTGCGCACATGGGCCATCGGGTGACTTTGCTTACCCATCCTCAATCGAAATGTCCTTTTGCAAAAGTCATCCCTCTGGATAAAAAAATCCCTTTAGAAGCCCAAATCCCTCGGGATGCAGATGTGGTGCAATTTCAATTCAAAATTCAAAATCCTCCCATTTCTATTCCTTACGTGGTGAGTATTCACGGAAATGGAAAACCTGGGGAAACCTATGATCCAAATTCTGTGTTTCTCTCCCAAAAGCACGCAGAGAACCACGGAGCCAGTTGCTTTGTCTATTGTGGATTAGATCCAGAAGAATACGGGCCTTTTGATCCTCAGAGTGCTCGAAAACATTTTCTTTTTTTGGCCAAAGCCTCTCGAAAAGTGAAAAATCTCAAAGGGTGTATTCGGATTGCCAAAGCGCTCAATACTTCTCTTGCCATTGTGGGTGGAAGAGGATGGAGCTTTGATCCACGAATTCGGTACATGGGCTATCTTGATGGAGAGAAGAAAAATCAAGTGCTTCGGGAATCTATTGCGCTTTTATTTCCTGTGCTTTGGGAAGAACCCTTTGGTCTTGCCATGATTGAAGCGCTTTATCATGGCGCTCCTGTGTATGGAACCCCTTTTGGATCTCTTCCTGAACTTGTGCCTTCGGATGTCGGTTTTCTCTCTTCAAATTTGGACGACCTCATCGCTTCGCTTCGAGAGGGAATTCCATTTGATCGGAAGAGATGCCACGAATGGGTTTGTGACCATTTTTTACATTCTCACATGGCCAAAGGGTATCTTCAACTCTATGAAAAAGTAGGAAGAGGTGAAAAATTGAATCCCCAACTTCCTGTAAAAAAAGCAGAAGCCACCCGCTATGTCCAATAAGCTTTCTGTTGTGATGATCACAAAAAACGAAGAATCCAATATCGAAGCCAGTTTAAAATCTATTCAATGGGCAGATGAAATTGTTGTGTACGATTCAGGCTCTTCAGATGAGACGGTTGCCATTTGTCGAAAATTTGGATGCAAGGTCATTCAAGGCCCTTGGAAAGGATTTGGACCCACCAAGCGAATGGCTGTCGAACATGCCACTTTTGATTGGATTCTTTCTTTGGATGCAGACGAACGGGTGAGTGACCCCTTGCGTTTGCGAATCCAACAGATTTTGATCCATCCGGAATGTCACGGATATCGAATTCGTCGGCATTCGTATTACTTGGGCCATCGCATTCGGTTCAGTGGATGGCAATTTGATCGGCCTTTGCGCTTGTTTCATCGTCAATTTGGAAATTTTAATGAAAAGGTGGTGCATGAATCTGTCCGAATTCATGGCCCTGTCGGAAACATCACAGAACCGATTGTGCATTATCCGTATCCCACGTTGGAATCTCACATTGCCAAAATGTCTCGATATGCATTTTTGGCTGCCCAAGGCACTCCCAGACATCGTTGTAAAAATTTGGGATGTGTGCTGTTTCACGGAGTCCATAAATTTTTAAAAATGTACGTGTTCCAATTCGGTTTTTTAGATGGATGGCCCGGATTGGTTTTGGCCAAAAATTCTGCATTTGGTGTGTACTTGAAATATTTGAATTTGTGGTTAGAAGCGAAAACGAAACCATGAGTCCTCCCCATTCTGCTTTTTCGAAAAGTTTTCCAGCAATTCTTCACGTGGACGATGGCATGCATTGGCGAGGGGGCCAACAACAGGTGTTTTATCTCCTCAAAGGCTTGACAGAAAAAAATATCCCAACTGCACTGGTTTCTCCGCCAGGCTCGATGCTTGGGGCACGCTCAAAAGAGGCAGGCCTCTGTTCAATTCCATTGACCATGCGTGGGGAAATGGATTTCATGGCAGGATTTCGCATCGCCTCTCTTTGTAAAACACGCGGGTTTAAAATTCTGCAAGCCCATACTGGCCATGCATTGTCTCTTTGCCTTTGGGCCAAGCTGTTTTACCCTCCCCTCCAACTGATTGCAGTGCGCCGGGTGGATTTTCATATTGGGAAGAATCTCTTGAGCAGATGGAAATATACCCATCCCTGGATCGATCGAATCGTATGTCTGTCTCGAGCCATTCAAGAGGTGTTGCTGGCCGATGGTATTCCAAAAGAAAAATTGGTGGTCATCCCCAGTGGAATTGATTTGCATCGCTTTGATTCTGTTCAAGTGCCGAACGATTTCCGAAAAAAATGGGGGATTCCTGAAGATCATGTTCTCATTGGCACTGTGGCTGCGATGGCAGGGCACAAGGATTATCCCACGTTTCTTTCCAGTGCCCGAATGGTTTTAGATCGCACCGATCGGGTGAGTTTTTGTGTGGTCGGGGATGGGCCTGAGGAGAAAAAGGTGCATCAAATGGCAGAGTCCTTAGGACTTTTGCCTCACATTCGATTTGTTGGCTTTCGCTCGGATGTAGAGATTTTTTTAAAGGCCTTTGATATTTTTGTTTTGTCTTCCAAAAAAGAAGGATTGGGCACGTCCCTATTGGACGCTCAGGCTGTGGGGATCCCTGTCGTGGCTTGTGCCAGTGGAGGAATCCCAGAGATTGTCATTCACGAAAAAAACGGACTTTTGGTGCCTTCGCAAAATCCTTTGCTTTTGGCAGAGGCAATTCTCCGTTTGGTGAATGATGCAACACTTCGGAAGCGTTTGGGGCAAACCGGCCGGATCATGGTCCAAGCTTTTGATATTACCCATACAGTGGAAAAATACATCGCGCTGTATGAAGAATTGGGATATTCTGGGGAAAATGGAGAACGGAAAAGGGGAAATGGCAAATAAAAAGATTCTGGTGATTCAAACCGCGTTTTTGGGAGATGTGATTCTTTCCACGCCTTTTTTTAGGGCACTTGCTCACGTTTTTCCTGGTGCACAAGTGGATGTGGTGACCATTCCTTCGACGCGATCTTTACTTCAATACCATCCTGGCATTCATCGCATTTGGACTTTGAACAAACGGAATCTTTTTCGGAAAGGGATGGATTTTTTCCGTCTCGTGCATGCGTTTCGAAAGGAGAAATACGATTTGGCCTTTTCGTTACAGCTTCATCTGACCTCTTCTTTTCTTCTTTTGGCTTCTGGGATTCCGGTCCGGGTGGGATTTTCTCGACAGAAGTTTCTTACCCATCCGATTCAAATTCCCAAAGGGCTTTCGGTGCGGGAGCGGTATTTGTATCTTCTTTCTCCTTGGGTCCATTCCTCCTTGGATTCACATACTGAACTTTTCTGGTCTGACAAAGAAAACCAAAGCGCTCAAGAAATTTTTGAAAAATGGCACAGAGCCGGAAGGCCTGCGATTGGCATTGCCCCAGGTTCGATTTGGCCGACCAAGCGATGGCCTTTCGAGTATTATCGAATTTTGGTAGAAAAGCTTTCTTTTGAGAATATCGATATTTTTCTTGTGGGTGGACCTGAAGATTTTTCTCTCTGTGAAAAGGTAAAAGGAAAAAGTGAGGCAGTGAATCTTGCAGGCAAGCTTTCCATTTTAGAATCTGCTGCCTTGCTTCAGAAGCTGGATCTTTTGGTGACCAATGATTCTGCGCCCATGCACATGGCCAATGCAGTGGGTACCAAAGTCATTGCCATTTTTGGACCCACAGTCCGACGGTTTGGGTGTTATCCTTATCGGGAAGAGGACGAAGTTCTTGAAGTGGATTTGCCCTGTCGGCCTTGTTCCAAGCATGGGGGAAAGCGATGCCCTCAAGGTCATTTTCGATGCATGCGAGACATTGCTCCAGAAAAAGTGGTGGCTCGTGTGAATGCATATTTGGGAGAAAAGAAAAAATGAAAGTAGATCGATTTGTGATATTGACCGGAAATCACCATTTTTTTGGACAAACCCGAAAGCCCTGGGTGAGTATGAATGTGGACCAGATGGTTGATGTTTTTAAAGTCCATGGGTGGAACCCAGAGGTGTTCCCATTCCATGCCGTGGCCAATGGCAAGGTTTCCATTCAGAACGCGCTTGTCCTTTATACATTTAGTCAAAAAATAAACCGGAGGCAATATATTTTGGATGTTGTCCGATTTCTCGATGACGGCACCAATGTGCTCATCCCTCGGTACGATCTCCTCAAATGTCACGAGAACAAAGGGTATCAAGAGTTGTACAAAAGGCGATTGCACATTGTTTCTCTGGACGCATTTTATTTTAGTAAATTTGAAGAAGTGGCAGAGTATCCGATCCATTATCCCATGGTGCTGAAATCGGTGGATACCTCCAATGGAAAGGGTGTGTTTTTGGTCCGAAGTGAAAAAGAACTCAAGAAAAGAGTGTATCGTTTGGAACGGCAGAACATAGGAACCTTGCTAGATTTATTCCGAAGAAAATATTTTCGATTGCCAAAACATTATCCCGAATATCCTGAATATAGCAATCGAGAAGATTATCTTCAATATCGAGATTATATTCTTAAAGAAAAAAATTTTATCCTTCAAGAATATGTGCCAGGGCTTGATTTTGACTATCGGGTGGTGGGAATGTACGGGAAATACTTTGTCATTAAACGGTTTGCTTTCAAAGGAGATTTTCGAGCCAGTGGGACAAAAAAGCACGACTATTGGGTCGTGGTAGAGCCTTCCTTGTTAGATTTTGCAGAAAGTATTTTCCAAAAATTCGATACGCCTTTTCTTGCCATGGACATTGGGGTTCAGAATGGAAGATTTTGTTTGTTTGAATTCCAGGCGCTTCACTTTGGGATCAATTCGATCCTTCGGACCCCGGGATTTTATCAAAAAGAAAATTCTGGTTGGCGTTTTGTCGAAGCACGATCCAAAATCGAAACCGAATTGGCCGAAGCGCTGGTCCGGTATGCGTCTGCCAAAGGGATAATGGGCTAAAAATGGTCCCGGGATATTATCTTCTCAAATGGCCTTACACAGGCTTCTGGAAATTGGCTCAATGGTTCAGCTCGCCTCGCCCGGTGGTGGTGTATGCCACGCATCCATTGGATATTGTGGTCTTGAAACCCGTGTTGAAGTATCTTCCCCCGATTCCCGTGTTGCCAAGAAATCGAAAAACAAAATGCTATGCCACGCGCGTTGGCTTTTCTTGTATTTCTCATCCTGCTTTTCCGAAAGCAGTGCTCATGGCGCGACATTCTGGCCACCTCTTTCCTTGTCCTGACATCATCCGAATTGGGTTTCGACACGGCGCATATTCCTTTAAGGCCTTTGCAAAACCAGAATATTACAATTTATTCCATGTGTTTTTTATGACCAGTGAAGCAGAAGTGGAAAAAGCCAAGGCCGCGGGGATTCGCAACGCAAAAGCCATTGGATTTCCCAAATTGGATCCTGCATTCGATGGGACCTGGAATGAAAAGACCTTGGCTCCCTATCGGCAGTCTCTTGGATTGGACAGAGAAAAGCCCACCGTGATCTTTACTGCCACTTGGGATCGCAGTGGCATGAGTGCGATTGATCAATGGATTGGACTTCTTCCTGAGTTGTCCAAGACGTATCACATTTTGGTCACTGTGCATCCTTGGATGTCCTTTCGGTACGTTCGAATTTTACAGAAGATGCGAGAGATTCATTTTATCCAAGATCCGGACATTTTACCCTATCTCCTTTTGTCAGATTGTCTCGTGGGCGATACCAGTTCCATTATTGCGGAATTTTGCGCATTGGATAAACCCATTGTGACGTTTCGTGTTCCTCCAGGCCCTCGCTCTCTGCCAGAAATTGAACAACTGCTCGAAGAAATTTCGATCCGGATTGATCGTTCTTTAGAACTTGGAAATGCCATTCAACATGCGCTTGATTCTCCAGACGAAAAAAGACATTTTCGACAAAAAGCCGCACTAAAGATGTTTGGCCCATTGGACGGAAAAGCAGGCCTTCGGGCAGGAGAAATTATTCGGGAGTGGCTGCCGGAGCTGAGCTGACCTTTTCTTCAGGAGGGCGGGTTTTCCATCGTCGATGCATCCAAAACCAATGATCTGGATATTTTCGGATGGCCTTTTCCAAAAGGGAGGTATACGCTTGGGTAAGAAAGTGGATATTTTCTGGCGTTGCCCCCCCTTGAAGAGAATCGGTTCGAATGAGCTCGAACTCAAACCGATGGCGTCCATTGGCCAGCCGAATGGCACTTCCAAAAAGAATGGGAGCTCGGGTCCGCAGAGCAAATACTGCAGGGCCCTGGTGGTTGGAAACTTGGGTATGAAAAAAATTGACAAAAATACCGTCTTTGCCTGCATCTTGATCTGCAAGCATGGCCACCCATCCATTGTTCCATAATGTCCGGATCACCCTCCGCATCGCAATCCCCATGGGAATGATTTGAATGCCCATACATTCTCGATGTCGATTCATTAAATCGTCTACCCATTGATTTTTTTGCTGACCCACGAGAAAGGCAATGGGATAGCCTCGTTGCGCCAGATAGGCCCCCATGAGTTCCCAATTTCCAAAATGCCCACCTACGAGCACTGCACCTTTCCCATTTTTTAATGCCCATTGGAGATGCTCTTCTCCTTTGAGTTCGCAAGAAGAAAGCACCTCTTTCTTTTTTAAAATGGGAAAACGGCTGTATTCAAACATCATTTTGGCAAAGTTTTGATAGGCACGGAGTGCAATATTTTCTAATTCCTCTTGGGAAGCTTCTGGAAAAGCCCGACGGAGATTTTCCATTACGACTTGTCGTCGGATCCGAATGATGGAAAAAGCGATCCAACCAAGCATTTCAGCAAATCGATGAACCGTGCGAAGAGAACTCGTCCATATCCAGAGCATCACCAGTCGAAGGATCATGTATTCGATGCCATGACGCATCTTCAGGAATAATTTCTTCTTCATCCGTTTCTCCTTTTTGCCAATTTTTTTGAATGTGCTGGGTTCTTCGCCGCGTACTCCACAATGCCATGAAAAATAATATAACAAACACAAGACTCAATAGAAAAGAGAAATGAAGCATTAAATATTTTGCATATTTCCCTTTAATGGAAGTCATCCAACTTTGCTGAAATTCGGTCAAATCCATTCCGATACTTGCCCGAAAGGCTCGATGAAAAGAAATCCCTTGGGCCATTCGCGACACCATGTCTTGAACTGCTTCAAAACCGTATTGATCAATCAGATATTCCACTGCTGAAACCGATTCTGCATAGGCCAAAGCGGCTTTTTCAGGATTAAAGCGAAGGACATGATCGATTTCTTCCAGTCTCAAGGTTTGCCCAAAAAGAAAGCTCTGGGCAATACGAAGTTTTTCCCAAAGGCCGTATTCTTTTGAAACAAATACAGCCAGGCCTTCTATAAACCAGCGGTCCATTTTTGCCTGTTGGGTGGTCTGATTCATTACCCAATGGCATAATTCGTGTATTACAATTTGTTTTAATTCCATTTCAGAAAAACGAAAGCTTGAAGATTTCAAATAAATCTGATTTCTCGAGAGGTCCACTGCCGCAACACCCCATTCTGGAATTTCATTTCCTGTCAGTCGATCGAATTCCTTTTGGTTTTCTGCAATATAGATGACAAGGGTATCGAGGGATGGACGTTGAAAAAGCCATAAGAGTTCTGGCAATTGGGCATTCACAATGGAAAGGACCGTACGGCCAAAAGCAAGATCTTGAGGTTTACAAAAAATGAAAACTTTCCCACTTTCGATTTTCTCCCACTTGTCTGAAGAAAAACATCCTGAGACGAGCCCAATTCCCAAAAGGCACAGGATTGTTTTTGAGATCCACTTTGGCATCCATTAAAAAGTACATCTTTTATTTTTGAATCGCAAGGGCTTCTTTGGATAAAAAATGCTTGACAAGTTTAAAATTTTTTTTAATCTTTAGACATACTTAGGCCAATTCAAGCCACTTCGTATTAACTCTTTCTTTCCAAGGGGAAGAAAGAAAGAGAATAATGGGGGAAGAGGAAATGGAAAAGGGGTGCAGGGCATTCCTCTTGGGTCTGGGGAGTGTGCTGATCGGAGTCTCTTTATGGGCAGGGGAGTCCAGTAGTCATACGATTACCATTCGGATTGTCCGGCCAAATTTATTAAAGGTGAACTCGATTTCTTCTGAGAAAAGGGAGGCTTCCTTTGGGTCTTTTACTCAGCAAATCCAATGGGAGACAAGCAAAACCCTTAAAAAGATCACAGCCTCGATTTCTTCTGTTTTGTCCTCCGGTTTTCTTCAGACAAAAGCCTCTTTGTTCGGTTTGTCAAGCATTTTTGATACCGAGGTTCTCTTTTTGCCTGCTGGCTCTCGAGGGAAGTGCAAAATCCATTTTATAAAACAAGAACCACTCCCCATTCAAGGGATTGTGTTTTATACGATTACCGAGAGGTAATAATCCACGCGAAATCAATAGGAGAATTCATGAGACTTGCCGTTTGAGTATAATTTTTAGTAAGTTATAAAGTAAATTTTAAATCAATGTAATAGAACTTTGGCAAATTCTCAAAGAATACTCACCCTGAACTTGTTTCAGGGTCTCATACAAGGGAAGATAGACACTGAAACAAGTTGAGTATAATTTTCATTTACGAAATTTGCCAAAGTCGAGAATGTAAAACAAAATCTCGAAAAAAAACAGGAGGGGTCATCTGGGTTTTAAAATTACGGTTGTTGAGAAAATTTTTCTTTTGAGAAACTCACAATAGAACTTCCAGAGTGGAGATCCAGTGATTTTGACTATTCGCATAAGGCCCATTGTTCTCCTGCATTTATATAAATGGTTCTATTTTTCCTAAAGGAGGCAAACTTTTTATTCGTTTTGGATGGATAGAAAGGCCATTTGAATTAAATACATTAAATGAAGGAGGTTCAAATGCGTTGGCTCCCCATTTGGTTATGGATTGTGCCGGTTCTTTGTTCTTCCGGGCAGAAAATGCCTGCAGAGATCACCGAGGATGTGGTGACAGAGTTTGGGGTGTATCATCCCGTCCTTGTGGAATATACTCCCGCGGTGCCTGAATTTCGGCCTCTTCCTGACTTCAGCAATGTGAGCAATTTCAACCTGTTCCATTTTACTCAAGGGGAAGAAGAGGCTTTATTAAAGCATCACTTTACTGTCCGGTACAGCTGGTTCAAGCAAATGTACGATGTTTATGTAGAGTGCAATTGGAATGGGATTCCGATCTTTGTCACGACAGATGCGGTCCTTCATATTTACCATGTCCTTTTTGACCAGATGCTGGCCCAGATCGAGGCAGTCTGTTTTATGGACTCGCTGAAAGTGCTCACCCAATCGTTGATTCAAGCCACGGAGGCGCTTCGTGAAAATGCCACTTCTTTTCAGGCGCAAAAAGCGCTTTTGTACAATCTGGCTTTTCTTCATGTGGCAGATCAACTTTTGGGTCGGGATCCCAAACCTGTGCCAGTTGAGGTGGACAGCCTGGTTTCTGCTGAGCTCGATTTGATTCTGAATCGACATGATGATTTTTACTATTCTCCAATATTTGGAAATTTTTCAATGCTGGACTATAGCCAGTGTATCCCTCGGGGGCATTATACAAAGACAGAGGATTACAAAGCATATTTTCGGACCATGATGTGGTATGGATGGACGATTTTTACCATGGAGCCTCTTTTCTTTGGCGATCTGGCTCGGAGACATACGCTTCAGGCTCTTTTGCTGGTGCAGAGTTTGTATCGAGAGCCTCGGCTTTTCCGGGTCTGGGACACGATTTACCAGCCCACTGTGTTTTTTGTGGGGAAAACCGATGACCCCAATGTGATGCAGTATTTGGACATTGCGAATCGGATATATGGCCCGGATTTCCTTTCCCTTTCGCCAGATGCGTTGGCGGATTCGCTCAAGCTGGAGGCTTTTATGGAACAAGCCCAGCGTTTGCCAGGGCCCAAGATTCCGAATTATCAATTCCCATCTGGCTTCCCTTATAAAGGTTTCCGGTTTATGGGTCAGCGGTTTATGCTGGATTCGTATTTATTTGCCAATCTAGTAAATCCAGGATACCGGCATTTCCCCAGGGGCCTGGATGTAATGGCCTCTTTGGGCTCGGATCGGGCATGGACGCTTCTCGATTCGGTTTATCAGGATACCTTACATTTTTCTCGTCTTCGCGAGTTTCAAGAGGAATTTGCAGGGTTTCCTGCTTCTACCTGGGCACAAAATCTGTATTGGAATTGGCTGTATTGTCTTGTGCCTCTTCTTGTGGACAAAGGCCCGGGTTATCCTTTTTTCATGCAGACTTTGGCCTGGCGGGATCGAGAGCTTTTGACTAGCCTGGCTTCGTGGGGAGAACTCAGGCACGATACCATCCTGTATGCCAAACAAAGCCTCACGCCCACGGGTGATCATCCTGGACCACTTCCACCACCTCGGAATTATGTGGAGCCCAATCCGGTCCTCTATGCTCGGCTTTCTGCTCTTGTGCGATACACTCGGGACGGCCTTCATGCCCGAAACCTGCTTTTCCAGCCTTATGAGGAAAAACTCGCTCTGTTTGAGACCATGCTTCATTTTTTCAAAAATGTGGCCAAGAAGGAGCTTGAAAACGATCCATTGACCTACGAGGAATCGGCTTTGATTTTGGGTTTTGGGGATGCGATGAAAGAATTGGTTTCAGGCTCAGGGGATCCCGAGAAACCTTGGGAGACACTTGCAGACGACATGGCAGTGATCGCGGATGTCCACACGGATCATAATTCACGTCAGTGTTTGGAGGAAGGGGTGGGATATCCGCTTGAGATTGATGTTTTGGTGTATGAAAATGGGGAAGCCAGGATTTGCAGGGGTGCGCTCTTTTCGTATTATGAATTCACTCAGCCGATTGCAGAAAGACTCACAGATGAAGCCTGGCGAGAAATGCTTGTTTCTGATAAACCTCCAGAGATGGTAAAATGGGTTTCCTCTTTTATTCCCCAGGATATCTCCAGACCAAAGCCTTTAGATAAGTGGACCAGAGAAATAGCTTATCCTCACCAATTTAATTCGGTTCTTCCTGCTCGCAGAGACATGCGAGCCCATGGCTTTAGGCTGGTAGGCGTGTATCCGAATCCGTTTAATCCGAGTGTGACGATTCGGTTTGAAATCTCCCGAGCAGTCCCTGTGAAGGTCTTCATTTTTGATCTTGCTGGGAAAAAGATACGGACAATGGAGAAGGGGGTTTTGGGTGTTGGGGGCCACGAGGTGATGTGGGATGGTTTGGATTATTTGGGTCAGCAGGTTCCCAGTGGCGTGTATTTAGTCCAAGTCTATGCGGGTGGGATTTTTGAAGTAGAAAAAGTCACGTTCATGAAGTAAAAATAGGCCAGAGAAGGCAGACTGTACCCATGCGAAGTGGATCAAGAGTTTTTGGGTTCTCTTCATAACCTTGGTGGATGGCCTTCTTCAATGATTCATTCAGAATATGACAATAGGATGCACAGTCAGTAGCCAAAAATCTTTTAAAAACTGCTTGACTTTTTTATTGAAATTTTTTATGAATAATTATGTTCGTGGTAAGAAAGTCATAGAAATAGGTGTGTTTTTAAATTGTATTTTTTATTTTACTCATAAAAGAAAGACCATGGAGTGAAGTATGTATGGCATTGTGTTGCTTTTGCACAAAAGGGTGAAGAGTCAAAACAAAAAAGGAGAGAACGGTTATGAACGGAGCGAGACAAAAATTATATTTTCGGACTCTTTTCTCGTTTGCTTTTTTGATTAATCTTCTATTCGCAGAGACAGTGTCTTCCCAGACGCCAGAGTGGATAGTTTATAATACATTAACTACTAAACCTCCAGGCTTGCCAAGTAATTTTGTCTGTACCATTGCCATCGATGGTCAAGGGAACAAATGGATTGGAACCTGGTTTGGAGGTTTAGCCAAGTTTGACGGTACAAACTGGACTGTGTATAACAGATTCAATTCCGGTTTGCCAAGTAATGATGTCAATGCCATTGCTATCGATGAGCAAGGGAACAAATGGATTGGGACTGAAGGAGGAGGTCTAGCCAAGTTTGACGGAGTAAACTGGATTGTATATGACATATACACTTCCGGGTTGTCGAATAATTATGTCAATGCCATTGCTATCGATGGCCAAGGGAACAAATGGATTGGGACTTGGCAAGGAGGTTTAGCCAAGTTTGATGGGGTGAATTGGACAGTGTATAACACATCCAATTCTGGCTTACCGGATAATAATATCACTGCCATAACGGTTGACAGCCAAGGGAACAAATGGATTGGCACTTATTATGGAGGTTTAGCCAAGTTTGATGGAGTAAATTGGACTATATATAACACATCCAATTCCGGCTTGCCAAATAACTGGATTTGGGTTGTAGCCATCGATGGAGAAGGGAACAAATGGATTGGGACAATGGGAGGTTTAGCCAAGTTTGATGGAGTAAACTGGACTGTGTATAACACACGGAATTCTGGCTTGCCGGATGATGAAGTCCTTGACATAACCATCGATGACCAAGGGAACAAATGGATTGGGACTGAAGGAGGAGGTTTAACCAAGTTTGATGGAGTAAACTGGACTATGTATACCAGATGGAATTCCGGCTTGTCGAGCAACTGTGTCCGTGCCGTCGCCATTGATGGAGAGAAGAACAAATGGATTGGGACTGGAGATATTTTGACTGGAGGAGGATGTTTAGCCAAGTTTGATGGAATAAATTGGACTGTGTATAAAACATCCGATTCTGGCTTGCCGAGTAATCATGTGGTCGCTATTGCCATCGATGGAGAGGGGAAGAAATGGATTGGGACTGATGGAGGTTTAGCCAAGTTTGATGGGTTGAATTGGACTATTTATACAGATTTCAATTCTGGCTTGCCAAATAATGATGTACGTGCGATAGCTGTAGACAGCCAAAAGAATAAATGGATTGGGACTTATTATGAAGGTTTAGTCAAGTTTGATGGGTTGAATTGGACTATTTATACAGATTTCAATTCCGGCTTGCCGGATAATGAGGTCAAGGCCATAGCCATCGATGGTCAAGGGAACAAATGGATTGGAACCTGGTTTGGAGGTTTAGCCAAGTTTGACGGTACAAACTGGACTGTGTATAACAGATTCAATTCCGGTTTGCCAAGTAATGATGTCAATGCCATTGCTATCGATGAGCAAGGGAACAAATGGATTGGGACTGAAGGAGGAGGTCTAGCCAAGTTTGACGGAGTAAACTGGATTGTATATGACATATACACTTCCGGGTTGTCGAATAATTATGTCAATGCCATTGCTATCGATGGCCAAGGGAACAAATGGATTGGGACTTGGCAAGGAGGTTTAGCCAAGTTTGATGGGGTGAATTGGACAGTGTATAACACATCCAATTCTGGCTTACCGGATAATAATATCACTGCCATAGCGGTTGACAGCCAAGGGAACAAATGGTTTGGGACTAGAGGATTAGGTTTAGCCAAGTTTGACGGAGTAAACTGGACAGTGTATAACAAATGGAATTCCGGCTTGCCGGATGATGAAGTCAAGGCCATAGCGATTGATGGCGAAGGCAACAAATGGATTGGGACTTGGAGTGGGGGCTTAGCGGTCTATAAGGAAGGTGGAGTTGTAAGCGTGACTGGAAAACAAAATAATAAAGTGAAGCCAGAGTCGTTTTTTCTTTTACAAAATTATCCCAATCCATTTAATCCGAAGACCCGGATTTGTTATGAAGTACCTAAGAAAAGCCATGTTCGGTTGGTGGTGTATGATGTACTCATGCGAGAGGTTGGGGTTTTGGTGGATAAAGAGCAGGAACCTGGGAGGTACGAGGTTGAGTTTACTGCGAATGAATTGCCGAGTGGAGTGTATTTTTACAAGCTTGAGGCTGGGAGTTTTGTTGATGTAAAGAAGATGGTTTTGGTGAGGTAAAGGATTTTTGAGGTTTGTGTTTTTTTATGCGGGGCTTTTGCCCCGCTTTTTGTTTTTGTGAGGTACAAGAGATTCAGTGGATGAAGATTCTTCCTGAAATAAAAATTTTTTCCTTCCCATTTTTTTCTTATATTTATCTCCACTTGACTTTTCTTTACGAAATTTGTCAAACTCGAGATGAAAAATAGCTCAGGAGGATTTTTTGGATAAAATTTCTCATTGGTTTCGAGCCCTTCGGTCCCCCAATTATCGATTGTACTTTATTGGCC
>Ga0078972_1006850_pt1 | contig 26328 bp, 26 predicted proteins | sample YelNatPaOPGAMG01_FD_67568 | JGI IMG/M metagenome (GOLD analysis project Ga0078972, IMG submission 67568) | Hot spring thermophilic microbial communities from Obsidian Pool, Yellowstone National Park, USA - OP-RAMG-01 (SPADES assembly) (version 2) | ecosystem: Environmental > Aquatic > Thermal...
CGGGGCAGCTCAAACAGTTGACCGAATCCGGCCAGGCGGCTTCCCCGTCCTGGTCTCCCGACGGTCAATGGCTGGCGTATGTGCGGGTCACCGAGGCCCAGTCCGGTTGGGGCCCCCTCTGGCTGGTCCGCTCCGACGGCACCCGGGCCCACCAGGTGCAGGGGCTGCCCGGCCCGGTGGGGGAGTTCCGCTGGTCACCCACGGCCGACGTCCTGGCCGTGGGACAGCAAAAAGGGATCTGGCTGGTATCGACCCGGGGAAAGCCCGAACAACTGGCCGTTACCGTGAACTGGCCCGGTTTTCTCTGGTCGCCGGACGGCAAGTTCCTGGCTTGCAGTGTCACGCTGCCGTGGAGCGACCCGGTGCAACGGAGCGACGCGCTGTACACCGTGGCCGCAGATGGAGGCCGGCCGGTGCAGCGACTGACCGCTCCCCGGGCCGGGATACAGTTGGCGGCCTGGTGGCCCGACGGGCAGGGTCTTTTATACTGGCTGGATCCGGAGCACTCCGCTTCCTTGCAGGCTGACGGGCTCGGTCTGTGGAGCTTGCGACTGGGCGAGAGTACTCCCAAATTCCTGGCCACCGGCCTGACCCACCCGAACTGGCTGTCCTTCTCACTCCGGGGCCGGCTCTTGATGGTAAAGGGTGGTTTACGCATCGTCTGGGCGAACAAGCAACTGGAAACTATTGACGTGGCAACGGGTACGGGGGAGAAGCTTCCGAACCTGACCGGAAACGTCGCGATAGATCCGTCCTTTTCGGCGGACGGGGGCCGGATCGCCTTTGTCGCGGCCAAAGACCTGGGTAGCGACGCATGGGGCTTCAATAGCGACAGCCAACTGGCGGCGTGGGTGGCGACACGCACTCTCTGGGTGGAGAACGCCGACGGATCCAACGCGCATCCCTTGGTGTCCGCGGGTACGGGCGTCTATCAGCCGGCCTGGTCGAGGGACGGGAAAAGCATTCTGTATGTGCGCGACAACGCCCTCTGGGTAGTCAGCGTCGCCGGCGGCAGTCCGCAAAGAATCGTGGGCCTTTCCGCTCCGCAGTACGGCCTGATGGGTTCGTACGGCTATGTGTATTACGGGGATTACGCCTGGTTTGAACCCTGAGGATCGGGGCCGGTTGACCGAGGACATCCTGATTTCCTTCTCGATTCTCCTGGCTGTCTTTAGGACAACATTCTTTACTGTTAGTTGTGGGGATATTTATCCGTCCGGGAGTCACACAACTTGAAATGCTGTTAAGTTACATGTTAAATGTCTTCTATGTTGCCACTTCTCACTCCACCCTCACCCGCTCAACCGTACCGTCCAGTTCCCACAGGCGCGAATCCAGGGTGAAATCGGTGCCGGCCCGGACCTGTTCCCCGGCCAGGTCGATGCTGCCGCCCGTAACCGGTACGGGGCCCTGCGCCCAGATATGGACATCCTTGAGGTAGGGGTCGGGATTGCGGGCCCTGCCGGTGGCGGTGGTGACGCGGGCCATGAAGGGACCCACCTCGACCCGGACGATCTTGGCCGGCCGGGCGAAGGGACCGGTGGTCGCCACGGCGGCCGGCCCCTTGGACGAGGTTACGTAGTCTCCGACGTGGATCAGGGCGGCCACTTGCGGCTCCACCGCCTGGGCCACGAATTCGAACTGCACCGTGCGCACGGGGGCGGTGGCCCGGGGGCTGAGGAGCTTGTGCCCGGCTCCGGCGACCAGCCCCGCCACCAGCAGGACCATCACCAGATCCACCGGGTTGACCAAACCCAGAAAACGGCCCCTGCCATCGACCAACCGCAAAGCGCCCTCAACTCCCGATTTCAAAACCCAAAATACACCAATATTCTACCCGAAAAGCAGGATACTATTTCGGCACAGCCGGGCGGTTATCCTTCACTGGCCGATGGACTCGATCCGCCAGTCGGGTTTGCCCGGCCCCGGGGCGATGTTCAGACAACCCAAGGTAGCCGTGCGGGTGGCCGTTCCCGCCGGTCCGGACACGGTGTACGTCACCCGGAGGAACAGGGAGATGTTTCCCGCTCCCACGATCCGGAGGGAGGAGGAATCATAGGCGGTGACGCGGGAGCCCTGGAACCCCGCCGCGTAGGCCTGGTAACTCAGGGTCTTTTGCAGGTCCGGGCCCAGGTAGGCGTAAGCGCCGGCGAAGTCGCCCTTTTGCAGGGACGTGAAATAGAGGGCGACGAGCTGGTAGGGATCGGTGGCCTTGATTTTGGGCGCGGCCGGCGGGTTGGGCGAGGAAGAGGCCGGGGGAGTGGATGACCCGGCCGGGGGCCCGGCCGGGACCGGGGTCTTACGGGACAGGTAGATACCGGCCGCCAGGGCGGCCATGACGCAAACGGTTACGAAAACCACGGTTGTCCGGCGCGGCATGATGGTACCACCTCACCAGTCATAGTTGGCGAAAGCCTGCCATTCGGCCGGGGTGGCCGTACCCCAGCGGTACATGGAATAGCCGATCGCGCCGCCGGCGCGGGCCGCGGCCATGGCGGCCGTTTCCTCGTCCCCGCTGGGCGCGTAGTTGCCCGAAGTGAACATGTTGTAAGCCTGTCCGACCACCTCCACGGGGAGGTTGGCACCTCCGGTCAGTCCGGGCAGCATCTGCAGGGACTGGGCCACGTACTGCCCGGCCTGGGCGGCCGTGAAGGTGGTGGGGGTGTTGTGCCAGTAATCCATGGGGGCCAGGACGGTGAAGGCGGCGGTGGCCCGGTACATGGCGGCGTAGGTTTTGCCCGGGTTGGACTGGGGCGGGTAGACCACCGCCGCCAGGAGGTAGTTCTGGCCCAGGGCCTGGCGCGCCGACGCGGCGAAGGAAGAGATGTTGCCGGGGTCCAGATTTTCCTCCAGGTCCGCGGCCAGGCCGTCCACCCCGTCGCCGCCCGGGGTGCGGAACCCGGCCACCTGGGCGGCCAGGGCGGCATCCTGGACAGGATCTCCCAGGCTGGTGTAAATCCAGGCCACCAGGGCGATGTGGGCGGCGTGGACCTGGGGCAGAAGATCGACCAGACCCGGCTGGCCGTAGAAACCGGTGGCCGTGGCCGCCACCTCCAGGTAGAGGTGGGTGACGTGGTCGGCCTGGGCGGTGGCGATGATCTGGGCGTCCGGGATGTTCCTCCAGTCGTCGTACAGGAGCCACATACCCTTGCCCGCCACCAGGGCGGCGGGGGAGGCCAGGCTGGAGAGGGTGAGGGTGGCCGGAGGATAGGCCGTGCCCGGGGTGGTAAGGCGCAGGGTCGTGCTGCCGGTGCGGCCGTTGGCGGTGAAGGTGCCCACAACGGTGTTCCCGGCAATGTTGGTGGCGGCCGGCGCGAAGGTACCGTAACCGCCCGTGCTCAGCGTCACCGCCGCCGGGGAGGCCGCCGTGGTGACGTTGCCGTAAGCGTCCACCACCGCCGCCGTGATCTGGACCGGACGGCCGGGCACGACCAGGGTGCTGGGGGAGGCCGCCAGTTGCAGGTGATCGGGCGGGCCGGGGTTCACCTGGAAGGTGACCGGGGTCGAAGAGGTGAGGCCGCTCGCCGTCGCCTGGAGCGTGTACGTTCCGGCCAGGGTCCCGCTCACGGTGAAGACGGCCGTACCGCCGGTGTCCGTGGCCGCATAGGTGCCGTTATGGTAGGAGGGGGAGGTCACCGTCAGGGTTATGGCCCGCCCCTGGTCGGCGGGGAAGGGGTTGCCCTGGCCGTCCAGGACTTGCACGCTTACGGTGACCGTGCCGCCGGCCGTGATAGCGGCCGGACTCGGGACCGCGACGGATAGGGCGGCCGCGGCCGGGCCCGGGGCCACGGTGCCGGGCGGACCGGTGCCGGGGTTCAGGGACGAGGCCGACGCCACCAGCACGGTGGCGCTGGTCTGCACGAGGCCGGAGGCCGAGTTCAATCCGGCGGTGACGATCACGGGTTGTCCGGGCAAAGTGGCGGTCAGGACCCCGGACGGGGTGATGGTGCCCCCGCTGGCGGACCAGGTGGGCTGTACCGGCAAAAGCCGGCCCTGCCCGTCGTAAACGGCGGCGGTGAGGGTGACGGTCTGTCCCGGATCCAGGGGGGACGACGGCGCGGTGATGACGATCTTTTGGGCGAAACCGGCGGCCAGGGCGGCCACGTTCCGGGGCGGCAGGTTCATCAGCCCGTAGACCACCTGGGCCGCCTGGGCCCGGGTGGTATCGGCCGCAGGCTGAAAGCGCCCGTCCGGCAGACCCTTGATCAGTTGCAGCCGGTTGGCGGCGCTCACGGAACCCACGGCGTAGGAAGCTATGGCCTTGTTGTCGGCGAAGGACGTTCCTGCGGCGGCGAGATCCCGGGTAACCGCGGTCAGGTGCAGGGCGTTGGCCAGCATTACGGCCATGTCCTGGCGGGTGACGGGCCGGTCGGGCCCGAAGATACCGGCTCCGGTACCGTGGATGATCCCGGCGGCGACCGCGGTCTCGACCACGCCGTATCCCCAGTAGGACCGCGGCACGTCGCGGAAGGTGGGGGTGGGCGGACTGGCGGGGGCCAGGTTCAGGGCCGCGTCCAGCAAGGCGGCGAACTGGGCCCGTGTGACCGGATTGCCGGGTTTGAAGGATCCGTCCGGAAAGCCGTGCACGATGCCGCGGCCGGCCAGGGCCGTAACGGCCGGGGCGGCCCAGTAGGAGGCCGGAACGTCGGTAAAGGTAGCGGTGGCGGCCGGGGCCGGGCCGGTTCCCGCCACGGCGGCCGTGAGCAGTATCGCAAATATTATTAGGAAGCGGCGCAATTTATGTAACCTCCCCGCCCAACGACACTAGATGCATAAATTCGACGACGGGGAACGGTTGGCCTGTCCGGCCAACCTAAAACCTTTTTCAGGCTCGTGGGCCGGGGTGTTCCCGGCCCACTGTTGCCAGAAATTAATTTGACAGCCCGGCCGGTTTATGCTAAGATAAACACCGACGAATGTTGACTATTTTACTAAGAATTAAAAGGGGGTGTCCCGGCGGGCCAGCCGCCGGGTCATGATGCGCAACGTCTACTTCGACCACGCCGCCACCACTCCGGTTCACCCCAAGGTGGCCGAGGCCATGTATCTTTGCCTCACCGAACAGTACGGGAACCCTTCCAGCTTCCACGCCCCCGGGCGGTCGGCCCGCAAGGCGGTGGAGGAGACCCGGGAGAAAGTGGCGGCGGCCATCAACGCCCGGCCCGACGAAATCACCTTCACTTCGGGCGGCACCGAGGCGGCCAACATGGCCATCTTCGGGGCGGCCCGGGCCAATCGCGGCAAGGGCAATCACATCATTACCTCGGCCGTAGAACATAACGCTTCCCTGGATCCCTGCAAGGCTCTGGAAAAAGAAGGCTTCCGGGTCACCGTCCTGCCGGTGGACCGCTTCGGGATGGTGGACGTGGACCAGGTCCGGGAGGCCGTAACGGACCAGACCATATTGATCAGCATAATCCACGCCCAAAACGAGGTGGGAACCATCCAGCCGGTCGAGGCGATCGGCGCCCTGGCCCGGGAAAAGGGCGTCCTCTTCCATACCGACGCGGCGCAGAGCGTGGGGCGCCTGCCGGTCGACGTCAAAAAGATGGGGGTTGACCTGCTCTCCTTTTCCGCCCACAAGTTCAACGGGCCCAAGGGCGCCGGCGGCATGTACCTCCGCAAGGGGGTCCGCTGGCAGCGCCTCTTTTACGGCGGGCACCAGGAAACGCGGCGCCGGGCCGGTACCGAGAACGTGCCGGCCATCGTGGGCATGGGCGCGGCCCTGGAGTTGGCCATGGCCGACCGGGAGAAGAACGCCGCCTATCTGGCCGGTTTGCGCGACCGCCTCATCCAGGGCGTTTTGAACCGCATACCCAAGAGTATCCTGACCGGTCATCCCGTTTTGCGCCTTCCCAACATAGCGAGCTTTTGTTTCGAATACGTGGAAGGCGAGTCCATCCTGCTCAGCCTGGACGGTAAGAAGATATCGGTTTCCAGCGGTTCGGCCTGTACCTCGCGGCTTTTGGAGCCGTCCCACGTGCTTCTGGCCATGGGCCTGGCGCCCGAAGTGGCCCAGAGTTCCATCCGCGTTTCCCTGGGCCTGGGTAATTCCGAGGAAGACGTGGACTATTTCCTGCGCGAGTTGCCGCCCATAATCGAACGTCTGCGCGCCATGTCGCCGCTTTTCGGTTGCGAGGACGATCAATGTTTGGAAGGGGAGGACTGCTTCGTATGTACAGCGAAAAGGTGATGGATCATTTCAACAATCCGCGTAACGTGGGTGAGATTCCCGATGCCGACGGGGTTGGGCAGGTGGGCAACCCGGCGTGCGGCGACATCATGAAGATTTACCTCAAGATCAAGGACAACGTGATCGAGGACATCAAGTTCAAGACTTTCGGCTGCGGCGCGGCCGTGGCCACCAGCAGCATGGTGACGGAAATGGTCAAGGGCAGGACCCTGGACGAGGCCATGGGGGTTTCCAACAAGATGGTGGCGGAGGCCTTGGACGGCCTGCCGCCGCAGAAGATGCACTGCTCCAATCTGGCGGCGGACGCCCTGCACGCGGCCATCGAAAACTACCGCCAAAAGCAGGCCGGACCGTCCGTCTGACGAACCTTGGAACCGGCGGGGCCCCGGGGACATGCCCGGAGCCCCTTTTTTCGTTGGTACGTCCGCGCCGGGGGCGGACATCCGGTATAATTGATCTTCGTGGCCGTTTTCTCCCTTTTTGGCGCCTAATTATCAATTGAACTGTTTATTTTCCAGTGATATAATTCCTTTGGACCTTGTTTGCGACGAAGCGCCGGGTACGGTCCGAAAGGAAGGTTATGCGTGTCGTGCGGCTTTCCACCAGGGGTCATTACGGCCTGAAAGCCATGTTCGATCTGGCCTGGCACCACGGCGAGGGCCCGATTCCCCTGAAAAGCGTGGCCGAGCGCCAGCACATCTCCGAACCCTATCTGGAGCAGTTGATCGCCGTTTTGCGGCGCGCGGCCCTGGTCAAAAGCGTCCGCGGCGCCCAGGGGGGGTACGTCCTGGCCCGGCCCCCCGCGGAAATCAGGGCCGGCGACGTGATCCGGGCCCTGGAGGGGCCCCTGGCGCCTTTGCAGTGCGTTGACGAGAACCATGTGGCCAGATGCGACGAGGCCGACTACTGCATCAGCCGGATGGTGTGGGTCAAGGTGCGCGACGCCCTGGCCGGGGTGCTCGACTCGCTCTCCCTGGCCGACATGTGCCGGGAAGCGCAGAAGACGGTCGCGGCGGAAGCGGACGAAGGGGACGGCGACCGGGTATCGGACCGGGCGGCCGGGAAAAGATAGGGAAAAGATACCCGGAAAGGGTGTTGGGGATGTCCGGCATCTATTTCGATCATAGCGCCACCACGCCGGTGCGGCCGGAAGTTTTCGCGGCCATGGAGCCCTTTTTGCGGGGACGCTTCGGCAATCCCTCCAGCTTTCATGCCTTCGGGCGGACGGCCCGGCAGGCGGTGGATGCGGCGCGGGAAAAAGTAGCCGCCCTGTTGGGAGCCTCGCCCGACGAGATCGTTTTCACCTCGGGGGGCACCGAGGCCATCAACGCGGCCATCGGCGGTGTGGCCCGGGCCCTCGTGGAGCGGGGACGGCACATCGTCACCTGCGCCGTGGAGCACCACGCCTCCCTGGATACCTGCCGGGCCCTGGCCCGGGAAGGATTTGCGGTGACCGTACTCCCGGTGGACCGCTTCGGACTGGTCGATCCGGAACAGGTGCGGGCGGCGGTTACCGCGGAAACCGTCCTGATCAACGTCATGCACGCCAACAACGAAGTGGGCACCATCATGCCGGTGGAAGAAATAGGGGCGGTGGCCAGGGAAAAGGGCATCGTCTTCCACTGCGACGCCGTGCAGACGGCGGGCAAGCTGCCCTTGTCCGTCGACCGTATGAACGTCGACCTTTTGTCCCTGTCCGCCCACAAGTTTTACGGGCCCAAGGGGGCGGGAGCCCTTTACCTCCGGCGGGGAACGCCCTGGCACGGCCTTTTGCACGGCGGATCCCAGGAACGGGGACGCCGGGCCGGAACCGAAAACGTACCGGGTATCGTGGGCCTGGGGACGGCTGCCGAACTGGCCCTGGCGGACATGGATACGGAGGCCCGGCAGGTCCGCGCTTTGCGCGACCGCTTGATCGAGGGCTTGCCCGCAGCGACGGGGGCCGTTTTGACAGGTCATCCCGAACGAAGACTACCCGGGCACGCCAGTTTCTGTTTTCCGGGTCTGGAGGGCGAGGCCGTCCTGCTGGGCCTGGACCAAAAGGGTATCGCCGCCTCCAGCGGTTCGGCCTGCACTTCCGGGGCCATGGAGCCTTCGTACGTGCTTACGGCCATGGGCCTCGATCCGGCCACGGCCAGGGGCAGCCTGCGGCTGACCCTGGGGCGTGACAACACCGTGGAGGAAGTGGAATTCTGCCTGCGGGAACTCGTACCCCTCGTGGCCAGGCTGCGGGCCATGTCGCCGCTGGCGGTGTAGGTCCGGGCGGGTCCGCATGGCATCTTTGCGGGGCGACACCATGCGCGTAGCGGTGGCCATGAGCGGCGGGGTGGACAGTTCGGTGACGGCCGCCCTGCTGGTACGGGAGGGGCACGCGGTCATCGGCGTCACCATGCGCCTTTGGGACCGGGACCCCGCGGGGCGCAACCCCTGCTGTTCGGTGGAGGCGGCCGACGATGCCCGGCGGGTTTGCCGGCGGTTGGGCATACCCCATTACGTATTGAACCTGCAGCCCGAATTCGAACGCTATGTGGTGAACGAGTTTGTCGCCGCCTACGCGGCCGGTTTCACCCCCAACCCGTGTCTGGCCTGCAACCGTTACATCAAGTTCGACGCCCTGTGGCGGCGCCTGGCCGGGGCGGAGGTCGACTGTCTGGCCACCGGGCATTACGCCCGCCTGGGGCGGGAGGGTGGCCGGTACACCCTGCGCCGGGGAGTGGATTCCCACAAGGACCAGAGCTACGTCCTCTACAACCTGACCCAGGAGCAGATGGCCCGGCTGGTGTTGCCCCTGGGCGAAATGACCAAACCGGAGGTGCGGGACCTGGCCCGGCAATGGGACCTGCCGGTGGCGGAAAAGGCGGAGAGCCAGGACATCTGCTTCGTTCCCGGCGACTACCGCGCTTTCCTGGCCCCGCGCGTGAAGGCCGCGCCGGGGCCGTTTCTGGATTCCCGCGGCCGGGTGCTGGGCCGGCACCGGGGCCTCCCCTTCTATACCGTGGGTCAACGCCGCGGCCTGGGCCTGGCCGCCGGGGAGAGACTGTATGTGACCGGGCTCGACCGGGCCAGGAACGCCGTGCTGGTGGGCACGGCCGACGAGGTGTGGGGCCGGGCCCTCGTGGTCGACGACCTGAATTATGTTTCCTTTCCGCCGCCGGATGGTCCGGCGGACGCCATGGTGCAGATCCGCTACCGGGCCCGTCCGTCTCCCGCCACCTTGCGGCCGCTTGCGGAGACGGAGTTGAAAATAGAGTTTTTCGCCGGCCAGCGTTCCATGGCGCCCGGTCAGGCCGCGGTTTTTTATCGGGAGGACTACGTCTGGGGCGGGGGCCGCATCAAGGCCCGCATCGGCTGACCGGTGCATTTTTGGGAACCGCTTTGGGCATAATGAGGGTGATAAACGGTGTCGCACTCGAATGTTACCCGGTTGGAGGCGAAATTATTGAACTGCCCTGTCTGCGGGGGCAAGGCCATCGGCAAGGTGGGCGTCGACCAGTACTATTGCTGGGACTGCTGCGTGGAGTACCGGATCGATAAAGAGGGCGTGCGCATTTACGAGGTGGCCGAGGACGGCAGCCTGGTGGCGCTTGATCCGAAGAACGAGTTTGTCCTTTGACGGCTTTCGCGGAGGTGATGGGGATGCGTTCGGAGTTCTGGCGTGGCTTGGTCACCGGAGGTGTCATCGGCACCATGATCGGCCTGGCCATGTATCAAAGGTACGATGCCGGACCGTGGTCCGGACGGCGGGTCAGGGCGAGGGCGCAAAGGGTGATCAGGGGAGTGACCAGAACCGTCAACGACCTGGTACGCTAGCCGCTGTGATGCGGCCGTGAAACCGCCAGCCGGCGTCTTGGCCACCGGATAAACCGGTCGGGACGCCGTTTTCGTTTGGGAACGACGGGGAGGGATCCGGTGTCCCTGGGAGAAAAATGGTATCCGCTCGCCTTCCGGAGCGGTCTTTTGGCCTTCCTCCTCCTGGTCGCCTATCTGGCCCGGGCCCTCCTGGTGTCGGTGCTTCTGGCGGGGGCCCTGGCCTGCCTGGTCCGCCCGGTGGTGGCCGCCCTGGAGAGGCGGGGGCACCCGCGGACGGCGGCCATCCTTCTTTCCTTCGCCGCCGCGGGCATCCTGGGCGTGGCCGGGTTTCTCTCCCTTCTGCCCGACCTGACCGCCCAACTGACCCGTCTGCTCGGGGCGATCCCGGTCTACGCCGCCCGGGTGGAGCGGGCGGCCACCTACCTGGAGACCACTTACCTGCGGATGGTCCCTGCTGTTTTGGCCAGGTATCTGGACCAGAGGATCTTCGCCTCGGAAGAAGCCCTGCTGGCCGTGGTCAACCAACTCCTGGCCGGGCTGCTGCAACTGGTCAAGACGGCGCTGTGGCTTTTGATGGTGCCGGTGATAGCCTTTTACTTCCTGCGGGACGGCTCGCGCTGGAAGGAGTTGGCCCTTGCCCTCCTGCCCGCCGGAGGCCAAGCCGATGCGGCCATGCTGCTGGGCCAGATGGAAGGTTTGCTCGGCGCCTTTGTGCGGGGCCAGTTGCTGGTCTGCCTCCTGGTGGCCTTCCTGAGTTGGGGGGCGCTGGCCATCCTGGGGGTGGACTGGGCCGTGCTCCTGGGTCTTTTCGCCGGCGTGGCCGAACTCATCCCCTATTTCGGTCCGGTCATCGGGGCGGCTCCGGCCGTTTTGACGGCCCTCCTGTCCGGCCCCTGGCCGGCGGTGAAGGTGGCCGTCGCCTTTTTCCTGATCCAGCAACTGGAAGGGAACGTCATTTCCCCGAAGCTGCTGGGGGACCGGCTGGGCCTGCATCCCCTGGCCGTGATCGTCGCCCTGGTGGCCGGCGGCCGCTTCGGCCTGGCCGGCTTGCTTCTGGCGGTGCCGGTTCTGGCCTTTTGCGCCGTCCTCATCCGGTTTTTCGCCGCCCACCTGGCGCGGCCGGCTTGACCCCCCCAGGCATATTCTGTATAATAAGCTGATAAAACCGCGAGGAATGGCACGGAGTTTGGGGGAGAGAAGCCTTGCAGGGCAAAGAAATCAGAAAATTGTACCTGGATTTTTTCGCCGAACGCGGACACCGGATTTTACCCAGTGCCTCCCTGATTCCCGAAAACGATCCCAGCATCCTCTGGACGGCGGCCGGCATGGTGCCGTTCAAGCCGTATTTCACCGGCCGGGCCACGCCGCCCGTGCGCCGGGTGACCACCTGCCAGAAATGCCTGCGGACCCCCGACATCGAGTCGGTGGGACGCACCGCGCGACACCACACCTTTTTTGAAATGCTGGGCAACTTCTCCTTCGGCGACTACTTCAAAGAGAAGGCCATACCCTGGGCCTGGGAGTTCGTAACGCAAAAGCTGGGACTCGATCCGGCGTCCTTATGGATAACCATCTATCTGGATGACGACGAGGCCTTCGACATCTGGCACCGGGTGGTCGGCGTACCGGAGAACCGGATCGTGCGCCTGGGCAAGGATACCAACTTCTGGGAGATAGGCGTGGGGCCCTGCGGTCCGTGTTCGGAAATCTACGTCGACCTGGGCGGGGAGCGGGGCTGCGGGAAACCGGAGTGCGCCGTGGGTTGCGACTGCGACCGCTACCTGGAGATCTGGAACCTGGTCTTCATCCAGTTTTTCCGCGACGAACAGGGCCGCTACACGCCTTTGGCCAACAAAGGCATCGACACGGGCATGGGTTTGGAGCGCGTGGCTTCCGTGCTCCAGGGCGTGTCCTCCAATTTCGATACCGACCTGTTCCGGGAAATCATGGACTTCGCCGCCGGCGAACTGGGCCTGCGCTACGGGGAGGACCCGGCCGCCGACCTGGCCCTGAAGGTTATCGCCGACCACGTGCGGGCCGTCACCTTCGCCATCGCCGACGGGGCGCTGCCCTCCAACGAAGGGAGGGGCTACGTCCTGCGGCGCCTGGCCCGCCGGGCCGTCTTCTACGGGCGCCTGCTCCGGCGCCGGACGCCCTTCCTGCACCTGGTGGCTCAGGCGGTGATCCGGCAGATGGGCGACGTGTACCCGGAGTTGGACGAGCGGCGGAAATATATCCGGGAGGTCGTCCTGTCGGAGGAAAGGCGCTTCGGCGAAACCCTGGACAAGGGCACCGAGATCCTGGAAAGGATGATGGATACCGCGCGCGCCGCGGGGGAGACGGTGCTGTCGGGCGCCGACACCTTCAAACTGTACGATACGTACGGTTTTCCCCTGGAATTGACGCGGGAGGTGGCCCTGGACAGAGGTTTCACCCTGGACGAGGAAGGCTTCGCCGCCGCCCTGGCCCGCCAGCGGGAGCGCTCGCGGGGAGCCCGGGACGAGACGGTTTACCTTTCGGAACACGAGGAACAGTACCGCCGCCTGCAGGAACGCCTGGGGGAGACCACCTTTACCGGTTACGACCGCCTGGTGGACGAAGGCCGGGTCCTGGCCGTCCTCAAGGACGGGGTGGAGGTGGGAGCGGCCGGCGCCGGGGAGGACATCGAGTTCGTCCTGGACCGGACCCCCTGTTACGCCGAAAGCGGCGGGCAGGTCAGCGACCTGGCGCGGGTCGAGGGACCGGGTGTGGCGGTGACGGTTACCGGCGCCTTCCGGCCGGTGGAGAACTTCTTCGTGCACCGGGGCCGGGTGGAAAGCGGCGTGCTGGCGACGGACGCCGCGGTGGCCGTGCGGGTGGACGAAGAGCGCCGTCTCCGCGTGGCGCGCAACCATACGGCCACGCACCTGCTGCACCGCGCCCTCACCGAAGTGCTGGGCGAACACGTGCGGCAGGCCGGGTCCCTGGTGGAGCCCCAGCGGTTGCGCTTCGACTTCGTGCATCACGCCCCGTTGTCGCCGGAGCAGTTGGCGGCCGTCGAGGACGCGGTCAACCGGGTCGTTTTGGCCGGTGTGCCCGTGGAGACGGTGGAAACCACCGTCGAGGAAGCCAAGGCCATGGGGGCGCGCGCCCTGTTCGGGGAGAAATACGGGGAACGGGTGCGCCTGGTGCGCATCGGCGACTACAGCATGGAATTGTGTGGCGGCACCCACTTGAAAAACACCGCCCAGGCCGGGGTTTTCAAAGTGGTGGGCGAACAGAGTATCGGCGCCGGCCTGCGGCGTGTCGAAGCGGCCACCGGGGAAGGGGCCCGGCAACTGTGGCGGGAGGATGAAGAACTCCTGGCCCGCGCCGCGGGTCTCCTGGCCACCCGGCCGCAGGACCTGCCCCAACGGTTGGAGGCGGTGCTCCAGGCCAACCGGGACCTGGAGAAAGAGACGGAGAGTTTACGCGCCACCCTGGCCCGCTACGAGGTGGAGGGCCTCCTGGCCGGGGTGCGGGAGGTCGGCGGGGTCAAGGTGTGCGCGGCGCGGGTGGGCGCGCGTGACATGGACGGACTGCGGGCCATGGGCGACCTGTTGCGGGACCGCCTGGAGGGAGCGGTCGTCGTCTTGGGCTGCGCCGTGGACAACCGGGTCAACCTGGTGGCTTTCGTGTCCCCCGACCTGGTGAAGCGGGGTCTGGCGGCCAACCGGCTGATCAAGGAAGTGGCGGCGGTCGTGGGCGGCTCCGGCGGGGGGCGCCCGGAGATGGCCCAGGCCGGCGGGCGCGACCCGGCGCGCCTGTCGGAAGCTCTGGACCAGGTGCCGCGGCTCGTCGGGCGGATGACCGGGTAAAATCGACCGGGGGCGGATGGATTTTTCCGGCAGGAGAATGCCGGTTGCCGGTGGAATATACGGGTGGGTATTTCGTGAGGGGGTGACTCCGTGGCCAGGGAAGTTCCCGAGGAAACCATGATGTTCAGGGTGCAGGGCGAGGAGGCCGCCCGGCCCAGGGACGTCCTGACGGCCGTGTACGCCGCGTTGAAGGAGAGAGGCTACAACCCCATCAACCAGTTGGTGGGTTACCTGTTGTCCGGCGATCCCGCCTACATCACCAGCCACGGTAATGCCCGCGGCCTGATCAGAAGGCTGGAAAGGGACGAACTCCTGGAGGAGTTGGTCCGGTACTATCTGGAACCATAATGGAGTACCGTGTCCTCGGTGACACCGGCATCAGGGTGTCCCGCCTTTGTTTCGGCAGCCTGACCGTCGGCCCTCTGCAGGCCGGGTTGTCGCCGGCCGGGGGAGCGGCCGTGATCCGGGCGGCGCTGGATGCCGGCGTCAATTTTATCGACACGGCCGAACTGTACGGAACGTACCCCCATATCCGGGAGGCCCTCCGGGGAAGATCCGGCGACGTGGTCATCGCTTCCAAGTCCTACGCCTACACCCGGGACGACATGGCCAGAAGCCTGGAGCGGGCCCTCGTGGAACTGGACCGTCCCTACGTGGACATTTTCCTGCTGCACGAACAGGAGTCGGGGCTGACCATCCGTGGTCACGCTGCGGCTCTGTCGTATCTTCTGGCGGCCAAGGAACACGGCCTGGTGCGGGCGGTGGGCATCTCCACCCACCGGGTACGGGCCGTGCGCGACGCGGCCTGGCTTCCGGAACTGGACGTCCTGCACGTCCTTTGCAACGCGGCCGGGCTGGGCATCAGGGACGGCACGGCGGCGGACATGCTGGCGGCGGTGCGCGAGGCGTGCCTGGCGGGGAAGGGTGTCTACGCCATGAAGGCCCTCGGTGGCGGCAACCTGAGGATGCCCGCCGGGGAGGCCCTGGCTTTCGTGCGCCGGCAAGCGGAGTTTGCCGCCGTGGCGGTGGGCATGCGCACCCTGGCCGAGGTGCGGGCCAACGTGGCTCTGTTCAACGACGAGCCGGTGCCGGAAGAGGTCCGGCGGGACCTGGAGCGGACCCGGCGGCGCCTTTGGGCCGACGAGGGCTGCACCCACTGCGGGCGGTGCGTGGCATCGTGTCCCCAGGACGCCCTGCGCCTTACGCCCGGGGGGCCGGTGGCGGACCGGGACCTCTGCCTGACCTGCGGCTACTGCGGGGCGGCCTGCCCCGAATTCCTGCTCCGGATCGTGTGAAAAACCTAAAACCCTGCGGGAGGGATAGGGATGAATAGGACCATGCGGGTGGAGCAGTTGCAAGAACGGCTTTCGGAGTTGGAAATCGATGCCGCCATCCTGATCCTCTCGCGGGATGTTTTTTATTATGCCGGTACGGCCCAGCCCTGTATCCTGGCCGTGACGCCCGACGATTATTTCCTGATCGTAAGAAGGGCCCTGGACTTTGTTTTGAACGAAACATGGATGGACACCGGCAAGATTATTGATGGTGGCAGTTTTAAGGATGTCTTGTTGAAACTCAAAGAGCTGGGTGTTAACCGGGGAAAACTGGGCCTGGAAATGGACGTCCTGCCCGCGGAACTCTTTTTGAAGATAGCTGGCCTGTTCGATGGCTTCCAAGCGGTCAATATTTCTGACGAAATCATGGCCCAGAGGATGGTCAAGGATGCGGAAGAAATAGGTTACGTCCGAACGGCCTGCGACATGATGAAGAAAGGCCAGGAGAGGGTTCTTGCCGTACTCCGTGAAGGAATGACCGAGGTGGAACTGGCGGCGGAAGTGGAATATGCCCATAGGAGGGCCGGCCACGAAGGCATACTGTCCATGCGGCATTTTGACTTTTATATCGGCCGCGGCCCGCTTTCATCCGGGGAGAACCTGTTCCGGGTGAGCGGCTTCGCCAATACCGTTACCGGGGTGGGTCTCAGTCCGGCCGTACCCGCGGGACCGTCCTCGCGCCGCATAAAAGACGGCGACGTGGTAATAATCGACATACCCACCTGCCACCAGGGCTACCATGCCGACGAGACTCGTACATATGTTTTGGGCAAGGCCCGGGCGGAGGTCGTCGATCTTTTTCAAGCCCTCAGGGAGATTTCGGACCATGTCGTCGCTTCGCTCAAGGACGGGGTGAAATGCGGTGAGATGTTTGAGGCGGCCTACTCACGCGCCCGTAAATTGGGGGTGGAAGAATATTTTCTAGGGTTGGCGCCGAGAAAGGGCAACTTCATCGGTCACGGCATAGGCCTGGATGCCAACGAACCTCCCATCCTGTTTGCCAGGTCCGGCTTCGTCCTGCGGCGTAATTTTGTGGTAACCGTTGAAATACATCTAACCCACCCCCGGCATGGCGCCGTAAAACTGGAGGATATGGTTCTGGTCAAGGACAACAGGGCGGAAATATTGTCGGTGACCCCAAGGGAATTGTTTGCCGTGTAGTTTCCGCCTTGAACCGACTTTCAGCCGGCAGTAAACCCACCTGCCGGTGGAGGTTGGGTTGACCATGGGTGAAGGGAGACATCGGTGTGAAACTGTGGCAGGAGCACCATTGCCGCAGCCGCCTTGGGGGTTACCGCGGCGTGTACTCGACCGGTCTAATGATATTGATCGCCGTCCTCGTGTTAACAGCCGGTTGTTCCCCTCAAGCCCGTCCCAACACCCCGGGGACGACCAATGCGGACAAATCCGTCAGCCCGCCCGCGGCCGGCACACCGGAAGCGGCGAACAACGGCAACCCGTCATCTGCCAGCGATACTTCGTCGTCCGTACGGTTGACGGCTGGTAATTTACCTGATTGGTTTACGAATGATTTGAAGCTGGCGTCCAATGTGAAGTTTCCAAGCCGGTGTGATGGTTACGCGTGGAATCGGAATATGAGTGACATTACCAATAATTACATTGAGCGGATCAAGGACTTTGACTTTTGGCAGGTCACAGGCATCCATGGGCAGTTATGGATTGCCGGATATACGGGAGCAACAATCGCTTCCAGTTATTCGACCTATGCCGGGCCGTTTGATATGAAAAATGCCTATCAGCAGATGAAAAGTGGTTCCAGCGATTATTATTGGGGGTCGTTAACTCCAGTACTCTTTTTTGAGTCCAACAAAATTACTTTTGTACCGGCCGTGTCTTGGGATAGGGCCAACGCCATATGGATAGCCTTTGCCCCAGGTCAGGTTATAATCAAGAGCAACCATGACGGTGTTGATCTTTACGAGGTATTCAATGTGCCTGGAATCGTGATACCCGGGAAGCCGTAGATTCCGCGCCTAAAGGCGGCTGCTTGTGGAGGAAACTCTATGTCGGCGCGGGCGCCGGTTTCCGGCGGCCGCCGCAGTCCCCGCGACGCGGCCGCGTAGAGGACGTTCCGGAGCGGCAGCGGCGGGAAAAGAACGTCTCGGACCGTATGCCGGACGCCTTCCTCGTGTCGGTGCCGTTTTTGTACAACAACACCCGGCCATGGTACAATGCAGAGTGTTGTGCGCCGCGGCGGGTGATGCCGGTGTACAACCCCGAAAAGACCGGAGAGATGCCCACGCAAAACAACGGAACGATGACCGCTGGGGACAGGTCACGGAAGCTGACATGCCAAGGCATTACCGGCGCCTTTTGGAGCAAAACGACGACGGCGGGGGGAACCGGTGGAAGAGAAAATTGCGCGGATCATGGGCATAGATATAGGGGAACGGCGCATCGGGGTGGCGGTCAGCGATCCGCTCGGGCTGACGGCCCAGGGGATCGAGGTCATCGACCGCCGGAAGGTGGAGCCCCTCGGGCGGTTGCGGGAACTGGCCGGGCAATACGGGGCGCGGGAGGTCGTGTACGGCCTGCCGCGGCGCACGGACGGCGTCCTGGGGGAGGCGGCCGGCCGCGCCCAGGCCTTCGCCCGGGAACTGGCCGGTGTATTGGCCGTCCCGGTGGTTCCCTGGGACGAACGCCTGACCACCCGGGAGGCCGAACGGCTGCTCGTCGGCGCCGACGTGAGGCGGAACAAGCGCCGGCAGGTCATCGACAAAATGGCGGCGGCCTTGATCCTGCAGGGTTACCTGGATGGCCGGCAACGGCAGGGGCCGTAGGGGCGGCTTTTCTTGACAGGGATTTCCCTTTAGTATAAAATGGGTTGGGCCAAGATGGCCGAAGGCCCCACGGCCAAAGCCGGGGCTTGGGGCAGAAGGGATGTGGAAGATATGCCCGAACAGGATGATGTCGTTACCCTGGTCGACGAGGATGGGGCCGAACACGATTTTAACGTTATCGATGTCATCGAAGTGGACGACTGCGAGTACGTGGTTCTGGAGCCGGCCGGGGAGGAATCCGGGGAGGCCATTATTCTCAAGTTCGTGCAGGACGAGGAAGGCAACGATCTCCTGGTCGACATCGAGGACGACGAGGAGTGGGAAAAGGTGGCCGACGCCTGGGGCGAACTGAACGACGAGGAAGACGACGAGGACGAGGACCTGGACGAGGATTTCGAAGACGAAGAAGACGAAGAAGACGAAGAAGACGAAGAAGACGAAGAAGACGAAGAAGACGAAGAGTAGTTCCGGCAAAGGTTCCGGCGGGCCGGGCGAAGGGGACAGGGCGACCTGTTCCTTTTTGTTTGCGCCCGCGGTTGTCGAAAGATCCGGGAACCGGTATAATCATAGGTGGTTCCGATCAAGCCCCGAAGTGGGCACGCGGGGGTGCATCTTGCGTTTTTCGGCTATACTCCGGACCGTATGGGGAACGCCGGTCCGGAAGGCGGCGGTGGGCGCGCTGGCGGCGCTTTTCCTGCTCTGCGGGTGGACGGCCCTATACATCAACGCGCTCCTGGCTCCGCGCGACCTCGCCGGGCCGGTGACCTTGAGCGTACCGCGGGCCGCTTCGTCGCGGGAGGTGGCCGGGCTGCTTTACCGGCAGGGGCTCGTGGCCAGCCCGTGGGTCTTCGACGCCTATGCCCGCCTGCACCACGTCGACGGGAACCTCAAGCCCGGTTCCTACCGCTTCGCGGGTTCCGTGTCCCTGCCCGCTCTGACCGCCGCCCTCGTGGACGGGCCGCCGGCGGTGATGGTTACCGTGCCGGGCGGCTTCACCGTGGACCAGATCGCCTCCCTCCTAGCGGCGAAGGGCCTGGTGAACGAGGAAGACTTCCTGCACGCGGCCGCCTACGATCGGTTCGACTATCCCTTTTTGAGCGGCGTACCGTACGGTCCGGGCCGGCTGGAGGGCTTCCTCTACCCGGACACTTACCGCCTGGCGGCCGGGGAGCAGTCGCCGGACACCATCATCAACCTGATGCTGAAGCGGTTTTCCCAGGAGGCCGCCAGGCTGGACTACGCGCAAAAGGCGGCCGCCGTGGGGCTCACCGTGCGCCAGGCGGTGACCGTCGCTTCCATCGTGGAGCGGGAAGCGCGGCAAGACGGTCAGCGGCCCGCCGTGGCCGCCGTGATCGAAAACCGGCTGAAACTGGGCATGCCGCTGCAGAGCGACGCCACCGTGGAATACGCCTTGGGCGGCCACAAAGCCAAACTCAGTACGGCCGACTTCAAGGTCGCTTCCCCTTACAACACCTACCTCCATACGGGACTGCCCCCGGGCCCCATCGCCTCGCCGGGCGAGGCCTCCCTCCTGGCCGCCGTGCAACCGGCCGCCACCCACGACCTTTACTTTCTGGCCAGGCCGGATGGCACGCTGGTGTTTTCGGCCACCCTGGCCGGCCAAAACGCCAATTACAGACTCTATCTCCGGTCCTGAGCGGCCACCGGTTTAGAAAAGGCAGCTTCCGCCCATACTAGGGAAAATATGGGGGAAGGTGTCCTGGTTGTCGCGGCGGGTGAAATGCGTATCCCATCTGGTCGTTCTGGCCTTTCTGGCCCTGGTGGGCCGCCTGGCCTTCATCCAGCTGGCCATGGGTCCGCAACTCGCCGCCGGGGCGCTTTCCGAAGTCAGCCGGGCCGTATCCCTGGAGGACGTGACCAGGGGCGACATCCTGGACCGTAACCTGGAGCCCCTCACCGGCACCTACCGGGCGCCGCGTCTCGTGGTGTTTCCGGACCTTATCGCGCATCCCGCCCGGGATGCGGCCGCCCTGGCCCCCCTGCTGGGGGTGGATGCCGGCGTCCTGGCCGGCCAGTTCGCGGGGTCGCCCCACCGGCTGTCCTACGCGGTGGATCCGGCCGTGGAACGGGCGGTGGCGGCCCTGAGCGAGCCGGGCCTGGCCGTGGCTACGGTGACCTTCAGAGACGGCCCGGGCGCCTTAGCCGTGCACCTGACCGGGTACGTGGGCCCGCCGCAAAACGAGGTCCAGGCCGCCGGGGTGGCCCCGGGCGGGCCGGACCTGGTGGGTCTGTCCGGCCTGGAAGCCTGTTACAACCGCACTCTGGCCGACAGCGCCTCCCGGCGCTCGGCCCGCGAATACGTGGACGCCGCGGGACGGCCCACGGGCATTGTCGCCGTCGACGGGACGGACCGCGATCCCGGGCGCCGGAACCTGGTGCTGACCATCGACGCGGGGGTGCAAAAGACGGTGGAAGGGATCATGGATCAATATGTTCCCGAGGGGGCGGTGGTTGTTTTGGACGCCGCCACGGGCGACGTGCTGGCCGCGGCGAGCCGGCCCACCTTCCAGCCGCAACGCCTGGCGTCGTACCTGGGTCCCGGTCCCGCCGGCAACGTGTTCGTCGACCGCGCCACGGCCATGTTTCCTCCTGGTTCGGTGTTCAAGGTGGTGGTGGCCGCCGCCGCGCTGAACGAAGGCCTGGTGACCCCGGACAGCACTTTCTACGACCGGGGGGCCGCGGCCGCTCCGGTGCCGGACTGGTACAAGCCGGGTTTCGGCCTCATCGACTTTGCCCACGCTTTCGCGGAATCGGTAAATCCCTTCTTTGCCCAGGTGGGTCTGGAACTGGGCGCCCGGCGGCTGATCGACTACGCCGAAAGATTCGGCCTGGCCGATCCCTCTCCGACCGGCTATCCGCTGGCCGGTGATCCCCGGCAGGACTGGTCCCTGGTGGCCGCGCCCGACAACCTGGCCAATGCCGGCGTCGGGCAGGGACCGGTGCTGGTCAGCCCGTTGCAGACGGCGGCCATGCTGGAAACGGTGGTCGACGGCGGAGTCTACGTGCAACCGCGTTTGGTGCGGGCGGTGGTCCGGGACGACGGGCAGGTGGTGCAAAGTTTCGCCTCCCCCCGGGGCCGGCCGGTGATCAGCGCGCAGACGGACCGGGAATTGCTGTCCATGATGCGTCTGGTCACCACGGCGGGAACCGGCCGGGAGGCCGACGTTCCGGGCTGGGGCAGCGCGGGCAAGACCGGCACGGCCCAGACCGGTCCCCAAGGCCGCGGTACCGACGCCTGGTTCGCCGGTTTTGCTCCCTGGCCGGATCCTCGATACGTGGCCGTGGTGCTGGTGCAGGGCGGTGCCGACGGCGGCCGGGACGCGGGCACGGTTTTCCGCCTGCTCCTGGAGGACCTGCTGGGCGGGAAAGAATTGACACAATAGTATAGTTATAATAGAATAACAGTAGAAATTTTCTCCGCTTCCGGCGGGGCTTTGCGGATTAGGAAAGAGGGGCATGGACTTTTGAACGTAAGGGGAGCCCAGATCAGGTCCCTGCGCGAGGAGCGCGGTTACACGCTCCAGGACCTGGCCCGCCGCGCCAACCTTTCCCTGTCGTACCTGAGCGAGATCGAGCGGGGTTCCAAACGGCCGTCCCTCAAGACCATCGACAAGCTGGCCGCGGCGCTTAACGTGGCCAAAAACCACCTGGTGGAGGGGGACCTGGCGGAACTGAGCCTGTCCCTGGGGGACAAAATCCGGCTGATGCGGACCGAAAAAGGTCTCTCCCTGCAGGATCTGGCCCGCCGTGCCGCTATTTCCCTTTCCTACCTGAGCGAAATCGAACGCGGATCGGTTGCACCGGCTCTCTCCACCCTGAAACGCATCGCCGAGGGACTGGGAGTGCCGGCCTCCACCTTTTTCGGCCAGGAGGGTTCCCTCGGCCAGCGGTTGAAGGCCCTGCGGGAAGAGTACGGGTTGACCCAGGCCCAACTGGCCAACCTGGCCGGCGTTACCGCCGGCCTGATCGGGCAGATCGAACAGGGCAAGGTGCAGCCTTCCCTCAAGACCCTGGAGAAGCTGGCCGAGGTCACGGGGGTTTCCACCTGCTACTTCATCATGGAACAGGGAGCGGTGGATCAGTTAGTCAACCTGATGAATCCGGAACTCAGGGAGTTGCTCATGCATCCGAACGTACAGGCGGTGATGGCCCTGATCGGTAACCTGAGCCAGAAGGAACTTCAGTTTATTCTGAATTTTATCCAGATGTTTAAGAAAGCGGACCTTTCGTAGGGTAAAAGTCGCGGAAAACAGGACTTCCGGCGGCGCACGGGCCCGAGTCCGCGCGGAGAACAGGCGGTTGCCTGCCGCGGCAATGTGTATTATGATAATTACCAGGCGGCCCGAAGACAGAGGATGTGGTGCGGCTATCCCTTGGACAAGGCCGGGTGGATGGAGCGTGCCGGAAAGGGTTGGTGACACATGGCGTTACATTTGACCGATGCCAATTTCGACGAAGAGGTGGTGAAAGCGGGCCAGCCGGTGCTGGTCGATTTCTGGGCTCCCTGGTGCGGCCCCTGCCGGAGCATGGGGCCCATCATCGACGAATTGGAAAATGAATTTACCGGCCAGGTGAAGATAGCCAAAGTCAACGTGGACGACAACCACTCCATTGCCGCCCGCTTCGGGGTCATGAGCATTCCCACCCTGATCTTTTTCAAACAGGGCACGGTGGTGGGTCAGGTGGTCGGGTACACGCCCAAGGCGGTTTTGGCCAAGAAACTGGAAAGCCTGCTGGAAGCCTGAGGCCGCGTAGAATGGGAGGCCCCCTGCGCTGGAAGGCAGGGGGCTTTTGGTCCGGGGGCTTCGTTTCTAATTCAGCAGTTCTTCCAGGCGTCTCTTGTCGAAACCCACCACCACCTGGTTGTCGATGGTGACGGCCGGTACCGCCATACGCCCGGTCTGTCGGAACATCTCGTCGCGGGCCGCGGCGTCGGCGGCCACGTTCTTCTCGGTGTACGCCACACCCTTTTGTGAAAGAAACTCCTTCACGGTGTTGCACCAGGGTCAAGTGGGTGTGGTATAGACGGTTACGTTGTGCTGGTTCAGGCCGATCTCCCCCTGTCCTTTAGTCCTTGGAACATATTCTGCCCGGGACGCGGGTCCGGTATTTCCGCGCCCGGCCTGCCCCTAACATAGCACATGCCGGCGCACCAAAAAAGGGGTGGCGGACCAGCTTTCCTGACCAAACCGGCCGGGACTTGGGCGGGATTCAGGACCTTCCGGCCGGTCCTGGCGCGTCCGGACGGCCTCTGGCGCCCGCGATCAGCTTTCGGCAAAGGTCAGGGAAAGTCAGTTTTCCCGGAGGGAAGAAAAGGCTGCCGCGGGAGCCGGCGGGAAGTTGACTTTCCCCACGGATATGCTGAAGTACAAGGCCGCGCGGCCGTCATGGCCGTCCGCCGCGGCGGCGCCACGCACGCCTTCGACACCATGAACCACTTCCTGCCCATGATGCAGATGTTCCTGGTGGGGGCCGGCTACTGGAACATGGTCTGCGGCCGGGAGATCGGTGACGTGGAAAAGGACGAGGAAGGCATGCTGAACATGAAGATCCTGGTGGAGAACGTGGCCTGGCTTTTGAAGAAGATCAAGAGTTGAGAAGAGGGGCGGAAGATAATGGATGATCCGGTGGCAAGAGTCCGTTCGTACCTGGCCCGGTTCTCTTACGACGGGGAGATTTGCGAATTCGACGCCAGCACCCACACGGCGGAGGAAGCCGCCCGGGCGGTGGGCGTCGCGGTGGGGCAGATTGCCAAATCCATCCTGTTTTCGGTCAACGGGCGGACGGTGCTGGTGGTCACCAGCGGCGACGTCAAGGTCAGCCAGAGCAAGCTGAAAGCACACCTGGGGCTGGGGGGCCGGGTGGAGATGCCCGACGCGGCGACCACCCTGGAACTGACCGGCTTTCCGCCCGGCGGCGTATGCCCTTTCGCGCTCAAGAAGCCGATACCGGTGCTCATCGACGTGAGCATGAAGCGCTTTCCGGTGGTATATGCCGCTGCCGGCAGTCCCCGTTCGGCCGTGCCGGTGACGGTGGATCAATTGTTGGCGATGACCGGGGGCCAACTGTGCGACCTGTCCTAGGAGGTGGAGGCATGCGCAAAATGGCCGGTATTTTGCTGTTGGTGTTGACCGTTTTGGTTCCTCCGGCCCCGGCCGCCGCCGGCGCCGGTACGGTCGTGTTCATCGTCGGCAGTAACAGGGGCATGGTGGACGGCCGGACGCTCCTGATGGATGTGGCCCCGTTTGTCGATCCCGCCAGCGGGCGGGTTTACGTGCCGCTACGCTCCCTGGCCCAGGTGCTGGGGGCGAACATCACCTGGGACGCCACAACCAGGACCGTTATGCTGGACCTGGAAGAGAACGGGGGACAGGGGAGGGACCTGGTCCTGGAACTGGATATCGGCGGCAAAACCATGACCGTGACCAACCGCCCGGGCAGCCGGGGCATCCAGGCCCAGTTCATTTCCCGGCAACAGGTGGACATGGATGCCCCGCCGGTCATCGTCCAGGGACGAACCATGGTGCCGGTCTCCTGGGTGGCGCGCCCACTCGGTGTCAGTGTAACCTGGAATCCCGCCGCCCGGTCGGTCACCCTGGCCAATGCGGCCACGGCGTAGACCGATTCCGCCCCGGTGGTCCCGTCCGGCCACGAACCGTACGGGACTTTTTCTTTTCTTCGGATCACTTGTGGCCCGCTTCGGCCCACCTTAAGTTCTCATGGTATCTGCCGATAATAACTGAAAGTATCTTTTGTGGTCACCAGGGTGGCCCGGTGCCGGCCGCCGGCGGGCAACACCGGCGGGCGCGAGCTCCCGGCGGGGCCGGGCAAAAATGTTCCGGGAGACTGTCTTATGAAGTCATTTGATTTAACCGATCTCAGCCTGTTCCTTTTGTTGTTGGCTGTTTATGTTTACCTGCTGGCCACGTTGAAGAACCTTAATGCACTGCATAAAAGCTATTTATTTTTTCATTCTTCCATGATGCTTTGGGCGCTGGCCAATTTCCTGGTACATGTAACACAAAATGTAGATCTGCAGTGGTTTTTCGTGTTAACCGGCTTCTATGCGCTTTCTCTGTTATCGTTCGGATGGTTGATGTTTTCCCTGGCCCTGATCAGACAGTTCCAAGGCTTCGATAAAACGCCCACCTGGTTGTTGGCGTTTCCCGCCCTCATCAATATCGTGCTGGCAACCACAAACCCCCGGCATTTTCTGTTTGCCCGGCCCGTTGACGGACAGTGGGTAGTTAGAACCTATGGTCCGTTTTACTGGGTTTTCATTTTCTCCAGTCTGGCCTATATATTTGTTTCCATAGGACTTATGATAAAGGCCCTGAAAAGAACGGCGGAAAAGGAGTTGCGCCGGCAGCTGCAACTTTGCCTGACCGGTATAGTGCTGGCAACGCTGTTATCCCTCGCGGACTTGCTGATTAACGTGGTGTTTTATCCACTATTCGGGCTGATCCCCGGATTAATCTCGGTCGGCATTTTCCTTTCCGCCATTTGTTTTGTGGTTGCCATCCAGAGGTACGACCTTTTCAACATTATCAGCATGGCCCGGCACGAAGTGTTGAACAGTATGGCTACGGCCATGATCGTTCTGGACCGGGAGAACATCGTCCTGGACATGAACCACACGGCGGCAAGCTACATGAAGGTGCGGCCGGGGGAGGCTTTCGTCGCCAACGGCCTGCTGGAAGGGGGCCATGCGGTTGGTTCGGAAAACACCGTCCGTGTGGAGAAGGAAGTTACCGTCCCCGGTGCCGGGCGGATCAACCTTTCCATAAACCTTTCGCCGGTGATGGGCAAAAGGAACAGGCTCCTGGGAAGGGTTGTCACGCTCAACGACGTGACGCATTTGCGTCACCTGGTGAAGGAGGTCAAGGAAAAGAACCGCATTCTTAGTCAGCAAAATGCCGAATTGCTGCAGGTGCAAGAAGAACTCCACCAGGCCAACAAGAAGTTGTCGGAAATGGCGATTACTGATGATTTGACCGGATGTTACAACCGGCGGTTCCTGTTCGATCGTTTAACCAAGGAAATCAATGCCGCCGCCGGCTTCGCCCATTCCTTTACCCTCATGATTTTGGATTTGGACGAATTCAAGGCCATAAACGATACCTACGGGCACCTGGCCGGCGACGATGTGCTGCGGCAGGTGGCCGGATTGGTGAGGGAAAACCTTCGCCAGTCGGACTTAATGTCCCGTTTCGGGGGCGAGGAATTTGTTGTGTACAGTCCTGTTTGTGACAAGTCCAACGGGTTGATGTTGGCCCGTCGGATCAAGGACGTGGTGGAAAAACACCGCTTCGAAAGCGGCGGCCACTGTCTGC
>Ga0078972_1006851_pt1 | contig 26325 bp, 26 predicted proteins | sample YelNatPaOPGAMG01_FD_67568 | JGI IMG/M metagenome (GOLD analysis project Ga0078972, IMG submission 67568) | Hot spring thermophilic microbial communities from Obsidian Pool, Yellowstone National Park, USA - OP-RAMG-01 (SPADES assembly) (version 2) | ecosystem: Environmental > Aquatic > Thermal...
AAAGAGCAATTTTCTCTTTCCTTTTTAAATCAACATCCTTTTCTGCCCGGCAAACCACAAAATCAGGTTGGATACCAAGGGAATGCAACTGAGAAATTGATTGCTGGATCGGCTTTGACTTAAGCTCACCAATTGATGGAGGAGCAGGAAGATAGCCAACATGGACAAAACAAACATCTTTTGGATATTTTAATCTAAGCCTACGAGAGGCCTCAAAAAACAAAAGTCCTTCATATTCACCCACCGTTCCACCAAGCTCAATGATCACAATATCAGCATTATGCTTTTTCCCTGCCTCAAAAAAGCGTTTTATTATTTCAGGTGGGATATGATGATAAGGTTGGACACAAGCGCCATCATAAAAAAGGGCTCGCTCCTTATCCAAAACTAATTTATAAACTTGACCGCTAGTTAAGTAATTTTCCGAAAAAAGCGTTTCATCCAAAAAGCGTTCATAATGCCCCAAATCCTGGTCTGTTTCCAATCCATCGTGAGTTACAAAAACTTCACCATGCTCAATAGGATTCATCGTCCCCGCATCAATATTTAAGTACATATCGCACTTCATAATGGTAACTTTGTATCCTGAAGCTTTGAGAAGAAGCCCTATTGAGGCTGAAGTAACCCCCTTCCCCAATCCTGACAAAACTCCACCTGAAACAATAATAAACTTCATTTATTCTCCTGGCCTAAATTAAAACAAGAAAGAGATATTGTCAAGAAGAAAATAGACAAGAAAAAGTGCGTCCAGAGGGAATCGAACCCCCATCCTCTGTTCCGAAGACAGATGCTCTATCCGTTGAGCTATGGACGCTTGAGTTTTAAATTAAGCCCTTATTACCTTATAATTATACCTTAAATGACTAGTTTAAGCGAACAAATAGAAGCAATAGAAAAAGAAATCAGAGAAACCCCTTACCATAAAGGCACCGAGCACCACATAGGTCTTTTAAGAGCAAGAATAGCTAGACTCAAAGACAAGATGCTTGAAGTTGAAAGCAGAAAATCAGGAGGTGGAGCGGGCTACGCTGTCAAAAAACAAGGTGATGCTACTATAGTTTTAGTAGGTCCTCCTTCGGTTGGAAAATCAACCTTAATTAACCAGTTAACTAACGCCAATTCAAAGATCGCTCCTTACGCTTTCACCACTGTTTCTGTTATTCCCGGAATGATGGAATATAAAAACGCTAGAATCCAGATTTTGGATGTTCCTGGGCTAATTGAAGGCGCGGAAGAAGGAAAGGGAAGAGGAAAAGAAGTTCTTTCTGTTATTCGCGGTTGCGATCTTCTACTTATTATTACAGAACCTGACAAGATTGATGCTTTTCCAAGAATAGCCAAAGCTCTTGAAAAAAACGGGATAAGAATCAATAAAGAAAAACCTGAAATAAAAATAGAAAAGAAATTAGATGGTGGAATAAAGATTTTCTCAAACATTAGACAAGATCTAGACAAAGAAACCATCAAAAGTATTATTCAGGAAATGGGTGTCAAAAACGCTGAAGTTAAAATCAAGCAAAAAATAAAAGTGGAAGATTTAATTGACAGCCTCTCGCGAAATAGAGTCTATTTACCTGCTATCTTTGTTATCAATAAAGCAGATCTTATGCAAAATATGAGCTATGAGAAACAAGAGGGAAGTGAAGAAAATCCTATTTTGATAAGCGCTAAAGAGAAAATGGGGCTTGAGAGGTTACTTGAGAAAATATGGGAAAAACTTGAGCTTATTAATATTTACCTTGTAAAACCAGACGCAAAACCTTCAAACGATAATTCTATGGTGGTAAAAAGAGGAATCTCACTTCTTGATGTAGCTTACAAAATAAGCGAAGAATTTGCCAAAAATATAACTGCCGCAATTATTTGGGGAAATGGTGCAAAATTTCCGGGACAAAAAGTTTCACTTGAGACAAAAGTAGAAGAGGGAATGCAGATCAGATTTATTTAAAAACCCTTTTTGCAAAGTTAAAAGAACTGCGAAAATAATACTTTAACTTCAAAATAATTTTCTCCCAGATTGAAAGTTCAACCTTTTTAACTAAAGATGGAGCAAAAACTTTAACTTTAAAATTACTAGTTTTATCCCAACCAAGGGAAAATTCTCCAGAATAAGTAGAGGTCTTAATTTCAAAATCTAGAAAACCTTCTTCTTCAGGTTTCAGTAAACCAGAAAGAATTGCTTGTGTGACCTCAATCCCGTTATCTATTCCTCTTGGGTTCAAAACAAATTTCTCTCTTTCTCCCAAAATAGACTGGCCAATATTTTTAACTGGAATTTTCCCTTTAAAACTACTTTCTGTTAACATAAAAGGAGGGAGTATAGGTTCTTCTAAAATATATTTTTCCTCCTGCTTTGGCCACCAACTTATTTTGGGAACATTTCTAATTAATTCATATTGAGAGTAAGGATTGCCATCTTTATCAAGCCACGAGAACTCAGAAAAAGGAGGATAGGGATAATTTAGAACAAATGGGGTAACAGCAATTACACGGCTATCTTTTAACCAAAAATTCTCAAAGGCCAATTTTATTTGCTCAGAAGATTGAGAACCTTTAAAACCTGTCTCTGTTATAAAAACAGGCAGATCGTGTTTTAATCCAAAGTTTTTTTTAAGGGTAGCAAGCTCCCATTCGTAGCCACGAATAGAAAACCTCCCAGAACTTGTAAATTTTTTCTCTTGAAGAGGGTATGAATGAGAAGCCCAAGCGTCTAATTTATCAAAGATTCCAGGCACTTCTTTTTCCATTTTCTGCCAAAAGCGAAAAACATCCATTGTTGACCTGGTGTCACTGGCTGAAAGATCAAAACCAGCATTTAATATTTTAAAATCAGGATTTTTCCTTTTGAATTCATCGGCAAATGCGCTTAAAACTTGCGCATATTCATCAGGTTTAATCTCACCACCCCACTCTTTAGCCTGGTTTGGTTCATTAAAGATAATCACATATCTGTCTTTTACCGGCCAGTTAAGGTTATTTAAAAATTCAGCCCACTTCAGACTATCAGCAGGAACTGGCTTTGCCCAGTTTTCTTTTTCCTGATGAGTAGCAATTCGAACTAAAGGTACGAGATGTTTTTCCCTACATTGATCCATAAAATCCTGCCACTTGGCAAAATCAAGATCATCATCCCTTATGACCACCGTAACATAACCCCAATCACCACCTGAGGAGTTAACCAAAGAAGCCGCCTTATCAAGATCAGAAGGCTCCAAGATATGAATTCCAAATTTGTTATTAACAGCATAAGAATTACTGGAAGTCAAAAGAAAAAGAAAAACAACAATAAACAAAATTTTCGCTTTGTTCAAGAGATTAAACATTTTTCCAAACATAAAGTTGATATAAGAGTATACAAGTAATTCTAGCAAAAAACGGCAATCAATTTGGTTGAAATAAAAATGAAGACTTATTTGTATTAGAAGTAGAAAGGGGGTGAGAAAAATGAATAAAAAAATATTAGCAATTCTAGCTTTAGTTTTGGGAGCAGGCTTATTTTTTACAACTGCTCAAAAAACCTTAGCTTACAGGGGAGACCCCAACGTAAAAGGTCCTAATTACTCTCCTGAAAGGCATGAGGCTATGACCAAGGCTTTTGAAAACAAAGATTACAATGCTTGGAAAAACCTTATGCAAGGAAGGGGAAGAGTTACTCAGGTAATAAATGAGCAAAACTTTAGCCGATTTGCTGAAATGCACAAGCTTATGCTTGAAGGCAAAACTGAAGAAGCCAATAAAATTCGTCAAGAATTAGGGCTTGGCCTTCAAAACGGATCAGGAATAAAAATGGGTTTTGCTAGAGGTTGGAACAAATAATATCAAAGCCCATAGACCAATTCCCCGACTAACCAGTCGGGGATTGGGTATTTGCAAATACATTGTTAGAATTATGATATGGAAATTTATAAAAATCTAAAAGATGAAGAAGTTGTTAGACTTGTCTGTGAAAAAAACAAAGAAATATACACTGAAATAATTAGACGTTATCAGGATAAATTAAGAAGATATATCTTTAACCTGATTCAGGATGATAATAAAGCCGAAGATATTTTACAGGAAACCTTTATCAAGGCTTATATTAATCTTAGGGGTTTTAATAGAAGCAAAAAATTTTCAAGCTGGATTTATCGCATAGCTCACAACGAAACTATAAATATGATCAAAAAAGACAAGAAACAAATATCGCTTGAAAGTAATTTAGATTTTGACAGTGGCATAGATATAGAGGAAGGATTAATTAAAAAGGAATTGGAATTAAAAGCTCATCGTTGTCTAAAGCAGATACCTGTTGACTATAGAGAAGTTATAACCCTTTACTACCTTGAAGAAAAATCGTATGAGGAAATAAGTGATATCTTAAGGATTCCTGTCGCAACAGTCGGCACCAGAATAAGACGTGCTAAAATCTTAATGAAAAAAATATGCCAAAAGAAATAAAAAATAAAAAAAATCTTGAAGAGAAAGTCGTTAACATGATAAAAAAAGGCCAAATAAAAATGAGGCCGAAGTGGTACTTTGTTGCCGGTTCTCTTTTTGCCACTATTGGGCTAATAGGATCAAGTATAAGCGCAATGTTTTTGACAAATTTCATTTTCTTCTTAATTAGAAAGAATGGACCCGGATTTGGAAAAATAGGGCTGGCAATGCAAATTTTCCCCTGGTGGCTTCCTTTTCTTGCTATATTGATGGTTTTTCTTGGAGTATTACTTCTTAAAAGATATGATTTCTCCTATCGAAAGAACTTTCTTGTGATAATTTTAATTTTTATTCTCTCAATTATATTTTCAGCTTGGGTAATCGACAAAAGTGGAATCAATGAAATTTGGTCAAAAAAAGGACCAATGAAAAGATTTTACCAAGAGTTTGAAAAAGGTAATCAAAGGCCAATGATAAGAAAGGGGCCCAAAAATCAACAAAGATATTTTGTTAAATAAGAAAGATCTAATTTACCCACAAGGGTAAGTCTGACTTAACTTCGTCATCTCGTCAACTAAGTTTGACTTGTGAGCGGGAGACGGGACTTGAACCCGCGACCTCTTCCTTGGCAAGGAAGCGTACTACCACTGTACTACTCCCGCACTCAACTAAATTTATCTGTGCCGAGAGTGTGAGTCGAACACACATCTGACGCTCTTCAGGCGCCCGCCGTGACCACCTTGGCTATCTCGGCTCTCAGATTTATGCCTTAAAATACTTAGCAAGTTATATTATAACAAAAAATCAACTGCCAATAAACCTTTTTAAGATAAAAAACACAAAGAAAGCAACAAATATACCTATTATTATCTTAATCATAAAAACAAACTCCGGATAAGCTGAAAGAGTGCTGTAAAACTTTCTTGAAATCAAAGCCAACCAGTAATCAATAGACGCTTTTTGATACTTTTCTTCAAGGGCCATAAATAGCTAGCAATTAATCTTAATCTTTAAACTTGTGGGCTTGTCAGGACTCGAACCTGAGACCTTACGGATGTAAGCCGTACGCTCTAACCAACTGAGCTACAAGCCCAAAAAAGTGCGCGGGACAGGACTTGAACCTGCACGCCCGAAGGCACAGCCTCCTCAAGACTGCGTGTATACCAATTTCACCACCCGCGCATAAAACAAAGTATATTAATGTGCAGGTGAGAGGACTTGAACCTCTATGAACTAAAAGTTCATACGGCCCTGAACCGTACGCGTCTGCCAATTCCGCCACACCTGCTTACTTGCCCTGCACTTTGCAAAGAACAGAAAGGTATTAATTCCAACATCTCTAGCAAAATAGCACCTATATTTTAGCAAAAAAGTCTAGTATTAGAAAGGAACGGGAAGTCTTTCCTTACCCTGAAAATCGCGGACTGTATTAAGAAGGAGTCTTTTTAAGATCTCAAGAAAAGAAATACCATACATATCAAGTATCGAGGCAAGAGCCACTTCTGCTTCTTTAGGACCAAAAGCGGGGTTACAATTGGCATCAATAAAGAAATATCTTCCTGATTGATCCATTCTGATATCAAACTTGCCGTAATCGTACATCTGGACAACATCAAAAGCTTTTTTAACATATTCTCTTAAAAGAGGATCATGATATTTTGTATAACTAAAACTTTCCTCACCATGCTTCAGCCATTGGTCCTCAAAAGTAGAAAAAATATACTTCTGATTTTTCTTCTTGAAGATTTTTTCAGCTAAATAGACTTTTTTATTCAAGCCTTCAAGCAAGATAGCCGTAATTTCGCGACCAACAATAAACTCCTCAATCAAAACTGGCTGCTTATAAGTCTTGATAAGATATTTTATACGCTGGCTTAGATGCTTTGGATCCTCAGAAACACTATCCTGATTAATTTCAACTCCTCCATGTATCTCATTCAATTTGGAAATCAAAGGAAAGCGCAAAGTGGGGTCAAGGTTGTAACTAACTGAGTCAACCAATTGATAATGGGGAACAGGAACCCCAGCTTGCTGGAGAAGTTTCTTAACCAAAAATTTATTGGTATCAAGAGATTTGCCTAAGATGGTAGCTCCTGTATAAGCCAGATCCAAAAGTTCCAAAGCCCCAGGAACTGAAGCTGATAGACTTTCCACCCCTTTAACCGAATCAACCAAATTTATAACAACCTCAGGCCTTTTAATTCTTAATTTTTCGAAAACAGAAGCACTACCAGGATAAAGAAAAATCTTAACTCCCAGCTTCTTCAAATATTTAGCTACCAAAAGAGCATCCTTTCTAGCATCTTTTTCCGTTAGATATTGCTCTTTTGTCGGAAAATATTTTCTTCTAACTTCACTGTAAAGGATAGCTACCGTTTTTGGCAGCTCGTATCCGTTGCTGTTTTTAGTTTTATCTTTCACTCCGCCTACTATTTTCTACTGCCTTTCTGCATAATACATATAGTCAATATACGACTTACTGGATTTACAACCTGATTTGGCTATTTAAAATAATTTAAATTAACTTCGAAAAATTTTGAACAACTTCAGTCAATTCGAACTTAACTCCTCTTGCCTTTTATCTTTTACCTATCAAAATCAATCTTATAATGAATTATTTATTCAAAAAGTCAAGATCTTAAAAGAAGATGCAATAGATTTCCAAAATTGTTATAATTACACAAAGTTTGTCCCCGTAGCTCAACGGATAGAGCACGCCCCTTCTAAGGGTGGGATGAGAGTTCGATTCTCTCCGGGGACACCAGCGAGGAATTGTCAAGTTCGCCTCGCCCGCTTCGGCGGGCTCGGCAATCAAATTGTAAGGAATTTTGGGCGAAAAAATCAATTGGCGGTTTTTTTGAATTTTTAATTCAAAGTAAAAGAAAATTTTTCAATTATCAATAATTATTAAAGAAGAAAACTATGAAATACATTATCTACGCTCGCAAGAGTACCGAAGAAGACGACAGGCAGGTTTTAAGTATTGAAGCTCAACTTGTTTAACTCAAAGAATTTGCCGCCAAAGAAAAACTTAAAATTGTCGCTTCCTTTCAGGAAGCAAAAACTGCCAAAGAACCTGCAAAAATATCGGCTTGAACCACATTTCGTAAAAGAAAATTTTTTCATCTTATTTGTTTGCAGAAATTATAGTGAATTTCTGTTTTTTTGTTGTATTTAAGCCAATTTAAGCTAATTTGCCCTCCGACTATTGACAAATATCCTATATTATGCTAAACTGGAACTGTTCAGAATTGAGTAGCGAATTTTTGGATAAAGCTCCAAGAATTTCGCTCCAAATCTGAATTAGCACCTTAAGAAGACGAGAGAGAAACGCTTCCTGCCGTTGTCGCTCAAGTGAGTAGCGCCTTGAGTATCAAATTTTTGGTATTCAGCGCACTACTCACGGTGAGTGGCAGCTAGCCGCGGCAGTGCGACAATTCACGCCCACGGGGTGCCGCAAGGCAAATCCAACCCTACGGGCAAGAATAAGGAGGAAGTCATCATGAAAATCACAGCAAGGATCAACGGGGAGAACCAGTCCCTAGTGGACACCCTGACCCAGCGCGGCATCACTGCCAAGTTGGTGAAGGGCGGAGTCATCGTCGAGCTGCCGGCACGAAAGAAGGAGTCGTGGAATGATCCCGACACCTACGAAGTCCCGGCGGAAGTGAACGGCGCAACGCTGTTCCTCGATGTAGCCGAAGAAGGTGGCGGAATGACCAGCACTGGTAGCGGTACAGTCGTATGCGGATTGAGCGGCAAAGCTCTCCGCCCGTACTATGTGCCCCGCGGTGGTCACCTCGCCTGCGGCACGCACGCCTACTTCTCGGTTCCCAATGCGGTTGTGACAGTCACCGGTTATCGCCACGATGACAACGTCACGATCGAAGAGTCCCGGATCGTCCGCGACGGAGGAAACGTTGCTCGGATCGAATCCAAGAAACTCTGGAGTGGCGAATTGGAAGAGCTGCCCGAAACGTTCAGTCGTTTCCGAGCTGCGGCTGTAGCGGCGAGGGAGAAGTCCAACTGCTACCACTGCCGTTGCGTCCACTTCGCGGAAGCGAGGTAGTTCGCTCTCTCTCGTCGCACCCCATGCCCCCTGCGGAATTCGTCAAAGACGAAAAATCCAAAGGGGGCTTTTTCTTTTTGTAAAAGTGCTAAATAATTTGCCGCCAAAGCAGTAAATTTTTCCAACTCATTTTTCTTGAAAAATTTACTATATTGAGTTATGATTAATTCATAGAAAAACTTGAAATTGTCAAAGTTCGCGGCAAAGCCGCTCAAATTTTGGGGGCTGGCCGTCGCCGCCGCAGGCGGCGAAATACGTTCGAACTATTTTCAAGATAGTGCACATCTAGGGCCTGTAGCTCAATTGGCAGAGCAGTACCCTCTTAAGGTAACGGTTGGAGGTTCGAGTCCTCCCAGGCTCACCATTTTGGAAAAGATTCGAACTTATTTCAAAGAAAATTGTTGATGCGTTAGCTTACCACCCCCCGCCGTCTCAATATTCGGGAAACAGTGGAGTTGCTCCTCACTATTTGCTCCGGCTCTGCCTCACGAAGCCTCCAAAAAAGTCGGCTCAAATTTGTCTCTTAAACAAAAGAAAAAACGCAAAAGTTTTCAAAAAGATGAGCCCACTTTCAATATACAAAACTTCAAAGTCTAAGACAATAATAAACTAACAATGAAATTTTTACTAAAATAAATAAAATAAGTGTATGAAAGAAAAATTTATCCTTTTTCAAAAAACTTATGGCTTCCTTCTTTAGCTTTATCCGATTATCAATCACATCTCCAAAAGCCATATGCTCTGGCTCGTGTTCAACCTTTCGGCGTATACAAAAGAAATATCGCAAAAGAATAAAACTTTTCAAAAGGGGTTAATTTTCCCCTATGAGCTGTCTCAAACACACAGCTCAATACGCCGCCATCTCAAGCATGCTAATGCCCACCACTTGTATTCTTTTATTCCGAGCAGAGCGAGAAACAAACTTGTTTATGATCGAGAATTACATTTAATTTTGACAGCGGATTTGATATATTGTTATTAGGTGTAAATGGAAATTTTTAATTTTCAATTTTCATTTCTCAATTTTCAATCAATTTACATTTAACAAATGACACAATTTTCAAATAAATACGATTTAGAGGAAAGAACCGCATTATTTTCAGAAAACCTTATCATATTATGTAAAAAAATACCCAAAAAATATTATGACGATTCCAATAATTAATCAGCTAATAAGATGCGGAACAAGCATTGGAGCCAACTACTGGGAAGCAAACGGCGCTTCAAGCAAGAGAGATTTTAACAACAAGATATTTATTTGTAAAAAAGAATCAAAGGAAACTAAATATTGGTTAAGGCTCTTTACGGGAGCCTTAGAGGATAAAAAACTCAAAGAAGAATGTCGAAATCTTTGGCAAGAAGCCCAAGAATTTAACCCAATCTTTTCTAAAATTGTTTCAAAAAAGAAAGTAAACAAGACTGATATTGAAAAATGAAAATTAATAAATTGAAAATTCAATGAAAATTTCAAATTTAAAATTGAAAATTGTTCGCTACTTATTTTATCCACGATTTCACCTCAATCGTTTTCAATTTAATTTAGTTGCTTTATTTTTCATCTCATTAGGATTGGTAGGTGGGTCTTATTTTACTTTGTCCAAGATATTGCCAGTAATTTTTGCTGAGTCGTATTTATCTATCACAAAGGATTCTGATTCTGAATTTTCCCAAGGCATTTTTGATTCTACTGTAGTTGTAGGTACGGGAAGTAGTGCTGTAGTTCGTCTTGATGTTGGGGGCGGGCCAGATGGAACCAGGTATAAAAGAGAGGTTGTAATAAATAATACTGGTGGTAACAATCTTTACAACTATCAAGTCTCTTTTACTCTCGACACAGCCTCTTTAATAAGTAATGGAAAAATGAGAAGCGATTGTGGCGATATAAGAATTTTAGATAACGATAATTCTACGGCCTTGGATTTCTGGTTGGAGGGACCTTGTAATAATTCTTCATCAAGGATCTGGGTTAAAGTACCAACCTTACCTGCTTCTAGCCAGAAAAATATTTATCTTTATTATGGTAATTTAACAGCAAGTAGTGTAAGTGATGGAGAAAAGACTTTTGATTTTTTTGATGATTTTGTTGGAAACAGCCTTAATACAAACAAATGGGTAGCATATTCAAGCGATTATTTTGTCTCTGGTGGTTATATAAGGATTAATGTGGGAGGAATAGAATTAGTTTCTCCCCTCTCGTTTAATTTACAAGATGGTTATCTGGCAGAGACCAGATTTAGATATGAAAGCACAGAGTCTCAATATGGTGGAACTATTCCTTCTATAGGCTCATCTTCTTATACTGCATTTGGCAACTCCAATTCAGATGCTGCTGTTTTATATTTGAGGAACGCTGGCGGCACAACCACAGTTTATTACTGGATAGCAAATGGATCTAGTGGTAGTTACAACGTGGCTGATACGGTAGGGACTTCTTGGTCTCCCAGTACAGGTAGTTGGTATATTGGTGGTATTAGTGTTTTGGGTGGCAGGGTTGATCTCTGGAGAGATCGAATTATCGGAAACACTATTAGCAATATCACTTGGTACAAAAATATGAGATATGTTAAACTAGGCTCCCTTCAAAGGAATTCTACTTATAATATCCATGATATTTCTTATGACTGGATTATTGTTAGGAAATATTCATCACCAGAACCATCTGTAAACGTTGGTTCTGAGTCTGGTGCTATTTATAGCTCTGGTTATTGGGAAAGCTCAAGCGATAGTAATGTTATTGACCTTGTTTGGAATGGTGGTTGGGGAGATGGTTCGAGTAATTCTACCGCTTTCTCTGCAACAGTTGCTAATCTAGCCTCTACTAATTATATAACTTTCTACATGCGAGCCGCCAGTTCTTTATCTGCTTTAAGTTCTTCATCTTGGATTGAGCTTGGTGTGGCTAATTCTGGAACAAATTTTGTTAAGACAAAATCAGAGCTCGATGCTTTGGGCTTGCCCACAGGTACCGCGCGTTATATCCAGGTTAAGGCATCTTTCACACAAACTTCTGGTGTGTCACCGTCGCTTGATGGTTTTACCATATATTTCTTAGGTGATAATGCAAATCCTGAAGCCAACGCAAACAATGTTGTTATGTATAGGTCATTTGGTGGAAGTCCAAATCCATCAAATGGGTGGACAAATAATTCATCCCCTTATTTTTCATGGTCTTCAGGTAGTGACTCACAATCGGGATTGAAAGGGTACTGCCTTTATTTGGGGACTGATCCAAACGGCAATCCGGCGACAAGCAAGGGATTACTTGGGACAAGCCCTGTTTCAACCAACGGAACAACTTGCCAGTTTATTGTCTCAGGAACTTCTATTGATTTTGCCACCTCTTCGTATAAAGGCTCGACCTGGCTTTCGACTTCAAATGATCCTTATTATCTCAACATTAAAGCGGTTGATAATGCTGGCAATGTCTTTACCGGCTCCTCTGCCCAGTTCCAATTTCGCTTTGACAATATCCCGCCAACAAACACCAGTTATATCTCTTGCGCTTCAGGGAGTTTCAGCAATGTGGCCGATATGAACTTTTCTTGGCCTACTTCAGGTTCAGTTGCTTCTTCCGATTCGAACGCAGGACTTTTAGGTTGGCAGTATCAGATCAATTCAACTTCTGGCACATGGCTGGGAACGACCAGCGAATCAACTTTGGGAGTGGGAAACTACATTCCCACAAACGAATCATCACGGACTCTTACCCAAGCTCAAGACGGTTTGTCAATTGTCTCAGGCAATAACATTGTCTATTTCCGAACTGTTGATGCGGCAGGAAACACCTCGTCAGACGGCACGATAAGAACCTGCAATCTGTCTTACGGAGGGGCAGCACCTGCTTTTGGGGCAACAGATACGGTAACGGTAACTCCATCCACTTCAACCTCCAATTCCTATGCTTTGTCCTGGCCTGCGGCAACTCCCGCCAATGGTCAAACTGTCACCCATTACTACTACATGGTCAACACAGCTCCGCCATCAACTCTGGCAACCTTACAAGGAAACGCCGCAACCTACATCGATAATGGGACATCTTTAACTGTTGCCGCCACAGCCCTACCTGGTGTCAACAAAGGTTCAAATACCGTTTATGTCGTGGCAATTGATGATGCTTCGACTCCTAATTACTCGCCCTCCAATTATATTACAGGAACATTTACCCTTAATTCCACCGATCCTGATAATGTAGGCAATTTAGTGGCTTCTGATTCCTCGATCAAATCCCAATCACAGTGGAATGTAACTTTAACCTGGACAGAGCCGACTTATCAGGGAGCGGGAAACCTAACTTATTTGATTTACCGTTCAACTGACGGCACCACCTTTTCTCAAGTGGGATCAACCTCAGGGCTTTCCTATGTTGACAACACCCCAAGCTCAAGGCTTTACTATTACAAGGTCTACACCAAAGATGGTGCCAATGCTACCTCTTCCGGTACCAACGCCGTTTCAATTACACCAACCGGCAAGTGGACAAGCGCGCCTTCTTTGGAATCAGGACCAACGGTCAGTGGTATTACCACCAAGAAAGCTACGATTACCTGGTCTACTTCAAGAACTTGTGATTCTAAAGTGCAATATGGCACAAATAGTGGCAGTTATAACACTGTTGAACCAAGCAATTCTTCGCAGGTTACCAGCCACTCGATTCAGCTAACTGGTCTTAATCCCGGCACGACTTACTATTACAAGGCCAAATGGACCGATGAAGACGGCAATACAGGCACTTCTGAGGAAAAAAGTTTTACAACCGCCTCAGCTCCGACAGTGAAGGATGTTTCGGCCAAAAATATCGGGTTAACTTCAGCCATTATCCAATTTACATCCAAAGATGCCTCAAAGGTAAAGATTTATTATGGCACCAGTACTTCTTTTGGAGGAATAAAAGAAATCTCTACATCAACATCAGAAACGACCTATACTGCTGAACTTTCCAGTTTAAATGACGGAACAAAGTATTATTACAAAATCAACAGCTTTGATACAGAAGACAGTGAATACGAAGGCACAATTTTGGATTTTACCACCCTGCCTCGACCAAAGATCAGTAATGTTCGGATTCAGCAAGTAGCCAATACTGCCCAACCAACCATTCTGGTTACCTGGACGACTAACACCGATGTTTCCTCGATTATGACTTATTATCCCGCTGGTAGCCCGTCAGACGCGCGGGATGAGGTAAATGTGGCGCTAACAAAAGGTGAGCATCGGATGATTGTCCGCGGACTTATGCCGCAAACAGATTATATCCTAGTGGTTAAAGGTAGGGATAAAATAGGCAATGAAGCGGTAAGTGACTCGCAACGATTTACTACTGCCACAGACACTCGACCGCCGCAGATTTCCGAGCTTCATGTCGAAGGAGCGGCTATCCCGCCAACTACCACTACTGCTCAAGAATCAACTGCTCAGCTCATCGTTTCCTGGAATACAGATGAACCTGGCACTTCGCAAGTCGAATTTGGCGAGGGGACAGGAACAACATATTCTTCAAAGACTCAAGAGGACAGCAATTTGACCTTTAATCACCTGGTGATCATTTCTGGCCTGACGCCGTCCAAAGTTTATCACCTGCGGGCAATTTCCAAAGATAAGGCAGGTAATATCGGCAATTCGATTGATACGGTAACAATTACACCCAAAGCGACCGAAAATGCGCTTAATTTGGTGATTACCAATTTACAGGAAGCCTTTGGATTTATTGGAAACCTGAAGAAATAGTATCATGTATCTAGTACCTAGTATCAAGTATCTAGTATGGAAAAAGCAAAAATAAAATCTTTTACCAATCTTAACGCTTGGAAGGAAGTTTATGCTTTAGCCCTCTGGGTCTATAAAATTACTAAACAATTTCTTAAAGAGAAGATTTTTGTTCTTGCTTCTCAAATGAGACGCTGCAAAGAAGAATTTTCAGAGATTGCAGAACAAACTGTAAAAGTAAGTAAGTTATTCAACGGGCTTATAGAAAGTTCTCAAGATTATATTTAATACTTAATACATGATACAAAATACAATTATTTCCGTCCAACATGTTTCTAAATCCTTCCATGTAGGAATGCAGGATGTGCTAGTTCTGAAAGATATTTCGTTTGAGGTAAAACCGCTTGATTTCTTAATCATTTTCGGGCCTTCGGGCTGTGGCAAATCAACCCTTCTCCATACAATTTTGGGGCTAGAAGAACCTTCGTCAGGGAATGTTTACTTTCTTGGTAAAAACCTGTATGACGGTATCACCGAAGACGATCGCGCAGACTTCCGTAAAGTTCATGCGGGTATGGTTTATCAGCAGCCAAACTGGATTCGCTCGCTCACTGTCGTTGAAAATGTCGCCTTTCCACTTCTTTTGCTTGGTCAAGATAAAAAGGAGAGTTTGGAAAAAGCCCGACAAATGTTGAAAACAGTTGAAATGCTTGAGTGGCAGGGTCATGTTCCGACAGAGTTATCAAGCGGCCAGCAACAGCGGGTGGCTTTGGCACGGGCACTTATTACTAACCCAGAGGTGATTATTGCCGACGAGCCAACTGGCAATCTAGACTACGAGTCAGGACAAGAACTGATGCAGCTTTTAACAGCGCTTAATAAAAATAGAAATAATACCATTGTTATGGTGACTCACGATTTAGAGTATCTTAACTTTGCTAAAACAGCGGTGAGGATGTTTAATGGCGAAGTGGTAGGTGTTTATGGCGAGAGGGATAAAGATAAGCTGATGGCTGAGATTAAAAGTAAAAGAGGGAATGGCAAGATGGTGTCAAGTATTTAGTATTAAGTATGAAAAGACACATAATACAAAAAATAAAATTCATAATACAGAATCTGATGAAAAATGTTTGGCAGACTATAAGTTTTGCATTATTAATAATGCTTTATTTAATCGGTTTATTAGGAAAGAATATAGAACAAAGAACAAAGAACTTGGGAAAATTGTCTTTCCTAGCTTCCAAATTCCATGCACCAGGTTCTAAATTCCAGGTTCTAAACGCTTATTATAAAAAACTAATCAAATTTCTTGAGGGCCCAAGACAAAACACGATTTCGCGGATAGAATTGATTGATCTTTCTTTAAGGAATATGAAAGCGAAAAAGACTAGAACTATTGTTACTATCGGCGGTATGATGATTGGTATCGGTGTAATTGTGTTTCTGGTTTCTATTGGTTACGGCTTGCAGCAGTTGGTGATAACCAGGGTAGCTCGGCTTGAAGAGATGAAGCAGGCGGATGTTACACCGCAGGCAGGAGGTAAAGTAAAAATAACCGACAAAACTCTCTCCGATTTCAAAGATATTCCAGCGGTTGAAACGGCTTTGCCTTTGATTGCCGTGGTCGGTAGAGTCAATTACCAAAATTCTGCTTCAGACATGGCTGCTTACGGTGTTACTACCGATTATCTAAAACAGTCAGCGATAAAACCGGTCCAAGGGAAAATTTTTGACAGCAATGAACTAGTATCCAGTATTCAGTATCAAGTATCAAATATGGGTAAGGTGGTGGGAGTGTCGGTTCAAAAAGGAAATTTTGGGGAAAAAATTCAAGAAGTAGAGTTTGCCATTACACCAGGAAAATGGATTAGGGTTCGCGAAAGTCCCTCAACAACAGGGAAAATTATTGGTTATACCAAAAGAGTGGAAGGTAATTCTTCTGGCGAGGAAATTTGGGGTGGAAGCTATGAGTCGGATAATGACGCAGGTAAGGCTGGTGAGACTGAAGAGGGTAAACCTTTGGGAAAATGGATTAAAGCGAAGGTTTTCCTTTGGAAAGAGGAAAAATGTGACTCCCAAACACAAGGTGATTGTGAGGGCGGCAAATATATGGTTATGCGGGATGAGGACGATAAACAGGTGCAAAAGGAGGGGTATTTTGCCGAGATCAACTTGAGTTTAGCTGGTGTTAATGTTAAACAACCACAAACCTTGGGGGTGACTTCGGAAGCCACTGGGAGCGCCAAAACTACCACAGAACTTGGGGTCAATTGGATTGAAATTGCCTCAGAAGCAGGAATTATCGCTCCTCCAGAGACAAAAACTGTAGAATTGGCAGGAGACGCTAAAAGACAAGCAGTGGTTAATCGGGCAATGCTTAAAGTCTTGGGAATCAATGAAAGTGAAGCCGTCGGTAAGAAGTTTAATGTTTCGTTCGTGGTCGTCGGTGATCTTTTGGCGGATGAAAAGGAAAAGGTTGAATCTGCCTCAACTGAATACACAATTGTAGGGGTTACTCCAGATGAGAAAACACCTCTCTTCTATGTACCCTTTATTGATCTTCGGTCGTTGGGAATTACTAACTACTCACAGGTAAAACTGGTGGTTAAAGATCAGGCGGAACTTGCCAAAACAAGACACCAGGTTGAAGCGATGGGGTATGTGACAAGATCCGTTGCCGATACCGTGGAGCAGATAAACTCACTTTTTTCCACATTGAGAACTGTTTTGATGCTATTAGGTATGGTTGCTTTGTCTGTTGCCGCTCTCGGGATGTTCAATACTCTGACAGTGTCACTTCTGGAACGAACAAGGGAAGTCGGTTTGATGAAGGCAATGGGCATGAAATCGTCTGAAGTGCAGGAGCTCTTTCTGACAGAATCGATGATCATGGGATTTTTTGGCGGGGTTTTAGGAATCATACTTGGTATAACCTTGGGTAAAATAGCAGGATTGGTTTTGTCTTTTTTTGCCATTTTCAAAGGTATAGGATTTGTTGATATTTCTTATGTTCCTATTTCTTTTATCCTTGTAATTATCTTTCTCTCGCTTTTGGTAGGAATTGCCACAGGTATTTATCCTGCCAAGCGAGCTACTAAGATTTCCGCTCTTGATGCTTTAAGATATGAATAGCATGGGTAAAATAAATTTAAATAAAGATCAATAGTTAGTTATCAATTTTTTCAAAGTTAAAACTAAAAAAAGGCTTAGCAAAGTTTATTGAAGATTTATTCTCACCGTTCCAGGCCCGGCTTGAAAATCGGATACAACGAAAAACTCCTTTCTACTTGTATTCCCTGCATAATACATAATACAAAATACTAAATACAATCTTCCGGTCGGCTTCGACTAGCCCCACTGTAAGCGAGAATCAACTTTGACTAGATTCCGATAGCTGATGTCCGACATCTGATGTCTGATTGCCGAAGTTTGGCGGGGTTGACATTAAAGCTCTTATATGGCATCCTTTAGAAAGAGGCGGCAAATTTTTTGATTTTTATGATATCTCTTGAAAAACTAGAAAATAATCTGGGGTTGTGGAAACAAATAGTTCTTATATTCTTCTTCTTACTTGCAACTCCTCTTGTTATTATTACATCTGTTTTTGCACTCTATTCCTTCGAAAATACAGGAAAAGAAAAAGTTAATAAAATACAAGCTGTCTTGCCCCAAAATCATCTTTTTAAACCCGAAGTTCTGGCAGCTAGTACAACCTCAGAACCTGAAATAACAAGTGATATCTCTACTGCTGATGCAAGAGCAGAAATAATTAAAAATTACCTCAGATTCTATAAATCCCCACTCGAACCTTATGCCCAACTTATTGTCGCCGAATCAGATAAAAACAATCTAGACTGGAGGCTCTTGGTGGCTATTGCCCAACAAGAATCCAATCTTTGCAAAGTTATACCTGAAAATAGCTACAACTGTTGGGGGTGGGGAATACATACCGAAGGAACCCTCAGATTTGATTCATACGAGCAGGCAATTCGCGTTATTGCAATGGGATTAAGAAAAAACTACATAGAGAAAGGCTATAATACTATAGAAGAGATTATGAAAAAATATACCCCACGCTCTGATGGCAGTTGGGCTTTTGGGGTTAACAAATTTATGGAGGATATGACCTTGCCTCTTTACTAACTGCTTCTGAACTATGCCAGCGCACTACGATTATTACGACTATCCTTCCTACTGGCAGGATAGAGAATATGAACATAACGCAGAAGTAATTGCCTTAAGGGAAATGCTTGCCAAAATCCCAAAGATTAAATCATTAATTGATATCGGCGCTGGTTATGGCAGATTAACACCAGTTTATTCTTATCGAGTTAAAAAAGTTGTCCTTTGCGACCCCTCGGCAAGACTTTTAAAAATCGCGAGGGAAAATTTTGGCAAAAGTAAAAACATTGAATTCGTTCAATCTAAAATCGAAAATTTCGGAAGACATTTTAGAGGAGCTTCTTTCGACACAGCAATCATGGTTCGAGTTATTCACCACATAGAAGATCCTGATAAAGCAATCAAAATTATAGCCAAAATCCTAAAAAAAAGAGGCTACTTGATAATAGAACATGCTAATAAAAGACATTTCAAAGCTACTATGTCTGAAATTTTGAAAGGAAATTTTACTTTTCCTCTTGATATCTTTCCAAGAGATGTAAGATGTCCTAGAAATATCAAGAAGAAGACTATTCCTTTCATAAACTATCATCCTGACGATATTAATAAAATATTAAAAGATAATGGTTTTGAGATTATAGAAAGACGCTCGGTATCAAATTTTAGGAACAGTTTCTTGAAAGATGTCCTTCCACCAGATCTTTTACTTTCGCTTGAAAAGAAGTTTCAGAATATTCTTGAAAAAATAAACTTTGGTCCTTCCATCTTTATTCTTGCAAGAAAAATTGAATAGAAAATCTAGAAGTCTAAAGACCATAGATTTCTTAAAGGTCTATCCTCAAAAATGCCAAGTCTTAATTAACTAAAGGCCTATTGACAAAAAACTTGACAATCCTGTAGTAATATGCTATAGTACAAACTAGATTCTGAGGCTAACCTGGTTTACCAGGATCTTGGCGTCGGAATTTCCCCGGAGCTTCCTTAACGGGAGCTCCCTAAAAAGGACTCTTTATATAAGAGTCCTTTTTTAGTTGGAAAGAAAACATGAGAAAAATTATTTATTTAGTCCTTTTCTTATTTATAACCGCTCAAAGACCGGTTGAGGCTTACGTGGCCGAAAATTCCGCTCAGATGAAAAAAGGGGAAGATACCAAAACAGATACCAGAAAATTGATCTTAAAATCTTTCTTAAAGAAAAAGCAGTCTCCTCTTACAGGCTACACAGAAAAAATAATCCAAGAATCAGATAAAAATAACTTGGACTGGAGACTAATTCCGGCAATAACTGGCGTTGAATCAAGCTTTGGCAAAAGAATTCCTTATAATTCTTACAACGCTTATGGTTGGGCTAATGGCAACTATAGTTTTAATTCTTGGGATAATTCTATTGAGATAGTGTCTGATACTTTAAACAATAAATATGTTAAAAGAGGTGCAAGGAAAATAACCAGTATTGCTAAAAGATATGCTCCTCCAAGCTCAACTTGGGCAAATAAGGTGATCTATTTTGTTAACCAGATAGATCCTTCGGGGCTAGCTTTTGACATTGATTAAAATCTCCTATATAAAGTGGTAAAATAAATTATGCCCCGATGCTGGAATTGGCAGACAGGCACGCTTTAGGAGCGTGTGCCGCAAGGCGTAGAGGTTCAAATCCTCTTCGGGGCACTAAAAATGCAAAAACAAGTTATCCAGATCATAAAAAATGAAAAAATTAGAGAAGATATATATCTTGCCCTAATCCCCATAATAGTATTTTTTATAACCTTACTATTAGCCTATTTCCTAATAAAGTCCAACCTATGACAAAACATATTCTTTTTCCAATAGCTATCACTGCATTAATAATCGCTTTTCTTGGGCTGATAGTAAAAAAATATCAGCCTACTACACCTACTCCAACAACCAAAAACCGACTGGAGGAACAAAAACCAAAGGTCAAAATCAATAATACAGAAATTGAAGTAGAAATAGCCGATACTCCCGAAAAAAGAACCAAAGGACTTTCAGACCGTGACTCTCTTGATCAGAATAAAGGTATGCTCTTTGTCTTTCCAAAAGAATCAACGGCTACTTTTTGGATGAAAGATATGAAATTTGACCTTGATATCATTTGGATAAGAAACTTAAAAATAGTCAAAATTGATAAAAAGGCCAAAGCTCCAAAAGCAGGAACGCCGGATAATAAGCTCACACTATACCATTCAGAAGAACCAATTGACTATGTCCTTGAAGTAAATTCTGGCTTCGCTGATAAAAACAATATAAAAGTAGGAGATAAAGTAAAACTAATCAACTTTCAAGAGTAAAAAATCCACGGCCTAAAGGCCGTGGCTTTCTTGGCTCCATCTAAACTATTCTACATCCACGCGCTAAAGCGCGTGGCTTTATGATTAGATGTAGTAAGATTAATATCCTTTTAGGCAGTGTCTTACTTGGTCTAAACTATCTTACAACCATACGCTTTAGCGCATGGCCTTATAATTAGAAATAGTAAACTTTTTTAGGACTTTATAATTAGCGCCCTTGGGAGAAAGTCTAGATTCAAAAATACAAAAGGAGTTTATGGTTTCTTCAAATTTTATCTTTTCTTCTTTAAACCGACAGCTATTTTTGCCTTCAAAACGAGCGATTGTAATATGGGGAATAAATTCTCTTTTCTCAACATCTCTTTTTTCAATAATACCTTCAACAAAAGACTTTAAGTTTAACAATTCAGGCGTTGGCTTTCCTTCTATCCAGATTAGTCGAGGATTTGTTTTGACAGGTCCCGGAGAAATCTTTGTAAATTGAATTTTAAAAGGTTGGATTTGCATACTTTTTATTTTTTTCTCAAAATCCAAGAAAAAACTGTCAAGATTTTCTTCATACCAAGGTGGAACTAGCGTCAGATGTAAGTTTTTTGGTTTAATTATTCTTGCGTCAGAAGGTAAGAAAACCTTATCTCTTTTTATAAAATCGTAAATAATAGAAGAAAGCTGAATAGAAATAGGAATGCCAATAAAGACTCGCCTTTTCATAATCTTGCCTTAAACTCTATTATAGACTAAACTTTAGAAAGCAAAACCAAAATACTTTGAAAAAAATATCAGTCTCAATCTCAGATATATAAAAAAATGAAAAAGACTTTAGTGATAATCCTTGTCATACTTCTTTTAATCGCATCTGTTTTCTACTTCATTAACAGAAACAAAAATCACCCAAAAGTCTCTTCAATCAATAAAAGTGGAGAAATAGAAAGACCTCTTGAAAGATATTCTATTGAAAACTTAGCCGAAACCGATATCTCCAGAGGAAAAATAACTATAAAAGAAAAACTTGAAGAAAAAGAAACTTTTGACTCCTACATTTTTGAATTTCAATTTAACCCAAACCTTGACCAAAAGACGATAAAAAAGACATCGGGTTTAATAAACATACCAAAAGGAAAATCAACTTTTCCTCTGGTCATTATGATTAGAGGTTATGTCGACCCAAAAATTTATAAAACAGGAACCGGCTCTAAAAATATGAGCTATTTTTTGGCCGAAAAAGGCTTTATAACAATCGCTCCTGATTTTTTAGGGTATGCAGATTCCGACAGAGAAGCAGAAAATATATTTGAATCGCGTTTTCAGACTTATACCACCATACTTTCTTTAATTAAATCGGTCGGCGATATCGAAAAATGGGACAAGAAAAATATCTTCATCTGGGGACATTCAAACGGAGGGCAGATAGCATTTTATACTCTTGAAGTATTAGAGAAAAATATACCCACTGTTCTTTGGGCTCCTGTTTCAAAACCATTTCCATACTCAATTCTGTATTATACAGACGAGGCAGAAGACAAAGGCAAATTTATAAGAAAAGAGCTGGCAAAATTTGAGGAGTCATATGATGTCGATAAATACTCCGTAACCAACTACTTTAATAGAATAAATTCACCTCTTCTCATAATTCAGGGAACCAATGATGACGCTGTTCCTGAAAAGTGGTCAAAAGAACTATCCCAAAAACTTGAAAAACTAGGCAAAAAGGTAAAATATCAAACCTACACCGGAGCAGATCACAATCTAAGGCCAAGATGGAATGAAGCAGCAGAGAGTACTCTAGAATTCTTTGTTAAAAATTTGACAAAAGACTAAAGATAAGTTTATATTTAAAGTATGAGATTAATAATGCGCCTTGCTATCAATGTCTTTGCTCTTTATATTGTTGAATATCTTGTCCCAGGATTTAAGCTAGACAATATCTGGGCAGCAACTGTCGCTGCTGTTGTAATTGGCATTGTCAATACATTCATAAGACCAATCTTGCAAATAATCACTCTACCAATATCCATCGCCACTTTTGGGATTTTTGCACTTCTTATAAATGTAGCTCTTCTTTATGTTGTAAGCCTGCTTGTTCCTGGCTTTGAAATAGCCAATTTTGTAACTGCTATCATCGCTTCTATTGTTCTTTCTCTTGTTTCTTGGTTTTTGTCTCGTCTTGCCAAAGAATAAATATGGCAAAAAGCTTTATCAAGAAAAAGGAAGGACCAAATCAAGCAGGGCCAAAATATAGAACTCCAGATTTTTTCAAAGCTAAAACTTTTAGTCCCAAATCTTCATTTGGCATCAAATTTAACCCTTCAACCTTTAAAACTCAGCATAAGGGATAACACGGAGACATTTGGAGATCAGACGTCAGACGTCGGCCATCGGACATCGGACATTGGTTATTGGTCATCAGCCATCAGCTTTCGGCTATCGGAATTCAGTCAAAGCTAATCGGAAGATTGTATTTAGTATTTTGTATTATGTATTATGCAGGTAATAAAAGTAGAAAGTAGAACGTAGTAAGTAGTAAGGGTTTATAATTTCTACTGTATCCGTGTACTAGTACACGGACCAAACCCTTTAGAGGGCCAGCGCGGCTATTCTCTAATCTCTATTCTCTAATCTCTAATTCTTTATTCCTAAATCATAAATCAAAATTCTATAATCTAATTTTTGACCTTTAAGTTTTAAATTTTAAATTAATGCCCCCTATCTATTTTCAACAATTTAGGATATAATAACCACTATGGCCAAAAAGAAAGAGAATAAAGAAGAAAAAATCACAAGAACTGTCGCGAGAACAGAAGACAAAACGGTCCAAATAACCTTTACCATACCCGCCCAAATTATTGCTCAAAACGAAGAGCATATCTTAAAAGAATTGGGCCAAAATTTGGAAATACCAGGTTTTAGGAAAGGCAAAGCTCCAATTGCAAAGGTAAAAGAAAATGTCAAACCAGAAAAAATAATCGAAGAAATTCTCACTCATGTTGTCTTGCCAGCTTTGCGAGATGCATTAAGTGAAGAAAAGATTAAGCCTATTATATATCCAAGATTTGAGCTCTTGTCAGCCAAAGAGGGAGAAGATTGGCAAGTAAGAGTAACTACCTGCGAGATGCCTGAAGTTGAGTTAGGCAACTATAAAGAAGAAATTAGAAAAGAACTAAAGACCACCGAAATTTGGACGCCTGATAAAAAAGAAAAAGAGGATAAAAAACCCTCTCAAGAAGAAAAAGAGCAAAAAGTAATAGAGGCTTTGCTTAAAAATGTCAAAATGGAGATACCAACTCTTTTGATTGAAGAGGAAGCAAATCAACGCCTTTCGCAACTTTTGGAAAGAATAGAAAAATTAGGACTAAGCCTCGAAAAGTATCTCGAATCAACCGGAAAAACAGCAGAAAGCTTAAGAGAAGAATACGAAAACCAAACAAAACAATCTCTGGCTTTAGAACTTATACTCAACAAAATAGCTCTTGATGAAAAGCTAGAGATAGACGAAAAAGAATTAGATGAAGTCTTGAAGATGTCAGCTTCATTAAATAGTCAAGATGGTCAAGAAAATAGTCAAGAGCAAAGAGAAGCCATCAGAAACATACTCTTAAGAAGGAAAGCATTGGAATTTTTGACTTCTTTGTTATAAAATTAAAAAAGCCTGCCAAAACCAATGGCAAATTCTATTAAAAAAAGCCAGAGAGCAAAGCAAATAGAAAACCTAAATGAGCAGGGAGGACTAATGCCTTCTTTGGCGAGTAATATTGATCCTTTACACATTCTCCAAGAAATTATTGGTATTAAAAGCGAATATCCTAAAAAACAAGAATTTAGGCCCGGAGAATCAATAGAAATATCCAAATCAAGAATAAAACCAGAAACCAAGAGGGTAGAAGTAACAAGCCGATGGCACGAACTTTCCGTATTTACAGAAGAAAAAAGAGAAGCCGAAAAAAAGATAAAAGAATTAAGAGCTGAACTTGATGCAATCATAAAAGAAGTAAAACTTCTATCAAAATCCACCCAAAACATAAAAGAAGAAATAAAGGCTATGCCAGAACAAGCGCCACAAAACCCCGGCACTTATCATCTATTCTTCTTTGAACAAGTACTTAAAATCGTGAGAACCGCAAGACTTGAAATAGAAAAGGCTTCAATTTGGCTTGAGGCAACAAGCAAAAGAGCAAGGATGAAATACTGGAATAGATACAAAAAACACGGTTCAAGCTTCCTCCTCTCTGCCGACCACTATCTGACTAGATCTGCAGGTTAAATATTGAAGTTGATACAAATTTAATCTAAAATACCTAAACAAAAGCACTTTTGCTATCAAATGGGGACGGTTAGCTCAGTTGGTTAGTCCCGATTAATAATAAAATGTATTTTGTCTATTTTTTAGAAAGTATCAAATTAAACAAATTATATATAGGTTATACTAAGGATTTGGTTAAAAGACTGTTGAACCACAACAGAGGCAAACAAAGATGGACAAGAAGAGGTGTTCCTTGGAAAATGACATGTAACATAGGTGTAGAAACTAAAAAAGAGGCAATAGTGCTTGAAAAGAGACTGAAAAAATATAAAAATCCTAAACACCTCAAAAAGTTAATAAGTGATGGATCCATAGCTCAGCTGGCTAGAGCGCTTACTTGACGTGTAAGAGGTCGTAGGTTCGAGTCCTACTGGATCCACAGCAAGTTAAAATCGGGATGACGTGCGAAAGGTCAGGGGTTCGAGTCCCTTACCGTCCACAAGGTCTTCAAATGGCAATTCAGTCCACTTCGGAAGTGGTTTAGCTTGTCAGATCGGGATTGACTTTGTTTACCAACAAGTATCCACCCTTTTTAAGAACTTCTTTTACCTTATCCTCAGTCTTCTCGTCTTCAATCTCAATTTCCAAAGAAGATTTAGCATAATCGCACTTTGCCACAATACCTTCATCCTCCAAATCGAGCTCAATCATCTTGGCACAGGCATCGCAATTCATTCCTTCTACCTTGTAAATCTTTTTTGCCATAAATTAGAAAACATCAAAATAACCACCATACATCCCCATACTGCAGGTAAAAGCGAGCTTACCCTTTTTAGTAGGAGTAAATTCAATAACTGTCTCGCCACTAGCAGGTAAAACTTGAGAGATGCCATATTCAGGAATAGTAAAAGCTCTGATACAACCCTGCGCATTTTGAGAGTTTAATTTAAGACGAACCGGCACACCTGCCTTAAGAGAAGTGGCACTGGGATAATAGCCTGAACTTGTAACCTTTACTTCCACCTCTTGAATTCCGCCTTTACTTATACCTGCGACTTCACCTTTATATCTTGTCTCAAGTCGCCCAGTTGCTGCCAACCAATAATTTTGAAGCGTATGGACCGAACCGCGAAGCATCTGTCCAGTATTAATCGACAAAACTCCCAAAACTAAAATAACAGATGTGGCTAGAAATTTAAAAGCTTTAATCTCAAAAAGCTTTCCTGATACACTACCCAAAACCAAAAACAAGGGAGTAGTCCCTAAGATAAAAGAGAAAAGGATTAATCCGCCGTAGATTAAAGAACCAGAAGCAACTGAAAGAAGCATCATGGCCTGAGTGACACCACAAGGTATTAAAACAGTTAATAACCCCAAAAACAAAGCTGAAAAAAGTCCTTCTTCACGGCTTTTTATCCTCAGAACCTTAAAAACACTCTTCGGAGGGGTAATAACAAAACGCCTGAAGA
>Ga0078972_1006855_pt1 | contig 26304 bp, 26 predicted proteins | sample YelNatPaOPGAMG01_FD_67568 | JGI IMG/M metagenome (GOLD analysis project Ga0078972, IMG submission 67568) | Hot spring thermophilic microbial communities from Obsidian Pool, Yellowstone National Park, USA - OP-RAMG-01 (SPADES assembly) (version 2) | ecosystem: Environmental > Aquatic > Thermal...
CATCGTCGGCATCTCCACTGTAGGTATCGCCCGCACCGTCCCACTTCGCATGGGCCCATATCTTCACCGAAACAAACGGGGGCGGATTGGGCGCCGGATTGCCCTGATCGTCCACCCAAGATAGGGTGGCAGTCTGCGTGGCCGTCTCCTGGATCCATGCGGTTCGCGTGGAGGATTGCCACCCAATGCGCTTGTGATGCAATGGCAGCGAGCTGTGCTGCACCGACCCGTTGTTCAGGCACCAATCCAGCGAGCCGGTGGGTGTGGAATAGGTGATGCTCCAGTGGCCTGTTTGGGCGAGAGCGCCGCAGGGCATCAGCGCCAGAACCACGGCCAGAACAATCAAAACATGAGCGGCGGAAGCACCGGCGCCGGCCGCCGTGCCGGCCGTGATCTTCCGCTTCCCCTCGGATCCGCCTACCGATGGGCGCCAGTCCTTGTGCCCCGCACCTTCAGCATGCGTCCCAAGGAGCAGACTGTCCGCCTCACCCGGTTCGGGGGGCCGGAGAATGAATCTGTGGTGCAGTTTCTTGCGAGCCATGCGCATGTCCTTTCTGCAAGCATCCGAACCCGCCGCGCGTGGCACCGTTCCTAATGTCCAAAATGGGATATTGCGATTCGGAACGTGCAACAAAATCGTTGATGCGCAATCCTATCACAGCGGCTGAAACATGTCAAGATCGCGCGTTGGGGGAATGAAAATTGGATGATTGCCCACTGCACCGAACCACGCATTGCCTGAGCGCAATACCTCTGGTGCAATTCGCCGGCGAGCGCTATAATAACGATGTGGGCCAGAGCACCTGCAGAAGGAGGGAACGACGATGTTCTCCAAGATACTCTTGGCGTCCGACGGCTCGGATTGTGCCCTGAAGGCAGCTCATGTGGCCGCCGACTTGGCTACCAAGTACGGGGGCACCGTTACCGTGCTTAACGTCTTCAGCATCCCCACCTCATTTGTTCCCTTGGCGGGCATGCCCGGCTTTGAGATGGACCCGGCGGCCGTGAATCATTATGCAGACCACGTGCGTGATGCCGTGGCACGGCGCACCGGGAAGGTCCTGGAGGAGCATGGGGTACCCTACGAAACGCGCCAAGTGATCGGGCACCCTGCCGAAACCATTGTGAACGTGGCGGAACGTGAGCACTACGACCTCATCGTGGTGGGCAGCCGCGGCCTCAGCGGCATCAAGGGCTTCCTGTTGGGCAGCGTGTCCGACCGGGTGGCGCACCACGCGCACTGCCCGGTTCTGATCGTGAAATAAGCGGAATGCCCCAAGGATGCGCGCACGGACACATCCGCCCTGGGGCATTCCGTTCACCATTCCCGTGCGGGTTGTTACATTAGGGGCAAGGTAACGGTAACGCCGTGATCCGCCGATCGCTTCCCCGCCTCAAGGATTTCTTGGGCGTCTCGACTCACCTCCATGGAACAGAAGCCCTCCACTTTGGCACCCGTTTCCAGGCAATGGAGCAGATATTCCGGCGCGTGGCGCATGGGCGATTGCGTGGGAGGCGCTTGGATCGTTTGGGGATCTTTGCCCGGGCGCTGGAGGATCACGCTATTTCCGGACACAGCGATGGAGCCCTCCACCCCATAGGCTACCGGATTCGGAGTGGCATAGGGTACCTTCTGGGTCCATGAAGCCTCAGCCACACCGAAGGCGTGGGCATACTTCATGAGGATGATGGCGTTGTCGTCCGGAACAGGGTAATCCTTCACGAACACGCCACGAAAGCCCGTAACCTTTTCCGGAAGGCCCATGAAGCGGGCGCACATATCCGCCGAGTAGCAGCAGTAATCCATCAAGGCGCCTGCACCGTTAAGCTCCTCGTCGTAGAGCCATTTCCAAAAATAGGGAGAACACCCGATCTCCTTGGGACCGTTGTGGGCGCTACGCTGTTTGAAATAGGTAAGGGGGCCGATTTCCCCGGCAAGGATGCGCCGCTCCATCTCTTGAATGGCCGGAGACCATGCGGTGGGCCAGTTGATCATCACGATTGTGCCATGCTCTTTAGCCGCGCGAACCATACGATTGGCCTGGTCTACCGTGGCGCTCATGGGCTTTTCGCTAACCACATGGATGCCGCGCGCCGCACACGCCTCTACAATGTCTGCAGCCACCGCGTTCTCGGACGCAGCCTGAACGATATCCAGCTCCTCCTTCTCCAGCATCTCTTGCCAACTCTTATAGACACGTGGTACGTGGAACTCGTCCTGAACTTTGCGGCGAAGCTCTTCGTTCACGTCCCCTGCGGCCACCAGTTCCACATTCGGAAGCTCCGCCCAGTGACGCAGTTCCCCCCACACATGGTCATGGACCATGGATGCAACGCCTACCCTGTACTTTTTGTTCATGAAAGACACCTCACACATCAGGTTGCCGCCCTGCCCCACGGTTGCACTCTGCCGAGCAAACCGACGATAATAGGGTAGCAGGAACGAATTACTGCACTCTTCGCCTCGATTGAGCCAAACCCCTGCATCGAGGACGAAGCGGAGACTGGAAACGTCGAAATGGCACTAGCGTTTTGGATGTTGGTCCTATGGGCACCTACACCGGCGCAATCCCCCAGCACACAGGCGCCTCATCCGGCGGTGCAACTTCGCCTCCAAACGAAGGCGTCCTTCCCCAATGCAGCCGCGCGCATCGCTGTAGGTGACTTTGCAGGGGATGGCAAGGAGCGGCTGGGCGTGTTGGAGGAGGCTACCGGCGGATATTCCCTAGCCGTCTATCGGTGGGAGAAATCGTCCTTTGTGCAGGAGTGGCGCAGCACGCAACTTATCCCTGATGCTCTGTTGGCGGGGGGACGGTTTGCAGGGAAGGGCCCCGCGGTATTGGTGACATCCATCGAGTGGGTACGATGGAACGGCACTTCGTATGAGGAGCACCGATTTCTCCAACCCGTTCAGCCGGTCGGCGCGATTGCAGGCCGTGATGGGCAAGACCTTATTGTGATGCGCACGGGATCGGACTTCGCCCTCATGCGGATACGGCCGGACGCTCCGGCAGGAGATGCACTGCAAAAGGTAGAGGGACCGGGATCGGCAAGCTCGTATCGGTTTGGGATCCTGCATAGTTCCCCAGAGGCTTTAAGTGCGGCCCTGCCTCCCGACCTGGCGCTGACAGGGTTATTGGGGCTCTGGGACGTTCAGGGAGATGGCCAGCCCTTACGCATTGCCATCCGCTCGGCAGCTTCCGATGGCAAACCGGTATGGAATGTTGTTCTGCTTGCCGAGGGCGAGAGTACATCCGAACCTTCCCACACGCCGGCAGGGGAGGTCTGGAGGGGCCAGGACATTGCCGGAAGCGCAGGAGACATGGCCATCGGGGATGTTCTGGGCGGAGGGAACCTGGACCTCATCGTTCTGGCCATGGCGCCCGGGTCTTCTCAACGGAGCCTGTTCGTATTTACACCGGGAGGCAAGCCTGCGGCTTCCCGCGCCCGGCTAAATGGGAACGGTGCACAATATCCGCCCGGGTTCTCGGGTAGTCACTCCCTCAAAGCGAATTCCGCATCGGCGAGGCCCCAGTCCCTTCCGAAGAAGCCGGCCGCGCGGACACCCGGCCAACCCCGAGCAAGCGTGTCGGTAGCCAACACGGTGAAGTCGGGATACGCCACACCCGAAAGAAAGTAGGGTAGGCGATCCGTAAGCTTCATCCCCTCCAGTCCCGTGCCGCACACCGCAGCGACATAGGCAGTGTTGCTGCCGGGGCGGGGTCGAACGAATAGGCAAGCCAAGTTCGAGCCTGCCAAATACGTCCCGCCGATCTGCACCCCATGGGCGTCTACCTGCAACGGGCTCTCGGCCAGCAGCTTTCTCCACGCCAAGTTCGTTGCGCGGTTTCCGTACAGAATAACAGATCGGTCACGGTCTCGGTTCGGATCGAATTCTCGGTCTGCAAGCACATCTACAGATCCGTTGCCGCGATACCAGAAGGTCTCGGCATCGTAGCGTGCTTTTGCAAACGCCCATGCATTCTCTTGCTCAGTTCCTGCGGTGCCGTACACAAAGAGCATATGGTGGCGGAAAGCATCCTTGAAGGGGCCGTAGCGCCATGGACCTTTTTCCTGTTTGGAGGCGGGATCGGCGGCCTCCCACCCTGCTGCGCGCCGCACCAGCTCGATTGCGGCCTGTTTGGGCCAGGTAACCGCAAACTTGCCGCCGTCTAGCTCGATGGACACGGGCGCACCCGCTTCCATTAATCCATGGGGATCTAGAGTGAGGCGTTCCACGTTGGACGTGGACCCAACGAACCGCCTACGCCCAGGATCCACTTGGATGGACACCGTGCTCACTTTGAGGGGATGCTCTTGCTGAACGATGGTTGCCCAGTGTGATCGCGCGGAGATGCCCGGGTTGGGAGTTGCGAACTCCACCCGGCGCACCTGGATGGATGACGGGATTACGTGGTGGGCAAAGAAATCGAACATGGGCGCCCAATCCACGCAATCGGCCCCAGGTTCGTCCGACACGTCCCACCAGTGCCCCGCGCCGGGCTGTTCGTGATAGACGAAGTCATGGTGGAAGGTGCCCAACACGCGCACCATTTCTCTCGCTTCTGTCACGGGCACGTTATCGTCGGCGCTCCCGTGGAGGATGTATACGCCCTCGTGGGCGTAATTCCTGGCCAGTGCCAACGTGTCCGATGAGCTAGCTGCCCGCGCCATGATGGCCGCGACGGCATCCCCGGAGGGAAACTGTGCTCCGCCGGCATAGGATTGAAAGCTAATCCACCCCGCGCTGGGGCCAATGGCGGCGAAGAGATCGGGGAAAAGGACGCCGATCTGCCAGGTACCGTGCCCGCCCATGGAATGGCCTGTAAGGTACGTGCGGGCCGGATCGGTATGGAGGCTGGCACGGGCTCGCTGCAACACCTCCAGAGCATCTAACCGCCCCCAATCTTCCCAATCGAAACCGAAGGGCCGCCGATTGGTAGGCGCCACCAGCACACCCCAAGGTTTGGGTTCGTAGGCTTCGGCCTGGCCGATGGCTTCCACACCGGCACCATGGAGCGTAAGGAAAAGTGCAGGGGCGGAGTGGGTAGCGTTTGTTTCCCCGAGACCGGGCGGGTTCACGGCGTAATATTGCACACTACCATCAATATCGCTTAGAAAGGTGCGCTTAACCGCCGCGCGAGGGCTGCGTACCCGCAATGAGAGCGATGCCTCACCGGCAGGGTAATGGGCGCCCGGCAGATAGAGCCGCAGATGCACTACCCGGGTACCTTCCTGGATAGGCGCCTTGCCGATCATCTGGAAGGGAACCTTCCTCAAGCTGAAGGGGGCGATCGCCGGCACCGGGTACACCGCGGAACCCAGCCCGCCCTCAAAATCTGCTCGGATCCGCGCGCCCTTGATCTCCGAAGGGGAAGCGTTGAGCACCAAGATGGCCCCCAAAGCGTGCACCTGTTCACCCACGCGTAGATCGGGCAGGGTAACGTCGTGCGTGTCCAAGGAGACCGGTGTCGCGGGCGGCGTAAGTTTTGGCCGAATGCGCCCATCCCGTCCAAACTGAAATAGAAGGTCATTGCGCCCGGCCTTCAGCAAGATAGGCAGGCGGGTCATTCCCGTTCCGTACACATCACCCACCCGGGGTTCGCCGTTCACGTAAACGAAGGCAGCGCCATTGGGTTGAAGCAGCATCGCCTGGGTACGAGGCGCCTCAACGGCAAAGTACGCGTATCCCCCGGCATAACCTTCGCCGCCAAAGGATCCGTCGGAGTTCTGCTGCAGGGTAAGCCACGTCTGGCGAGAACCGCCGGGGACATTCACAGTGTCGCCGGGTGACGGGGGCTGCCAGCTCCCGGCAACCATAAGGGCCTCAATTGCATCCGTATGTACAGGAGATCGGCCTCCTCGGCTTACGGAGCGAATGGCCAGGCAATGATTGGGCAACGCGACTGCGGCGGACGCCTGGGGTGAGGTGATGAGGGAACTTATGAAGGCAAGGAGCAGAAACATTGTGTTTTCCCCTTGTAAAGGATTGCGGGTGCACCGAGCGATCCTCCGTGGGCAGGTTCGCTGCAGCAAGCGCCATCACCTGCCGGCCTGCGGGTTAGCCGCCGGCGCCGATGCGCTGGGCATAGATGCTCGCCTCCTCCCACGCCTGCAGAGCTGCCTCCAGCTCCGCGCGGGCGGTTTCGTAATCACGTGCCAAGCGCACGACGTCCTCACCCGGCAGCGGCGAAGCCAGTGCTTCCTCGATGCGCTTCACCCAGTCCTCTGCAGCGGACACGCGTTCCTCAAGCACCTGCACATTGCGTACCGCCTTGCGGCGCTCCCTCGCGAGCTGGAAGGAGTTCATCCCATGCGTAAGAGAGCGTGGCTTTTCCGGCGATGGAGGCGCCGAGGCAGGCTCGGGAGATTTCGATCGGTACCACGGAGCTTTCCCTGCATCCTTCTGGCGGCGGTATTCCGAATAGCTTCCGGAATAGAGAGACACGATCCCGCCCTCGATTTCAAGCGTATAGTCGGTAGCACGGTCCAGAAGGTACCGATCATGGGAGATGAGCACGAGGGTGCCGTCATACTCGGCCAGCATTTGGGCCAGGGCCTCGCGGGCGGCGATATCCAGATGATTGGTGGGCTCGTCTAGAACCAGGAGGTTGGGGCGGAGCCATGTGAGCTGAGCCAGAACCAGCCGGTTCTTTTCGCCGCCGGATAGGAGCGACACGGGCTTAAACACATCATCTCCACTGAAGAGGAAGCGGCCCAGATGAGATCGCGCAGCAGCAGGATCCGTCTCGCCTACCTCAAACATATTCTCCAGAACGGTGGCGTCTTCATCCAGGTCCGACGCCTCCTGGGCAAAGTATCCCAGGCTCACAGAGGCACCCAACCGAACGCTCCCAGAGGTGGGCCGCTCCTGCCCCACGATCATGCGCGCGAAGGTCGTTTTCCCGGATCCATTGGGCCCAATAACGCCCACCCTCATGCCCCGGCGGATTATTAGGGACACGTCCGCAAAGAGCACTCGCCCGTCAAAGCGCTTCGTGGAGCGGTCAAATTCCACTACGTCATTGCCGGATCGGGTGTGAGACTTCAGCCGGATGTTGTGCCGCCCCACCTGATCCGTTAGCCTCTCGGGCATATTCTCCCGGAGGCGTTCGGCCCATTTCAAGCGTGAGGCTGCTTGGGACCTTTTCCGGGGCGTATTCTTCCACTTTTCGTAGAACTCCAGCAGGCGCTGCACCTCTCGCTCTTGCCTCTGCAACAGATCCCGCTGTTGCTGTATCGCCCGCTCCTTCTGCTGCCGGTACGCCGAGAAATTCCCTCGATAAAGCGTGACCCGGCCATTCTCCAACTCTGCAATCGCGGATGCCACACGATCCAAGAAGTAGCGATCATGGGACACCAAGATCACGGCACCTCCGAAGTTATGGAGGAATTGTTCCAACCATTCGGTAGCCTGCAGGTCCAAATGGTTGGTGGGCTCATCCAGAAGAAGGATATCGGGGGCATTAAGGAGGAGGGTAGCCATTGCCAGCCGCGTTTTCTGGCCGCCGGAGAGCAGCGCGGTGGGCTTACTGAGGTCTGTCTTTGCGAAACCTAAACGCTCCAATACGTTCCCTATATCCCGGAGGCTCTCATACCCGCCCATTGCTTCCCAGCGATCGTGCAAGAGGCTGTATTCCTCCATGAGCGCGCCCAGAGCCTCTCCGGATGCCGCGGCCATATCCTCATGCATACGGTGAAGCTTCGCCTCCAATTCGCGTACATGTGCGAAGGCGGCTTCGGCTTCCTCGTACACCGTGCGCCCGTGATCCACCATCTGTTCCTGCTTAAGGTAGCCGATCCGCACGCCCTGGGCCACGTGCACGCGTCCGCGGTCCGGTTCCATCTGACCGGCGATGATGCGCAGAAGCGTCGTTTTGCCACTGCCGTTGGCTCCCACGAGGGCAATCTTTTGCCCATATGCCAGGCGCAAGTGTACACCTCGTAGGAGTTCATTGGCTCCAAAGGATTTCTCAATGCCCTCTATACTGAGTACGCTCATAAGCCGTATCGTGCCCGGGGAGGCAAGCGAAGTGCACCGCATCTCTGCAGGCAGCGCCGGGAACGTGCATTTCGTAGCCGAACAAGGGGATTAGCAACCAACGCTCCGGGTGAAAACCCGCGCTATTATACGCAGGCACCGGCTGACGTGTCAAACGATAAGGGATGATCGGCCGCCTCTTCACGCATGGAGAGATCCACGCCGCGCAACGAGGCCGGTCGAAAGAGGAGGGTATCCGAGGGATCGTGAGCGTGGAGGCGACGCAGGGCTGCCTGCCTGCTGTTGGTAGCATAGCAGTAGGCACAGCCAAAAACGCACGTGTCGTACGCGCCGATATCTATGGAGCGCACACAGCCGCATTGTGGTCGCGTGGGGGCCAACACCAACCGGTTGCCCACTTGGGGGTTGATGAGGCGAATCATCTCGCGACCCACGCACTCGCCTTTGAGCACTCCATCACCCACGAGATGATCGTTGCAGCATGCGTATAGGCGCATGGAATGGGCGGAGGCAAGGCTGCTTAACTGCTTGGCAAGGCTTTGCTGCCCCTCCGTTGGCAGCGTGCGGAAGTGCATTCCGGCCTCGCGTTCCACGCGGTGCAGATTGCGGAGCGTCTTAGCATAAGGTGCCACGAAGGAGATATAGCACCTCCGCGTAGCGCCCTCTAGGCGGGAACTGAGGGCGTCGAAGTGCTGCAAGTGATATGTAGGGGAAAGTTCGTCTGCGATGAGGATGGGGTCGTAGCGCCATATGATGCGCTCCGGCCCCACCCATTCTGCAAGGCGAAGGACTGCATCCAGCGCCGAGGCGAGCGGCGGATTATGGCTCTCAACCGTCGGCGGATATCCGTTGAGGGTTACGTGAAAGTAGTACCGGTAGCCCATGCGATCCAACACGGGCAGGTGCCGGATCATTGGGCGCGGATTGCGCGTCCAGAACACGAGGGCAGCGCAATCCTCCGGGCGTAGGGACACTCGATTGAGAGTGCCGGCGAAGGGATGCAGCACATGGCAATACCCTGCACGGATGCGGTTCATCAGCCATCGGCTATAGAACGCCGGGATATCCGTGCGGCGCGAGATGCTGATGATATTGCCGCCGCTGCTCGCCATGGGTACCCTAATCTGGAGATCGGGTGATCTGGATCTCGATGACAGGCTCGTACACTCGCGTCATTCCATCCGAGGCCAAAACCTGGAAGCGGAAAACTAATGTGTAGAAGCCGGGAGCAAGGTTCCCTGTATCGAGATTGTACCAAACCCGTGGGGCGGTTTGGGCTCCCACATCGTAACCCGTAACCGAAGCGCCGATGAAGCCAGGAACGGCCGTGTCCGAGGCATCATACAACGTGCAGGTAGGCGTTCCGTTGATCGTGAGGGTTCCCGATGCAGCCGTTACCTGAGCGTACACGGGACGCTTCTCACCCAATCGCATGCGCACAAAGGCATCCGGCATTGTTGGTACCTCTTTGGAGGAGGAATGGGGGTGGAAGTTCTAGGACGAACCGCCTGACGATTGGCACTCGTCCCCATAGGCGCTGATGCGCGAACCGTCGGCGGCTGCCGTGGGCATAATCCCAATGAGGCTCGTACCATAGGCAACGATGGGCCCGCTTCGCCCGCGGCGCCTGGGGCCCCAAAATACGCGGTAGGGCTCGCTGCACAACGAGAGGATCATGCCATCCCCAAGCGCCTGATCCCACAACATCACGCACTCGATGACACCCGAGAAGGGCTCCGAGTACGTGTCATCGAAGCGGCCCAGGTAGAGGCGCGAGCCATCTGTTCTACGCGTGCCGGCCCATACGTCTCCCGAGCTGCGCAAGCCGTCCACAAACAAATCGAGCCCGCCATTAACGCGTATGCGCCCCACCAGTACGTGCCATCCAGCACCAACGGCATCGCCCGAGGATGCCCGGCGGGCATTGAGCGAGGTGTCCGTCACAGACCATTCCCAGCGATTGGAACTGTTGAGGCAAAGGAGCCATTCCGCGTACCCGGCAAGGCCGCCGCTCCTGGTAACGATGCGCCGGGAAGTGCCCGCCCCGGAACCATCCCAATAGACGCGCACCACCACCGTTTGATCACCGGCGAAGGAATACGTGTTGGGCACCTGGTTGAACACGGCGTATTGGCCGGCCGCCGTTCGAATACCTCCGCCGCCAGGAGAGCCGGTCCACGCCGCACCCATCATCACACCCTGGACTCCCGGGCGCAAGGCGTCGGCCACGGTTGCCCCTCCGGCCTCCTGCAACAAGATTGCCGAAACCGGGGCGGGCACCTCCGGATTGAGGACGCGCACCCCTATCGGTGGTTTGGACGACCCTACGAAGGGACGATGGATGGATGGAGCTGCCATCGGTCACGCTACCAAATCGCCGTCGTAGGTCTGCCCCAGGGCTTGCACCACATAATCGCTCCCGGATGCGGCCGCCCCATAATCCACAATCAACTCCCACAGGGAGCCTCCCATAAGCCATACCGGGGGTGGAAGCTCGGCCAGCTTGCTGACGGCATCTCCTTGCGCGGCAGTATGGCTGTATCCCAAAGGTGCATCCAACACGAGCCACGAAGCGCCTATGGCACTCACCCGGCCAAATTCCAGTCGCGTGTATGCTCCATCGTAGATGCAAACGAGGTCGCCAAGGGCAAATCCGGTAATGGAAGCAACGCTCAAGATGTTTTGGCCGGCCAGACTGTCTGCACTGACGGTCGTTGCGGCGCCGGCGGCCGTGTTCGTGTCCGGAAGGGCTAGGGCCAGGGCGGGATGGTTCCCGCCGGGGCTCGCGTTGTTGGGCACGCGTCGGAGGAACGTTTTGATGGCGGCTGAAGGCGCCGCCGCACCCTTGCGCCCCATCCTCACAAAGAGGAAGCCGCCGCGCTTGGTACGTAGGTCCCACGTGGCTCGGACGCGGTTCCCGAAGGAAAGGGTGGCAGCCGGCAATACGGCTATGTTATCCGTCCATTGTTCCGTGATCGTAGGCATTGCACGCCTCCTGGCATGGTGGTTGAGGGTTATTTAAGGTCATTGACTGCCTTCTCCAGGGCACGCCATTCCGCCGAGATGCGGGGGAAAATCAAAGCCACCTGAGGATCGTTTCGGAAGCGCTCGAGGGCGGCGCGGATGGAGCCATCCGCCAGGGCTTCCTCCACATCTGCCCGGAGCACAGCATAAGCGACAAGGAGATTGGGTATGGCGCGAAGGCGCCGAAAGAAGCGGATCATCGTAAAGAACCTCCTGTAAAGAGCGTGAGGGCCAGGCGGACCAATGCGCCTGCACCCAGAATGCCGGTGAACCACATAAGAGCCGCGCGGAAGCCGAGCAAGTCACCCACCCTATCTCGCAACAGGGCTTGTTCCTCTTGAAGGCGCACTACAGGTTCAATAGCCTTGCTTAGCCTGGCAACCTCGAGGGCGAGGTTCTGCACGGCTTCGCGGAGCTCTGCTATCTCGGTACGTTCTCGGGATGTCATTGCAATTGCCGGAAAGGGCTCACGTTAAGGCGCGGGTGCGGTAAAGAGAGTGTCCGCCAGCTCGCCTTCCACGAGCACGGCGTAATGGGTTCCGCGGGGAGCCATGAAGGGCATGCCCCGCAGATACCACGCGGATCCATCCGCCCGCACCACGCGGTCACCATCCTGCAGGGAAGTGGCGGGATAGAGCCAAAGGCATAGGAGCGGTTTGTGCGTGAAGGCGGCAAGTTCTGCGCGGGTATGCACGCTAACGGGCTCGAACGTTGCAGGCACATCCGAGGCGATGCGCGTCCACGATCCGGACACGCGACGCTCCACTTGCACCGTCTCCAAGAAGAGGATGCCTAGATGGGCGGTTCCGCCTACGGGGGCCGGCGCCGTAGAGCTGTCCGATGCAGATGACACAGCCATGGTCTAACCTCTCATTCTAAGATGGTCACGCTTCGGGAAAGACGTCCGGGGTGGCGGGAGGATTCCACGCAGGCAACCCGGCCACTGCCCGAAGCGTGGAGGCAATGTCTCGAAGTTGGCGGCTGCGCTCGCGAAGATCTTGAGAGAGGGAGCCCTGCTGCACGAAGAGCGCTTGCGTCGCGAATTCCGCAGCCTTGCCTTCCAGGAGGGCCGCAGCAGCTAAGCGGGCATCCCCTCCCGATGCGTTCAGAAGCGTCTCGATTTCCTCATCTGTGCGGGTGCGGTCTCCTCCGCTCCTGGTGAGACCGGCGGGATCCGTGTCTCCGGAATATAGGCGCGTTTTGCCGATCTCCGTGGCGAGATCATACGTGAAGGCGGGCATGGACCGATCCTCCAATCCATCGGCGGATTACGGCTGGGGGGAATTCCACCATTCGGACCAGATGATGTGGCGCTTCCACGGCACCGGCTCATCCGGACGGTAGGGACACACCACACGCGCTCGGTTGGGCGCGGTGGGTGAGATTTCCAAGAAGCTAATGGAGAGAGTGGGTAAATGGCGGGAATACGTTCTGCCTCCCCCCAGCAAAGGCAGCCAATTCCACGCCATTTCCGCGGTGTCGAACACAATCACGCGCCCTCCGCTGCTCATCAGTTCCCATCGGCGCGTAATCGGACTAAAGACCATAACAGCCGCGTAGGCTCTCATGGTGGTACCTCCACCTACGCGGTTGCATTCGTAATGAGGTATCCCCCCAAGGCAAGGCCGGAAGCGTCCACGGCGATGAGCCGCCAATCACGCAAGAACGACACCTCGATGAGGGTGCCCTTTCGCTTTTCGTCACGCCAGCGGCGTACGGCATACCCGCGCACGCCCACGGCGTCGTCGGGAGCTTCGAAGGTGTATCCAAACGCAACAGAACGAAGGGATGGATTGGGGTTGCGGTAGAAGATCAGCGCCATGGAGCTGCCGTCATCCGCCTGCCACACATTGGCACCGGAATAGGCCGCCCCTTCTGCCGCAGTGTTCTTCTGAGTTGCGCCTTCGATTACATCCATGCCTCGTAGCACCTTGGGCAGGCCACTCATGGTGAGGGCATCTTGGTGCACGTACTTTACGAGATCTTTCACGGCGGGGTGATCGGCCAATGTGCGGGCAGTGTCTACCCCCAAGAGGATGGCGTTCGCTTCCCGCGCAATGCCCTTGATCACGGCCAGCTTGCCATTCTTAATATCGGTGAAGGGCGAGGAGTTCGCCGATGCGTATTGAGCCCAGCTCGTACCCGTCCCTCCGCCGGTGAGGGCCGTCTTATTGGATGCCGGGTAATTGGCCCGTTTGCAAGCAATGGCCGCCACCGAGATCTCATTGTCTAACATGAGGCGTTCCGTCAATTGCAGCGTTTGATCCATGTCGGGCTGCATAGGGTTGTCGGCTGCAGCGGCCTCGGCATCGGTCACCAGGCCCCGGTACGCGTACTCTTCTGCGAAATAGGTAGCTGTAGACACCGAGTAATCAATCTCTGCAGCTTCGGTTCCCGGCCGACGCAGGGAGGCAAGCGCCCCGGAACCCGACGCTCCGGAGGGCGTTAGAAAGTCTTCCTTGCGGAACAGGAAGTACTTATCCGATCGTTTGGCGGCGGGCACGATGGGGAATACTTGGTCCGCAACGTACGCCTGGTTGCGGTACATTACGGAGATGTTCGTAAGCGCCTGGTCAATGTGTATCTGGCCCAAAGCAGGCATGATGGGGTACCTCCTATGCGGTAAGAAAGGAGCGCCGGCTACGCCCCGATGTAGATGGCCGGTTGAAGAAGCACATCCACCAACAAACCGGCGGTATTGGCCGCTCCTGAAAGGGCAATCCCAATTACCTGCCGGAGGTTCGTGCCACTGGCCGGGGTAACGGATTTGATTTGTCCCGCCGTGTTCGCAATTGCCACGTAGTCTCCCGGAGCAATGGCAGCCGAGCCATCGCTTTGGATTTGGGCGATACCGGCGGTAAGCACTGCCACTTCATTGGTGGTACTTCCCTGGGCCACGGCCTCTTGCACCACTCCCACGAAGCGCGTGGCTAAAGGAGCTGCAGGCAGAGCTACGTTTCCCGCGTTCGTCCCGCTCATTACCACGCACACGTTGGCGCCGGCGATGGGCGTGTCGGCAGCGAAGGACTTTACCAGCACCGGTGTTTGTTTTGCCATCTGTTCCTCCTTTGCACTTCCTAGGCCATTAGGGCCTACTTCTGAAAAGCCTCTTCACGCGCGGCGCGGGCGAGATCTGGGTGCGCAGCACTCACCTTCGCGAAGGCAGCCACATAGCCCAGCTTCTCCTTTCGGGCAGCATCCTGGGCCAACGTGATGAGCTTCTCGGCAGCGCCACCCTCCTTAGAGCTTGCGGGAATCCACTCGCCCATGGGGATTACCGGGCCGTTTTCACGCAGGAAGCGGAGGAACAGCTCCGGGATGCTCGTCTGCTCGTTGCCGAATGCTACTGTGCTAAGTTCCGGCAGGGTGAGGAGGGCGGTTGCCAAGCGCTCGGCTTCGCCACCTGCGCGAATGAGCCCTTGTTGCTTCAGATCACGGATCTGCTGCTCGGCTCGCTGGTGCAGCAGAAGGACACGCGCTTTCTCAAGTTCGTTGCGTTCTGCAGCGAAACGCGCCGACTGTCCCTCATCCTGGGTAGAAATCACCCCCCGCAGGTACTGGATGAGGCTGTCGGCCAATTGGCGGACGGTCATTTGTGTTACCTCCTTTTCCCCGGACGAAGCCGCCGGGGCCATTCGGGCGTCCAACTGGTGAATCACGAAGAGGACGGGGTTTTGCCGGAATACCTGTGCTTTGGCTACGCGTGGCGTGCTCACGAAGGAAATCTCCACGATACGCTTTGCGGAAACATCCAGCGCGATGGAAAGGGCCCGAGCCCCGGCGCGCTGAATGAAGCGCCACGTGTCCACCGGTTGCTTGAGCGTGCCCCAAAGGGCCGTACCAAGAACGCGGAGACGCCCCACAGAGCCCATTGCGCCGTCGAAGGGTGACTGGCTAAGGTGTTCGATCTTAACGGGCACTTCGCCAGGCGTATTGCGAGCTATTATCTCAAGATCTTCCGGAGATATGCTGAGGCCCCTTTCCGGGTAGTCCCCGGCCTCAAACAACAGGCATTCGCGCTCCACATAATCCGTTCCGGTTTCGTCATGAAGCGGCTGTGCTGTAGCATGGTGTGTCATGCAGGCTCCTCCAAGGGCGGCAGGTTGAAGAGTTCACGTAGAATCGGCTCGCGGGCATCCACCACCCGATGGGTGAGGAGCACGTTCATCGCCTGAGCCATGCGCAGCAGGTCCTTCTCATCCAAGTTGCCCAGACTGAATTCGGGATACAGCCGATGATCGAAATTGGCATCTATGAGCGGGCGGATGATTTGGGCATCCACCGCTGCCTCGATATCCTGCTTCATACATTCGAGCGCAAAGAGAAGGATGTCGAAATGAACCCTCCCCAAAGCCATGGAGCCCGTACGTCGCCCCTCGCCCGAGGTGAGCGTTTGCAAAAGAATGCCGATGGCAATCTGCTGGTTGTGCCATTCCAACGCGGAAAGGAAGGCCTCGTCGCCGGACGACTTGGTTTCCATCAACTGGGGGCGCACATTCTGTGGAAAGACCGCACTGGCCTCCTGTTGAAGGCCGCGAAGGATCTCAAGGATGCGCGCGCCGGACGCGTCCGAGGGGTTGGGGGCATTGGCGTATGCAAACGGGATGCCGAAGCGTTGCAGGCGCAGGTTCCAAAACTCCATGATCCTGCTTTTGGAATACCAATGCTTGTACACCGCTCGGAGGTCGCTCTCTCCATACGGGAGTTCATCGCGGGCGTTATACACGTAGATCAGGCACTTACCCCGCGGCACCGTAATGAGCCCGTGCTCTGGCGTCCAGCTCGTTACGGCGCGCACGTTGAGGAATTCGTCCACCTCAAAGCCGATCTGCTTAGGGTTCTTGAACTTGATGGCAGCCAAAACGTACTTACCGGCCCACGGCCCCGCCGTTTCCACGCGCCAAACCAGCTCGGCCACCGAGAAACCGCGATAGAAGGCGGACATCATCTGGAACAACACGCGCCGGAAGTCTTGCGGGCTACCCTCGGGGCCCCGCAAACCACGGAGCACGGCCTCAACGAAGTCCCGCGCCTCCATCGCTGCCCGGAAATCCTGCTCTTGCCTACGCCGAACGGCGGGAAACACCTGCCATTGCCGAGCCAGGAGGGCGTAGCGCTTGGTGTTGATGCTGGCGCGCACCTGGGCATCGGTCATCATACGGTCGTAAAGATCGAGCCCCCTGCGCGTGAGTAAGTCGTCCGGGTTGTAGGGCGGCATGCGGAAGACGCTCCGAAACACCGCGTCCCAGGCGGTAATCTCCTCGCGCAGCCGCTCGTGCAGAGAGGGTTCTGGGGCGGATTGCTCGGGCCCACGAACACCAGCAAACGCCGGCATGGCATTCTCCTTGGCGATGCAAACAAAAGCAGCCTTCCTTCGGAAGGCTGCCGACTTCTAGCGATGGGAAGGGGGTGAACCCCGTGTCACTCTATTGCGTTCACTCGTCTACGATGCCCAGTTCTTGGTAGAGCCCCTCGGGGAGGATGATGGTGCCGATGCGCCGTTCGTATTCCTGAACATTCTTGCGCATGAGGAGGCTCATAATCTTGGCATGCTGAGGGCTCATCCGGATACGCACAACTGAGCGCGGGGGCTCGTCCTGCCCCTGCATCACACCGAACTCCAACAGAAAGCCGTAGATGTTGGTGGTGAAGTTCACCGAGTCCGTGTAATATTCGGGCGTTGCATCATAGTGCTCGAACTCCATGTCATCCATCGAGAGGCTCCTTGCGCGGCAGTAGCGGGCACGAGGTGTATCCGAACCCTTAGGTGATGTACCTGGTAGTGTACCAGACACTATTCCTGCCGTCAATGGAACCCCATATCCGGCGCCTACCATGCTTCCATTTCTCGCATCATGGCTTCTGCCGGCCCACTTTGCGGCCACGCTCCTGCGCAGGCCGCCGCACCGCCCCCGTGGCCGTCAAAAAGCATGGCCGCCATATCCGCCCGGTCTGGCGAGGCTAATCCCCGGCGCTTCATCTCGTCTTTGCTTTCGATTTGGATCTTGCCCTGGGAGGTATGTTTGTAGTGGATGCTCGCCAGATCCCGGCGCAGGGGCTCATCTTTAGGAAGGGCGATCTCTCCACAACGCAGAAGCTCGCGAAGAGACCAATAGAGTTCGGCGCGGCGATTGGCGAAGCGTTCTGTGTCCCAAGCAGGCAGAGCCACATTCACGGCCTCTACACCTTCGATGCCAAGCTCCACCAGTCGGTCCACGACGCCGGCTCCTACTCCGATGCTATCTACCGCTATGGATTGAGGATGGAATTGATACGCCTTCGCGGCGATCCTGCCGGCTACCTCCATCGTGTCCGCTCCGTGGATTACTTCCATATCCACGAGTACCGGGCCCACTCTGCAACCGATCACCGTGCAATCTGCGCCGAAGCGCGCAACATCCACCGCCATCCGCCGCTCGCCCACCGGCGGCAAGCTGCGCTCCATGGCCGCCTCTACCCAACGCAAAGCGATGAGCGCCTCATCATCCGCATCTGGAAACTCTCCTAGCACCCGCGTTCGGAAGAGATTGCTCGGGCGGTATGGCTTCCCCTCCCACCGAAAAATGTCCCCATCACTTGGAGCGTCTTCCTGCACCTCCTGGCACCATTCCTCGATGCGCTGCCGCAGAGCATCTCGGGTGATGGCACCAGGGACTGCCGGCCCCTTCCCGGTGATGTTGGGATGCTCCAGCGCATTCATTGTAATGCGCTTCCACTCGCCGGCACCTCGAAAGATCTCATAGAAGCGGCCGGAAGCATGCAAAGGATTGCCGATGGCGAGGATGCGGTTGTTGGCACCCACGGCTACGCCCTCGACGGCTTCCCAAATTTCGTTGGGGATTCCGCTTGCTTCATCCAGGATCACCAACAGATCGCGGCCATGAAACCCTTGGAACCGTACACCATCGGTGGTCGCCAGCCCTAGCGCCTGCCAGCCTTCACCTGCACTGATGCGGGTACTAAGAAGCACCCCGGGCAGAGGCTTAAGTGCCGTGCGAAAGCGCCGACGAATCTCCTCCCACAACACGTGGCGCACCTGCCGCCACGTAGGTGCCGTGGTGAGCACGGTGCTGCCGGGAAAGCTGTACAAGAACCACAGCGCCAAATCCGCCGCTAGATACGTCTTCCCCACACCGTTGCCGGACTTGACAATGGTTCTGCGGGAGCACGCCACAGACTCGGCGATCTCCCGCTGCCGAAACCACCATCGCGATCCCAGTACGTCCTCGGCAAAGAAGGCCGGATCCACCTGGTATCGTGCGATCTTATTGCGCAGATCTGCAGACGGAAATCGCTCGCGAATGGCGCCGGCGATCTGCCGCACCCCTCTTTCGACGGCACGGCATGTGAGCCGCTCTAGAGTGTGCCACGGGAACAGCAGCCCGCCGCGAAGCTTCATGAGGCGTCCTCCGTGTCGCCGGAGAGCGCCTCGGCGAGCCGATCACGCAAATCGGGGTCCGCTTGCTCCAACAAACTAAGAATGGCAGATTGGAGCCTGGCAAGGCCCTCCCGGTCGGCAGTGCGCTCGAGCGTCTTCTCGGCTAATTGGATGTGGCGCCTAAGCTCGGCCACGGCGGCCAGCTTCTCGCTTGCGTGAGCCTCCGGATCCATTTGGTCGAAGAGTGCCTGCACACGGAGGAAGTTCTCTTGAAGCCGGTTTCGGATATCCCAAACTTCCCCCTCCATGGAGGGGCCTGCGCCGGGTTGAGGCATCTCCTGCCCCTGCACCCCACAAGTGGTGACTTCCCCGGCGCCTGCATTATCTCGGCGGCGGCGGTGCTTCGCGGCCTGCCCTTTCCTATGTTTGGCCCCCATCGTTCCATCCGTGCAGCCGCCACGCGAGCGGCCTCGTCATCTCATTAACAACGCGCACCGCCCTTTTACTAGACCAAAATACAGACGAACGTCTGTATATCCGGCTGCGCCTCGATGCAGGGAACCCGAGCTATTACGTAGAAGTTATAAGTGAGCTTCGCCATCACTGCACTCCCAAGCTGAAAGCTGCTCTGCCAAGGAGGATCCCCATGATCCCCATCGTGGTTCATGCTGTTGCTGCACTTGCTCTTGCCCTCGCCTCTGCACCCCTCCGCCAAAATGGCGCGGAAAATGCTTGGCAGCTTACAGGATCGGGGACAAGGTCACTCAACGGCCCCGGAGGCCGAGAGGTCTTCCTGGTCCGCGGCACCGGGGACGATATGGGCTATTGGTCCAGGCGCGTTCCCAACCTCAAGCCCCAGGCGCTGTATCGGGTGGCCTTCCTCGCTCGGGTAGAGCCCGGCTCAAGCACCAGCACGGTAATCAGCGGATTAGATCGCTGCAATCGGGACTTTTCCGTCACCACGGATTGGCAGCAGTACACCTTCGTATTCACAACCCCCTCTGATCTTGCGGGCGCCTTCCTGCGCTTCGGGCAATGGCACCTTTCCGGAACGGCCATGATCGCGGACCCTACACTTACTCCGGTGGAGCCCGTCTACGCGCGGTTGGGAGCCCTCGAATTGGGAGACGGGGAGGACGTGGCGGGAGAGGAGTATTCCTTTACTGCTCCGCTGGCTTCCGAGGGATCCAACAGTGCGCGTCCGCTCTTGCGCCATACCGCGGCATTCAACAGCAATCGCTGGCTCTTCACCGAAGGCAGCGAGGTTGTGTACCGCCATACCCTCCCAACGAGCCAAACGAGCGGCCATGTGGGCCTCAACATCGGCTATTACGTGAGTGGCGAGTGCATCGTGAGCGCCTCCAATGACGGCCAATCCTGGCTCGAAATTGGCCGGGCAAAGGGACCCGGCAGGTTCGATGCCGACCTGCCGAATTCCATCTTTCCCGCCAAGGAGATCTGGATTCGCTTGCAAGGGGCTTCCCAACCCTACGCCGCGGGAAATGCCCAACCGGGCGCATTCCAAGTGGATCACTACGAATACCACGCGCGCCTTTCCCGCAGGGTAGGCGATTTGCAGGGGCGAACGAGTTACGTGGAGTTCACCCGCACAGACCCCAAGCTGCATGTGCACGTTGAAAGCCTGGGAACACTCACCGGACGCCCTGGGGACGCAGCGCAACTGGCGGTGACGCCCGCAGCCGGCATAACCGGCGCAGCGTATGCCACCATCGCCATTCGCCCGCAAGAGGGGTCTGCAGCGCTGTTTAGCGGAGCGGCATCCCTGCGCCCCGGCCACACGTCCCTCATCCGCATACCCTACCGTCTGCCTGGCGTGGGCTCCCTCCGCATCACCTTTCTGGTAGGGACGATGAACCCAACCGGGTCTAGGCTCCGTGCCTCAGCCTGGACGCAAACGTACCTTTCTCCCTACTTTGCCAACAATTATGGATACGGTCTGCGCCATCTGCCGGGCGGTGGGGTGCTCTGGTGGTGTGAAGGCACGTACAAAATCAACCCGCACCGGGTCCCTCCGCCGGTCGAGGAGCACCATCCTGCCGGTGCTGCCGGCATCCACCTGTACGCTGCCCGCCGCGAGCGTATTGCTGCGCAGCTCGTGTGGTTCAGCGGCGAGAAATCCCCAACATTGCGGGTGTACGCAACGGACTTGACCGGGCCGCACCACGCCAGGATCTCAAGGTCTAACGTCCTTCTTCGCGAGGTGGCTTACGTGCGCGTGCGGGTGCCTACCGACGCAATCGGAGTACCCGGGGAATGGCCCGATCCCCTTCCGCCCCTACGAAACCCGTGGCAACCGCAACCCAACCGGAATAACCCGTTATGGATTACCGTGTCGGTACCGGCATCGGCAGCGGCGGGGGATTATGTAGGGCATATCGTGCTGGTGCCCATGCAAGGGAGCACGCCCTTGCGAGTACCGATACACCTTCACGTGTGGAACTTCAGCCTTCCGGAGCACACCGCACTCAGGTCCGGCTTCGGCATCAACCCCGGCGATATCAGCAGATATCACAACCTTAAGACGCCGGAGCAGCTTGCCCAGGTATGGGATCTTTACATGCGCTCCTTCGCGCTACATCGGCTTTGCCCCTACAATCCCATGGCGTTGGCGCCCATCAACGTAAGCGTTACAGGCGCCGCATGGCTTGGGGGCCGGCGTGACGCCGCGGAGCACTATCATGGCAACTACAGTTTGAAGGTAAGCGACAACAGCACCGACGCGGTAATCCAAGCGCAGACTGCGGATCTCATTCGCGTGGTACCCGGCGCCGATTACGTGCTCCAATGGGCGGTCAAGACTCAGAAGCCCGGTCAGGCATACCAAATCAGCGTGGGATGCTACGATGCCGCCGGTAATTGGATCCCGTACCATAACATAGACATCGTCCGCACCGGCTCCGGCCATTGGGAAGAAGCCCGCGAAGTTCTGAAGGCCAGGATCCCGCCTCAGGCACGTTCCGTCCGCATCTCCTTGATGGCGTGCCCGTGGACGGAGCACGGTGAGAATACGGGAACAGCCTGGTTCGATGATATTTCCCTTACCCGCCTGCCTGACGGCCCCAACCTCGTGGCCGATGGAGGCTTTGAGGAACCCAACCACCTCCAAGTGCATATGGATTTTGCTCAGTTCGACCGGGCAGCCCATCATTACCTCGATGAGATGGGCTTCAACTCCTTCACTATCGCCTTCCTTGGACTGGGAGGTGGGCGGTACCCTCACTACGACAACGGATCCTTCTTCGGATACCCGGCGGGGAGCCCGGAATATGACCTGCTCATGCGCCAATATGGCCAGACCCTCCAGAACCACTTGCTTGAGCACGGGTGGCTGGATAAGGCATATGTTTATTGGTACGATGAACCCGAAACATCCGATTACCCCTTCGTTGTGCAAGGCATGGCCCGCCTTAAGAAGTATGCCCCCAAACTTAAGCGCATGCTCACCGAGCAAGTGGAGCCTCCGCTGGTGGGAAGCGTGGATCTTTGGTGTCCTATCACGCCCAACTATTCCCCTGGCCCCGAGCAGGAACGCCAGCGCCATGGCGAAGAGGTGTGGTGGTACGTTTGCACCGGGCCCAAAGAACCCTACGTAGGTCTCTTTATAGACCACCCCGCCATCGAACTGCGGATGTGGCTATGGCAAACCTGGAAGTATCACGTGCAGGGCATCCTCATTTGGGACACCACCTGGTGGACGAGCCCCGGCCAGTTCAAAAACGGGCGCGATCAAAATCCATGGGAAGATCCCATGAGCTACACCGATGGCCCGTCCGGCGTGTGGGGAAATGGAGACGGCCGCTTCTTCTATCCGCCCAATCGCCATCCCAACAAGGACCGTACCACCCTGTTCCTCACGGGACCGGTGGAATCCCTCCGCTGGGAGATGCTGGGCGAGGGCGTGCAGGATTGGGAGTACTTCCACCTCCTCGCCTCGCTCGTGGATCGCGCCGGAGCTGCGGGAATACGGAATGCGGCTCTGGCCAAGGCCCGATCCCTCCTTACGGTACCTGAAGTGATTTGCAAAGACATGACCCACTACACACGCGATCCGCAACTCTTGTACCGGCGTCGCATGGAGCTAGCTCGAGCCATCGAGGCCCTCTCCGCACGTTTGCGCACAAAGCCCATAACCCGATCGAGGCAGCAGGAATGAACAGGGTTGCGTGGGTGGTGATTCTGCTCCTGGCTCTGGCCGGCATCGGATGGTATGCACTCCACGAACAACCGGCCCGGCACATGCGTAAAGATGAGGCATTGTTGGCCGCGGCCGGCGCCCATGACCATGCGGTGGTGGAAGATTTGCTGCAACGGGGAGCCAACGCCGACGCCAAGGATGCATTCGGGCGCACAGCCCTGATGTTGGCTGCAGGATCGGGAGATATCGGCTCCATGAACGTGCTGCTTCAGCATGGGGCCAATCCCAACGCGCGTGACATAGACGGCAGGACACCTCTCATTTGGGCCGCTATGAACCACCAACCCTCTGCAATCGCCGTGCTCCTCTCCAAGAACGCGAATGTGGATGCGGGCGATTTGGACGGCACTACTGCCCTGATGTATGCGTGCTCCAACGGCGAGATGGATGCGATCCTACCGCTTGTCGAGCATGGTGCCGCAGTCAATAGCGCCCGCAAGGATGGGCAAACGGCCCTTATGGTGGCCGCGCTGCACGGAAATGTACGCGCAGTGGAAGCCCTCATTGCTCATGGGGCTCGGGTCAACGACCGCAACTCGGCAGGCGAAACCGCCCTCATTCTTGCGGCGCGCAAAGGCTCGGTGGCTACCGTTAGGGCGCTGCTGCAACACGGCGCCGATCCCACCCTCAAAGACAACAAGGGGAACACGGCACTGGACGCGGCTGCCCGGCGCGGCAACATTGCCGTAGCTGACCTCTTGCGACGCTACCATCAACCGTAGGCAACCCACCGTGCATCAACCAGATCACGTGAATTCCTATGCACTTGCTACAGAGATACTCACCGTGGACCCCGCCGATCCCCAGCCTGAAATAATCCGACGGGCGGCGGCGGTGATCGCCTCGGGTGGGCTGGTAGCGTTCCCCACGGAAACGGTCTACGGGTTAGGTGCGGATGCTACCCGAGGAGAGGCCGTCGCAGCCATATACGCCGCCAAAGGCCGGCCTCCTACCAATCCCCTCATCGTCCACGTTGCCTCTGCAGAAGATGCCCAACGCGTGGCCGCGGATTGGCCTGCCGTGGCACAACAGCTTTGCGAAAGGTTCTGGCCGGGGCCGCTCACACTCGTCCTTCAGAGGAGCGAGGCTATCCCGGCCATTGTGGCGGGTGGGGGGCTTACGGTGGCGGTTCGCGCCCCTGCCCATCCTGTAGCCCAGGCCCTCATCCGGGCGTGCGGCGTGCCGATCGCAGCACCAAGCGCCAATCGTTCCAATCGAGTGTCGCCAACCCGGGCGGAGCACGTCCTCAAACACTTAAGCGGCCGCATCCACCTTGTACTGGATGGAGGGCCCACGCCGGGAGGCATCGAATCCACCGTGTTGGACGTTACCTGCATCCCTCCTCGCTTGTTGCGCCCAGGTCCCATTGCGCCGAAGGATCTGGAGCCGATCGTAGGCAAGGTGGATACCCGCCCCTCGAGGATCCTTGGCCTGCCTTCTAGCGCCACGCAGGCAGACGTAGCCCTGCCTTCCCCGGGGATGCTTCCTCGTCATTACGCTCCTAGAATGCCGCTGCGCATTGCGCCTGGAACCGGTAGACGGCAGGTGGTGCGCTTGGTGGGCCAGGGCATGAAAGTGGGATGGCTTCCCTTCCATCCCTACGCCTCCGTGCCCGGGGTGATTACCCTTCCCATGCCCAAGGACCCTGCGGCCTATGCATCCCTCCTTTATGCTGCCCTTCACACCATGGAGGACGCCGAGGTGGACGCAATCGTAGTCGCTGCGCCGCCAGAAACCGAGGAGTGGCTAGGTGTTCGGGATCGTCTCCTGAGGGCCGCATCGCCGCCCGGTGATGATGGCGCATGAAGGCTATTTGGGAAAGAGCGTCCAACGCCCTTGTTCGCTAAGCGCCGCTTCCGCAATGAGCGTCCGGGGATCTGGGCTGCTTGGTGGACTAGGGATATAGAAACGAACGTGGCGGAAGCCATATTCTCGGCCATACGGAAGGACGACGCCTGCCATTACCGTTTGGAGGGTGTCGGCGTCATTGCGTGTGAGCGTCACGTCGAGCGTGTCCACGTCTTCGCCTTCGGCACAGCCCGCAATGATGGAACCGAACCGCTCGCGCATGAAACGGAAGAGGGGTTGCCGCTCCTGCGTAAAGCGCCGGCGAACTTCTTGTTCGCGCGTCTCCGGCGGCTCCAGGGGATGCGCACGTTCAGGTAGTGTTCCGCCCGGCGCCGGAAGGGACCCGTGGGTGGCCTGGGGCGTGCGATGAAGGAAGCCCGGTATTAGATACCAGCCGGCCACGCCCACCAGAACAAGCCCCAGAACCACGCCTGCCAGCTTCATGGCGCCGCCACTACGTCATCCCCTTCCACCCAGTAGGAGCCATCGGGCCCCACTTCTTTCTTCCAGATTGGCACCGTCTCCTTAAGTGTGTCTATGAGCCACCGGCACGCCTCAAATGCCTCGGCGCGGTGTGCACTTCCCACGCAGATGACCACACTCGCCTCGCCAACGTCCATCCGTCCGATCCGATGCTCGATTACGGCATCCACCGGCCACCGCTCCGATGCCTCGGCTGCCAAACGCTTGAGGAGCTTTTCGGCCATGGGCACGTAGGCGTCGTACTCCAGGTATGCAACCCGCCGTCCCCGCGAATGGTTCCTTACCTGGCCTACGAACGTCACCACCGCCCCGTTTGCCGGGTCAGACACTAGTTGCGCCAGAGCCGCCGTGTCAATGGCATCGCGCACGATGCGGCTGGCATCTGCCGGGCGCCGAGACTTTCTGCGTGCCTGCGGCATCGTTCCTCCTATCCCCCGCTCAACGGCGGGATGAACGCGAGAGTGTCGCCATCCTTCAATTCGGCAGATGGCTGGGCGTATTCCTCATTCACCGCTACTCTGCAGATACGTCCAAGCCCTTGAAGGCGCGCATTCTGCTCCTCAAGATACCGGGCTACGTCCGCCGCCGTGCTCTTCGGGGGTACGTCCACGACTAAGCCGTCTGGATACACAGCGCTAAAATGACCAAACAAGAGCACTTTTACCCGCATCGGTGCCTCCTCGCCCCGGGCAAATTGTCGCAGGATGCGCACGTTTACCTCATGCATTGTGTCCGCTTCTGGCGTTTCCACCAGAACAGGAATGGTTTGCAAGCGTGCATCCGTAACGAGGCGGCGGAACGCATCGAGCCCAATCCAGCCGCGCCCCAGGTGTTCATGGCGATCTACTCTGCTGCCGAGGGGCTTCTTTGCATCGTTGGCATGGATAATCCTAAGTCGCTCCAGGCCGATCGTGCGATGGAAGGCGCTTAAGGTCCCCTCATACGCCTCGTCTGTGCGGATATCGTATCCTGCTACAAAGATGTGGCACGTGTCCAGGCAAACTCCTAAGCGTGGCGGGTTTCCGCACAGATCCAATACGCGGGCGATCTCCTCAAAGGTTGCCCCTAGGGTGGTTCCCTGCCCGGCAGTGGTTTCCAAAGCTATGCCCACGGCCATGCCCGCGGTAGCCTCCAATAGCTGCGTAATGCTTTGGGCCAGGCGAGGGATCGCCACCTCTTGGCCGCCACCCAGGTGTGCACCCATATGCGTCACTACCCACTCCAGCCCCAATGCCTCTGCCCTCCGAAGCTCGGCGAGAAATGCCTGGCGCGATCGCTCCAGAACTGCAGCATCGGGTGCGCACAGATTGATGAGGTACGAGTCATGGGCAACGGCGTGGGTGATACCGCACT
>Ga0078972_1006856_pt1 | contig 26302 bp, 33 predicted proteins | sample YelNatPaOPGAMG01_FD_67568 | JGI IMG/M metagenome (GOLD analysis project Ga0078972, IMG submission 67568) | Hot spring thermophilic microbial communities from Obsidian Pool, Yellowstone National Park, USA - OP-RAMG-01 (SPADES assembly) (version 2) | ecosystem: Environmental > Aquatic > Thermal...
AAATAAAGAGTATACTCGGAGGTGGAAAAATGAAAAAGAAAAAAGAAGAAGAAAAAGAAGAAGAGGATTTTTGGAGTAGGGACTGCGAAGAGTGTCGGAAGAGGAAAATAGAAGAAGAGCAAGAAGCTTTTGCAGCTGAAATAGAAGAGGAAATGTGGGAAAGTGGAGGAGATGATGAGGATGACTGATGTATTAAGGTGAAAAAATGATAGCAACATGTAGTATTTGCAGTAGAGAAGGTATAAGTTGTAAGCGCTATACTATACGTTCACTCGACAACATTTTTGACATTTTTGTTTGCAACGATTGCGAAGACAAGATAGCCCGCAACAATAAAATATGTGTCTTATGCAAAAAATACGCAGACGGAAGCATCAAAATGACGAGAGTTGGCGCGAAATTCTTTTTGGTGTGTCGTTCTTGTTATGAGATACTCAAAAAAAATAGAGGTGATTTAAATGAGAATACTATGGGACCAAATAACCCCTAAAGAAATGCTGCTCTTGTACATGTCTGGCTACGACTGCGAGATAGACGGCGACGAAAAAATCGTTAAGTTAAAAAAAATGATTAGTTGGAGGTGAGAGCAAAAATTTTTAAATTTTACGGGTGAAAATTCACGCACGGGCGAAAGGAACAGGCGCTGGCATTGGAGGAGATTGCCTTGCCATAAGGGCTACCAATAGATACGTTCTGGGGGGCATCACACCTGCCTGTTCCCGCTTAACAATAGCGGAAGTATGGGGGGAGGGCATGGAGAACACAAAAAAACATAAAGAAACATGCGAAAAAGCGAACAAGAACATGTTCGCTTATACATTACCCTCTTTTTTGCTTTTCTACCTAAAAAAACACCCAAGCAAGTTAATCCCCGCGAGCGAAATTATCCAAGAATTTGAAGCAACAACGAATAGAAAAATAACAAAAAGAGCAATACAAATAGCAATTAGAAGATTAGAAAAAAAAGGAAAAATAACAGTAAAGCGAAGCGAACAACTTTATGTACAAGCGAACAATTTTCTCACTCGCCGAGTGAGAACACCCTCACGTCGAGAAGCGAACAAGAGCGAACAAGAGCGAACAACCCCGAGTGAAAATGCCTCCGTCGAGAAGCGAACAAGGGGGCTCACTATGTGTGAAAAAACCAGCATTTCTTCCGCTCAAAATAACATTTCCTACCACGCAGTTAAGATAAAAATAAAAATAAAAAAACATGGGGGAATACCAGTTGATGTTCTTGAAAAGCTTAAAAAAAACAGAAAATATTCAGAAAAACGAGTCCGGAATTGGGTAAAGCGTTATTTCTACTTCGAAGAACCAATCCCGCTCACCGCCGAGCTAACCCCGCGCTCGCTCATTATACACTTAAAAGAAAAACAATTCAAAAAAACAGAGTTTAAAGAGAAAAGCAAAAAATATGTTGAATTAGCCGTGCGGGGTATAACTAATTTATTTAAAAAATACGAATATACACTCGACAACGACTACAAAATAATAGCGCAGCATATCGGCTCGCAGACTGAAAAAGAAATAGATGAAAAAATAGAAGCGGGCACAACAGTAAGCGTCAATTTAAACCGCAAAGCAATATCTCACACTGGCGAAATGAAGCAAGAAGCTACGGCATGGCTCGATAAATCGCTCGGGTTCGCGGAAATAGAGACGAATGATTTAACTTACGAAGAAAAACTTATCCTTATGCCAGAAATTATACACAAAGCATTACCACTTTTAGTTGCTTACTCGAGACAAGTTGAGAGACATTTAGAAGTTTTAGAGCAGATGAGCATCACTCTTAAAAATATCGACGAAGGAATAAAAATAATAGTAAAAAACTGCAAAAGGAGGTAGTGAGAACATGAAAATAGTTGAAAGAGTTTGTATCGACTGCAAAAAAGTTTTTTTGGGAAAAGAAACACAGTTTTTGTGTGAAAAGTGCCTGAAAAAAGCCCCTGTTGAAATCAAAAAAGAAGAAATCGAATTAGCAAAATACGAGGCTGATTTGAATGAGATTTAATGAAAAAATACTTGAGAATTTGTTTCTCTTAATTGGATTCACGATGGGAGTTTGGAGCATTATCTCGGGATGGGATGTTCTGATCGGCTCGCTTTTAGTTCTCTTATCACTTATCGGCATAATAATCTCAAACAAAAAAGAACTTGAAGAGTGGTATAATAAAGCTTCTAATCCAAAGCAGTGATATCTTAAAGCGCATAGAAGAAGTTCGAGATAACCTTCCCGTTATACTTGTTTTTAAGAAAAACAAAAAAAGGTGAAAAATGACTTTCAAAAAAGAAATAATCGGTGATGCAATTCTTTATTTAGGTGATTGTTTAGAGGTTTTGCCGACGTTAAAGGATGAGAGTATTGATTGCGTGATTTCAGATCCACCGTATGGCATAAATTTTTTGTCTAATCGGACCAAAAACCATAAAAAAATCATAAACGATGAAGACCCAGATATAGGAAAGTTATACGCAAAATTTTTACCGGATATACGACGAGTATTAAAAGAAACTGGAGTAGCTTGTTTTTGTTGTGGTGGTGGAGGCAGCAAACCATCAACTGCATTAGCAACACTTGAATTAATAAAACATCTTAACTTAATCCAAACCGTTATCTGGAGCAAAGGAAAAATAGATGGATCATTTGTTGGATTAGGCTGGACATATCGCCCCTCATATGAGACCATAATAATAGGCGCAAAGAATAAGAAAAAAGCAGCATTCTACCCTAAATACACAAGTAATGTTTTTGTTTGCAAACCAAAAATACCCCAAAAGGGAGAACATCCGACGGTAAAACCCGTGGAGCTTATGGAATTTTTTGTGAAAAATCACACAAAAGTGGGCGATATTATTCTCGACCCGTTCATGGGTTCGGGCACGACCGGAGTGGCAGCTTTAAGGCTCGGCAGAAAATTTATCGGCATCGAGATTGATGAGGAATACTACGAAATGGCTAAAAAAAGAATAACCGACCAAGTAAAACAAAGCAGATTGTTTGAATACGAAGAAATAAAAAATTAAGGAGTGCAGCCAACCGCGCAGGTTAGCTACACTCTGTAGGGTCGGTTTGCGTGTGGTGTGTTCAAGCGAACAGAACTATATTATAAAACGAAACATTTTTAAACCTTTCTGTCCGCCCTCCGACGGAGGCAGGTTTGTTTTCCGTTTCAAACCCACTTAAATGGTTTTTTAAAAGAGGATTTTTCGGGAAAGGGAATTCATCGGGGAAACTCAAAAACTCATTTTCTAAAGCCATCCTTGGCGGTTTAAAGCCAAACCCGAACTGCAGTTAAGTTTTTTCAACCTTGCGCCCCACCAGGCTGATTTTGTAAAAAATTGGTTTTTTGCGTTTTTGCAAAATATTTATCATAATACCTCTTTTTGTCAAAATTTCCATGCTCGTCATATAATTCTAACCATTCTTTTGCTATTTTTTGCTCTTTTAACCTAACCAAAACAACCGAAAAAAGGTATTTTTGCTTATTCCGATAAACCCGCTCTTTTATTTTCACGAGATTCATGCTATGCATTAAATAAGCGAGCAACTCGCACGTTGTCCTGTTGTTTATGCCCGTTTCCCTGCTTATCTCACTCAAGCTCCGCGCCCCAGAGTGCGCGAATAAATAATTAACAATAGTGTATATATTGCGCAGTGTGTCCTCCCTAACCCTCCTCCTCCCAAAACGTGTTTTCAAAATAATCATTTTTCTTCCTCTATCGGTTCTTCGGGTTCTTCGTTTTCTTCAGAAACCTCCACGCTCTCTTCCGTTTGCTCCTCTTCTTTCGGTTCTCTTTCCTTATACTCTTTCCGCTCTTCTTCCGCCGTCGGTATGTCTATAATTTTTTCACCGCTTATTATTTGTATACCTTCAACTTTGTAAATGTATCTATTTAACAAACGAACAAGCGCGCTAATCTGAATCGCCATAATCGTGTGCATATTAAAGAGATATTCCCTCCCGCTTGAATTCATTTCAATATATTTTTCCATATCCGAAATCATACCTTCAAAATCTTTCCAGAAATCCTCGTTTAGAATAGTAAACCTTCCATACTTATATTTTTCAAGAAATTTTTTTAGCGACATTTCAATCTCAATAAGTGCGACGGGAGACAAGCCCTCCTCTTCTTTTTTCACTCCCCATTTCTCAACAAAAGCGTTAAATATTGCATTATACCTCGCAGTCGAGCTAACCCAGACAAGCTTTAACCACCCAACCATGTCAAACAGCCACAAGTAATTATAGTTTTTTGGGGGTAAATTCAATTCAACTCTTATCTGTTCAACATTAAAAAAATCAGCATCAAGAAACAAAACATTAGAAGAGCCAATCGTTTTTTTGTATTCGTTGAACTCATTTTTATAGGTGGATATAATTAGTTCTTGCTCTTCTATCTTTTTTTTCAATTCCTCTATTATTTTTCTTTGTTGTTCAACTATCCCAACAATCTCATCCTCATTTTTAGCAACTATCTCTGTCATTCACTCTCACCCCCCTCTCCGCCTTCCTCTCCTTCTTCAACAACAGGTGGTGCATATCCTCCAATTAGCCTTTGCGAATACGGAGAATAAGGAAGCTGGAATTCTCGCCTACCTTTTCTAATTTCTTTTTCAATTAAGTTTCTATCTTCTATTACTTTTTTCAAATACCCAGCATAGTTTCGTGTTCGCTCTCTTTCAGCTTTAAGCTCAATTTCCTTTAGTGCTATTTTATCCATTATTTTTGTTTCTACGTTTTCTGGGACGATCTGCACGACAACATCTCTATCCATTGCTGCGTCAAAGAGCGGAGTTTTATTTTTTAGTTGGCTTTCTCTGTATCTAAAAATTTCATTACTCTCTGCTGTTTTTATCGCATAGGTATACTCCCCAGTTTGTTTATCTTTTCCGACTATCATTATTTCATTAATAGTATAAACATCAGTTCTGCCGGGGAAAACAACCCGAACAGGTTTTTTAACTGGGATAAACCGCCCGTATTCTTTTTTATACAACAAAAAATTAAGCAGGTTCTCTGTATTCGTTATTCTATACAACCCGAAGGCGGTTATAACCGCAAATGCAAACGCTACATAAAATAACAAGTCATTCATACGCCCACCTCATTTTTAGAATTTTTAATAGCAGAGATAAAACCTTTATTGTTCAAGTAATGATATCCTATAATCCCCCAACCAACCACGATAAATACAATCATAGCACCAAGGCACAGATTACTAAACTGCTCATAACTATTATCGCTCGGAGCAGAATAATATTGTGAAGAAGTAATAGTAGTAGTGCAGGAAGTATTGCATTTACTCCATTCCTCTTTTGCATCTTTTAATATCCTTGGCACACATACTCCAATAACTCCGTCTTTTCTCATTATTTCTTCAGGTTTGCAATACTTCACAAGTCCATCGGGACAAACTTCAACCCAACTGCCATTGCTCCACACAGGTATTTTTTCGCTTTCGTTGCATTCTTCATAGCTTTTATTATAATAGTATATATTAAACCAATCATTCAATGTCCTCTCTTTGCAGAAGATGTCAACGCTTCCTATTTTTTTCGTTTGATTTGGCTCAAGCACGTAAGAAGCAGGAGTGTTGCATTCGCAACTTTGACATTCCGGCGGGGGCGGGCATATCTCACATTTTTTCGGACCACGCACAGTCAAATTCCATAAATCAAATATTCGGAATGATTCGTAATCGGCGGTATAGTCTAAATTTATTTTCGGAAAAGGCGGAGAATAACAGGTTATATTGCACACAGGGTTATAAACAAAAGAGTCATATGTAGTCATATTGTAAGAAATATTTTGCAGGCATGAAAGAGTAGAATAAGTAGCATTTGAGCAATTCGCAACAAAAGTTAAGTTTTCGTTTTGATAAACAACACTCTGCCCGCATGAAGCATATATCGTTTGATTATATGTCCTATACAAACATTGAAAAGTTAAGTTATGTATTATATCTTCATAACTTCCCCCAGCAACCTCTGAAATGACGCTGTTAAATTGTTTAACTTCGCAGCTATACGTTCTATTAGTATAAGCATCATAATAATCCTCTCCTTCGCTCAAATTATAGCTGTCGTTGTAAGACCCGCAATTAAATACTTCATTAGAATATATTGTTATATTGTCGATAGTAGTATAATTAGTCGTTGAATTCACAGCAACCGTGCCGTTCACTAAAATAATCCCCCAACAGTAAGTATTATTCGACGCTAAATCTTTAATGCATTCTCCATTCAAAAGTGTATAATTCATTCCAGTTTCATTAGTTTCGTTATACCCTGCGAATAAAACAGCACACAAAACTAAAAAAATCAAAGTTCTTTTCATTTACTCACCGCCTAATAATTGTTCTGCAACATTAATTTTCTTAACAGGTTTTTTATATCTCTGTGAATCTAAAAATAGCAAAGGCTGTAATGTCTTATATTTTCTTCCCCACTTGTAATCGTCCCAACGAGTTTCTCCGTCGATAACTTCAAGTAATCTACTCTCATTTCTGCAGTTTGATGACACATCCAATATGACTTTTTTTTCGCCTTCCTCGGAAGGGACAATAAGCATCGCTTTATAGTTTGGGAGATACATTTTTGCTTTGAACCCACCGCGCGCACTAACTTCTGCTACACTCGGAAGATTATTCGATATTATCTCGTGCAAAGGAATTTCTGCGTAAGCTTTCTCCGCGCTTATTCGGTATTTCATTTTTTTATCCTCGAGACTCGAGTAATAAAAACCCAAAATCGGGACAGCTATCGGAAGCAACTTCAAAACAAAAATAATAAATTGTTGAACACGCCACGACGCTATCTCGCCGAAATCTAAAGAGCCGCTTTTAATTTCTCGATTTAATGCCTCTTCCCACCCTCCTATTATATAACTCACTATAATATATACTATAATACCAATACCGAGCCAAAGAATTACATTTTGTTCCATTTTTCCAATCATATTGAATTTGTTTTTAAAATCGAAAAGTATTTATGCTTTTCGGTTCCCTCCCAAGCGAAAAAGAGGTGATTAAAGAATGAGACTTAATCTTGTCCAGCTGGCCATGGTGTTTTTTTTCGTATTGGGAGCACTGTGGTTCGGCGGAAGTATAATGGGACTTTGGGGATTCTCGATAGCAGGGCAGGGAGCAACAGCACCGACAATCACGGGGGCCGGAGCATGTTCTCCAGAAACACCGCCTAATTTAGTGATTAAAACAAAATATCTCGACGCAAGCACGAACACATACTCCTTAATTAACACTAACTATTACTACACAGTCGGAGATGAAACCACGACTACAGAAGGGACAACAAGCAGCGGTGTTGCAACAGTAGAAGCAATCGCATCATGCGGAGATGTAGCGTCGCTTTGGGCTGGGGATGATTCAACATACTACTTGGCTGAAGCAGGAAAAATTACTTTAAACCAAAACGTTAAGAGAGTAGAAGTTGTTCTAAAGCCAATCGGCGATGTAGCGATTACCCTCTCTAACTCCACAACAGTGGGCGCAAGCTCGGTTGGAGTGGACTTCACTGCAGGGGCGATGAACTCTGACGTGAAGGTCAAATTTAAGGAAACCACCGGTTCAGCGTATTGGGGAGACAGCAAGCACCTTATTTCTGTAGCAGGTTCTTCCTACAACTACACTAGATTTGCTATCGTAGGCACAAACGTAAAAGAGGTTGCATGCCCGCAGACACACCTATCACACTATGCATCAGTCATTGATAGCCCGATAGTGAAGTGCTTCGAAGTAAACGATGACCTCTACAACACAGAAGAAGAAGAATTTACTCTACAAATATACCCAGTCGCTGGCGTAGAGCCTGAAACGAACATATCAATCGGGACAGCAGATTACGCATGCCAAATCGTTAACGCAAAAACAGTTTGTGGCTACACAGACTACATTAACTCTAATGTAGATATAGGAGCAAGCGATGTCTTCGTGGACGACGCAGTAGCCCCTTACTAACAATACGCTACTGCACGAAGCAGCAGGCAGGGATTTGCAATGCCACGAATATTCGGCGGGTTTAAATCCGCCATACCTTCTTTTTTTAGGAGAAATATTTTTATTATTGGGTTATTAGTCATATTAATCGGAGTATTATATTTATCTGGAAATTTACCTTTTTCATTTGTGCCACAAGGAATTACAATGAATTATTACGAACAGACAGGCGAGCTTAAACAAGTATGGGGAGCGGATTTATATGTGCTCTCTAATAGTGGCGCGCAAGTTTATTACTTGAAACCCGCGGATGCACAAGGAAAAGTTTTCAAAAACTATACACCAATTACATTAACAATTACTCCTCATTCTTATTCTTGTATCTACAACAAAGGCAGAAAAATAGACACATTAGAAACAAACATATTATCTATATTCGGAAATGAGGTCTACTACGTAGAGAGCCCTCAGCGAGATTTTGTGGTAAATGTAAAAGGAGAATCAGGAAACACACCTATACAAACTCAATTAGATTTAGCGGACATAGCGTCTATCCAAACACTCACATTTAAAGATACCGACGGAAAAGGGACTTTATATCTACAAGCGTATGGGACTAATCTTGGGGCGGCAGATTGTCCAGACTTCGGTTCATCAGTAGTTCTATACAAATTCAATGGAAAATACTATCTCGCAGATAGAAAAGAATTTACAGAAAAAGGGACTCTTTACGCTGGTTATCTCTGTATGTTATCGCCAGCATGCATACCACCTCTTTCATGTATATTTACGTGCGCTCAACTTAAGTCATGGCTCGAAAACCCACCTACCCCGCCCGCAACAAGTAATATTCAAATTGTGAACATCACAGGAGATGGAAAAGTAATTTCTTACTTAAACACAAAAGTAAGCGGGCATCTGTCAATCTATGCGGACGCCGACTTTTTAGACGCAATCTTTGTTAATGTCCCCGCTCAAGCAGACCCAAGAATATTAGAAATACAGACAACAACTATCAAGGAGGGAGAGTATGGCTCCGCTGGTTTGAGAGTCAAAAATTATGGAGCTTCAGGGACAGTTAACTTAAAAGTTGAAACAGACGGAAAAACAACCGCATATTATCAAACTTCAACAAATATTAACTCCGGCCAAGAATACTTGTGGTCTATAAGAATCATGGGCGGAGATGTCCCGGCGAACTTAAACGAAGAAACAAGCAAGATTAAATTTACAGTGTGTTCAGAAGACTACTCGAAATGCGACAGCAGAACTGCAGACTTTAAGGTTGTTCAGTCGGGATTAATCCCACCATCCATACCCGAGGAAACATGCGGGAATCATTTCTGTAATAGTCTCGCTGGAGAAAACTCCAACACATGCCCGCAGGACTGCGGGGCAGCATCAAAAGAATGCCCAGACTATTCCTACAGAGATGCAAGCGGTCAATGTTTCTGCGTTGAAGGCTATAAATTCAACGCAGAGGGAAAATGTGTCCCATATGAGTTGGCAGACAACATAGTTGATATCCTCGCAAAATTCGGATTACCAATCACAGCGGCTGGATGTTGCTTACCCGTCGGCGGAATCGGAGTTTTAATCCTCGCATATTTCCTGATAGGAAAGAAAAAAATAAGGGGGAGATAATATGGTGATATACCGACCTCACATCACGAAAACATACGAAAGATGGAGAATAAGAGACCCGAGCGAATTTTATCCGAATTCATTTCGAGTGCACGATATAGGTAGAGTAGGCTACAGCAAAAGGATTGCGGGCATACTCAAAAAGAACAGAAAATGGGCTACTCAATCGCTATTAATCAGCAATGCGGAGCCGCCGCACATGAAAGCGAGATTAAGAGCAGAAGCAAAGGATATGATTAGAAGAGCACATGGGATATATTTGAGGGGGAGAAAAAGATGAACATATACAAATGGGGTAAAAAGGTATTCATTGCGATGATGGGTTTAATTTTTATTGCCATTGGATTTGCATTTTTCTTTTTCCCAGAACCAGCAACTACATTCATTTTAGCTCCGGTATCGCTCTTAATTGGCGCACACTTCATGGATAAAGCCTTTAATCTAAAATTAGTAAAATCATTGAGAGGTGTTTTGAGATGAAAAAAGAAATAACGATAGGCGGGGTATTCATCACGATATATTCGCTGTTTCTTCTAATTAACATCGCAAATTACTCTAACTACTCGAATGATTTAGCGACTATACTTTCGCTTATACCACATTCAAAAATAATCGGAGCATTTTTAGCGTCATTTACTTTAACAATTCTTATATTTAGCCTGCTTTCCTTTTTTGGCATAGTTTCTATAATTTCTAAAAAATCAGCGTTAATACTGGCGGGTATATCGATAATTGCTTCGGCTCTATTACTACAGAATTTCCCTCCGTTTTCAGTTTCATTCCCCAACGGGCAGGCCCAAAACATTGGCGGTTGGATTGTTCAATTGAGCGAAACAGGAGCAGAAAGGGACATAGATGCGCTCGCAAGAGATGTAGCAAAACTCCACGCTTACGAATATATAGGATACGATGATGTATACATAAAATACAAAGGAAAAACTACAGGGACAAAAGATGGAAAGAATGTTTGGGTTTATAATTTTGAGGCGAATTGCGACGGGAAAAAATCTTCATCAGCAATAATCTACTACCCAGATACTCACTTAACCGAAGATGGAGACAACGCAAAAATGACTTTTTACTGCGGTAAGCCGATTATATTAGATGTTGCAGGGCGCATAGACAAAATGGGAGAAGCCGACCCATACAAATACGTTTTCGATATTTACGTGCAATCATGCAGAGCTCAAGATACTACTCTATGCGACACTGCGTATCTCAAAGAAAAACCAAAAAGCGAACCCGTATGCCAAGACGGAGAAACAAGAACCATGAAATGCCAATACTCCGGAAAAATAATTACGACTCACATCTGCAAAAACGGGTTATGGGAGGGGACAAGTGAAAAATGCCCTGAAGGAATAAGCGGGAATTGGGATATTGACGACCCGAACTGGGGTTCAAAAGACGAAGGAGACCACGAAGACGAGGGCGACAGAACTACACCGCCCCCGTCCTCTGGTGGCGGCGGTGATGGAGCACCACCAACAGGAGGATTCCCGCCATCCAACGGCTCATGCGGAGAGAACTCATACCTCGGAAACGATGGAAAGTGCTATTGCAACGATGGGTATATGTTCTTAAACGCCCAATGCGTTAAAACTCCAACGAAAGAATCCCAAGATTGGTTAACATCTAATATAATACTAATAATCGGGCTTGGATTAATAGGAGCAGTAATACTCATATTTAGTTTGGGTGTTTTAGCCTATCTAATATTCAAAAAGAGGTGAAAAAATGAAACTAAATAATATTTTGGAATGGGGGGCGCAAGGTCTCGTAGTGCTATTCGGATTTTGGGTTTTTTGCGCGCTACTGGATTTTGTTCTCCTCGGGAAAGTGCCAACGATTGGTTCTGAAAACATAACTGCATTAAGCATAGTCTCCACCGTCGCAAAAACATTATTCCTTGGATGGTTTATAGAAGTAGTAGTTAAAATAAAAATATAATATTCAGAGGTGAGAACATGAAACTGGAAGTTATGAAGTGGTTTTTTGCGGGAGTAGTGGTAGTCTTCTTGAATCTACTACTATCTGCGATAGGGTTAAAGGATTTGTTGACATTGAGCTGGCTGATTTCTAATTTGACCAACTTCGTAATTGGAGTAATAGGGCTTATCATTTACGGATGGGTTTTAACAAAACTGCTCGGCTTCACGGAAAAAGTGAGGTTCTAATGTTATGGCTACCCCAACCGATGCTGTGCTTTTAATAGGCGCATGCATCGTTTTTTTTATTTTGTTTTTTAAGTTAGGAAAAGCAAAAATCTCCCAAAAATTAGCGGGTTCTATACTGGCGGGCATAGGAATAGACATGGCTATTCCTCCATATCCTACATCAGATTTACCATTTTTCATAATTTACTTATTGCAAAAAAATATCATAGATTTAAACATTTTACTTAATAATTTATTCAATTTAAACTTTTACGCTCAATTCGTTAATCTTCTTATTCAGAACGGGCTTTATGGCGAATATATTTTAATAATCATAATCATTGGTTCTGTTTTTATATCTGCGGGGGTAATACTCGGCGGAATTTCTCTCAGCACTTTAGGGAGAAGTTTCGCAAGAGATATAAAAGGTAGGTTAAGTTTGTTTGCTATTTTATTTATAGTTTTTATTTCTTTAATTACATTAGCTAAAATAAGTAATTACTACTACATCGATGGAACCCCTCAATTAACTAAAGAGTTTTTTGTTATCGCAACGATAATGAGTATATTCGCTTCAAGCATAGTTTTGTTAATATTTTTGCTTATTGAACAAATATTCAACATAAAAACAGAAAAAATCACAAGGATGGTGGGAATGTGAGAATTAAAAAAAATATGTTGTTAGTTTTGGGATTTTTAGCAATTTTGTTTTTTGTGTGGTATTTCAACCTGCTTAGTATAGCGCAATCTGTTTACGGCGGGCTGACAGCGATTTCCATACAAAAAGAAGAAGTCATAAGCGACAACCCATTTTTTAATGAATCTGTATATCATTTAGTCGCGGTAGTAGCGCCAAACTCACAAGAAATACGCGGAGAGACTGATTCACAAGCCATGCCGCTAAAACTTACGATAACAGGGACAAGCAACACCCGCTGCATGTATAAAATATCCAATGAAAGCAAAAAAATATATTATTGGGACAATCCAACCTCAATTGGGCGTCCATGTAGGAATTGTGGCGACAACCCTTACCCTGCTGGATGCAGATGCGATGATGACCTATACGGAGGAACACTCGGATGCTCCTGGTCAAGAATCAGCACTCAATCAATTACTATGCCAAAACCACATTCAAGCGGATGCAGTTATTACACTATACAACCATCTAATTCATTAGCCGGTGAATTCTATTATATCGAACCAGTGCCATTTTACGACTATAATATAACAATTAACTTTAATATCGGGGGTCTTGATGTCCCGATTCACTTAACGAGCGATAACACCGCCGGATATATATCAGATTTAGCATACGCTCAACTGCTTGGCTCTATGCAAGGACAACAAGGATGCCCATCACTTTTCACCGATGCAGTAGTTTGGAGGCAGCCAAACTCTGCAAATATGACTTTGGTTTGGAAATATACCGCCCAAGACGCTTTGAGTACTCAAACAACACCATCCCCACGAAAGGATTTTGGGTCGTATACTCAAGATGCAAACACATTAATCAATACCGCAAAGAATAATAAATACAATCCATACGGTTTCCAATGCAAACTCTACTCTATCTCTCCCACTGAAACAAAAATAATGTGCGATGCAATCGGCGAGGTTGCATACCCCGTCGTGGATTTATATGTGAAAGCAAGCGTTCTGCAACAATTCATTCCTCAAGGAAAACCAAAAATAATAAATGCTTCATGTCCCAAAACAGAGGCAGTTAGCAAAGCAATTTGTCAAGTAAAAGTTAAAAACGAAGGACAAACAGACACATTTGAAGTAGGGCTGCAAGGATTCAAAGACCCAACACCTTTTTCTGTTAGACAAGAAATTAAATCAGGTGAAGAAAAAACAATAGAGGTTCCTTATTCAGGCGCGGGAATAATCGGCCAGTTCAAAGTTTTTGTTTATTCGGTGAACAATCCCGAACTTAAAGATGAGACAACCGTTAAATTAGTTATCGAACCATTCTGCGACACGCCAAAACCAGGATGCGCGAACCCACAAAAAGCCATGACAGAAAAAGGATGTTTTTGGTATTGTCCAGATTATTATACGACTGAAATTGGAGAATACTCTGGAAAAAATATCCAAACCCTTCTTGACAAAATAGGAAGATTAAACTGCTACGACGACTATGGTGATGTTAAAAACTGCAGCGCTGGGGACATGATAGATATACTTTGGGAAGCCGGCGAAAAATATCATTGCACCAACATAAAAACGAGGGACACAATAAGCGAATACTTCTACGACCGAGCCGACGGAAAAATAAGCGCGTATATCCCAAAAGATAGAAGAGACGAACATCTATATTTCATTCCAGCTTATTATCAAACTTATTATTGCTCTTACCTTGCGGAATACGGATACAAATACGACCCGCAAACAGATAGCGCAGTAAGCATAGAAGAAAACCAAGAGTTCAACTATGAAGATTCATTGCAACCTGAAGGAGAAGGCGGTTTATCACCACCGATTGTAGGCGGAGGTAGCGGCGGGGGTAATAGCGACTTGGACAACCTTATTAATAACGTTTTGGTCGGCGCAAGAGATACACTGACAGATATAGTTTCGGGGACAACAACTATACCACTTATCGGCGATGTCTCTAACTCAACGCTTTTAACTATCATGGGCGGATTTTTAGTAGTTGGGCTAATAGCTGGTGCCCCAACCATAAAGAAAGCTATGCGGAGCGTGAGACTATGATTTTAATTTCAGATTTAGAAGGAAAAACTAAATTTATAATGGAAGAGACAGAAATAGGGGTCTTAATAAGAACAGAAACGTTAAAAATAGTTTCAATTAAAGATACGCTTGAGCAGGCCGTAAAATATGTCGCGGTGAGGTTGAATTAAATGGGATTTACCGCAACTGAATGGAAAGATGGCGAAGGCGGTTTGCGAGTAGATTATTTTATAACCTCGCTCACAGTCATTTTTCTATTATGGGTCCTGATTCAACTCGGAAATGAACCTTCGAGTAATCCCGATGTCCTCAAAGCCCAGTATTTCATGAACCTATTCTTGATAATGTTAATTATTGTCTTAATAGCATGGGGATTGGATGCGATAGGCGACAAAGTTTCAGGAATAATTAGTTTCTGGGGGCAGTATGTGAGTTTTGGGGAAAACGAAAGCATAGCTCTTCTTTCAATCTCGATCGGTATAATTCTTGGGATTATAATGAACCTTAACCTTTTAACACATAATACTGCTTCAGTGTTTCTCGCCATCGGTGTCCCCGCCGTTTCAACTGCTTTAGGGATATCTATTAGGGGGTTAATCGTCGGTATTCTCTCACCGATCATAGAAGAAAAATTCTTTGGACAGTTTCTCCCATACTCTCTCGAAGAGGTATTCGGTGGCTGGTTCAAGAACCTCTCATTTATCCCAGCTTGGATTCTAACTTGCGCTGCTTTTGGTTTATTCCATTGGTCGGCGTATGGGGCAGCAATTTCCTTCATGATTTCTGCGATGATATTTAGGTTTATAATTCTTGTCGGGAATACGATAATCCGTTCGGCCGGGTTTGGCTTCGGTCTACATCTTGCTCACAACATATTATTCTTAACAGCGGGTGGTTCGATATGAAAATTAGACTTTTTATTCTGTTCTTTTTTTTGGTGCTAACTGCTTATGCTTATACCCCTCTTGGCAGCGGGGTATGTGAATGTAGCGATTGTTCTGACTGCACTAACGCCTTAAACGACAACACCAACTGCACTACTGAAATAAGATTAACCGCCAATATAAACAATTTTGTAGGGACATGTATTAATAATCCAGCAAACTTTTCGAATAAAATATTTGACTGCCAAGGACATTTAATGGACGGAGATGATTCTGGAACTGATTATGGAATTTACTTAAGCGGAAAAACAAATAACATAATAAGAAACTGCAATATTTCTGATTTTTATCACGGCTTCTATCTATATTCCAGCTCCAACAACAACACCTTAATTAATAATACTGTATATAGCAACTCTTACTGGGGCTTCGTCCTCTCCTCAAGCTCCAATAACAACATCTTAACCAACAATACTGCATACAACTCTCAATGCGGCTTTCACATTGACACAAACTGCTTTTACAATACCCTAATTAACAACATTGCTCGCAATAACGCAGTTGGCTTTAGTTTCTACTCCAGCTCCAACAACAATAACCTTACCAATAACTTCGCTTACAACAATATAGATGGTTTCTACCTCGAATCCAGCTTCAACAACATCTTAAATAACAATACTGCATATAGCAACTCTGAGAAAGGCTTTGAGCTATACTACGCCTCTTACAATACCCTGACTAACAATACAGTATATAGCAACTCTCAGCACGGCTTATACTTAAGTTATTCCCATTACAACAACCTAACTAACAATATAGCATACAGCAACCCATGGGGCAGCTTTTACCTATCCACCGCCTCTTACAATACCCTGACTAACAATATTGCATATAGCAACGTTCAGTATGGCTTCTTCCAATCCAGCGCCAACAACAACATCTTAATTAATAATACAGCATATAACAACTCCAACGGCTTCTACATCCGATCCAGCGCCAACAACAACATCTTAATCAACAATACAGCATATAACAACTCTCAATATGGTATATTCATTAATGTCTCAAACGCCACAAACATAACTAATGCCCATCTATTCAAAAATACCTACGGAGATTTCTACATCACAACAGATTCAACCCCAAGAACAGTTCGTCTTTCAAATGTTTCATTCGACAACCCAGCAGGAAACTATGAAAACTATACAATTCTTTCAATAGATGATACAGTAGAAGCAAACACAGCATATAGAATAAATTGGACACAAAACTCTTCAGCACTTCCAACAAACTACATATCATTCGCTAATAAATTTGTAGATATCACAACCGTGAGTGGTTCTGTCTCCATAGATTCTATTTCTTGGTCATGGTTAGATTCAGAAGCAACAGGAGATTATAACGAAACAAAGTTTGAACTATGGAAATACAATTCAAGCGGTTGGACTTTGCTTAATAATACACCAGACACAGTAAACAATCGCCTATCTTTAACAAACATGAACCCATTGAGCACATATGGAATATTACAAGATGACGAAAACTGCCCAGTAATAACTTCCCCAGGAGAATATACACAAACACAGAATTATGTAGGTGCGCCAAATAGTGCATCTCCATTAAGCGATTATGTATGTGTAAAGATTGCATCTTCAAACGTTGTTTTTGATTGCAATGGGTATAATATAACAAATAATGGCGCCGCAGGAACAACCTTTGGCATACTATTAAATGGTTCTTTAACGAATGTAAGTATAAGGAATTGCAATGTTGGAAATTATACCTATGGTATTTATATTTACTCCAGCTCAAATAACACCTTAACTAACAACACTGCTTACGATAGTGAGGATAGTGGCTTCTTCTTCTACTCCAGCTCCAACAACATCCTCACTAACAACTTCGCTTACAGCAACTCTCAAATCGGCTTCTATCTTGAATCCAGCTCAAATAACACCTTAACTAACAACACTGCTTACGATAGTGAGGATAGTGGCTTCTTCTTCTACTCCAGCTCCAACAACACCTTAACTAACAACTTTGCGTATAATACCGGAAATGGTTTCTCTGGGGATGGCTTCTCTTTCTACTTAAGTTCTTACAATAACTTAATTAATAATACCGCTTATAACAACTCTATTGGCTTCAATCTCCAAGGTTCTAATTACAATACCTTAACTAACAACTACGCCTACAACAATTCTAATTATGGATTTTATTTCTCCACCAGTTCTCATAACAACCTAACCAACAATACAGCATATAATAACTATTATTTTGGCTTCTCCCTCTCCTCCAGCTCCAACAACACCTTAACTAACAACACTGCTTACGATAGTGAGGATAGTGGCTTCTCCCTCTCCTCCAGCTCCAACAACATCCTCACTAACAACTTCGCTTACAGCAACTCTCAAATCGGCTTCCTCCTCGAATTTAGCTCTGATAACAATCTAAATAACAACTATGCTTATAGCAACTCTTATCATGGCTTCTACATCTACTCCAGCTCAGACAATAACTTAACTAACAATACAGCATATAATAACTATTATTATGGTTTCTATCTCTACACCTCCAGCAGCAATATTCTAATCAACAACACTGCATATAATAATTCTCAATATGGTTTCTTGCTATACTCCAGCTCCAATAATACTCTAACTAACAATACTGCATACAGCAACTCTAACGGCTTCTCCTTCGACACCGACTCCAACAACAACACTCTTACCAACAACACTGCTTACAACAACTTAATATATCAGATTTATTTAGCTGTATCCGAAAACAACTTCATCTATAATAATATCTTCAATGCTTCTGCTGGGCAGGGAGTAGCGTATGAAGAAAATAGTGGAACTAACTATTGGAACACCACAAAGAACTGCTCAGGAACAAACATAATAGGAGGAGACTGCATAGGAGGAAATTATTACTCTGATTACTCAGGAGTGGATATAGACGGAGATGGAATAGGAGACAACCCTCCAAACTATTCTATTTATGGAGGAAGCAACTTTGATTATCTGCCTTTGACTAATAATTACCTAAACAATACTCTCCTTTTAATACCATCTGAAATCGAGGTAAGCGGCGCACAAGGAAGCAAAAAAACTATTAATTTAACTTTACAAAATAACGGGACGACTACTATTACGAATATCTCTTGCTATGCGCAAACAGGAGTATTATTTATAAGAGAGATAAGCCCTAATAGCTCAATAACACTCGCCGCAAACGAAACAATACCCCTTAATATCACTCTATTAGAGTGGAATACGGGAACGGCTAAAGGCTACATCTATTGCGAAAGTGGGAGCAATAACGCAAGCTCTCTGATAACTTATTCTGTGCGTTCGCTGGGAGGCGGAGGAGGAGGTAGTGAACCACCCTCACACGAAGAAGGAGGCGGAGAAGAAGGAAGCGGAGAAGAGGGAGAAAAAAACGAATTTGAGAGGGACAACGACATTTCAATCACCACAATTAATAACTTTTTTAGCGATATAATCGCCTGGATTACCAACCCGCAAAAAATACCCTTGGTCTTCGTTGCTATTAACGATTTGTTCACAAACTGGTATTGGCTCTTATGCTTGCTAATTTTTGGCATCCCGTTTTACATCATTATAATCATTATCGCTATTCTGAAAAACTCATACGATTTAATTGTCAAAAGAAGGTTTACATCAAAAGGGCTGTTTATGCTTTTACTCGCTCTATTAGTATTTTTAATTTACCATGACAAGATAATGCGTTATTTCATACTTATACTCGGGAGCGGTTTAACATGAAAACCAGACTTTTTATTCTGTTCTTTTTTGTAATACTAACTGCCTACGCTTACACCCTCACCAACGATAGCGGCGGAGAAAACGAAAGCGAAGAAATAACAGAATGCACGGCAGAAGATATAGAATTTCCAGAAACAGTATTCCTTCCTGAATTCAAAATAGAAAACAAAGGCGACACAACATGCGAGATTTTTTTAAGAGGCGTAAAAACAAATGAAACAGCGCTTACATTACCAGCAAAATCTGAAAAACAAATAAAAATACTTTCAAGCGAAGAAGGAAAAATAATCGTGTCAACAAATAAAGAAAAAATCGGCGAAATTCTTTATATGCCCTATCTATTTCCGACGATATTTGTGTTTATCATTTTGTTTGTTGTCTGGAAAATAATAGGAAAGTGAAATAGCAAACTTAATTTATTTCTGTTTCTGCGCAACCGAAAAGCATAAATACTTTTCGATTTTAAAAACAAATTCAATATGATAATCGGGATAAACGAAGAGGCAGTGAGAATATTGGAGGAATATATGGAGCTTGGGGAAACTTACGATATCGCATTGAGAAAACTGTTAAATCTCCCCTACGAAAAAAAACAAATACATTTCAAAACAAAAAACATTGTAGTAAGTAAAGAGGTATTCGACATGTTGCAAAAAATAAAAGGAAAAAGAACGTATAGCGAAGTAATTAAAATCTTGAAAGACATAAAAGAACAAAACTTCGACGACGATTTATTTGATTTGTTCTTAAAATATTCTCTTTCCGAAGAGGAAAAAGAAATATACGAACAATTAAGACTTTATGCGCAAAGGAGGTGAATAAATTGGCGAAAATAGAGGATTTGGAAAAAATGGAGAACGAGGTGCAAGAGTTGTATAAGGCGGAGGGAAACTTGGATAAAGAAAAAGACAAAGAAAAAAGGGCACAGATACGGAAGAGACGACAAGAGATTATAGCGCAATACCGCAAGGCACATATAGAAGCGTTTGGGTTTAGTCCCCGGGAGTGGAAATTGAGGATAAACTTGAGAAGAATGTTGAAGGCAGCCGGGGTGAACACCTACAAAATCAAGACCGAGCAAAAAGCAATCGCTTTTGTGAAGAAAAAGCTTTCCGCGCTGATAAAAAAGAGATTAATCCCGAAAGTCAAGGAAAGCGGCGCATTCACACTCGATGTAGCGCACAAGGCATTTGGAGCGAGCGCAGAGAGAACAAAACAAAAGGCAGAAGCAAAAGCGCTTGCAATGATTGAAAAAATGCAAAACAAGCTTGGAATTCCGATGACCGAGGAGCAGAAAAACAAAATACGAGAGAGAGTATACAAGAAATTCGGTTTATGAATTTCTTGTTTTTCTTTTTTTTATAACTTTTTTTTCCTTCTTCTTATATATACCCGCAAACCGCCATGCCCCGCCCCAAAGCGTGCATGCGCGGGCGAGTGCGCGCGATAACAAGCAAGGGGGGCTCCCGAAACTTCCCAACTTTGCTTTCCGAAACCCGCCCAAAAAGGCAAAAAAGCCCAAAAAAACCGAAACCTTTTAATTTTTTTTGGCAAAAAAATTCCTTATGAGTTTGTGGAAAGGAAATTTTAAGAAGGGAGGATATACCTCCGGGGAAAAAGCCTTAACCCCAGCGGAATACCAAAAACTTCTTTCCGTTATCCCGAATATCGAGCACGAGCTTTTAATCCGGTTAGCCATCGCTGGCGGGTTCAGAAGAGAGGATATAGTCAATATTAACATTGCGGATATAGATTTTAACGAAAACAAAATACGTTTTTATGAACATAAAAAAGATATAATACGTGAGGTATATGTCCCAGACAGCATTATGCTTCTTATCAAAAAAGTTCTTGCAACAAAGAAAAAAGGGGAAAAGAAACTATTTAGTTTTAGCGGAAGAACAGCTTATAATATTTTTCAGCGGTATTGTAAAATTGCAGGAATACCACCAAGACCATTCCATGCTTTGCGGGCGACATGCATTAAATTCTGCCAGCTCGCCGGCTGGACTGCAGAACAGACCGCAAAACACGTCGGGGATAGAATATCTACTATACAGCAACATTACACAACTCCTTCTTCCGACGAAATGAGAGAATTAGTAAAAACAAAAGGAGGGTTTGCATGAATTCGATAAAAAAAGGACATAACTTTGAAAGGAGAGTAGTTAAAATTCTTGAAAAATCTTTCCCGGCGTATAAGTTTTGGCGTGTTCCATTAAGCGGCGCATCAGCAACAATAGAAAAAACAGAGCAACTTAAAGGCGATATACTCGGGGAGCATAAAGAAACAAAACTTCCATTTCCAATTTCTATCGAATGTAAAAACCATAAAGACAACAGCACAGACGCTATCATGTTTGGCGATAAAAAATTCTATAGTTTTTTAGACCAAGCCATGATAAAAGAAAATTGGATGCTTTTTCTCCACATCCCCTACAAAGGCGAAATCTTGCTTACAACTTTACAAACATTTAAGCATTTAGAAATCGGTTTTGAAGGATGCGAAATTAAAAAACTTATCGACCCATTTTCACCCATCATTGTTTTTGATTACAAAGATAAAAAAATTGTAGGAGCGAGAGTATATGATTGAATGCACCGCAACAATAAAAAAACACATAAAATTAACAGATGAAGTTCAAACAGTTAAACTTAAACTTACAATACACAACACAATATACAAAATCAATGTCGGTGGCATAACAATAAAAAAAGGAAATAAAAGAAATGCATTTGAAGAGTTTGGGAAAATAATAGACTTCTATCTTTCAAATCAATACTGCACTCTACACAATCTTGAAAAAAATTCCGTCGGCGATTAAGTGCGAAGCATAACCAACAAAAAACATTAAGCCCGCTTCAACCCCGAACAAAATCCAGACAAGCGCCGACAGAACAGCAGCGCTCAAATAACTGTGGACTATTCCTCTGTGCCGAGGAATAATCCATGTTAACAAAAACCAGACCCCCAAAAACAAAAGTGAATTAATCCAGTTGAATGTGTTTATCAACAAATAAACAGCAATTAAAACAGCAATCAGATTAAGGGCTTTACGAATAAATGAGTTGGATAAATCCACGTCGGGAAACGAGGCACCAAGAACTAAAAAAATAAAATAATACAAAGGGACATGAAAGAAATTTATAAGCAATATTCCAAGAACAAGCGCAAAAAAAATGTGGAATGCAATATTCATGCCCGTCTTTTTAAACTGAAATGTTTAAAAATTTAACTCGCCAACACTTAATCGTGTTTCTGGACAACAAAATACATTTCGACAAATTCGTAAATACAATCAAAAAAGAAGAACTAAAAATAATAGAAATAAAAAGAAAAGTTATCAACTACATTTTAGTAGCAAGTAAATACAAAATTTTTATGTTCAAAGCAAAAGGTTATCAAGGAGCATGGGATTATCACTTGGGATATTATCCGCCAAGAGACGGGCGGGAGTGGAGAAAAATGAGCGCTCCTCCGCCCGAAACAAAATTCATTTTAGTAATTTACCCCGACGGAAAAGAAGAAATAGTAGCGAGCAGATACGGACAGATATACGTTCGTTGCACGATAAACGAAAACATACTGAAAAAGTTGGAGGAAAACTATGTTTAATTATAAGTTCAGCAATTTAGCCGCAAAAATAGAATACACATCAACTCTACATATTCTGCACAATAGTTTAAGCAGAGCAAAAATGGAAAAACTAACAAGCGAAATAGAATCATTCGGACAAATGCTCGAACAAATCTCCGAAGTGCCAAAAGATGAACTATTCCTTGGATTTGAAACGCCCGATTTTGAGGATGTGGTTAGCATTAAAATACCTAAAACATCCCGCTGTTCCTTAACAATTTCTCAAAAAGGAGATGGAAAGAGTTATCTCATGTGGCACATCATCAACGACGAATGGCAGAGAAAAACAGGCTGGTATGTTTTAAGAATAGACCCGCAACAAGAATATCTCTGGAGCGACCGACCAGTAAACACAGAAAAAGAATTAAAACTTTTAGAAAAAGCAGGAAAAAAAACAATCGCACCAAAAATATTTTTTTGTTCGCCAGAATTTGCTCAACTTCCCTACACACGAGGAAAACAAGCTCGCATCGGTTTAAACAACTTAAAAAATCTATTGAACACATCCGAACAAGTAGCAGTTCTCGCCGATTTGCTAAACATTAGCGAAAATGACGCATCTTATCCTTCTTTGTTTTCAATTGTGAAACAAGGCATTCCCGAAAAATACTCGGAGCTTAAAAAATTAATACAAAATGAACTTCTCGCTCTCAAAAAAACGGCGGAGGGTAAAACAATTTCAACTAAATTTTACTCCGCGATAGAGCGCTTATTTCTACAGAATATATTAACTGACAACGAAAACAAAACAGTAGACTTCGCTTCAGAACTTGCGACATGGGGGAATATAGTAATCGAAGTCTCAAGGGACATAATCAAAGACAAATACTCGCAGATTTTTGTTGCGCAGGCACTGAAAGAAATTTACGCTTCAAGAATGCTCTATCAAGTTTCGAGGGGAAAAGAAGGAGTAGTTAATATGCCCGTCATAGTAAGCATAGATGAAGCAGATTTGTTAGTCCCCCGGAATAGACAAACTTTTTGCGCAGAAGTTATAACGCAATTGTTCACAAAAGGAAGAAAAGCAGGTTTTTCAGTAAATTTAATTACTCAAGACCCAACACTGCTTGACAATACGGCGATAAAACAAGTTGACTGGCTGTTTACAACAAGGGTAAGGGATGCGCAAATAGCAGAGCTTGTAAAAAATTGGACGGGGGCAGACAGCAGGCATATATACGATTTATTTTCCAATATGGACGCAGACAGAAGCAGACATCCTCGCCAATGGGGGCTGCTATACGACGGGACAGATGTTAAACTTTTTTATCCTCCCTATCCATCCGCGCAAATCGCAAAAGAACAAAAATTTTAATTTAAGATAATACTAATATAAGAAAAAACTAATATAAGATTTAGATGTGTTGTTAATTTAATTATTTTTTTATTTTTTATTGCAGTTAGAACAAAAAACGAAACAAATAACATAAAAAACTAATATAACATTAAAACATGCTGCTAATTTAACTATCTTTTTGTTTTGTAGAACAAAAAACAAAAAAAAATAGTTAAAATAACACAAATAACTAAAACTGCTTATTTTTGTTTTGTATTACTATTATATATATACATATATATAAGAGTAATAGTATTAACGCAAAATTAAAACACATATCAGCAAATAGCAAAAAACGAAAGGTTTAAAAAGGGTCAATTTGATTTTTTCAATTTTACGACGTAAATTGCCAAAACGAAAGGTTTTTAAATTGTTTGTTTCTAAAAGGAATTAGAGGTGATGAAAATGGAAGAAAAAATAATAGAAAATAAAAATGAAGTTTTGGTGAAAGGGGTAGTGGAGACGGGTATAGCGCAGACGGAGGAGGAACTTGAAAAGCAGGCGCTTGAGCTGCTTGCGAGCGACGAAATGTTAAATGAGCTAAATGCTGCTTTGTTAGACTACGACGCTGTGTATAACTTAACTAACTACTACTATAAGTATTGCAGAACTGACAACGACAGAGAGAACTTTAAAAAGTCATTTGGACTTACAGATTATGCATTTTACTTAATAAATAAATACAAATATATAAACTTTTATTTTATAAGCGTTGTTGCAGCAAATAATACTTTATACAAGACAGAGCATTTTTTAGATTTAGATTTCAATGACGAAAAAGACAAAATACACGCTTCTTACATAAAACAATATATACGACTGCAAAACAAGTTTTTTACTATTAAAAATGCGCATGAGTTTTATGATTTTGCCCGTGAAGTGCGAGAAACACTACGCTCATGCCTTTGGGAAGATTTCACAACACGACTAAAAAACGCGCTGCGCTACTTTGACATGAAAGAAATACAAGACAAAATAATAAATCTTCGCAAGACGACAGACAATTCGTTCGACGGCGGCATGTGTTATTTTGTGCGTTTATATAGGGGTTATGACGCCTTACTCGGGAGCAACGAAACAGACATTGGTGTAAGCATACGCTGCAAAGACTTAAAAGAGTTAGCACAGTGCATAGAAAGACTATCAAAATTTGAGAACGTGATACATGTCTCTTACGAGTCTGCGTGCGACAAAAAAAGCATAGAGCTTTTTCTTGCGTATTACAGAAGATACAATCGTTTCGCAAAAAGATTTGTTGCGCCGCTCTACTTGTGCGACTTCGCAGATTTAGAGCGTGTTATAGAATATGTTCTGACGAATGAATGCACTTTTCTGTTTTGGGGCGAAAAAGAGCGCAAGCGCATTAAAGAAGCTTTAAAGAATAAAAATTCTGAATAACTTTTATTTTTTTTTATTTCAAGAATTAATAAAAATGAAAATTAAAAATTGAGGTGGTTTGGATGGAGGAAGAAAATAAAACTACTCTTTGGGGGAAAAAGCTAGGAGAAACAACGGCTCAGACGGAAGATGAAACAAAAAAAATCATCCGTGAAATGCGAGAAAACATAATGAGCATGAAAAATTGCGAGTATTTAATAAATAACCGGTTTTTGCTAATTTACTCTTACAATACGTTTTTACATGATATACCACCACCAACGAAGGAGGAAGCTTTAGATATATACGACTTAGAAAATAAAACCTTGCTAACTATACTTGTTAAGAGGCGCTTCGGGGAGGGCGTTCGACGCGACATGACTTATATCTCTAACAGGACATCTTACCCACACCCAAGGACAAAACATGTCAACATTGGTAATGTATATGTTCTGTTCGATATCTATCTCTTGAATTTTAAGCAAGACTCATTTACTTTGTCTGACCTTGTTAACGACAAAAACGCTTTAGCATTTCTCATTGGATCTACCGTGCTTAAAGACTATGTGCAAGCAACGCTGAAAAAGCTAAAAGGTGAGTACGACGACATTAAAACTTTTGAGAATAAATCTCGATACTAGACTAGAGGCTCTGGAGGTGTTGGAATTGAAGTCTAGTTAACTTTATAAACCCAAAAAAATAAAGAGTATACTCGGAGGTGGAAAAATGAAAAAGAAAAAAGAAGAAGAAAAAGAAGAAGAGGATTTTTGGAGTAGGGACTGCGAAGAGTGTCGGAAGAGGAAAATAGAAGAAGAGCA
>Ga0078972_1001216_pt1 | contig 26301 bp, 23 predicted proteins | sample YelNatPaOPGAMG01_FD_67568 | JGI IMG/M metagenome (GOLD analysis project Ga0078972, IMG submission 67568) | Hot spring thermophilic microbial communities from Obsidian Pool, Yellowstone National Park, USA - OP-RAMG-01 (SPADES assembly) (version 2) | ecosystem: Environmental > Aquatic > Thermal...
CTACTTCCATCAGCGGAAATTTTCTAAGAGCTATGCACCTCAGAAGAAATACCAAGATTAAAATATTCAACTCTGTGTTCGCAGGTTGGCCTACCGGTCTTTATATTGAAGGGCCTTCAATCCAGAACGCCAAAAACGATGAATTAAAATTATATCATTCGGTTATGGCCGGTATGTCAAACTTCTTCGGTGTTAAGTCGGGAGAAGATTGGCCGACAGCTGCTGAAGAAGCTGCATGGTACTTCGACGCATCACGCAGTAATGATACACTGATATCCAATTCCCAGTTGAAAATTGCCGATCCTTTTGTTCAGAACGGTACTCCCAATTTCCTTCCTCTGGCTAATTCTCTTGTTCTTCGCGGTTCAATATGGGATGTAAATTCTGTCAACAAAATTACTGCTAAAAACAATGTTCTGGTTTATCCCAATCCTGCAACGGAAACCATTACGGTATCATCCGATGCTCCTATTGTTAGCATTACTGTTACCAATCTGCTCGGACAAACCATTCAGCAGTTAAATGCTGTAAACCAGAAGGTTGTGACAATAAATGTCTCTGATCTGCACAACGGTATTTACTTCCTCGTTACCCGAAATGCAGACAATACTTCTGCCGCAGTTAAATTCATGAAAAAATAATTGCTGTAGTAACCCTTAAGAAAGAGAGCTGTTTTGTGAAGCAGCTCTCTTTTTTTTTCAAGGCAGGGCTTAATTGCCTTCACGCTCAGAAATTCATCTGCAAACGAATGTTAAACCTTCTTCCGGTAAGATAGTTTGGAACGGCAAACATACCGGGCACGTTCTGAAGGTTTGATACCGTGCGTACCCATAAATAGGAAATGGTATTGTTCACACCAAATAGATTAAATACTTCTGCGCTTATATAGATGCTCCTGAATACATTAAAAAACGCAATCTGCCCGGAGGCTTTTCCTTCTTCCTTTAACGTTTTTATAAATCCGATATCGACCCGCTTATAGGCCGGCATCCTGTACACCAGATCATACCGATCGGCTACCGGTGGACTGAAGGGGAGAGGACTCCCGTAGAGAAAATAAAGGCTGACTCTGAAACTGGGATTCTGGGGAACATAATCCTGAAAATACAGACCGAAATTTACCAGCTGATCGGTTGGCCGCGGGTAATAGCCCGGTTCTGTCTTTTTTCCTTCACTGTTGATGTAAAAATCGTTGCTGATGTCTTCCATGGTGCGCATCAGCGAAAAGCTGACCCAGCTTTCAGCGTCTTTTACAAACTCTCCGTTCAGCTTCAGATCGAATCCCGTTGCATACCCTTTGGCTATATTCTGTGCTGAATAGCGTACACGGACATTTTCAAGTTTGTAAGGTATCAGATCCCACATATATTTATAATACAGCTCCGCAGTAAATTTAAAGGGCCTTTCCCATGCGGTAAAATAATAATCACTGCCTGCCAGCAGGTGGGCTGACCGTTGTGCTCTTATGTTCCGGTTAATAATTCCGGAAGGATTGCGCATTTCCTTATAAAACGGAGGCTGGTCATATATTCCCGCTGACAGCCGCCAGCGGAAATCTTTTTCCCATCTGGGGTTCCATGCCAGCGAAATCCTCGGATCGGCAAGCAATTGATGGCTGAAATGATAGTATATCCCACGGATCCCTGCGGTAACATAGACATCGCCACCCCATAATCCGGTCGAAAATGTGTTTTCGAAATAACCGGATGCGCGCCAGGTTGAAAAGTTATTTTTAGATTTTACTACATCATACAGGCTTACTTCCTCTTCGGAATAGGGCAGGCTGTAACCCGCCGAATCCACCAGCTTCCATTCACTGAGCCGGTCATGTATGACCTCTGACTGGGCACGGAGGCCCCACCTCAGGGTATACCCCGGAATAGAAAACCTGCCGGAATGCTGCAGGGAAAATACATTGATCAGAAGCCGGTTACGGGCATGGTCCAGAAAGGTTCCTACACCAATGTTCTTGATGCTGTCGCCCGATGTCTCTGTTCCTATCCTGGTATCCAGTTCATTGATCAGATACTGCCCTTCGATGTCAAATGTCTCTCTTTCTCCTGAGGTATAGGCTGAAGAACTGAAGTTAATGTCAACATTCTCTCCTAATTTTTGCCTGTAGGTCAGAACCCCCATAAGGGTGGTATACTTATCAAGTTCGCTTCCGTCATAGTAAATTTTTAAACGGTAGGCACTGAAAATGTTGCCAAAATCAGTTTCCCTTGTTACCGGAATGAAATGATAGCTGTTAATGCTCATATTAGTTAAAAGGCCAATCTCACTGCCGGAACCCGGTGTCCATGTTAAATAACTCTGGAAATCAAAAAAGGCCGGCTTATATTCCCCTTTGGTATCAAGACTTCCCAGCAAATATTGTGTGGTTTTGTAACGCAGGCCAGCAATCCACGAAAGATGCGATCTGGATGAAATCCCTTCAAGATGGGCACTGCCTCCGAGCAGACTGCCCGAAACCGAACCTCCTGCACGAGCCGGCTTTTTATAGGTCACATCAAGAATTGACGACATCTTGTCTCCGTAACTGGCATCAAATCCCCCGGCCGAAAATTGAACCGATTGGATCAGGTCCGGATTGATAAAACTCAATCCTTCCTGCTGCCCGCTCCGTATGAGAAAAGGCCTGAACACCTCGATGCCGTTGATGTAAACAAGGTTCTCATCAAAATTGCCACCCCGCACAGAGTATTGCGAGCTAAGCTCGTTATTGGACGATACTCCGGGAAGTGTTTTTAAAATCGATTCGAAATTTCCCGAAGTATTGGGTAGCATCTGCACCGTCTTCATGTCAATCCGCGTCAGGTTAGCTGTCTGGTTGATTGCCTGATTAATCCGCACTTCATCAATTTCCTGCAAATTTTCTTTCAGGATAATAACAACCTGGTTTTTTCCCTGAGGTTCAGCCTGCACACTGAAAATCCTTGGCTCATAACCTATTGAACTGATCTGAAGCTTCCATTCTCCTTTGCCCGGCACCCTGACGTCAAATCTTCCTGAATCATCAGCTACTGTACCGATACCTGTGCCGTTTACCACAACATTGGCAAAGGGTACCGGTTTACCATCCTCCGACAATACCCGGCCCGATACCACATACGCTTCCTGCGCCAAAACACTAAAGCATAAAAAAGACAGATAAAGGATTGCTGTTATTCTTGCTTTCATCTGATACGGAAGCTGTAAAATAGCTAAACTATAAAAACGAAGCGAAATTGCATATATGATTTATGTGGGTCGACAAAGAAAAAGCTCTTAATTGGCTATCCAAACAGCGGTACAATTCCGCTGACGTTGGATATACAATTAAGAGCGTCACAAATATAATAAAAAACTTTTTTTCGCAAAAAAAACACAATTCCATGATTCAGCAATACGAAATTCATCTGCCGGCATTCCGCAAAGGCTATCATTTGATTACCCATCTCATTACCGAGAAAATTGGCAAATTACCTGAGAAGGGGATCGTTCACATCTTTATCAAACATACTTCGGCAGCAATTTCTATTAACGAAAATGCCGATCCGTCAGTGCGTTATGATTTCGAATCCTTTCTCAATAAACTGATTCCCGAAAATGACCCGGTCTATACCCATACCCTCGAAGGCAGTGATGATATGCCCGCCCACCTGAAATCCTCATTGCTCGGCCAGTCTGTTACCATACCCATACGGAACGGTCGGCTGGACCTTGGCACCTGGCAGGGTATCTATCTGTGTGAGTTCAGACGGCAGGGAGGCTCACGAACTGTCATGGTTACCATTATTGGTGAATAACCGTTTGGATATTATTCGAACCTGTTCAGGTTTATTTATACCTTTGAAGAAAACCTAAATACAATATGCGGAAGCTTTTACTGCTTGGAGATGAAGCAATTGCACAGGGGGCACTGGATGCCGGCATTTCGGGAATATATGCATACCCGGGAACCCCTTCAACGGAAATTATGGAATATGTTCAGGCAAGCGAATATGCCGCACAGCACAATGTGCATGCCCTCTGGTCAGCTAACGAAAAGACCGCTATGGAAGAAGCCCTCGGCATGTCATACGCCGGAAAACGGGCTTTGGTGGCCATGAAACATGTCGGGCTGAATGTGGCGGCAGATCCGTTTATGAACGCTGCCATTACCGGAGTCAATGGGGGTCTTGTTGTTGTGGCCGCGGATGACCCGTCCATGCATTCCAGCCAGAATGAACAGGATTCACGATACTATGGCAAATTTGCCCAGATCCCTGTATTCGAGCCTTCTACCCAGCAGGAAGCCTATAACATGACCAGAAACGCCTTTGATCTTTCAGAAAAATACGGCGTACCTGTACTGATGCGCATCACTACCCGCCTCGCTCATTCCCGTTCACAGGTCGAAACCCGGCCTCCGCTCCCTCAAAAACCAAACCGTTTGCCCGAAGATCCCCTCCAGTTCGTCCTTTTGCCGGCGCTGGCCCGCAAACGCTACAAACGCCTCCTGACCCTTCAGGAAGAATTCCTCAAAGCATCCGAACAATCACCTTTTAACTCGGCTGTTTTAAATCCGGTTGGTACCACCGGAATTATTGCCTGCGGAACAGGCTGGAACTATTTGAATGAATGCTTTCCTGAAGGAAATTACCCGGGTCCCGTTTATAAACTCTCGCAATATCCTTTGCCAGTTCAACACATACAAAAAATATTTGAACAATCCTCAGCCATTCTGGTACTGGAAGACGGATATCCCTTTGTGGAGGAAATGCTCAGCGGAACATTCCCCGCCAGCAAGCAGATAAAAGGACGCCTTGATGGGACAATCCCGCGCGACGGAGAACTGACGCCCGATATCGTGGCCTCCGCCTTTGGATTTCCTGCAAAGCAAACTTTTGCACCCCCTCCGGTTGTTGTTCCCCGGCCGCCTTCTTTATGCAACGGCTGCAGCCATGCCGATTTGTACCTGGCTCTCGATGAAGTTATGCAGGAATTCGGCAAAGGGAAAGTTTTCTCCGATATCGGATGCTATACCCTCGGCGCTTTGCCTCCTTACAATGCAATTTACAGCTGCGTGGATATGGGTGCTTCCATTACTATGGCAAAGGGAGCTGCCGATGCAGGTATGTCCCCTTCTGTTTGCGTTATCGGTGATTCCACCTTCACCCACTCCGGAATGACAGGGCTTCTCGATGCAGTGATTGAAAATTCACCCATAACCGTCATCATTTCCGATAACTCCGCAACAGCTATGACCGGCGGCCAGAAATCCCACGCCACAAATCGTCTGGTCGAAATCTGCAAAGGACTTGGGGTCAGCCCCGATCACATTGTAACCCTGGTTCCCCTTAAAAAGAATCATGAACAGAATGTGCAAGTTCTACGGCAGGAAATTCTTTATAGAGGTCTGTCAGTTGTCATCTTTCAGAGGGAATGCATCCAGACTTCAGCCCGCAGACATAAAAAGAATTAACAGGAACCTGTCCTTATTGTTCTGAGTATTAAATGAAGAATATTCAAAAGACTGATATAAAATGATTCCAACAGGAAAACACGATATGAAAACCGATATCATCCTTTGCGGAGTAGGGGGGCAGGGCATAATTTCCATCTCGGCTGTCCTCGGAGTTGCGGCCCTGGAAGAAAATATGCACATTAAACAGTCCGAAATTCATGGTATGAGCCAGAGAGGCGGAGCTGTTCAGTCGCACGTCAGAATCAGCTCCAGGCCCATAGCCTCTGACCTTATACCCCTGTCTTCTGCCAGCCTGATTCTCTCCGTGGAACCGATGGAGGCTCTGCGCTACCTTCCCTGGCTGTCTCCCGACGGCTGGATAGTGTCGAATAGCCAGCCTTTTATAAACATTCCTGATTATCCTTCCCTGGATTCCCTGATGCATGAGTACAGTAACTATAAAAATACAGTGCTGATCAATGCAGACGAAATTGCTTCCCTCTGCGGCTCAGCCAGAGCATCCAACATGGTAATGCTGGGCGCTGCCTCCCGTTTTATTCATCTGAAGCCTGAAAGCCTGGTGCTGGGAATAAAAACACTCTTTGCACAAAAAGGACCTTCTGTAATTGACCTGAATCTGAAAGCCTTTGAAGCTGGCATGCAGGCCTCTGCTGAACGTTAATAATCGAACCCCTTTAAATCTGAAATATGCCTATGTGGACCCAAAACGATCTGAAACTTCTGGAAGAAAAAGGGATTAGTATTGAAGAGGTTAACCGGCAACTGGATTTTTTTCGGAATGGTTTCCCATACGCATCGCTTGATCGGCCTGCGGTGCCGGGTGATGGTATTCGTGTTCTTGATCTGCCGGAACAGGAACACTATAGTCATGCATTTGAATCTTCTGCTCCACGGATGGATTTGCTCAAATTTGTTCCGGCATCAGGAGCTGCGACACGAATGTTCAAGGATCTTTTCGAGTGGAAGAATGCTCTTGATAAAGGAATTACATCATTGACGCCTTCTGCCCGTGAATTCCTCGCTAACCTGCACAAATTTGCCTTTTATCCCGAACTGAAAAAAGTCCTTGTTTCTCATGACATAACTCTTCAGGAGAAAGTCAGGCCGGAACAATATTCCTCTATCCTTTCAGCATTTCTTGATCGGGAAGGAATGAACTATGGTTCCTTGCCCAAAGGGCTGATTCTTTTTCATGCCTACCCCGGCGGAGCAAGAACAGCATTGGAAGAACACCTGACTGAAGCGGCTCTTTATGCCAAAGGTGCCGGCGACCGCTGCCGGCTGCACTTCACCGTTTCCCCGGAACACAGGGATGACTTCATTGCCCTGTTTATGGAAAAAAAGGCATTCTATGAACGGCTTTTCCAGGTTACCTATGAGGTGGAATTTTCTGTACAAAAGCCTTCAACCGACACCATTGCTGCTGATGCATTTAATCAGCCCTTCCGCGATTCAAACGGAAACCTTGTCTTCAGACCGGGTGGACACGGTGCTCTCCTTGAAAATCTCCAATCACTGCAGGCCGACCTAATCTTTATCAAAAACATAGATAATGTCGTACCCGATCACCTGAAAGAACCTACTGTCCATTGGAAAAAAGTCCTGGGCGGAATCCTCCTTTCCCTGAGAGAAAAAGTGTTTTACTTTTTGGAAAATCTCAGAAAAAATCCTTCTTCGGAACTGATTAACGAAGCTTTGCTTTTTGTCGAGCAGGAATTCCATTATAATTTTAAAAAATCAGGGAATCAGAAAGAATTTATTGACTTTCTCATCGACAAACTCGACCGACCTATCCGCGTCTGCGGAATGGTTAAAAATGAAGGGGAACCTGGAGGCGGTCCTTTCTGGGTGCGCCAGACTGATGGTACACTTTCCCTGCAAATCGTGGAACTTTCGCAAATTAACCAAAAGGATGCGGAACAATGGGAAATCGTCAGGAAATCCACGCACTTTAATCCCGTTGACCTGGTCTGCTCCATCCGGAAGCCCGATGGAACAAATTACGAACTCCCGAAATTCCGTGATCCGCAAACCGGTTTTATTTCGGTAAAATCTAAGGACGGGAAAGAACTTAAGGCACTGGAATTACCCGGGCTCTGGAACGGATCCATGGCAGGATGGAACACGGTGTTTGTCGACGTTCCTCTTGCAACCTTCAATCCGGTAAAAACTGTCTTCGACCTTCTGCGCGATGCCCATCAGTAATTATCGGCTTTATAACTTAACATTAGTTTAATTATTATTTCGTGTAATAATAATGATGCTGTAATTTTAGGTTAATATCAGGGCTATACATTTGTGCTGATTAAAATAGATAAACAATGAAAGCACGTATTGCAACCCTGATTCTGTTTGCCGCATGTTCCATTTCCCTGTTTGCAGGAAATGACGTGAAAAACACTTCCCCTGAATCAGCTTCTTTATCAACTATTTCGCTGTCGGTTAAAGATAAGTTGACGGGCGAATCGCTTACCGGTGTTTTGATTACCATCAGCGAAACAGGAACTAAAGCATACACCGATCTGGAAGGCACATGCCGTATTCAGGATGTCCCGGCTGGCAAATACAAAATCTATGCTTCTTATGTTTCCTACAACGAAACCATATTGGAAGAAGTAAAGGTTTCAGCTGGAAATACCCAGAATATTACGATTGAACTTTCTCCAACCCGTTAATTTTCGGTCTGATTTTTCCAGGGCAGAAATTATAAAGGTCTTACACCTTTACCTGCCCGGGACGACAAACCGAATGATCCAAATTGATTTCGTCTCAAAAGGTAACAATCAGGTTACCATCAGTATAACGAAGTAAAAATGCACATTCTGCCTGTATTTAGGCATGGTGTGCATTGATCATTTAAACGCGGATTGCGCAGCAGGAGAGCAAACGAACTGATGCGCAGTGGGTAAGTCTTTAGCGTTGGCATTTGGGCAAATCCCGCTGAAACAAAGTGGAAGCGGCCCTTGTGGCACATTGCGCAGTTTTGAGTATCTATGCAGTTGGCAGTCTCACTTTCCTGCCTTGATCATTCTTTCTTCTTTCGATATTAATGGTGTTCATCAGTTTATTCTAAGCTTAACGTTCTTTATTCGAAACTGGAAAATCTCAAATCGCAAATTAAAAATCACAAATCACAAATTGACCTTAAACACCCGAAACGCTGGAATAATGGAACGTTGAAACCCTGGAACATTGGAACTTTAGAAACCGTTCCTTAATCCCCTACGGGGAAAAATTGGGTTTTGATCGTCACATCTATTGTTCTTCATCCCCTAACGGGGAAATGGAAAGATCTTTTGCCATTCGCTTCACACTCTGCGCTAAATAAACAATGCTCTGCACTTTAAACCCAATACCCCTCTTTACGCTCTACGCTTTACGCTCTACGCTAATTAAAAAATGCCCTGCACTCCAAGCTCAATTTTACGCTTTACGCTCTACGCTGGAACTTTAGAGCCTCATTAGTAGGAAATCGAAAATCACTGAAAATTTCCTATTTCCTCTACGAGATCACGCTATGAGAGCTAAAGCACATTAATAGGAAATGGGAAATCGGAAATCCTTGGAACTCTGGAACTTTGGAACTCTGGAACATTGGAACCCTGAAATCCCTCCAACCCGCCAATATTGACCATAATCACATGACGGGGGATTGGAATTCAATCAGTTACCTCCATAAAGCTTTTCTGATCGGTTAGTTTCCCGCTTTCATCATACATCATCCAGATTCCGGCTTTGGCACCGTCAACATATTGCATCTCGTAACGCAAAACGCCTTTCTCATCCCAGATGTACCACTTACCGTTTTTTATGTCATTGCAATAATTTGCTTCTCCGGTTTTTATACCTTCCACGCTGTACTGGATCCATGTGCCATGCATCTTCCCGGCACGATATGAGCGGACTTCCTTCAGATTCCCGTTTTCATAATACATAAGGGTTATGCCATCCTTCAGTCCATCCTTGATTTCTACAACATTTTTCTTCTTCCCGTCGGCATAACGCTCTGTATATACCCCCGTATATTTTTTCCCTGATGAATCATAATATATGCCATCAGGTGTTTCGATTATCTGGCCTGATACTTCCACGCCCAACCACAAGGTCAGCAAGAGAACAACGATCTTTTTCATTTCCAAATGTTTATTAATGCAATGGTACTTTTATGCCTCCAAAAGAAGCTATTTAATGCTACATTTTGGTTACCCTAAAATTAATGAATTATTAAAACATGCTCTTTTCTTTTAATGATTAATTAATACTGATTTCTTAATTTCGTGGTATAAATCAAGGAATATGAATATACAAGAACCCAGAATATTACTGGTTGATGATGAAAAAGACATCATTGAATTTCTCACTTACAACCTGAAAAAAGAAGGCTTTCTTGTCCAATCAGCTGTCAACGGGAAAGAAGCCATTTCTAAAGCGGTTGCTTTTAAACCGCATCTCATCCTTCTCGATGTGATGATGCCGGGTATGGATGGGATTGAAGCCTGCGACGAGTTACGCAAAATTCCCGAACTCGAGAAAACGCTTATCGCCTTCCTTACTGCCAGAGGGGAAGATTATTCGCAAATTGCCGGATTTGAAGCCGGAGCCGACGACTACATTACCAAGCCAGTAAAACCAAAAGTTCTGCTGAGCCGCATTAAGGCTCTTCTCAAACGCTATGGCCAATCTTCTGGTGAAGATTCCCAGACATCCGATGAACAGATTATAACGCATAATGATATAACGATTGATAAAAATAAATATGTCGTTATTCAGAACGGCAGGCAGATGGAACTTCCGAGAAAGGAATTCGAACTGCTGAGCTTGCTGGTTTCGAAACCCGACAGAGTGTTTACTCGGGATGAAATTTTCCACCAGATTTGGGGTGACGATGTGATTGTCGGTGACCGCACGATTGATGTGCATATCAGAAAACTCCGAGAAAAAATAGGAGAAGACCGGATCAAAACCATCAAAGGCGTAGGGTATAAATTTGAAGGCTAACGGCCTCTTTTGTTGTTAAATGCTCCAGGTAAAATCCCGAAGCTTAGTTTTGAATCATCTTCGAAAATATTTTTTATCCGAAGCAAGGTCAGCGAAAGGGAAAAGGATCAGGTTTAATTTTTTCATAACTTTTACTTAATAAATATTTTATACATGCGGTTTACTTTTGGTTGACTTACATCAATCAAGAATGACCGACTATAAAATTCTCGTCGTTGATGACGAACAGGATGTTTTGACCTTTCTGGAATATAATCTCCGAAAAGAAGGTTTTTCCGTTTATACAGCCTCTTCGGGCCAGCAAGCCATTGAGCTTGCCGCTGAAGTCCTTCCGCATCTCATTCTTCTCGATATCATGATGCCGGGCATTGATGGCATTGAAACCTGCGAAATCATCCGTGCCAATGATAAACTGTCGAACGTTATTATCTGCTTTTTGAGTGCCCGTTCAGAAGATTATACCCAGATTGCCGCCTATGAGGCAGGAGCGGATGGCTATCTTATCAAACCGGTCCGTTCCAAACTTCTTGTCAGCTATATAAAAGCCCTGTTGAAACGCACGGGAGAACCCAAGAACCGAACCGAAACACCGGAAGAAAAAATTATCCATGCAGGGCCGCTGACTATTGACCGGGAACGCTATCTTGTCATCATGGATGGTAACGAAATCAGCCTGCCGAGAAAAGAATTCAACCTTCTCTGCCTCCTGGTTTCCAAACCTTTCAAAGTGTTTACCCGAACCGATATCTATGATTATTTGTGGGGTCAGGATATACAAACCAGTGACAGGACAATTGATGTATATATACGCAAATTGCGTGAAAAATTCGGTGACCGGCTGATCAAAACAATTAAAGGAGTAGGCTACAAATTCGATCCGGGAAGATAATCAGAACCGAACCCTGGTAGTTTCATTTATCCAGCATCCCACCTGGTAGGTTTGCCCTTCCGTGTACCCGTTGAAAAATGCCACTTCTTTATTGGGGAAATATTTCGAGTAATCGCTGATAAGCTGCCTTGCCTGTTCCGAAACATCGGGATCAACCTGCATGGCCTGAACAAATTTATCGACAGCCGCCCAGAAAACAGCTTTCTGTTCAAATTCGCTACTGCCACATGTTTTTGAACTTCCTGCATAGAGATTCCCTATCAGAATAAATGGCTCACCCCAGCGGGGCATCAGCTCTGCCGCCCTGAGGGCATGATCCCTGGCAGATTTGAACTGATTCAACCGGCTTCCTTCGATAAGTGCCATCTGATAATAGTACCGAGCTTTCAGGACATCGCTTTTTTCAGCCTCAATGGCTTTCTGATAAGCTGAAACGGCATCTTCAAACTTTTCTTTCCCGGTATAATACCTGGCCAGCTGATAGGCCGATGCCGAACCTGTGTCAACTTCAGCAAGTTTCCTGAGAAACCGCTCATAAACAGGCGACTGTGTACAACGATTCTTCTCCAGCACCGTTATAGCTGTGCGAAGAAAATCAGGTTTGTTTTCATCTTTTCCTGCTTTTTGCGTATAGTAGGCGCTCAGCGACTCACAGGAAACCTGGGGCCCGGTCTGAAATATCTGAGCAACGCTCTCCTGCAGATTCAGTGTCTTCTCATCATTCGGATTGGAATTCAGGCGCTTGTTGATGAATTCGGTAATGTTTTCAAAATTGCTCATGTAGGTTTCTTCCGTTATCTTTCCCTCTTTGAGCATCTGGGCAGAAACCTGAGCATAGGCTAATAAAACAGGATCTTCAACCTGCTCCTTAAGCAAAGCAAAACTGCGTGATAACAATCGATAAGCTGTATCAATCCGATTGGAATACTTCAGAACATCCAGAGCCTCTCTGCCGCGAACCATACCTTCTTCACCGTACAACTGGATGCGCCGCTCATAAATCAGCATCAGACTGTCCAGCTTTCTGCTTCTTTCGGTTTCATCCGCCGCCTTCTCAATAAGATATTTATATATCCGTACGCCATAAATATAAATATTCTTACTGGCCTGAGGACAATTGTCAAATACATACTTCCAGCTGTCAACAGCATAATCAATTACATTGATCTTGACAAACTGATCAACATTCGAAAGGTTGGATGCACATCGCATCCGGGAAACACTGTCACTGCCGTATCTCGGATTCAACCAGGGCTGCTGCGAAAACACTTCCTGTATCGACAGAACGAACAAAAAAACAAGGAAAAACTTGCGCACGTGCATGTTAGAAAATTTTGAATTGCAGCAAAGATAATGAATTGGTTTTATTCAATCGGTTTATTCATTGTTTATCTGCCAACTGACGGACAAATGCCATTAGCCGGCTGATTGGTTCAATGGATTTTAATGCGGATTCAAAAAAAGCTGTACAATATCCCATCACCAAATATCCCGCTCTGCGAATGGAAGATTATTTGCCCAACACAAAAATTAATAAAGTAAACGCAAATTAGATGTCCTGAAAATCAATTGATATCAATTTTTTTTATAACTTGTGCTCCATTAAAAATTTGTCCAGAAATTTATCCTAAAAATTCTGCCCCATGAAAACACTCCGGATAATTCTGGTTTTACTGGTTCTTCTGATCCTGATTCCGTTTGCTGGCCATATCTTATGGCGCATTGAGCCGCAAAGGCAACTGGGTGTCATTCTGGTTGACAAATCGGTCACAGATATTTGCCGTAGCAGTCACTTACCTTTCCTATGGACACTCAATCATTTCCGCTTTACAAAATCTGACGGAAAACCGTACGACCTGGCAACCGACTATTATGGTTTTCTGCCTCTGGCTCCTGAAAACAGCCGTAATTTCGAAGTAAAACGAATACGGCTTGAAGACATCGAAGAATTAAGCGATAAGAATGATGTGCTTTTCTACGCCGATACAAAAGGAATAACCTATGGAGAATGGTTCATGGGAGCCTCCGGCGAAAAGAAAGGCTCAACTATTAAGATTATCGGAGGTCTGAACCAGAATGATTATTTCCTTCTTAAAAGCATGTACGATAAAAATAAAACCGTCATTGCCGAACACCAGTTCTTTTCATCCGCTTCCGATCCTCTGGTTCTCAATAAAACAGCTGAAATGTTCAAAATCGATTATTCATACTGGAACGGCAAATTTTTTCCAAAACTCGACACAGCGAAAAATCCCGATCTGCTTCCGGAACTTGTTGCCAGCTATACAAAATTGTATGGAAAACCATGGCATTTTAAAGGACCTGGAATAGTTTTCATACGGGGTAGCAGAATCTTAGTACTGGATCAGAATGACCTTCTGAGCCCTATCCCCTTGATCGTAACGCCAAAAAGCAAAGCTGCTGAATACTACCTCCCCGACACCATCCAGTATCCTGGCTGGTTTGAAATCTCCGGTTCGGGTCCAGCCAATGAAATCTTTGCAGAATTCTACATCCCGGTTAACGATTCCGGAAGGGCCCGTATGGAAAGGGAAATGATACCGGTTCATTTTCCTGCTATTATTCATTCCCGTCAAAAACAGTCACTCTGGTATTTTACCGGCGACTTTTCAAATTGCCGGATTCCTTACTGGACCAGAAAGATTAAAAACTGGGAAAAAATTTCAGTGCTGCATTCGTCTTCACCGCAAAAAACCACTAATTTTGTATGGCGTTATTACATACCACTGATGAGTAAAATATTGGACGATACATACAAAAGATTGCACTAATCTCTGGTGATTTTATGAACTACAACCTTTCCTATCTGAGAGAAATATCAGGCGGCGATGAATTGTTTGTAAAAAACATCGTTACTGAATTCGTCACAAATGCACCCCGCTTTCTGGATCAGATAAATATGGCCACTGCCAAGGCTGACTGGCCTCTGGTGCGCTCACTCGTGCACCAGTTCGCTCCCCAACTTGATTTTATTGGCATGAACGAAACCCGTTTCCTCGCAGACCAACTGGAAGACCTCTCCAAAAATACCCCCGACCAGGATCTGGCTTCCGAACTTGCCGCCCGTATTTTTGCCGATTGTAAACTGGTTATTGAGAACCTAAAATCTGATTTTCAGATTTAAATTGTATATTTGTTGTACTGTAATTTTGAGGGGCAATGAAAATTCTTGTTTGTGAAGACGATGCAATGACTCTGATGGCACTCAATCACCGTTTGCTTCAGGAAGGATATGAGGTGGTGGCTGTTCACGACGGAGCGGAAGCAAAACAAAAACTTGCTGAATCACAGTTTGATCTTCTGCTTACCGACCTTCATATGCCGCTCATCGATGGACTTGAACTCATCCGTCACGTTCGAAATGACCTGAAACTGACTATTCCTATAGTAATGCTTACCCGGATCGGGGCAGAAGATATCGTAATGAAAGCATTTGAACTTGGGGCTGATGATTATGTTACCAAACCATTCAGCCCCAATGAACTTTCCATCAGGATCAAACGCCTGCTTAAATAAGTATATTAATCTTCATCATGCGAATGCGCACCATGGCCATGTACATGACCATGCTCCAGTTCTTCCTGTGTCGCATCCCTGATACCAACTACCTTTCCTGTAAAAAATAAATCATCGCCGGCCAGCGGATGATTGAAATCCATTTTGACAGAGGTTTCGTTAACATCCAGAACAATTCCGTTCAGCCGGTTCCCGTCCTGGTCGCGCATGGGTATGGTCTGTCCTATCTTTACGAGCTCATAGTCCACTGCTCCGTCAACCATGAACACCTGCAAGGGAATGTCTATGATGGCTGCATCTTCACGGGGTCCGTATGCATCGTCGGCAGGTATGGAAAAAGAAAACGACTCATCCAGCTTCTTTCCCATCAGATTGGCTTCAAAATCAGGAAGCAAACTGCCTATGCCGGCAATATATACCAGCGGATTGTCTTCCTTTACGATTTCAATGATTTCTCCGTCGGCAGAATTCTTTCTGAGTTCATAGGTAACGGATACAACTTTGTTATTGGCTACTACCATTCGAATAAAATTTTAAGGTAAATAAAGTTGTAAAGATACACCAATCGGGAAAACTTTCCAAGAAAATTGCCCCGATGAAGTATTGAAAGAAATTGTACCAGGGAAAATCTGAGCCTAGAAGTAGAATCCGACTCGAATGGTCGGATTGTCATACGGCAATTTCGGGCTCTGATTCAGATTCCATAAAACCATAATATTGAATGAGGCATTCCTGCCAAGGGGTTGCCGGTATCCTCCTCCTACGTAAACATTATGAAACCACTCTCTCTGTTTATCTCCGGTATTGATCAGGGTTGTCTTATAATTGTCATCCATGTTCAGCGCTTCATACTCTGTGTATCCGATTATGCCTCCGTTACCCGGCAGACCAATCAGCTCTTTCAGGTTTTTTATCGCCAGCCACGATCCGAAAATCCGGCCTCCGTAAATATGCGATTCATAGGTATTGAATCCGGTAAATCGTTCCTTGTAATAGGCATAGGTAATACCCGTTCCGGCCGACAACCGGGTTGTAATGTGATATCCTACCAGGGGAGAAATTTCTATATTGGTGATCGTCCCTATCATCAATGCAAAATTCCCTCCGAAAAAGAATTTCCGGTTCGATTCTTCCTTTTCCTGCCTTTCCTTGTCGTGGTCGCGTTTCCGCTCCTGTCCATACCCCACGGAGGGGGAAAATATCCATGCTAAAAGCACGAAAAGAAGAATTCCGGCATATTTCTTATTTTTGGACATAGTTCGGGTATTTTTTTATCTATATGCAAAAGTTATGCCGGAAAAATACATTGTCGTAACGGGCGCCGGTAAGGGGATTGGTTTTTCCCTCACCAAAAAATTTCTGGAAGACTCATCCTGTATGGTTTTTGCTATTTCCCGAAATGGAAAGCAACTGTTCGCCCTTTCTGACGTTTTTTCAAATCTCGTAACCATAGAATACGATCTCCTGGCCTGCCTGTCAGATCCGGAGGAACTTGTAAACCAAATCAAGAAAAAGACCGACCGGATAGATGTTATTGTCAATAATGCAGGACTTCTGGTGAAGAAACCCTTTTCCGAAATGTCTGCCGAAGAAGCCGGAAAAATGTTCGAAACCAATGTCCTTGTGCCTGGCATGCTGATCAGAAGTTTGCTTCCTTTCCTCAAAAAATCGCGGCATCCTCATATCGTCAATATCGGCAGTATGGGTGGTGTGCAGGGAAGTGTGAAATTTCCCGGCCTTCATTATTACAGCGCTTCCAAAGGAGCATTGGCCATACTGACAGAATGCCTTGCCGAAGAATTAAAACCTGATAAAATTTCGGTAAATTGCCTGGCACTTGGTTCCGTTCAGACAGAAATGCTGGCAGAAGCATTTCCTGATTATAAGGCTCCGCTTACTCCCGGTGAAATGGCCTCCTTCATAGCTGAATTTGCCCTGAATGGCCACCGTTTTTTTAACGGAAAAATCATTCCGGTGTCCTGTTCAGTCCCTTAACCCTCCTTGAACGGGTCGGTATTAATCATATTGGATTCATTGTATTCCATGCACTCAAGTTCTCCGCGCAGAACCCGGAGTCCGTTCATGGCCAGAGCATGCATTTCGTCTTCTCCCGGATAAATAACTACAGGCGCAATGAAGGAAACCATCTTCTTTACGTACTCAACAAGAGCTGTATTATGGGCCAGTCCTCCGGTAAGAATGATGGCATCAACCTCGCCATGCAATACCGCAGCCATCGCCCCGATGCACTTGCCAATCTGGTATGCCATGGCATCCTGGATTTTCTTTGCCTTAACATCACCGTCAGCAGCCAGTAATTCAATCTCGTAGGCGTTGTTGGTGCCAAACCATGCCATGAGTCCTCCCTGCCCTGTGATCATTTCCCTAATCTCGTCGTAGCTGTATTTTCCGCTGAAGCAGAGCTTGGCCAGCTGGCCGGCCGGAAGGGTGCCTGACCGCTCAGGCGACATGGGACCTTCCCCGTCCAGCGCCTGGTTCACATCAATCACCCGACCCTGCTTATGCGCCCCTATCGAAATTCCTCCTCCCAGATGGGCAATGATCAGATTCATTTCTTCGTACTGATGATTGACCAGCCGCGCATACGCCCTTCCAACCGCTTTGTGATTCAAAGCATGGAAAATGGATTGACGATTGAAAAGAGGATGACCGCTGATTCTGGCTACATCCTCCATCTCATCCACAACTACGGGATCAGCAATATAGGCTTTGGCATTCGGAAGCGATCTGGCTATGTCATCAGCAATCAATCCGCCCAGGTTGCTGGCATGCTCTCCCATTACTCCTTTGCGCAGGTCTTCCTTCAGCCGTTCGTTGACAGCATATACCCCGGAACGGATGGGATGCAGCAGCCCCCCTCTTCCAACTACAGCTTCAATCATCGAAAGATCAATCTCGGCATGATGAAGCTCCCTCAGAATCGCTTCCTTCCTGTATTCGTACTGCTCGCTGATGTGCTTGAATTTCCGTAATTCTTCCGGGGGATGCCTGATGTTTTTGAGGAAAATGACCCTGTTGTTCAGATACACGGCAATTTTAGTCGATGTCGAGCCAGGATTGATGGCCAGAATCTTCTTGTCAGGCATGGTAGTTCAGTTTTATGGTAACTATTCCAGAGCAGCTGCCAGAGCAATCGATAAGAGTTTGCTTCGTTCCGAATCGGACCGCGAGGTAAGAACTACCGGTACACGGGCTCCGGTTATAATGGCGGCCGAAACCGCTCCTGCAAAAAATATCAGCGACTTGTACAAAATATTCGCTGCATCCAGGTCAGGTGCTATCAGAATATCAGCATTCCCGGCAACGGGACTTTCAATGTGCTTGTGCCTGGCTGCTTCGGCCGATATGGCATTATCCATGGCCAGCGGACCGTCAATGATACACCCGGGTATCTGCTTCCTTACCTGCATGACAGCAAGCATAGCCGCATGAACCGTCGATTCTATTTTTGGATTAACAGTCTCTACCGGACCCAATACCGCCACAAGCGGTTTCTCAACACCCAGCCTGTGAAATACCTTGACAGCATTCCGGATGATCTCCGCTTTCTCTTCAACAGTGGGCTGAATATTAATGGCTGCATCCGACAATCCCAGCAATTTTTGATAGGAGGGGATTTCAAAAAGGGTAACATGGCTCAGCATGCTCGATTCGCGGATACCGTTTTCTTTGTGCAAAACCGCCTTCAGCAAAACAGCCGTCGGAAGATACCCCTTCATCAGGATCTCTCCCTTGCCCTCCCTGATTAATCCAACTGAACGCGACGCAGCAGCCGAGGCATCGGGTTCATGAACTATCTCCCAGTCGTCCGCACTGCCCCCCAGTTGCCTGAGTATTTCCCTGATCTTTGCCGAATCCCCGACGAGAACAGGAGCGACAATTTTTTCATTCCTTGCCTCCCATACCGCCTGAAGAACAGACTTGTCTTCGGCTGCGGCAACAACAAGCCTCCGTTGCGGCCGTGACCGCGCAACATTCAGTAACTGCGACAGCGGTTTTTCAAGATATTGCATACAGGGGGTTTATAGAAGAATAATCCTTACTTCCTGCCGGAAACTATCATCTGCGTATCCTGCGCTATTACCAGCTCTTCATTGGTTGGTATCACCACAACCTTTACACGGGAATTATCGGTGCTGATCACAGCCTCTTTTCCTCTTAACCCTTTGTTTCTGGCTGAATCAAGATAAATGCCCAGATATTCCATGTTTTTGCAGACTTCCTCCCTTGTTTCCCATCCGTTTTCGCCAATCCCGCCGGTAAACACCAGAATATCCAGTCCGTTCATTGCGGCAGTATAGGCACCTATATACTTTCTCACCCGGTAGTGGTACATATCGAGTGCCAGCTTCGCACGCTCGTTTCCCTTATTCGCAGCCTCCTCCACTTCCCGCATATCAGAAGAAATCCCCGAAATGCCAAGTACTCCGCTGTGCTTGTTAATGAGTGTGCTGACCGCCTTATAACCGATATCCTCTTTGTCCATGATGTAGGTGATAATGCCCAGGTCAAGGTCTCCTGCCCTGGTCCCCATAATGAGGCCTTCCACAGGAGTAAGCCCCATGGAGGTGTCGACCGACTGGCCATACAAAACAGCCGTCATGGAAGCCCCGTTTCCAAGATGACAGGTAATCATTTTCTGCTTTTCAATATCAACCCCGAGAAACTGACAGGCACGCCTGGATACATACCGATGGCTTGTACCATGAAATCCGTACCGCCTGATTCCGTATTTTTCATATAAGGAATAGGGCAATGCATACATGTAAGCATGCTTTGGCATGGTCTGATGAAAGGCAGTATCAAATACAGCTACCTGCGGAACAGCAGGCAGGAGGTTTTGCATGGCATAAATACCTTTGAGGTTGGGCGGATTATGCAGCGGGGCAATATCCACACACCTTTCGAGTTCCTGAATGACTTCATCGGTTATCAGTACACTCGACTTGAATTTCTCTTTACCATGCACAACCCGATGGCCAATGGCATCAATTTCATCCAGACTCTTCAGACAACCGTGCTTCCGGCTCGTCAGAACACCCAGCACATATTCAATACCGGTCTGGTGATCAAGTATTTCTCCTTCAAACATTACCTTTTGTCCGTTCTCCTTCTCCAGCTTCAGAAATGATCCCTTCAAACCAACTTTCTCAACAATTCCACGGGAAAGAACAGATTCAGTGGTCATTTCAAACAACTGAAACTTGATCGAAGAACTGCCACAGTTCAAAACAAGTATTTTCATAAACTTTCAGATTATTCACCTACAATAGTTTGCGTAATTTTCCTCCCTGATTCATCGTACTCATAAAATCCTTTTCTGGTTTTGGTACCCAGTTGGTTGGCCCGAACCATCTTTTTAAGGAGGGGAGAAGGTTTATAGCGCATGTCTCCAAATTCCTTGTAGAGGTTTTCCATCCACCGTTCTACCTTGTCCAGTCCTGCACGATCAGCCATTTCAAAGGGACCATATGCCAGGCCCAGACCGTCGCGCATCACCAGATCAATATCTTCCTTGCGGGCAACTCCTTCCATGAGCATTTCGCAGGCTTCATTAAACATTACAGAGAAAATCCGGATGCTGACCAGACCGGGAGATTCCTCTACCGGAACAACCGTTTTTCCGATCAGTTTCACAAACTTGCAGGCAGCCTGATATACTTCTTCCGAGGTATAAAGCCCCTTGACCACTTCCACTACACGGGCATCCTTGGCAGTGGTCAGTACATGCAAACTGACACAGCGGTGCTTGTACTCCAGCTCAGAGGCGAGTTCGGTTATGATGGTAGTCGTTGAATTCGTGGCAATGATGCAATTCGGATCTACATGCCGCTCAATGTTTTTGAAAACACCTTTACGGATTTCAGTAGTCAGTTCACTCGATTTGGACAGAATGGCCTCAATCACCAGGTCACAGCCCTGCAGGTCTTCGTACTTCAGTGTGCCATGAATGCGCGACATAATGATTCGCTTATCCCCGGGGGTCATCCCCCAGTGCTCGATCTGCCGGTCAAGCTCCCGTTCAATCTCCCGGAGGGCCATGGCGATTTTTTCCTCACTCACCTCCACAAAAATAACTTCCATCCCGCTTGCACTGACCAGCCGGGCCAGATTCCTGCCAACGGATCCGCATCCTACAATTCCTATTTTCGAAAAAAGGCTCTGCGTCCGTACCTTTTTACTCAAACCGTATTGTTCAATCGGTTCTACCAGTATTTCTGACATGATTACCTGTTTAAAATTTGTAACTCGTTATAAACCGGCAGCCTGATTGGCTGTAATCGCTATCACATTAACAATATCACTTACCGAGCACCCCCTTGACAAATCGTTGATGGGGGCAGCCATACCCTGCAAAACAGGTCCTACAGCTTCGGCATGTGCCATGCGCTGCACCAGCTTGTAGGCAATGTTTCCCGATTGCAGATCAGGGAATATGAGTACATTCGCCTTTCCAGCTATCGGAGATCCCGGTGCCTTGCTCTTGCCAACCGATTCTATGATGGCAGCATCGGCCTGCAGTTCGCCGTCAATTTGCAGGTTGGGGTCCATCTCCCTGGCAATGCGCGTTGCTTCAACAACCTTGTCAACCAGTTCATGTTTGGCACTTCCTTTTGTCGAAAAACTTAACATGGCAATCCGCGGCTCGAATCCGGCCAGCGCACGGGTCGTCCGCGCTGTGGTTACGGCAATCTCTGCCAGCTCTTTGGCTGTCGGATTCGGATGAACCGCACAATCAGCAAATACCATCAGTCCGTTCTCTCCGAATTTTGTATCAGGAAGTATCATCAGAAATGCCCCCGACACTACACTGATGCCGGGCAATGTTTTTACATACTGAAATGCCGGACGCAATACATCCCCCGTGGCATTCATGGCTCCGGCAACCTCCCCGTCGGCATCGCCCGACTTGATGATAAGGGTGCCCAGATACAACGGATCTTCTATCAGCCTGGCGGCCTCTTCCCTGGTTAATCCTTTGTTCTTCCGAAGCTCTACCATCAGATCAATATAGGCCTCTTTTCTGGGATGATGCAGCGGATTAACAATCTTAGCCTTAGCAATTTGCGTAAGCCCCAGTTCCTTCGCTTTGGCCTGTACCTTTTCGGGATCACCTATCAGAATAACCTGCGCTATCCCTTCCCTGATCACTTCATCGGCGGCTTTAAGGGTTCGTTCCTCCAGACCTTCCGGCAAAACAATCCGTTTTCCCAACTGCTTTGCCCTCGCTTTTATTTTTTCAAGTAAATCCATTGTTTATCAGTATTTTATAATTTGAAATTGGAAAGCCTAAAGGTATATAATTTAAACTATCTGAAGAAGGTTTTCTACCTGATTTAAATCATCTTTTTAGATACTCGCTTTTTCTTCCTGCAGTAAATTGAAAACGGCGTAAAGAAAATGCTCATTGGAAAACATATCCCCGGTAATTACTGCACTATATTTGATATCAAACAAAACCTGTGTCACCAACTCGCAACAACAAAAGAGTTTTTATCTTTGTGCTCTATAACATAATTACAGAACATATTCTCCATGCGTGACTTTCCTTTAGACATTCTGAAAAAAGAAATAGAAGGCGACATTTTTACCGGCGAACCTTTTTTGCTGATGTATGCAACAGACGCTTCGGCATACAAAGAAAAACCCGATGCTGTCATCCGGCCTAAAAACAGGAACGATATAGAAAAAATCATCCGTTTTGCCCGGGAACATAAAATACCCATTATTCCAAGGGCCGCAGGAACTTCTCTTGCCGGCCAGGTTGTCGGAAAGGGAATGATTGTTGACATTTCACGCCATCTGAATAAAATTCTGGAAATAAATGCTGAAGAACGCTGGGTGCGCGTTGAACCGGGGGTTGTGCTGGATGAACTCAATGAGGTACTGAAACCTTACGGGCTCTTCTTTGCTCCCGAAACTTCCACTTCCAACCGGTGCATGATAGGAGGGATGGTAGGAAACAACGCCTGCGGTGCCCACAGCCTGATCTACGGAAGTACCCGCGACCACCTGCTGGCAGTGAAGGGTTTTCTCAGCGACGGAAGCGAAGTTGAATTCAGGCCGCTTTCCCCGGAAGAATTCGAGAAGAAATGCCTCCTCAAGAACAGAGAAGGGGAAGTGTACAGGAAAATTCGTTCTATTCTTTCTGATCCCGAAAACCGGGCCAACATCCTGAAGGAATACCCAGACCCATCGCTGAAACGCCGGAATACCGGATACGCTATCGATATTCTGCTTCGCCAGCAGCCGTTTACTCCCGAAGGAGGTTCGCTCAATCTGGCTTCCCTGATTGCCGGCTCCGAGGGTACGCTGATGTTTCTCACGGAAATAACCTTGCATCTTGAACCTCTTCCGCCTCCGGTAACCGGTCTTGTTGCGGTGCATTGCCATACGCTCGAAGAAGCATTGCAGGCCAACCTGATGGCTCTGACGTATTCTCCGGGATCCATCGAACTGATGGATAAGATCATCATAGACTGTACCAGGGAAAATATTGAGCAAAGAAAAAACCGCTTCTTTATCCAGGGAGAACCTGGTGCGATTATTATTGCTGAGTTTGCAAGAAATTCCCTCGCCGAGATAGAGGAGATACGCAATAAAATGGAAAAGGAAATGGGCGCCGCCGGCCTGGGATACTACTTTCCGCTTATTACAGGACCCGATATCAAAAGGGTTTGGGCCCTCCGCAAAGCGGGCCTCGGGCTCCTTTCGAATATACCGGGCGATGCCAAGCCGGTGGCCGTAATCGAAGATACAGCCGTTGCCCCCGATAAACTTCCCGGATATATTGCTGAGTTCAAGGAAATGCTGCAGCGGCTGGGTCTGAACTGTGTTTACTATGCCCACATCGCTACCGGAGAGCTTCATCTGCGACCGGTATTGAATCTTAAAGACCCTGATCATGTCAGGCTCTTCAGAACCGTGGCCACCGAAACGGCCAAACTGGTAAAAAAATACAACGGTTCCCTCAGCGGAGAGCATGGCGACGGAAGACTGAGGGGGGAGTTTATCCCGATGATGGTGGGTGAAAAAAATTATGCTTTACTGAAAGAAATCAAGAGAACCTTCGACCCGGAAGGGATTCTTAATCCCGGTAAAATTACCGATACCCCGCCAATGGATACTTCCCTGAGGTACGAACCCGGGGTGTATCCAACCGAACCGGAAACAATTCTCGATTTCTCCTCTACCATGGGCTATATACGAATGGCCGAAAATTGCAACGGTTCAGCCGACTGCCGCAAATCGGCCAGAATAGGAGGAACTATGTGCCCCAGCTATATGGCTACCATGGACGAAAATACCACCACCCGGGCAAGGGCCAATATCCTGCGCGAATTCATTTCCCGCCCCAACCAGAAAAATCCGTTCGACCATAAGGAAATTTATGATATTCTCGACCTGTGCCTTTCCTGCAAGGGGTGTAAGTCCGAATGCCCGTCCAACGTCGACATGGCTAAACTGAAAGCTGAATTCCTTCAGCATTACTACGACAGCCATGGTGTTCCCCTTCGGGCCCGACTGGTTGCCTATATTACCTGGTTCAATAAACTGGGATCTGTCTTCCCGGCTTTGTACAACCAAATCATTACCAGTAAACTTGTTACCCACACGTTTATGAAATGGGTGGGCTTTACTGTCCACAGAACCTTCCCGAAGCTCTACAAAACCACTCTCCGCCGGTGGGCCAGAAAAAACCTGCCTGAACTGAATGCTTCCCTGCCCGAAAATGCCCCTGTGGTTAACCTTTTTGTTGATGAATTTACCAATTACAATGATGTTGAAATTGGCATCAAGGCAATCAAGCTCCTTACCCGCCTGGGCTACAGGGTTCAGCTTCCCCGGCACGGAGAGAGCGCCCGTACCTACATCTCAAAAGGTCTTCTCCGCCGCGCGAGGAAAATCGCCCGCACCAACCTGCTCTGCTTAAAGGATTATGTGTCGGAGGAACGTCCTCTGCTGGGTATTGAACCTTCTGCTATTTTGGGTTTCCGCGATGAATACCCTGATCTCATGCGGGGAGAAATGAAGGAGCTGGCAAAAAAAATCGCTTCCTGCTCCTATATGATCGATGAATTCCTGGCCAGGGAAATGGACAGGGGAAATATAAAGAAGGAACAGTTTACCACCAGGGCGCGTACAATTAAATTGCACGGCCATTGCCAGCAAAAGGCTGTTGCATCAACCAATCCCACAAAAAAGGTTCTTTCCTTTCCGGAAAATTATACGGTGACGGAGATTCCCTCCGGATGCTGCGGCATGGCTGGCTCTTTCGGCTATGAAAAAGAACATTACGAACTGTCCATGAAGGTGGGTGAACTGGTCCTTTTCCCGGCCATACGAAACGCGCCGGAGGATGTAATTATTGCAGCTCCTGGAACAAGCTGCCGGCATCAGATCGAAGATGGGACCGGACGCAAAGGCCTTCATCCGGTTGAGATTCTCTATGATGCTTTAGTCTGATCATTTCCATGCTTCCGGCAGGCTACGGTCAGACTTTCGCCTTCCGATTTGGCCACTACTACGGCTCCACAGGTATCGCCCAGAACATTGACCAGGGTGCGGAACATGTCGAGCGGCCTGTCGACGGTAAGCACCAGCGCTATTCCTTCCACGGGAAGTCCCATGGCGGTCATTACAATGGTCATGGTAACCAGTCCGGCCATCGGAATACCTGCTGCCCCGACTGCGGCCAGCAGGGCAACGAGTACTCCTGTGATCTGCTTGTCAACGGGTAGATGAATTCCATACACCTGGGCAATGAACATGGCTGCAACGATCTCATACAGGGCTGTTCCGTTCATATTGATCGTGGCACCCAGGGGCAGGGTAAATCCGGCGATCCGCTGCGATACGCCGCACCCGCTCTGAACGGTCGAAAGCGTCAATGGCAGGGTGGCATTCGATGACGAAGTACTGAATGCGGTGATCAGCACGGGAAGCATGGCCTTATAATGCCGCACGGGATGGATTCCTGACGCCAGCAGAATGACAGGCAACGATACCAGACTGTGAAGGCTCAGACCGGCAATGACGACCAGCATGTAACGGCCAAGACTTGCCGCCAGACCGGCAGGATTGTCCTGCAGGGCAACCTGACGGGCTACTATGCCAAATATTCCATAAGGGGCAAAACGGATGATGAACATGGTAATTTTCATCATCACGGCGGAGGACGCATCAAAGAACTGGGTCAGAACCAGGCGCTGATTCTCAGGTAACCGTGTGATGAAAAAACCCAGGAGAACGGCAAAAACTATTATCTGAAGGGTGTTGGATGTTGTAAGGGCAGAAAATATGTTGTCGGGTATGATGGTGATCAGCAGGTCCCGGATGGACTTTCCTTCATGGATGGGGGTTCCTTTTTCCGACAGATCCTGCAACAGAAGCTCAGCACCCTGTC
>Ga0078972_1006858_pt1 | contig 26295 bp, 31 predicted proteins | sample YelNatPaOPGAMG01_FD_67568 | JGI IMG/M metagenome (GOLD analysis project Ga0078972, IMG submission 67568) | Hot spring thermophilic microbial communities from Obsidian Pool, Yellowstone National Park, USA - OP-RAMG-01 (SPADES assembly) (version 2) | ecosystem: Environmental > Aquatic > Thermal...
TTTGCCAATCTTTCTTGTGTAATTCTTTTGCTTCTCTTAACAATTCTGAAATATGCCTAAAAGCTTCTGTTTTATATTGTTTTTTCTTTTCTTCGTAAAGTTTTATTAGATCTTGAAATTTCATAATTTTTATTTGGTTAATTCATCTAAAGAAGTATCAAGAGCTTTTGCTATTTTTTGAACAGTTTCAATAGTAGGATTTTGGATGGCTCCCGACTCAATTTTGATAATTGTATTATAGGCAACTTCAGCAAGTTTTGAGAGTTTATCTTGCGAAATACCTCTTTTCTTTCTTATTTTTTTGATATTTTTTGCTATTGTGGAAATTTCATTTGACATTGTAGCCATAGAATACTATTATTAGTATAAGGTTATGGTACTAACCAACTCGTCGGCTTATCTATAATAATGATACACAATCAATTAAAAATAGTCAACAAAAATAAGGGAGTAAAAATCAAATGCCCGCGTTGGGTTGGGTGGGACAAGGGCATTTGCCATAAATAGCGACGGCTCGCCCGCGAAGCAACTAATTCAATATGGTGGACCGTAGCGGATTTGAACCGCTGACCTCCTCGATGCGAACGAGGCGCTCTACCGCTGAGCTAACGGCCCTCTATTTCATTTTATCATTATTGTGCTAATATTAAAACGAATATGGTTAAATTATCCAAAAAAGAAGTTGAGCATATTGCTAAATTGGCGCGGCTTTGTTTGTCTGAAGAGGAAAAACAAAAGTTTGCCAGGCATCTCTCCTCAATTTTAAACTATGTAGACCAATTGAAAAAAATAGATACAAAAGGCGTCGAGCCTATTGGCAATATCGCTGGTCTTTCTAATGTTTTTCGTAAAGATAAGATAACTCCTTCGTCATTGGCCAAGAAGTTACTGGATAGCGCACCAGAGACAAAGGACAGATATTTTAAGGTTAAAGGCGTAAAAGAGACATGGGGTTAAGCGAATTGACAATTAAAGAAGCATCAAGGGCTTTAAAAAACAAAGAGATTTCTTCTTTAGAATTAACAAAAGAGTGTTTAGAAAAGGCAATAAAGGCCAATAAATATTTGAATGCCTTTATTACAATTTTGGAAAAAGAGGCGATAAAAGCCGCAAGGGATTCTGACAAAAGGATTGCCCAAAATAAAAGATTAAGCGAGATTGATGGTGTTCCCTTGGCTATTAAAGACAATATATGCATAGAAGATACCTTGACTACCTGCGCATCCCCCATCCTTTCTAATTTTATATCGCCCTTCGATGCTACTGTTATCAAAAAACTTAAAAAGGCAGGGGCTGTTTTTTTGGGCAAGACCAATATGGATGAATTTGCTATGGGTTCCTCTACTGAGACTTCCTGCTATGGTCCAACCAAAAATCCCTGGGATTTTACACGGGTTCCGGGTGGCTCCTCGGGCGGCTCGGCGGCAGCAGTGGCGGCTTCTTTGGCACCAGGCGCTTTGGGTTCTGATACAGGCGGTTCAATTCGGCAGCCTGCCTCATTTTGTGGAGTTGTTGGCTTTAAACCAACCTATGGTTCTGTTTCTCGTTATGGGCTGATTGCTATGGCTTCTTCTTTGGACCAAATAGGGCCTATTACAAAAACTGTTGAGGACACTCGGGTTTTATATGAAATCATTGCTGGGCATGATGAATTGGATTCAACAAGCGCGCAAAACAGATTTAAGAATTATGAGTTAAGAATTAAGAATTTAAAAATCGGGATTCCTAAAGAATACTTTATCAAAGGATTGGATAAAGAAGTTGAGAAAATTGTCAAAATCGCGATTAAAAAAATAGAAGATTTGGGTGCAAAAATTAAAGAGGTGAGTCTTCCGCACACGCCCTATGCTCTTGCTGCCTATTATTTAATTATGCCTTCCGAAGTGTCGTCAAACTTAGCCCGGTATGATGGAATAAAATACGGTCTGTCGACCAAAGCTCAAAATTTAGTAGATGTTTATATTAAATCACGTACAAAGGGGTTTGGGGATGAGGCAAAAAGAAGAATAATGCTTGGCACCTTTGCTTTGTCCTCAGGCTACTATGAGGCATATTACCTAAAAGCCAAAAAGGTGCAGACAAAAATCAAGGAGGATTTTAATAAAGCATTTCAGAAAGTAGACTGCCTCCTTACTCCTACATCGCCCACCGTTGCATTTAAGATTGGAGAGAGAAGTCAAGATCCGCTTACGATGTATCTATCTGATATCTTTACAGTACCAGTAAATTTGGCCGGTTTGCCCGCTCTTTCTGTTCCTTGCGGTTTTGCTGACGGCTTACCTGTTGGGCTTCAAATTATTGGCAGGCAGTTTAGCGAAAATGAGATTTTAGATATTGCCTTAGAATACGAGAAAAATACAGATTGGCATAATATGAAGCCAAAGGTATAAGAATGGGGATATTTAATTTTTTTAAAGGAAGCAAACCAAAATTTATTATCATTGGCGTTTTAGATTACAAAGATAAAGAAATTGTTAAAAAGAAATGGGAGGAGATTGAGGAGTTGATGAGTTTGGGACGACCGAGTAATTTTAGACAAGCGGTCTTAGAGGCAGATAAATTATTAAATTTTGTTTTGGAGAAAATGGGCTATTCAGGCACTTTGGGAGAAAAGTTAAAGAACGCAAAAGATAAATTTTCTTCTTATGTTTATAACGATGTCTGGAGCGCCCACAAAATAAGGAACAGGTTGGTTCACGAAGTTGGCTCGGAGATTTTACACTATGAAGCCAAAGAAGCAATAAAGAAGTTTGAGAAAGGATTAAGAAATTTAGGAGCGCTTTGATGGATATAAGAACCAACATTGGACTTGAAATACATGTTCAGTTGAAAACAAAATCAAAGATGTTTTGTGGTTGTGATAATGATGCGGAAGGGCGGTTACCCAATACTTTGATTTGTCCAATTTGTATGGGTTTTCCTGGGGTTTTGCCTGTAGCAAATATACAGGCAATTGAGTGGACAATTAAAACTGCTTTAGCCCTAAACTGTCAAATTGCCAAAATGAGTAAGTTCGACCGTAAGCATTATTTTTATCCTGACCTTCCCAAAAATTATCAAATTTCTCAGTATGATTTGCCTTTTGCTAAAAATGGTTTTTTAGAGATTGAAAATGAAGGAGAAAAGCTAAAGGTTAGGATTAGAAGGATTCATCTTGAGGAGGATGCGGCTAAACTAATTCATCCTGCAGGCGCTGATTATTCTTTGGTTGACTTTAATCGGGCAGGGACGCCATTAATGGAAATTGTGACTGAGCCTGATATTAGATCACCTCTTGAGGCGAAGATGTTTTTACAACAACTGCGGCGGATATTGCGATATTTAGAAGTTTCTGATGCCGATATGGAAAAAGGACACCTGCGATGTGATGCCAACATTTCAATAAGCAAGATCAAAACCTTAGGTACGCCAGTAGAAATTAAAAATATGAATTCATTTAAAATGGTTGAACGCGCTTTGGCTTATGAGCAAGAAAGACAAAGGCGTTTGTTAGAAAGCGGTAAAAAAATCAAGCGGGAGACCCGGGGTTGGGTTGACGAGAAGAGGATGACGGTTCCGCAACGGGGGAAGGAAGTAGTTTCAGATTATCGTTATTTTCCTGAACCAGACCTACCCCCAATTCAATTGTCCTCAGAATATATCAAAGGGCTCAAAACACATCTCCCAGAATTGCCAGCCCAAAGAAAAGGGAGATTTATTTCAGCATTCAATCTCAAAGAGAAAGAAGCCGAGGCATTGGTTGATAACAAAAATCTGGCCGATTATTTTGAAGAGGTGATTGCTTATGGCATAGAGCCAAAGCAGGCGGCTAACTGGATTTTAGTTGAACTCTTGGGCAAATTAAATAAAAAAGGCTTAGATCTTTCGGGTAATAGGGTTTTGCCTTCTCATTTAGCCGATTTACTTAAGATGTTAAACAGTGGAGAGATTTCGGGTAAAATGGCTAAGGAGATTTTTGAAGAAATGGTTGAAACGGGTTTGGGTCCTGCTAAAATAATAATAGAAAAAGGTCTTAAGTTGGTTACTGACAAGGACTGGATAAAAAGGGAAATTAAAAAGGTAATAAAGGAAAATCCCCAGGCTATTTCGGACTACAAAAAAGGCAAGGCCGCAGCATTACAGTTTTTGATTGGTCAGATTATGAGGCAAACCAAAGGGCAGGCGAGTCCACAGACGGTTAAAAAGATACTCGAAGAGGAATTGAAACGGATAAAAGATGGTCAAAATTAAGAAAGAAATCAAAAAAATTAGGAGCGAGTTTATCAAGACTGTTACAACCTTTATTGTTTCGGCTTTCGGCTTGGTGGCCGCGCTTGCTTGGAATAAGGCAATCACTGAAACCATTAATAAATATCTGACGCCTGGCCAAAGTCTTGCTTCCTGGTTTTTATATGCAATTTTTGTTACATTTTTTGCTGTCTTGATAACAATTTATCTTGGTCGTTTAGCCGAAAAATATAAACAAGAGGAGAAGGAGGAGAAAAATGCCTAACTTAACTTACATAAATGAACAGGGGCATGAAAGACCCCTTGAACCACAAAAAAGAAATCCAGGATTTTCATTTTTTATGGGTTTTTTGATTTTAAGTTTAATTTTTGGAGGTGCAGGTGGTTTCTTGGTAGGGTATTTTTTGCCGACCAAGGAAGCAAAACAACAGGCCGTTAAGACACTTACAGAAAAGGAAAAGACAGAGAAAGTGGTTGTTGAAGAAAGTTCGGCGATTATAGATACGGTTAAAAAGGTTGGTCCATCTGTTGTTTCTATCTTAACTACCAATAACGTGATGGATTTTTTCGGCGATATTGTTAAACAAAAAGGCGGAGGAACAGGATTTATCATTACCTCTGATGGGCTGATATTAACCAATAAGCATGTAGTTGCTGATGCGGGCGAATTGACAGTGGTGACGCGGGATGGAAAAAATTACAAAGGCGTAGTTAAATCTATTGACCCGCTTGCTGATTTGGCAATTGTTTCTATTGATGCTAAGGACTTGCCCGTGGTAGAACTGGGTGATTCTGATAAGTTAGAAGTAGGACAGCATGTTGTGGCTATTGGAAATGCCTTAGGGGAATTTCAGAATACAGTTACAACCGGAGTGATTTCGGCCAAAGACAGGACTTTGGAAGCAGAAGGAGAAAGGTTTGACAATATGCTTCAGACTGATGCAGCCATTAATCCGGGCAATTCCGGTGGACCACTGGTTAATCTAAAAGGTCAGGTTGTTGGTGTTAATACTGCTATGGCTGGCAACGCTGAAAACATTGGTTTTGCGATTCCGATTAATTTAGCAAAGTATGCCATTGAAAGTTTTAAAAAGAATGGAAAAATTATAAGGCCTTATATTGGGATTAGATATATCCCCATTACAAAAGAAATCGCTACAATTAATAATCTGCCAGTAGATTATGGGGTACTGATAAAAAGTGGTAGAAGTTTCAATGAATTGGCTGTTGTACCAGGTTCTCCGGCCCAAAAAGCGGGTTTACGCGAAGGAGATATTGTGACGGCTGTGAATGACCAAAAAATTGACGAGAACAAATCCTTAAACTCTATTCTTTTGCAATATCAACCTGGAGATACTGTTGAACTAACAGTGATGCGTAATTCACAGGAGCAGAAAATTAAGTTAACCTTGGGCGAATCAAAATAACTCTATCTAAACTCGCTAAATCTTTATAGATTTTGATATTTGCTTTTGGAAAGATTTTGAGCGCAAATTTTCTCAGTGTGGACTTTTGACCAGGCGCAATTTCAAGAAAAATTATACCGTCTGGTTTAAGATATTTTGGCGCCTGCTTTAACAGTTTTAAAATTAATCTAAGGCCATTTTCCCCACCGTCCAAAGCGAGGCGAGGCTCAAAACAATTTTCTCTTGACGACCGTCTTAAAAATGTTGTATCAACATATGGTAGATTAGCAGCAATGATGTCAACTTTTTTAGGCAAAGGTGTTAATAAGTCGCCGTGTAAAAATGTGATTTTATCCAAAAGATGGTGATGTTTGGCATTTACTTTTGCCACCTTGAGAGCTCTCTTTGAGATATCTGTAGCGTAAATTTTAATTTTTGGTCTTTTGGCCGCGATTGCGATACTGATGCAGCCGCAGCCTGTTCCAATATCTGCCATTGTAACAGTTTTGGCATTTTGAAAAATGGTTGCCAGATTTTCTTGAACTGCTTCAACCAATGTCTCTGTTTCAGGACGAGGAATGAGAACGTCTTTATTTACAAAAAAATTAATACCATAAAATTCTTGGCGGCGAAGTAAATAAGCCAGTGGTTCCCCTTTTTGTCGGCGGCAAGCCCACCTTTTTGCCTTAGAGTATTGATTGGGCAAGAGGCGATATTGAGGGTTTTGGTAAAGCCAAACCTTGTCCTTTTTTAAAACAGAAGCCAAAATTAATTCTGTCTCTGTTGCCGAAATCTTTTGTTGAAACTGCTTTAAAAAATCTTTGACCTGCATACCAAGAGATTGACTTTTTCTTTTAAAAACGATAAAAATGGGTGTTAATTTTGTGCTTTAAAAACGGAGACGAGCTATGAAGAGGAAAAATGACTATCCTCTTTTTTCTTGGCTCATTAAAGCATTAATGATGGGAGCTATTTCGCCATCAAGGATTTTTTCTATCTTAGACCACGATTTTTTAATCCGATGGTCGGTGACGCGATCCTGAGGAAAATTATAGGTTCTGATTTTTTCGCTCCGGTCACCTGTGCCAATTTGGGAACGCCTTTCTAAGTCGAGGGCTTGTTCTTTTTTCTCTTGTTCAATTTGATAAAGGCGGGAGCGCAGTATTGACATTGCCTTTTCCTTATTGGCTAGTTGCGAGCGTTCATCTTGACATGCTACCACAGTGCCAGTAGGAAGATGGGTAATTCGTACGGCGCTTTCTGTTTTTTGAACATATTGGCCCCCAGCGCCAGAGGATCTGAAGGTATCAATCCTAAGGTCAGAAGGATTGATTACAATCTCAGAAGGATATATTTCTGGTAGCACGGAAACAGTGGCTGTGGATGTGTGGATTCGACCTGATTTTTCTGTTTTAGGAATTCTTTGGACACGATGGACGCCGCTTTCATGTTTAAAAAGAGTATAAGCATCAGGTCCGTTAATTTTAAAAATGACCGATTTGATACCACCCAGAGGGGTTTTTTGGGTGTTGGCAATATCTACCTTCAATCCTTTCTTTTCAGCATATTTTAGATACATCCTGAATAGTTCAGCGGCAAACAATTCTGCTTCGTCTCCGCCAACCCCTGAACGGATTTCAATGATAGCATTTCTTTGAGTATTTATCTTCATCGTTTTTTTCGTCTGAGGAGGAGTTCTGCCTCTTTAATTTTTCTTGCCTTTTCTTCTTCTTTCTTGCGTTTTTCCTCAGCGATTTTTTCAAATTTTAATATCTTTGTTTTAAATTTATCCACCCGGCCCATTTTATCAATAAATTTATCAGCGCCAGTAAAATAAGGGTGGCAGGCCGAACATACTTCTATTTTTATAATAGGCTTGGTGGAACCAACATAAAATTTGTTTCCACACGCACAGATTACTTCTGCCTTTTCATAATATTTGGGATGAATATCTTTCATATTGTCTCGCTTTTTGCATAAAAAGCGTAACATACTTGCATCATTTAGTCAATCCTGCTATACTGGCCTTTGAAAGGAAAAACGATGAAAGATAAAAATTTAAAGGAATTGTCAGATTTAGGTTTACACTTTGGTCATTTGAGAAGTTACACCCACCCCAAATCAAGAGCATATGTGTATACCATTTTAAATGGGATATGCGTTATTAATTTAGAGAAAACAAAGGAGCGGTTAAAGGAAGCCTTGGCTTATGTTAGACAGTTGGCCAAAGAAGATAAGGTTATCTTGTTTGTGGGAACCAAAAGACAAGCAAGAGAGGCTATAGTACAAACGGCTGAGAAGATAAAAATGCCCTATATTCATAAACGATTTATGGGTGGAACATTAACTAATTTTGAGACGGTTCTTCAAAATACCAAAAAGTTAAGAGATTTAGAGCAAAAGATAGAAGAAGTAAAAGATAAATGCAGTAAACAGGCGTACCGGCAACTTTTGCGTAAAAAAGAACGATTGGCGGAGGTTTTGGGCGGACTCAAGGATATAACTCAATTACCCGATGCCCTGTTTGTGGTGGATATAGTAAAGGAAAGAAATGCTATTTTTGAAGCAAGGCGATTGGGAATACCAATCATAGCAATTGTTGACACCAATGGCGACCCTTCTAAAATTGACTATCCTATTCCAGCTAACGATGATAGCAAAAAAGGAGTAGAGTTTATTATTAATCAAATTGTCGAAGCCTATCTTGAAGGAAAAAAATCCACTGCTTTTAAACAACGCCGGCAAGACAAGACAAAGGAGAGCAATGATGCTTAAAATAGAAGATGTTCAAAGATTAAGACAAAAAACAGGTTTTGGAGTAATGGATTGTAGAAGAGCCTTGCAAGCAGCAAATGGTGACTTGCAAAAGGCTCAAGAGATTTTACAAAAAAGCGGGGCTGAAAAGGTATTTGAAAAGCGGCAAAGAGAGACAAAAAGTGGCATAATTGAGTCGTACGCCCATCATGGCAAAATTGGAGTATTGCTTGAACTTTTATGTGAAACAGACTTTGTGGCTAAAAATCAGTTATTCAAAGAATTGGCCCACGATTTAGTCTTGCAAATTGCTTCGATGGCGCCGGCCGACGAGAAGGAACTTCTAAAACAACCATTTATCAAGGATGAAAGTAAAACCATTTCTGAATTGATAGCAGAAAAGGTAGCCAAAACAGGCGAAAATATTAAGATAAATAGATTTCAGCGTTGGGAACTATAGTAATCCAATATGCAGATCCTGAAAAGCAAAAGTATAAACTCAACAAGTCAAGTGAAATAAGCGAGGGAGCGTGATAGACCAGGTGATTAAAGATTTGAGGCCAAAAATGGAGGAAAGGATTGCCCATTTTATAAATGAAATAAGGACAATCCGAGCCGGTAAGGCAGAAAGTTCATTGGTGGAAGATATACTCGTTTCTTTTTATGGAACCACCTTGCCTTTAAAACAAATGGCCTCAATTTCTACACCCTCACCTAATCTAATTACAATTTTACCATGGGACAAAAATGCCTTAGGAGATATTGAACTTGCTATTAAAAATAGCGGACTGTCATTAAATCCGACAGATGACGGTAATCTGATTAGAATTGTTCTGCCGCCGCTTTCTGAGGAGAGGCGAAAAGAATTGTCCAAACTTGTTCATAATAAGGGAGAAGAGACAAAAATTATCCTAAGGACTATGCGCCAAGAGGCGTGGCAGATGATCGTTCAGGCAGAAAGAGAACATAAAATTTCTGAGGATGAAAAATACAGAGGGGAGGAGATGTTAAATAAGACAATTGAGGAGTTTAATAAAAAAATAGACGAGATTGTTAAGAGTAAAGAAGCCGAGATTATGCGCATTTAATCCAAAACAAGGAAATAGATGACATTATTAATCGCGATCATTGCTTTTATTTTTATACTTTCCTTTCTGTTTATCACGCATGAACTGGGGCACTTTTTGGTTGCCAAAAGAGTAGGTATTCCTGTTGTGGAGTTTGGTTTAGGGTTTCCTCCAAGGCTTTTGAAATGGAAAAAAGGCGAGACGCTGTATACAATTAATCTTATTCCATTTGGCGCTTTTGTTAAAATATTGGGGGATGATAACCCACAAGACCCTAATCCTAAGTCATTCTGGAAGCAGAGTTTGGGTAAAAGATTTTTGACCGCAGGAGGGGGTATTGCATCCAATTTATTCTGGGCTTGGTTTATATTGACTATTGCTTTATGGATTGCTGCCATTCTGCCGGCCAAAAATTTTGTACTTATTCAAGAGGTGAATAAAAATAGTCCTGCTTTTTCAGCCGGCATCAAGTCGGGTGATTTACTTATTAGGGGCAACGGACAAGTATTTAAGAAGAGCGAAGAAGTTACCCAATTCACAAAATCGCATAGAGGAGAAGAGGTAGAGATTGTCATCAGGCATTTTGGCAAAGAAGTGAAGAAGAGAATTAAATTAAGTAACGATTCCGAGGCGCCTCTGGGCATAGTAATGGTTGATGTTTCGTCTGGTGAAAAGGTTGCTTTTTGGAAAGCGCCTATAAGGGCTATAATTACTTTAGGAGAGCAAATTTATCTAACTTCTGCCTATTTGGGTAAAGCGTTGGTTTCTATCTTTGTCGGTCCCAAGGTGCCATTCGAGGTTGGCGGTCCGGTAGCAGTGTGGGGGTGGGTTTATCAATTCTCTGCTATGGGATTTCTTTACCTCTTCTGGTTGGCGGCTTCCCTTTCTTTGGCTTTGGGGTTTTTCAATCTTTTACCTTTACCTGCTTTGGATGGCGGAAGATTGGCTTTTCTGGCACTGGAGAAAATATTTGGGAAAAAAATTGTCAAGCCCGAGACCGAAAATGCGATTCACGGCGTTGGTTTTATTGTTTTAATTGGTCTTTCGATATTGATTGCGTATAAAGATGTATTAAGGTTGATAGGAAGATAAAATGCGGACGAGCCAATATTTTTTTAAGACGCAAAAAAACGTACCCAAGGGGACGCAATCAGCATCCCATCAACTTTTATTAAAAGGCGGGTTTGTTTATCAGACTGCTTCGGGCTCTTTTTCATTGCTACCGCTCGGCTTTCGGGTATTTAGCAAAATTAAAGAGATTATTAGAGAAGAGTTAAATAGGGTTGGTTGTCAAGAAATCTTAATGCCGGTGGTTCAGCCAGTCCGACTTTGGAAAGAATCAGGGAGATATAAAACAGCCGGTCCGGAGTTGGTTAAATTTAAGGGTAGGGAAGATGAATTCGTTTTAGCAATGACCCACGAGGAGGTGGTGACAGACATTGTCAGAAAAATGGTAAAATACGCGGATGACTTGCCTTTTATCCTCAATCAGATTCAGACTAAATTTAGAGATGAACCGAGGCCAAGAGGCGGGCTTTTGCGCTTGAGAGAGTTTGTAATGCAGGATGCCTACTCTTTTGATAGAGACAAAAAAGGTTTAGATGAGAGTTACGAGAAGATTATTCAGGCCTACGAAAAGATATTTAAAAGGTTGGGCTTGGATGCTATAAGGGTGGCTGCTGCGTCTGGAATTATGGGTGGAGCGGATTCAGAAGAATTTATGGTGTTATCTGATGCTGGTGAAGACAAGATTGTTTGTTGCACCCATTGCGGATACAAAGCAAATTTTGAAGTTGCGGGAAGAAGAAAAACTTGTCCAGAATGCAGTCATCCAGTTCATATTAATCAGGCAATTGAACTCGGGCATACATTTAAATTGCAATCCCGATACTCAGAACGGATGAAGGCATTCTTTATTGATAAAGATGGCAAAGAGCAGCCCATTTTAATGGGTTGCTATGGCATTGGTTTAGAGCGGTTAATGGCGACTGTTGTTGAGGTTCGCCACGATGAAAACGGAATTATCTGGCCCAAAAGTATTGCGCCTTTCTCGGTGTATTTAACAGACATTCTTACAAAAGGTGAAAACAAAAAGGTAACCGAAAGAGTGTATAACAAATTAATGACGGCCGACATTGAAGTGTTATATGAAGATAGAGAAAAAAGTCCTGGATTTAAGTTTGCCGAAGCCGACCTAATAGGATGTCCTTTGCGTCTAATAATCTCTAAACGGTCGTTGGGCAAAAATTGTATTGAGTTAAAAGAGCGTCAAGCGAATAAAACCGAATTAATTAAGTTGGAAAAAATAGTAGAATTAGTCAAAGGAAAATTAAAAGCCTCCTCTTGACTTTTATTCAAATTTATGTAAAATATTAATTGGCTGCTTAGAAATATTTTTTTTAGGCACGCCTATTCAAATTTATTGGAGGTGTGAGTACTTTGCTTCTTCGAGTTTCTAGCGTTTCGGACATTCGAGTGCTGGCAATTAAGATCCATTTTGGAGAGGGCCTTAAGTCGGTTTGGGCAAGGCTAAAGGAACATCCAGCCGTCGGGGAGTTTGTGCAAGATCTGGACAGAAAGTCTTTTTATTTTGCGGCAGAAAATGGTTCGTTTTTAAACATTAATCCAAAAGACATTACAGATTTGGAACTTTCCATTTATATTGAATTTGAGTTTTTGCAAAATGGAAAATGGGTCCATTCTCCGACATTGGACCGTCCGCTATACAGACGTGTTGTTTTGCCAATAGAAACTGTAAGGTTATCAGAGGAAGCACTAATAAAAGCGATCAAAATTAAATTTGGTTCTGTTCCGTAGCTATTTACCCTGCAGAATCCTTCTATAAACGGATAATGCAGGGTTTTTGATATAATATTTATATGAGCGAAGATATTCACCAACAACTTTCAAATCTACCTAATAAACCCGGCGTTTATATCTTTCGTGATAAAAGAGGGAAAATTTTGTATATAGGAAAGGCATCTTCAATTAGAAAGCGAGTTCATTCTTACTTTCGAGATAGACCAACTCTTTTGCCCCGGATAGAAAAAATGGTTTCCCAAATAGCAAAAATTGACTTTATTGAGAGTCGGAGCGAAATTGAAGCACTGCTTTTGGAATCTAATTTAATTAAAAAACAAAAGCCAAAATACAATGTTGAGTGGAAGGACGATAAAAATTATTTGTACATAAAGGTAGACAAAAAAGGTAAAGGAAGTAGAGAATCTATGTTTCCTCGTGTTAGTGCAGTACGCAAACCACAAGAGTCAGAAGCAGAATATTTCGGACCATTTACTGACGCCAGTGCAGTTCGAAAAACTTTATCCTTTCTAAGACGACTCTTCCCTTATAGAACTTGCCGCTTGTTTCCAGCCCGACCATGTCTTTGGTATCACATAAAAAGATGCCCGGCGCCTTGCATAGAAGCAATTTCTGCTGACGACTATAATGAGATAATCAAACAAATCTCTCTTTTTTTGAGGGGAAAACAGGATGTGGTTTTTTCAACCCTCAAGAAAGAGATGACAAAGCTCTCTCAGCAGAAGAAGTTTGAACAAGCGGCTCAATTAAGGGATAGAATAAAAGCGCTTGAACATATTAACGAAATTGCAGTTTTGCGTACGGATAGCATAGGGCGAGAGATGGATGGGCAATGGGAATTGATTAATTTTTTACAGTCTTACTATCCTAATATTTCAGACCATCCATCTTTTAGAATAGAAGCATATGATGTGTCTAACATTTCGGGGACGAACGGCACAGGCTCGATGGTTGTGTTTGTAGACGGAAAAAGAGAATCCAATGAGTACCGAAGATTTGCCATAAAAACAGTCAAAAAGATGGATGATGTGGCTTGCATGAAAGAGATATTAAGAAGGAGATTTGCTCACAAGGATGAATGGCTTCTGCCTGATTTGATTCTTTTGGATGGTGGCAAGGGACAATTACAGGCAGCGCGGTTGGCTCAAAAGGAGCATCGTCTTTACATTCCTTACTTAGCCTTGGCAAAAAAGAGAGAAGAGATATACCTGCCAGAAGCAAAAAGGCCGATAGTTTTACCCAAATCTTCACCAGCATTATTTTTTCTCCAAAGAATTAGAGACGAAGCGCACAGATTCGCCAAGAGTTATCATCTCAAATTGCGGAGCAAGAAGATGATCGCTTGATTCCGCACCAAAACAAAATTCAATGTGGGGTTGATTTTCTAAAAAGGTGATATTACTATAAAAAAGAGGAGTGAGATGAAAAGGGTGACACTACATCTTTCTGATCTTTCCTTTGGTAGCGTGGTTTTGGCTTCTAAAGGATGGGTGCTGGTTGATTTTTATTCTGCTCCTATGTCTGATTGCCAGAGGCAGGGTGTAGTAATTGAAGATTTAGCCCCCAGATACCAAAAAAAGGTGTTGATAGCCAAGTTGGATATTGATAAAAGTCCTGGGATAACCTCTCGCTATCGGGTAACCTCTGTCCCTACTCTTATATTGTTTAAAGATGGTGAAGAAGTAGACCGCATAAGCGGTTTTGTTTCTGAAGAAGAACTGAGTTCATATTTAGACCAAAAAATTAAAGAGATTAAAAAATAAAGAGGTGATATGCCTATTTTTGAATATGAATGTGAGTGCGGCTATGTTTTTGATGAATTAGTAATGCCAGGCGACAATGCCAAGACGGTAACTTGTCCTTTATGCGGTTCTAAAAAAATTAAGAAAAAAATTAGTACTTTTTCAAAATTTTCAGATTGTCGTCAGTCTTGCTCGGCCTGTAAAGGGTGCTCAATTGACAGGGAGAAAATATGGGGAAAATAATCGTTGGTAACTGGAAAATGAATGGTACAAGGGAGGAGGCAAAGGAGTTAGTTTCAGGAATCATATCGGGTTTGCAGGACGTAGAATATGGTCAAATAAAAATTATTCTTTGTCCGCCCTTTACAGCCCTTGCCATTGTGAGTGAAATACTCAATAAGCAGAGGATGGAAATAAAACTTGGGGCCCAAAATTGTCATTTTTTGCCATGCGGGGCTTATACAGGAGAAATTTCTCCGAAGATGGTGGCAGATTTTTGCCAGTATGTGATTTTAGGTCATTCTGAGAGACGAAGATATTTTAATGAGGACGACGCGCTAGTTAATAGAAAAATAAAATCGGCTTTAGAATACAATTTAAGGCCAATCGTCTGCGTTGGTGAATGGAAAAAAGGTGATAGCAGTCAAGGTATTTTGTCTCAGGTCAAAGAAGCAATAAAAGGATTAAAAAGAGATAGCCTGAGGAATTTAATATTCGCTTATGAACCCGTATGGGCAATTGGCACAGGTGACGAGGCAGATCCCAGTTATGCCAATAAGATAATCAAGGAGATTAAAGAAGCTGTCGGGCAAAACATTTCGGTACTTTATGGAGGCAGCGTGACCTCTTCTAATATTTCAGGGTTTGTCAAACAGCCATTGATAGACGGAGCTTTGGTGGGAGGAGCGAGTATAAAAGCCAAGGAGTTTGTGAAAATAATTAAAAGAGTGATGAAGTGAAGAAGTAAGCGAGGGACCATGTTGGTTAATTTGAGGGATTTAATGAAAAGGGCTTATAAAAAGAGGGTAGCCATTGGAGCCTTTAATGCCTATAATTTAGAGACAGCCAGAGCTATTATTCAGGCGGCAGAGGGGTTAAATGCTCCAGTGATTGTGGAAACGACTCCTAAGGCCATAGAATATGCTGGATTGGATTATCTGTCTACTTTAATTAAGAAAATGGCCGACGATGTAACAGTGCCGGTTGTTTTACATTTAGACCATGGTCTTTCCATTGATATAGTTGAGAGTTGTTTAGACGCCGGTTATACCTCAGTGATGATTGATGGTTCTCATCTTCCGCTTTTGGAAAATATTGCTTTAACCCAAAAAGTGGTTGAAATCGCTTCCAAAAAGGGGATCCCGGTTGAAGGAGAATTGGGTAGCCTGACCGAGCATCTGAAATTTACTAATCCAGAAGAGGTGCCTATCTTTGTGAAAAAAACGGGTGTTTTTAGTTTGGCTGTAGCCATTGGTTCAAGTCATGGGCATGCCCCAAAAGAAGAGTTAGATCTTGACCTTCTTTCAAAAATAAGAAACAAAACAGATCTGCCTTTGGTTTTACATGGTGCTTCTGGGGTGAGTGATGCTGATATAAAAGGGGCGATTCAGAGAGGTATAGCCAAAATTAACATTGATACAGAATTAAGAGAGGTATTTACCGAAACAATAAGGGAAGAAATGAGACATCTTCAAAACGTTGATCCCCGATACTATTTAAAAAAGGCCGAAGAGGCTGTGCGTAAAAAGGTAGAAGAAAAAATTCTTCTTTTCGGGAGCGTAAATGTTTGATGTAGTGACTATAGGAGATGCTGTTTCTGATATATTTATTAGACCTTCTGAACTTTCTGTAACCTGTCCTATGGGTAGAATCAGAGGGAAAACCTGCTTTGAGCCAGTCATTTGTTTGCCTTATGGAGATAAGATACCGATTTCTGAGATTCATTATGATATTGGCGGCTCTGCGGCTAATGTTGCGGTGGGGCTATCTCGATTAGGATTTAACACTGGTTTTATTGGAGCAGTGGGCAAAGACCAAAATGGTCAAAAAATCATATCACGACTTGAGAAGGAAGGGGTAAAAACAAAGTGGGTTAAACAGGGCAAGGATGTCCAAACAAATTTTTCCCTAATCATTAGTTACAAAGGCGAAAGGACCATTTTAGTTTATAGAGGACTGGAGGATTATTCTCAGTTGGAATTGCCAAAAGTACTAAACACTAAATGGCTATATGTTGGGCCTTTAGGTGAGGGATTTGAGAAGTTGTATTCTGCAATTATTTCCAAGGTTGCAGAAAAAAACATCAAATTGTCTTTAAATCCTGGCACTCTTCAAATAGAGTCTAAAGCCGAACTGAAGAGAATTTTGAGGGTAGCGGAAATAGTTTTTGTCAATAAAGAGGAGGCAGAGGAGATTGTTGGTCTTAGCCGTCCGGCGCTGGTTAAGGATTTATTAAAAGCGCTAAAGCAATATGGTGCAAAAGTGGTGGTCATTACAGATGGGGCCGAGGGTGCTTATTCTTTTGACGGGGAAGAGTTTTTACATATTTCAGCCTATCAAGCCAAAAGGAAAGAGGTTACGGGAGCCGGAGATGCCTTCTCTACAGGTTGCTTGGGGGCGTTGGTTTTAGGGAAAGACGTTAGAGAAGGTTTAAGGTGGGGGGTAATAAACTCCGCTTCTGTGATTGAAAAAAATGGCGCAGAGTCGGGTCTTTTGAATATTTCACAGATTGAGCGAAGATTAAATAGAGCACCTAATCCTAGAGCGCTATGAAACATTTGGCTATATTTAATGAGAAAGAGTGCATTGATAAAATTTTAAGAGGCGAGAAAACAATGGAGGGACGGTTTTCCCGCGAAAAAGATTTGCCTTATGGTAAAATAAAAAAGGGTGACGAAATTTTTCTGAAAGAGTCAGGGGGGCCGATTTTGGGTAAGGTGGAAGCAGACAATGTTCTTTTCTTTGATAACTTAGAGCCGGAGATGCTTGGTAAATTGAGAAGAGAATATGGCAAAGATTTGGTTGTTCCAGATAAATTTTGGGAAAAATATAGTAAAAGCAAATATGCCACGTTAATCTTTTTAAAAAACCCTCAGCGTTTTTTGTCAAAAATTAAATTTAAAAAGAAAGACAGAAGAGGTTGGGTGGTGATAGAGGAGGATAAATGACCAAAATAGCCATCAATGGTTTTGGAAGAATAGGTCGGACGTTTTTTAGGGCGGCAGCCGAGCGTAACGCAACGTTTGAGATTACGGCAGTAAATAATCCTAACTGGGATGAAAAAATGTTTAAGCACTTGCTCCAATACGATACGGTTTATGGGAGATTTGATGGTGAACTTAAAGCAAAACTGCTTGGCGAGCGAGAACCGGAGAATTTACCCTGGAAAGAATTGGGCATTTTTCTTGTCATTGAATCAACCGGTCTTTTTACAAAGCGAGAGGATGCTCAAAAGCATCTAAAAGCAGGTGCCAAAAAGGTCATTATTTCTGCACCGGCTGAAGAACCAGATATTACCCTGGTGCCTGGCGTAAATGATGGCGAATATGATCCTAAAAATCACAACATAATTTCAATGGCTTCTTGCACTACGAATTGCTTGGCGCCGGTTGTTAAAATTTTGCAAGAGAGCGTTGGGGTTGAGAAGGGATTTATGACAACAGTTCATTCATATACGGCCGACCAAAATCTGCAAGACGGCTCTCATAAAGATTTAAGAAGGGCAAGAGCCGCCGCCGAAAATATTGTTCCAACAAAAACAGGTGCGGCCAAGGCTATCTTTGAGGTTGTAGAAGGCTTAAAAGAGAGAATGGACGGTATGGCTTTAAGGGTACCAACACCAACCGTCTCAATTATTGACCTTGTATGCGTAACAAAAAAGAAAACCGATGCAGAAACCTTGAATAAAATCTTTGAAAAATATGCAACAGGAAAGATGCAAGGGATTTTGCAAGTTGTCTATGAGCCTTTAGTATCTTCAGATTTTATTAAAAATTCCCACTCGGCTATTTTAGACGCTTCTTTGACCAAGGTAATTGATGGGAATTTAGTAAAAGTCGTAGCCTGGTATGACAATGAATGGGGATATGCCACAAGATTGGTTGATTTGGCAAGTTTGATAATAAAAAAAGAGGTTGAGGAATTTTAAAGAGAAAATATGTGTTTGGGGATACCGGCTTATGAAAAGTCTCAATGGTTTAGCAGTGGCAGGAAAAAATATTCTTTTGCGAGCAGATTTTAATGTACCAATGGACCAGCGGGGAGTAATTTTAGATGATTCTCGCATCAGAGCGGCTTTGCCAACTATTTTGTATTTAGTCAAACATAGGGTAAAACAGATTATTCTGGTCAGCCATCTGGGAAGGCCTAAAGGCAAAGTGATCGAAGATTTGAAATTAAAAGCAGTGGCCCAGCGTCTTGGCGCTCTCTTAAAAATTAAAGATAATCTCATTTTAGAGAAAGTGGGGGATTTCGACGCCTATAAACTAAATTCCCAAATTTATCTTTTAGAAAACATACGTTTTTACAAAGAAGAAGAGGGGAATAATTTGGAGTTTGCCAAAAAAATAGCACATCTTGGGGATATATTTATTAATGATGCCTTCTCCTGTTCTCACCGTGCTCATGCTTCAATAGAGGGTGTTACCCATTTTCTTCCTTCGTATGCTGGTTTGACTTTAAAGAACGAGGTAGAGACACTTTCAAATATGATAAAAAATCCTAAAAGTCCCTTTGTCTGTATTTTAGGAGGAGCCAAGGTTTCGGATAAAATAGATGTAATTAGGAATTTGGCTCAAAAAGTGGATTGGTTTTTGTTAGGCGGCGTGATGGCAAATACTTTCTTAAAAGCAAAGGGATTTGACATCAAATCATCGGCGGTCGTCAACGAAAAGTTAGACGAAGCCAAGAGACTGTACGAGGATTTTGGAACAAAAATTATTTTGCCCATTGATTATACATTCGGCAAACTAGACGGAAAAGATGCAATTTTAGACATTGGGCAGGCAACTATTTCGATGTTTGCCAATTATCTACGAAGAGCGAAAACCATTTTTTGGAATGGTAATTTAGGAATGACAGAAATAAAAGAATTTGCCACGGGTTCAAAAGAGATAGCCAGGGCAATTGTTTCAACTGACGCAATGACTATAGCCGGGGGTGGTGATACAGTTTCATTTTTAAATCAATATGGTTTTACAACTCGGTTTTCTTTCGTTTCCTTGGGCGGCGGGGCAACACTGGAATTTTTGGCTGGCAAAAAATTGCCAGGTCTTGCGCCTTTAACCTAGAAGTTGGATTATATATATGATTAGAGCGAAAGATGGCCAATATTTTTAAAGAAATCAAAACAGAAAGCAAGGTGCCGACCTACAAATATTTAGTTGAAGGCGAATGGCAAGAGTCAAGAAATAGAAAGTTGATTAATATTTTTTCGCCTATTGACGGTTCTCTGGTGGGACGGATTCAAGCAGTGCTACCGCGTGAAGCAGATATAGTGGTTACTGGGGCAGCAATGGTTCAAACTTCTTGGGCTTCTCTTTCGTCTTCAAGAAGAAATGCTATTCTAGAAAAAACTACTTCATTAATTTTAAAGAACAAAAACTTTTTGGCCAAACTACTGACCAAAGAAATTGGTAAACCCAAAAAGGATGCTGAAGCGGAAATTGACCACGCTGTCTATGTTATACAGGAGACCTTAAAGGAGAAGTGGCAAAAGGAATTAACACTTAAAACAGGCAGGTGCTCTTGCGAAATAACGCGACAGCCGCTTGGAGTGGTGCTTTGTATCACCCCCTTTAATTATCCCATTTACACCGCCAGCACCAAAATCGTTCCGGCTTTGATTTCCGGCAACAGTGTGGTTCTAAAACCGTCAGTTTTTGGTTCCATCTCAATGCTCCATTTTATCCAACTTTTTAAAAAGGCAGGAGTTCCAGCCGGGGTGTTAAATGTTGTAACGGGACGAGGAGATGAGATTGGATGGTATCTTGCTCAACACGATTTAATTAATATGCTCTCTTTTACAGGCTCAAGCAAAGTTGGTCGGAAAATTGCCGAGAGAGCAAAAATGGTTAATATGACACTTGAATTGGGCGGTAAAGACCCAGCCATTGTTTTAAAAGATGCTGATTTATCAAAGGCAGCCTCTGAGATTGTAGAGGGTGCTTTTGCCTACGCAGGGCAACGATGCATAGCCATAAAGAGGGTAATCGCTGAGGAGAAAATTAAAGATGAATTGGTGGACAAAATTAAAGAGATTGTTTTAAAAAAATTTGGTATTGTTGGCGATCCTAGAAATGAAAAAACCCAATTAGGACCAGTCATTTCAGACCAGCAAGCGGATTATTTAGAAAAATTATTGAAAGATGCTTTCAAAAAAGGCGCCCGTGTAGTTATAGGTGGCAAAAGATTTGCTGCTGTTCCTTTGAAGATGCGATTCCGGAGAAGGATCTTAGAAATCCCTAAGCGATTAATTAGATTAAGAAGAGGAAATGGTAGGTACTGGGAGGCGACAGTGTTAGATAATGTTACGCCATCAATGCGGATTGCCTGGGAGGAGCAGTTTGGTCCTATTTTACCAATTTTGAGCGTGAAAAATGCAGAAGAGGCGGTAAAATTAGCTAATGCCTCTGAGTATGGGCTGGACGCTGCCATTTTTACATCCAGCCACAAAAAAGCCCAGAAACTAGCAGAAAAATTAGAGGTTGGTCAGGTCTTTATTAACACTCGGCCGCATCGGGCTCCTGACCATCTACCGTTCACTGGAGTTAAGGCATCTGGTTTAGGGACCCAGGGTATTAAATATTCCATTCTTTCAATGACGCGGCCAAAAATGCTTAGACGTGATGTCTAACAAATCTGATACGGTCGTCTTCAAAATGTAGACAAATAGCAATAAGTAAGGTATTTTTACAATATACAATCTGGGGAGGCGATTTGGGTGCATTCGTTGGCTATCATCGGGATCGGCTCTTATTTACCGCCTGACATACTGATCAAAGATTGCTAAAGCAGGCGTAGCTTCTGATCTGGCTTTAGAGGCAGCAAGTTGCCCGCAAGTATTGAAAGTGTAGAGGTTGGTTTTCATTTTGCTCTCCTATTCCTATGGGCTGGATGGTTTTATAGAGAGGGAAAGATTAGGCAAGGCGATTTGTTGATTGCTGCGGGTTTTGGAGCGGTTATTGTCATCGCTGCAAAATCTTATCTGCTGGACAAAAACTTCTATCGTTTGCGGAGAGGGTGGTGATAAAGGATGAAGATGATGTATATTCTTTCTGACGCGACGCCAAATATGAATTCTATTTCCTGTGATTCTGCCGAGTCAATAATGTTTAAAGCGATGGAAAATTTTTCTGACACAAAAACCACTCCATATTTTACCCAACTTTTTGATAGTATTTTGCCTGCTTATCAAAGTCACATAGCCCAATGTCCACGGTGTTTCCGTTTTTTAGGGATGGTTGCCGAGATGCTGAAACTTTCTGAGAATGTATGAAGTTAAAAAGCCGGAAGTGGATTCTTCCCACTCCGGCCATTTTTTTCTTTTTAATTAATAAAAAAATACATTTAACTACGGTCGTAATTAGGCGTGTAAATGTTTGGATAGTACTTGAGAGGGAGTTTGTTTGCGGTATTTGAGGGATTGCTTGAAAGGTTCAGAAGTGTTATTATTAAAAAGTATGGATATAAAAGTAGAAAAACTACCCAGATCGAGGGTTAAACTGACTATAACGATAGGTGCCGTCCAAATGGGAGAGTATTTTGCCCAGGCCTTAAGGCGCTTATCCGTTGGTTTAACGCTTGAAGGATTTAGACCGGGTAAAGCGCCCTTACATTTGGTTGAGCAAAGACTGGGTGAAGATAAAATTGCTAGCGAAGCGCTGGAGATAGCGCTGCCTTTAAGTTATTATGAGGCGATTAAACAAGAAAAACTTACTCCCTTGCAAGAGCCCGAGATCAATATTAAGGAATTTGGTCGGGACAAGGCGATGGTTTATGAAGCCGAGGTAGATGTTTTGCCAGAAGTTAAGGTTGGTCGCTATCGTGACATCAAAATTAAAAACCAAAAATCAAAAATTAAAATAACAGAAAAAGATATCGAACTAACTCTGAAACAACTGCAAAGACAAACGGCCAATCTTAAAGTAGTTAGTCGTCCAGCCAAAAAAGGCGATTTGGCAGAGATTGATTTTGAGTCTTTCATAGAGGGGAAGCCTGTTTCGGGCGGGCAGAGTCGTAACCATCCGCTTGTCATTGGCCAGGGACAATTTTTCCCCGCATTTGAAGACAAACTGGTTGGTATGAAAAAAGGTGAAAAACGTGAATTTTCAATCACGTTTCCTGAGAATTTTCATAATGAAGAGTTGGCCAAAAAAGTGGTTAGTTTTAAAGTGACACTCAAAGACCTCAAAGAAATAGATTTACCAGCGATAAATGATGCTTGGGCTGCGAGATTGGGAAAGAAAAACCTGGCTGCGCTTAAAGATTCAATCAAAGAATCATTAGAGAAAGAAGCAGAAAGAAGGGAGGAAGAAAAATTGGAGCAGGAGATGATAGGACAATTGGTGGCAGCGTCATCAGTAGAAGTACCTGAAAGTTTAGTTTTAGCCGAGGTTCAGCGGCTCCTTGAGGGTTTGATCTACCAAGCGCGAGCCAGCGGAATGGATTTTGAGAGTTATTTAAAGAGTTTAAAAAAGACAAAAGAAGAACTGCTAGCCGAATTAGAAAAACCAGCAGAGCAAAACATTAAGGCTACTCTTGTTTTGGGTGCGATTAGGGACAAAGAGGGAATTTATTGTTCAGACAAAGAGGTTGATGAAGAGATTGAAAAACTTAAGAGCCAAGGTATTGAATTAAAAAATGAGGATAGAGCAAGAATTAAAAACATATTAGAGATAAGAAAAACAGTGGCCAAATTAAAAGAAATGTTGGGGCTTGACAAGTGATAATTTTTTAGTAATATTTAATATGGAATAGGGTACGTTAACAACCAGAAGTGGCCGAAAGTTTGGTCATATTTTAAGCAAATTTTTTTTTGGAGAGTTTGATCCTGGCTCAGGATTAACGCTGGCGGCGTGCCTAACACATGCAAGTCGTACGCCCCGCCTTTGGCGGGGAGTGGCGAACGGCTGAGTAACGCGTGGATAATCTACCCCTTTGCAAGAAATAACCCTGAGAAATCGGGGCTAATGTCTTATGATATCCAAAGGTGCAATCCCTTTGGATTAAAGAAGCAATTCGTGAAGGGAAGAGTCCGCGTCCTATCAGGTAGTTGGTGGGGTAATGGCCTACCAAGCCAATGACGGGTAGCTGGTCTGAGAGGATGGTCAGCCAGAAGGGAACTGCGACACGGTCCCTACTCCTACGGGAGGCAGCAGTGAGGAATCTTGCGCAATGGGCGAAAGCCTGACGCAGCGACGCCGCGTGGAGGAAGAAGCCCCTCGGGGTGTAAACTCCTTTTATCGCTGATGAAATCTGACATTAAGCGATGAATAAGGGCCTGCTAACTACGTGCCAGCAGCAGCGGTAATACGTAGGGCCCGAGCGTTATCCGGATTTACTGGGCATAAAGAGTGCGTAGGCGCCTGCCTAAATTTTGTTTGAAATTCCATGGCTTAACCATGGATCCGGACAAAATATTGGGCAGGTTGAGGCCAGAAGGGGCAGGTAGAATTTTCGGTGTAGGGGTGAAATCCGTTGATATCGAAAAGAATACCAATGGCGAAGGCAGCCTGCTAGTCTGGTTCTGACGTTGAGGCACGAAAGCGTGGGGAGCGAAAGGGATTAGATACCCCTGTAGTCCACGCCGTAAACGATGCAGACTAGCTATTGGGAGCATCGACCCTCCTTGTAGCGAAGCTTATGCGTTAAGTCTGCCGCCTGGGAAGTACGGCCGCAAGGCTAAAACTCAAAGGAATTGACGGGGGCTCGCACAAGCGGTGGAGCATCTGGCTTAATTCGACAACAAGCGAAGAACCTTACCAGGCCTTGACATCCCGCGAACCCTGCCGAAAGGTGGGGGTGCCCGCAAGGGAGCGCGGAGACAGGTGCTGCATGGTCGCCGTCAGCTCGAGTCGTGAGATGTTGGGTTAAGTCCCGGATCGAGCGCAACCCTTGTCCTTTGTTAGAAATGTCAAAGGAGACTGCCCCGGTTAACGGGGAGGAAGGTGGGGATGACGTCAGATCAGCATGGCTTTTACGGCCTGGGCGGCACAGGTGCTACAATGGTTGGTACAGAGGGTTGCCAAGCCGCAAGGCGGAGCCAATCCCTGAAAGCCAACCTCAGTTCGGATTGTGGTCTGCAACTCGACCACATGAAGCTGGAATCGCTAGTAACCGTGGATCAGCCATGCCACGGTGAATACGTTCTCGAGCCTTGTACAAGAAAGTATGCGCCATCCCCAAACAAAGGCTAGCCCGTTAAAGTCGGGCCGGTTGAAGATAGGTCAGCCGAAGTGAAATAGCAGTCCGTCTCTGTGAAGAGATGAGACAAAGGGCTAAAGTAACATTGTCCAGCTTGAATCTAAAACGGCATAGCAGATTGACGATCCTGCGTACAACTGGAGAAGTCACCTATCAACATAATCTGTTATGTATTTGGGATCAAGATGGACAAGAAATGTCTTGTTTGGACGATGGGAGATCTTATTGCTTCCTCGCGGAGTATGTACATTGAGGTAGATCTCATTGTAAAATGAGATCAATGAGCAATAAGAAGTCTGCAGAGTCCATAGTACCCTCCTGCTATCAGCGGGATGGGGAAGGGACAAATCTAGCCACTAAAAAACTAAATCCTCATTATATCGCCGGCTTTATTGATGGAGAAGGTAGTTTTGTTTTCTTCTTTTCTCCAAGAAAAGATATCAAATCTGGATTTGAAACACGTATTGATTTTCAGATTGAGTTAAGAATAGATGATCGAGAAATTTTGGAGAGGATTAAAGAAACACTGGGATGTGGCATAATCCATGTCCTTAATTACGAGCGATATAAAAAATGGATGCCTCATGTTAAGTATAGAATTTCTAAGATTAATGATCTGCGGAATAAACTTATTCCTTTCTTGAGAAAATATCCTCTTCACGCCAAGAAAAGAAAGAATTTCGAGATTTTCGCGGAAGCAGTTGAGATTAAGTGGCGAAAAGAACACAAAACTAAAGAAGGCATCAAAAGATTAAAGGAATTGAGGAAACAAATAGAGAAACTTCGTGGCTAGAGCTTCGCCAGGGTACGGGAAAACCGTGTGCCCGGTGGCGTTGGAACGGTAGATAGTAATATCTATACGTATCCAGGAACACCGCCCGTCAAGCCAGCCGAGTCGGCAATACCCGAAACCCCGCCTATGGCAGGGTGAAGGTAGGGTCGGTAAGGAGGGCTAAGTCGTAACAAGGTATCCGTAGGGGAATCTGCGGATGGAATACCTCCTTTCTAAGGAGATTCAAAAAGCCCGCATGCCTCGCTATGCGAAGCATTGCGGACAAGGTCGATCCGCTTTCGGCCACTTCTGGTTGTTAAACCGCCCTCGTCATGTCAGGGTGAAAATGCTTGCAAAAGCATTTCTTTTTTGGTTTAATTAAAGAAGGAAAAGGGCGGTTAGCTCAGCCCGGTTAGAGCACGTCACTGATAATGACGGGGTCGATGGTTCAAATCCATCACCGCCCACCACGCTCAGCATTTCACCGCGTCAAGCATAGTATTTGGAGATTGGGCACAAATTTAGGGATAAATTATGGATATAAATAGAGGAGGTGAAGTGATTGGAGGCAATTAGCGCTTCGTTTGTCATCGAGGATTCAATAGACGGAGAAGAGATACTAAAAAGACTTGAAAGGTATGGTCGGACTTGTTATAAAAGCGAAGACAGAATAACCCCTTTGTCCGCTCGCCATTTTATCAGAATGCTCATTAAAAATGGTCACGAGAGTGTCATTGAGCATGAGAAGGTGACGGTTCGGGTAATATGTGATCGGGGTGTCTCTCATGAATGGGTTCGACATCGGATTGGCTCCTATTCGCAAGAATCCACCCGATATTGCAATTATAGTTCTGGCGAGATGCAATTTATTAAGCCAATTTTCTTTAAGACTGATGTAGAGAAGTATAAAGTTTGGGAAAAGACAATGAGAGTTTGCGAGGAGGCTTATAATAAACTCCTCCAAATGGGAGCCTCGCCTCAAGAGGCAAGAAGTGTGATGCCTAATTCAATAAAGACTGAACTCGTGGTGACTTATAATTTAAGAGAATGGCGACACTTTTTCAGACTGCGTTGCAGCAAAAGAG
>Ga0078972_1006859_pt1 | contig 26291 bp, 33 predicted proteins | sample YelNatPaOPGAMG01_FD_67568 | JGI IMG/M metagenome (GOLD analysis project Ga0078972, IMG submission 67568) | Hot spring thermophilic microbial communities from Obsidian Pool, Yellowstone National Park, USA - OP-RAMG-01 (SPADES assembly) (version 2) | ecosystem: Environmental > Aquatic > Thermal...
GGCGGACACCTTCCAGCCCCAATCTTGGTTTTCTTCGCCTGCGCACCTCTTTTATGGGTTGTTGTGAGCCTCCCAACCCGAAGTCTCCCCTCTAGGCTTGGCTTTGCCTCTCCCAAAGTTCCCTGCATTCTTCGCATAGCCAGACTTTCTCGCCTTTGAAGGTCTCTGCTTGCCAGCTCGTCAGCTTCGTCTGTCCGCAGACTGCGCATGGATGCCAGCCGTAGAAGCCGTCGCTCCAATATACAGCCTTAAAATTCCGCAATTTGTTGATTTTGCCGTTTTCGTCTATTTTTGGCGATTTTTCGTTTAAAGAAGCCTCACTTGTGCTTAGAGAAATATTTGCACGCGGGCTGGTTTCGCTTAGAAAGTGGCGGGTGTAAAGCTCTTCTATGGATATTTCCCGTTCGCTGATTATGCTTTCTCTGAGCGAAAGGCTGTTGTGTGCAAATATTTGTTCTGCCTCTTTCAGCCAAGCTTTCAGCGTTTCAAGCGTGAAGATAGACGAAAACTGCAAATTCGTGCAATTGCGGGATTTTTGGTTAGCATGAATAATCTTAAAAAGTTGGCGTCTCTTGTCGTTTGGGTCCGGCCTGCTTGTCAGGTAACCTATGCTACAGAGAAAAGTAGCCCATCGTCTTATGGCGTCGCTGGATTTTTTGTCTTCTGATTCGCTGTTCCATTTTTCGGTTAGGTCTTCTATGGTGAACTCCTGTTTTTCTTTAGCTACTTCTTCAACTGCTTCGTGGTAGAATTTTATAATGTGTCCCGGCGCTGAGGTTTCGGTTGTTTCCTGTATGTTGTTCCATAATGCTATGACGAAGTCGTAGTCGCGTCTTGTTACCATTATGTAGCGTTCTTCAATTTCCTTCTTTTGGTTGGCTGCGGGGTCTTCGGCTTCTGTTTCGGGTTTGATTTTTCTTATTACGAGGGGTCTTTGTGCGAAGTGGAAAAGCGCTGAGACTTTGATGAGGTTTGTTAGGTGTTTGAAGTCTCGCATTGAGCGTGGCGACCTGCTTGGGAAAGCCTGTGCGAATTTTACGGCGTATGGGTCTACCGCTTTTATTTCGCTTAGTTGGTTTTTGAGGAAGTGTATGTAGCCTTCTAGGAGCATGTAGTCGAAGTCTTGTTGGAACATCCATGGGTAGGCGGATTTTTTGCCTGTTAGGATGTTGGCTGCCGCGTATTTCTTTTGGGTCATTTCCGGCGTTATGGTGAAGCCTCTTGTGGCGAGGTCCTGCACGTACTTTTCCTGGGTGCTGCAGAATATGGTGGCTGGCCAGCCTTGAATTATGACGTGTTGGGTTTGCAGTTGCCCTTTGCCCGACTTGTCTGTGAAGCGGTAGCTGATCTGGTGCGCATCGTGGCTTAGGATAGGCCTCAGCATGTTGAAGGTTTCGAAGTGCGGCGCCTCAAGGAAGACGAGGATTTTGCCGTTAAGCGCGACCAAGTAGCGGCTGTCCCGCATTTTTTGTATCCATGCTTCTTTCTCTTCTGGCGTTGCGTCTTTGTCGGGTTTGCTTGATGGCAGTATTAGGTCTCCGTTTTTGTCTATGAGGGTGCCGTGCTGGTGGATTAATGCGGTTGGGCTTAACCCGCCGAGAAGCCAGACATCGTCTTTTGGGAAGTATTTTAGGGCTTGAACCACGTTGTAGCTTTTGCCTATGCTGCTTTCGCCCCGCAAGAAGAGGTTTATGGGTTCAGGCGTGTAGGCGCTTAGGGCTGTTAGGAAAACCATGTTCTTTGTAACTACATCCCTGCGCACAGTTCTGCTTAGATGCCTCAGAAACTTGCAGTAGAGGTTAGGGTCTACGGCTAATACGTCTCTAGCCCTTAACCCTCCGAGGCTTTTCAACTCGTCGAAGTTGAATAGGCTGCCTGCCAAACCTGCTCATCGCCTATCAAAAGCTATGCTTGTTTAGATGGAATTTTGAAATGCGACTCCTTTCCAGCCGAAACGTACTGTCCGCCATGGGCCCTAACAACTTCAGCTATCCTCGCAAAGTTTTCAGAGCCCATAAACTGTTTAGGCTTTATTATGCAGTAGCCTTCCCTCTGCTCGAATGATAGCAGAGCCCTTAGATCTTCTGGAAAAAGCTCCTGGACATCTTTCTCATTGAAGGTTTTGGCTGGTTTTGGCGCTTTTGAAAGCCAACCCTCGATAAGCCCTAGCATGTGGGCTCTTGCAACCTCAACCTCATCCTCATCCTCTACTGCGGCTTTAAGCGTGTATTCCTCCCGCATCCAATCTTCACCGTCGCTAGCCTTTCTGGAGTATCCCTTAGTCACCGTTAGCTCAACTATCTTCCCCAAACTTCATGCCTCCCTCTTCTGGAGGCTTCCAGTCCTCGACTGCCCGTTGATGTACTTTCCCCTCAGGTACTCATCTATCATGTCGACATGGTAAAGCAGCGCATCACGGTCTTCAGCTTGGACTTCTATGCGCCACCCGTAGGCTCCCCTCTGCCCACGCGTCAATGTGAGGCGGAAAGGCTGGGCTACACGCTGAACGATGTTCGTTGTCTTCTCCTGTTCACACATACATGTGTCCTCTAACTATGGCCCTCTCGATTGGCGTCAAATCCCATGTTGCAAGCGCAGCGAAGAGGTTCGGCGTAAGCCTCTTCAGGAGCATTGGGTCTTTAGGCGGGACGGGCTTCCAACCGTCAACCTCCCACAAGACGTGGTAGTTTCTCAGCCTATGCGTAACCTCTTCGACGAGTATTTTCGCTGGGATTATTGGCGCTGGACATTGGACAACCTGGTTTTTAATGTTGTACGTGTTTAGGGGATGCGTTTGGTCTATGGGCTGCCACTGGAATGTTCCCTCTGGAAGCTTAACATCGCCGAGGGTTTTTCTGGGCTGACGAATCCAACGGTCAAGCCTCTCCACGCTGAATATGGCGCTTCCATCCTCAATCTTCAGGCAGAAGCATTGTTTGGTGTCGGCGCGGCATATAGCAAGCCTTGGGTCTCCATCAACGTTTAATCCAGCCCTTTTGAAGCTTTCATAAACGTCTATGAGCTTCTTCCCATGCCTGAGATGCCCGTAGACGCTCATCAGCTCCCTTCGTATCTCCTCCCTCCTAAGCTGCGCGTTTCGCCTGAAAGCCTCCCTTAACGCCTTAAACTCCTCTTCAGCTTTCTCCCTTGGAACTTCGAGTTCCTCAACTTTCACGGACATCATTCCCCTCACGCTGTGAGATGCTTTCAAGCCTTAAACGGACAGCCTCACTTACGAACTCGGCTATGCTGCGGTAAGTCTTCGCTTTTTTAATGGCGTTTTCCACTTCTGAGACAAGCTCACCCTTAAGGCTTACCTTCCTGAATCCCATATATTTTCACTCCAATTTTACGGTAGAATTATGCTTTATTTATAATAATTGCGTCATTATCGCTCTAAAAAATGCGAGCCTTTTCACGCGAGTTTTTACATAAGGCTTATTAAAAAGCATGTGCGGTAAATTTACTGTAAGGTGTCATCGTGAGCGGGCGGGACTATTATAAGCCGAGCCTTAAGAGGGAGTTCATAGAGCGCATTGAGGAGTTTGTGAGGGAGTATCCGGAGCACGGTTTTAGAAGCGTAGCCCAATTCATAGAGGATGCCGTTAGGCGTAGGGCCGATGAGCTCCGCGTATTCCAGCTTACCCCTCGCCTAATGCACTTCAACACGTATGAGAACAGGGTGACGATAATGGATAGGAAGCTTGGGTGGGACGACAAGGAAGGTAAGAGGCAGCCGCGTATGATAGACGTATACATCAAACCAGTAGGGGAAAACGAGTTCACCTTCTGGTGTGAATACTGCAACAGCAACGAGTGCGAACACGTGAAATACGCAGTCTCAATACCCGACAAAACCATAGAGCCTCTGCGTAGAAGGGGATGGAAATACGTTAGAACGCCCAAGGATAATAAACTTTCACGAGCATAATGATTTTGACACTTATAGCACTGTCTTTAAAGCACCTGCACGAGTAATAAAAAATAAATAAGAATTTTGGAAGAGCAAGATGAAGCGGCGAAACTCTGGAGTATGGAGTAATCTCGAATAGTTTTCTTCAGTGCAATTTTTAAATATTGTTCCGAATAATTTAATTGTGGTTGTTGGATTGAATTCGGAAAAGCCTTGTCGTGAGTTGTCTGTTGGTGAAATTTTCTCGTTGACTTTGAATATGTATTTATCCAGGTTTTGGCAGTTCTTCTGCGTTTTTCTGGTTGCGGGGATAGTGACTGGGCTTTTAAGCCTTGCTGTTATGACATTGTTTCCTATGCCTGCGCAGCCGAGTTCGTCGGCTTCTTTCGAGGAGTTAACGGCCTACCTTTTCGCTTTGCTTTACAGGATCATCATTGTCGGTGTTTTGCTGGGTCTCGTTTCCTGGATTGTAGGCTGTGTTACAGGAGGTTTCGCCGTTAAATATGCTTCTGATCTTATTGAGGGGCGCTCTCCAAGTCTGAGTGGGAGCCTGAACTTTGCCTTCTTGAAGCTTCCATCTTTGCTTGTTGCACAGTTTATAGCCGGTGTTTTATTCGTGGTAGGGTTAATTCTTCTGATTGTGCCGGGTATAATAATTGCCATAATGTTTTCTTTAACAATTCCAGCGATAATCATAGAGCAGAGGGATGCCTTCGAAAGTTTGAGTAGAAGCCGGAAGCTTGTGAGCAACCGTTGGCTCAAAGCGTTCGCAGTTCTACTGTTAATAGCCATAATAATTCTGGTTGTAAGCTCAGCGGCCAGCTTATTAGCGTCACCCCTCAACGCCATCCTGCCCAATGTTGACCAGTTAGTTTCAAACGTGACAGCGGCATTCGCAACGCCAATATCACCTATAGCAGTAACCTACCTATACTACGCAATGACAGCCAAAGAAGCGCAGCAACCTCCACCGCCACCCCCACCAAATTTCTAATCTAACGTGCCTCAACACAGGCTCTCCATATTTTCAGCCCCTTTTGGTGCATCCACGTAACTTTAATGCTGCCAAAAAATAGCCGCATTTTGTCTTTTTACAATGTTTAAAGAATTGAAAGTTTTGTCAACACTCTTTTACAGCGACTAATAGAATTTTTGCATGTTCCAATGCGCATGACCCTCACGGTCAAACAGAAGATTCTGGATATATTTCTTGAGAAGAGTCTTGCAAAAATAGGGAAATAGCCAAAAGAGCAAGCATAATAGAATAATGGTGCAGGAAATAATAAATGTCCTACATTAACCAGCAAACTTAAGAAAGTTAATGACAAAGCTTTTTAGAGTAATACAGTGGCAAAGACCTGTTTCTATAATTCACAATCTTTTTATTTCTATATTTGACTCAGAGTTTATATATCAGACCTAGTAAAGTGTAATATACTATGTGCAATAATCATGAACGGTGAAAAAATGTCAGTTTCTTCGATAGAATATCCATCTTCTGCTCTTCGTTATGCACTTTTGAACGTTAAGCCTGTACCCTTTGAAGAAATTGTGAAAATAAGAGGAATTAAGTTTTTGAAAAAAGGTATTCGGTACGAACCGGAGAAACAGTTTGATAAAATTGAGGATTTTGTTACTTTCAGGTATGGACAAATATTCAGTAGAATGCCAATACCTGAATCTTTTAGTGCAGAATATATTTTTAATCACTTCGTTAGCAACACCATAAAAAAAATTGAAGAAGATAAAGAGCTGAAGGATGAGCTGGAAAAAAAGGAAAAATCATTACTTGGTTTTGTAGATTTTATCCAAAAAAGATTCGAAAACGATATGCATGCTTATTATATGTCAGAGGCGGATCGCTTTCTACGTTCAAATCTGCCTTTATCGTTTTTTGCGCAGACTTCTATGTTCATCAATACATATCAAAAGTACTTGTCGCTGGTTAAAAGAATTGTAAGACGATATGAAATTTTGTCCAGTTTAGGAGGGGTTAGAGACAGATTAAGGAGCCATGAACAGCAATTAAATTTGATGAAAAAAGTGCTGGCACCGCTAATAGATGGAATGGACCTCTTTTGCATAGATGCTTTATCTCTCAAATTGTATGTTACTATATGGTCTGCAGAGAATATTGAAGAAATAGAAAATCCAAAATTCCTCGACATAAATAAACTTGAACCAAGCTATTTTCAAGAGTATCTTACAAATTATAGTATCCAACTCAAGAATATAAGGAAACTTATTTTCCAGATGTCAAGAAAATACGATCCAGAAATATTTAAAAAAGAAGTTGTATCTGGCAATTCTGAAACTACAATGCTAAGCAAACTGTTATCTTCTAATCTATAATTAATAGGAGATTGATTTGAGTCGAAATGCTATTTCCGGATGTTTTTATTTAGATTCATGCGTAGTTCTTTCTGAAATTTTGGGGCAACATAGCTCACGAATGACTAAATTCAAGAAAGATGTAAAAGAATATGGAATTGCCTGTTATGTTTCTGAGTCGGTCATGAAGGAATGTGAAGGAAAGATAAAGAAAACCACAGACTTTCTAGGCGGGATTCTTAAGGATGTTATTACAGTTTACTTGGAAGGAATAAGGTCGCCAAGAAAACTTGATACTACAAAGGTTTCAAACGATGACCTACATAGAATAAAAGAAGCTTTTCTTACAGTAAATCAAACTGCAAGAGAATTCGACTTGATAACTGATCCATTCCAAGCGGTGGAAGAGTGGATTGTTGAAAAACTCGAAAGAGAAATAGCAAAACCTAAGGGAATCACTCTTGATGAATTTGTCACGTCTCTAACAGCGACTATTTTGGATGAAATCAACAAATTACAGTCTGATTTTGAAAGGATAGTAGAGTTGGAAGCCGATTATATAACCAAGTCGAATCAAACTCCAGATCCACAAGTTACCCAAATACTGATTCAAAACGGCATACATCAACCAGATGCAAACCATATTTCTGTCGTTGCGTCTCACCAAAAGAATATCGGTGAAAAGGCCATTTTTCTTACATTCGATTATAAATCAATACTTTTAAAATGGGATAGAATCAGACGAGTTAGCAACATTATATGTTGTGACCCAATTTATGGATTAAGTCACCTTAGGTAAATGTGAACACTGGTTCTTTCTGTAAACTTTAGCCCTTTCGACAATGATTAATTCCTTGGTTACAACCTATTCAACAATGGTTCGCCTAAACCTACATAATTCACGCGCGCCTCACCAAATTTAATTTTCGGTTGGCTCTAAACAAATAGCTGAAAAATGTATATGAAACTCCTATGAGCCGTAATCCAATATTCCGTTAGCGATGACTATAAAAAAGTTTAATTAGCATGCGCTGGCTTGGATTGCAAATCTCTAATCATTTCCTGAACAAAGCTTTTTTCTAAGGAGTTTTTAATTCCTTCAATATATTTTTTGCAACCGTTGAAAGGTATATTGGAAATAGGTTAACGCCTTTCGCAGATATTTTGAATGCTCCTTCAACCTCTTTTTCGCCTGTTCTCTCAACGTCGGCTATGAAGGGCATTTTCATCACTCAAGCTTCTGCACAACGTCTTTCACCCTTACGTGGAGAACCCCGTTCATCCTGTAGAGGTCTGCTATGGCTTTGAACGTTGAGTTCCTCTTTATGAGCTTTTGTGGTCCATTGTAGTCGTGTGGTTCAAGCCTAGCCCTCCACTTTTCGTTTACAAGTACAACCGCTGATCCGGGGTAAATCCTCTCAACCGATATTTCGTACACCTTGCCGGCTGGGGCTTTCGCGGCTGATGAAACAGTGTATTTTCCATAACTGGAGTCTGACACGAGCTCCTCGCTTATTAGGTGGTTTAAGGCTGCCCTAACAATTTGCTGGTTTGCCCACTCAAGTTCCGCGTCTGAAGACAGCTGTTCTAGGGTTGCACCTTCGGCTCCCATTTCGAGGAGCTTCATGTAAAGTATGCGTGAAGCCCTGCGCGTTTCCCTTTTGAACTCGTTTAGGGTTTCAGCCTCTGTTTTTATGGTTTCAGGTTCAACCTCAACTTTTACGGCTTCAGCATCAATCCGCCTTATCTCATCCATTGTGAGGGGGTTTGGCGTCGGCTTAGGCTTCTTCCTCAATATTGGCTGAAGCTTGGCGTTTATGTTCTCAGCTATCCACCGCATCTTCTCAGCTCTTTTTCTGCTTGCCCACAGGTAAACCATGTCTAAGCTTTCGTTAGCAGCAAGTATCGTAACCTTTCCAGGAGCCTTCCTGCCCGTTCTCCCCCTACGCTGTATGTATCTTATCTCGCTTGGGATCGGCTCGTAGAATATGACGTGCTCCACGGCAGGTATGTCTAAGCCCTCCTCAGCTATGCTTGTGGCCACTAGAACGTTTAACTCTCCATTTTCAAGCATCCTTATGCGCTCAACCTGTTCATCCTGCCTTAAACCCTCATCCCCAAGCCTTGAAGCCTGCCCAACAAACCTTTCAGCCCTAACGCCGTCCACCCTCCTAAGCTCTTCAACAATATGCTTTGCGGTGTCCCTATACTGCGTGAAGACAAGCATCCTGGAATTGGGCTTAAAGTTAAGCTGCTGCCTCACAGTCTCCCTCAAAAGCTCGATTTTTGGATGCTCAGGGAGTGAAGCGTCAACAATGTTTTTCAGCGCTTTATACTCTGGGTCGTTTGTTAAAACTGCGTAGCTGTGCTTTTCGCGTTTTTCAGCTTCAACCCTATCGGTGAATGCCTTAAGCGTGTGTACGCCTTGAGTCTCCAAAAGCTCAAGCATGTGGAACAGCGTTAGTGCTAGCGATTGGTTTATTATTGCCGTAAAAAGCCTGCCACGCTCCTCCTCTATGCTTTCAGCCTCAAGCATATAGCGAAGCTCATCGCCAACCTCAATTAGGCATTTCCTAGTCACATACTCGGGCTTACGCTTCAGAAAGCCGTTGCTTATCAGCCAATTAAGCCTCCTGTCAAGCATGCTCCTAATTTGGCTTTTAAGGGCTAAGTACTCCCTCGGAAGGTTTACACGCCTCCACTCCATCTCTATCGGCTGGATGTAGGGCTTAACGTCCAAGTCGCCTTCGCTTCTAAACTCGACACGCTCAATGTAGAGGTTTCTGCACACGTCAAGAACCCTACGTATGTCTGAGCCCGGTGAAGCCGTCATCCCAAGGATGAGGGGGTAGCGTGCCTGAGCAACATATGTCCTCGCTATGTCTGTGTAAGCGTACTCCTTAACAGCCCTGTGGCACTCATCAAAAACCAGTAAGCCGTACTTTTCAAGGTTAAGCCTCCCCTCAAAAAGGTCGTTTCTAACAACCTGCGGCGTTGCAAACACAATTTTTGCTTCACCATTCCAGAAGATGCCCCTATGCTCAGCAGGCGTCACGCCCGTTAAAACAGCCGTGTCCCCCTCCCTCAGCTTCAAAATTCTCAGGAAGGTTTCCCTATGCTGCATTACAAGGGGCCTTGTGGGAGCCATAACCAAAACCTTCGCTTCCCTATAGTTGTAGAGGATGTTTGCCGATACAAGCGCCGATATGACGGTTTTTCCAAGGGCTGTGGGCAAAACTACAAGCGTGTTCCTTTCAGAGGCTGTGTCTGCTATGCGTTTCTGGTAGAGCCTAAACTCTACGGTTTTCGGCCATACAAGCGGGTGCTCAACGAATTTTTGCTGTTCAAGCATTAAATCTCTATGACCTCTTCTCCCTTCCTCCGCCTAACAGCTTCAACCTTCGGGTTTACAGCTTCAAGAATGCCCATCAGCTTCGAAAGCTTTTCGTATTGGAAAATTTCCCTGTACTCTTCAAGCTCGGCTGTTGACCTTAAAACCAATCCTCGCCTCTTCTTTGGGCTTCCATCCTCACCGACAGGGTTAAGCTCAACTGCAAGCCTGCTAGGCGAACCCTTATATGCTGGAAGCTTCAAAACGAAAACTCCTTCAACGCTTGTCCTCATCCTGCTCCAATCCTTTCCATTCTTCAGGAATTCTGTAAGCTTCTCCTCAGACAATTAAGGCACCATTTAATGTTACGTGTTTCAAAGTTAAAATTTTTGGGTCTCAACTGTTTGAGGCAGCTCCTCTTCATCCGCAACCTCTTTATCCGTGTCGCTTATCCCCCACTCATTTATTATGAATGGCACCTTCCTCTCAGGCAGGTAAGGCGAGTCTATAACCGTTGCAACCCTTGTCCCCTTCTTCCCCCTCCTAATCATAACCCTGTGGGTGCAAGCGTGCGCCATAACGTGTCCCCCAGCCGGCCTGTCAGGATTGCCGTAAATTATCGCAGGGTTTGTTTGAATCTGGTTTGTGATGACGACGGCTATGTTGTAGGCTTCAGCCAGCCTCAAAAGCTTATGCAGGTACTGGTTTAGCTTCTGCTGCTTTGGGGACAGCTCCTCAAGCCCTACGTACTCAGCCCTGAAGTGGCTTATCATGCTGTCAACAACCACAAGCCCAGCCTTCTCCTCTGGAACCTTAACGAAAAGGTGGTCCATAAGAAGGCACTGGTGGTCGCTCGTGTAGGCCCTCGCAACAATTATGCCGTCAAGAATCTTCTTCCCGTCTAAACCCCTCTTAGAGGCTATCTGGTAAACCCTCTCAGGGCTGAACGTCCCCTCGGTGTCCATGTAAATGACGTTCCCGCCCAACCCGCCGCTGTCTGGTGGAAGCTGAGCTGTGACGGCTAGGGTGAGGCATATCTGGGTTTTACCAACACCGTAATCCCCAATAAGCTCAGTCATAGCCTGGGTTTCAACGCCCCCGCCCAAAACGTCGTCAAGCCTCTTAGAGCCCGTTGTGCAGCGCGCAAGGTTTTTACGCTTCTCCCAAATCTCAAAAGCCTTAACGAAACCGTAGTTCATAAGCTTCCTAGCCTCCATGCAAACCTTAAGGGCCGTCTTATTGTCAACGTTCGCCCTGGAGGAAACCTCCCTAACGGGCGTGACGGCCAAAGCCTCAACCGTTGTGAAGCCTGCGCTTCGAATCTTTGAAAGCGTTGAGGGACTAACACACTTAATCCTGCCCAAATCATCCGCCACGCCTACCCCTCCCAAAATAAGCTTCACCCCACTCAAGGCTGCTGTCGGCTATCTTGCTCCAACAACGCCTACAAATCGGAAGCCTCTCACCCTTGAAGAGTATAAACACCTCAACGTCAGTGTTCCTGCACTTGCCATTCCAAGGGTTCCTGCAACGCTCAGCCTTAGACATGCACCCCGCTCCCCCTCACAGTTTTCCAGCCGTTACCATGCAGGCCAGCTTTATCAAACTCCTTAACCAATTCGGTTTGGTGACTCTGCAAGAACTCCTCAAGGCTTTCTTTCTGGCTCTGCCAGCCATACCTGGAACTAACGAATCTACCCCAATAATGCGGATACCTACACAGAACTTCCAAGAGAAGCTTACGCTGAAGAACAGACAAGCCGTCAAGCTCCAAGCCTAAAGCTGCATGGAACATAGACGCTCACCCTCCAACCGCAAATTCAGCGTTTCATGAAAGAAAGTATAAAAAAGCAACGGCGAATCGACATCTGCAGACAGTGGAGAGAGATAAGTTAAAGTGAAATTGCATGTGTATAACAAAAACTTATAGATGTTTTGCGCTTGCGCATCTCCTTCTCCACAATCTGCTTAACATTTATCTTTACACTATAGCTTATAATAACATAAGGTTTTTCTATGAGCTTCACCAATTACTAATAAGATGCGTGGTGTAGTATGGCTAAAGTTTCTCTTGAAAGCCCAGTTAACGTTGTCGCTGTTCACGACATAGATTTAGAAAAAGCTCTGCGCAGGCTTGACATTTACCAGAAGCTTATTAGCGGAACAATGAATTGTATGATATGCGAAGAAACCGTGAACATGGAAAATCTTGGTGCATTGATGCGCGTTAACGGCAAAGTCAAGGTTATCTGTGATAGACCAGCATGTTTTTCCGCTGCAATGAAAATGAGTAAGGCTTTGAAAGAGTGATCCCGCTGAGGGATAAGCCTTCTTTGCCTTTTCTTCCGGATTTTTGGAATGGCTCTTTGACATCATAGGAGCAATTCTTAAATATATAGGAGCTTTTACTTTACTGCTCTTATTTGTTTACCTGGCAAATCCAGGGTATTTCGAAAAGATAATTTTACACATCCTAAGGATTGTTTCTTATGTTTCAAAGCGTCTTGATAAAATCTATCTTGAAAGGGATCTTAACCATACTATCAGAGATTCAGTCAAATCATTGGAAAAGTTTCTTCCAGTGTCTTCTCCAGAACTTAAAGTGATATGGACTGAAAGTGAAACTCTTGAGGGCTACCTTGAGAGAGGCTTTGTTGTAGTTAGAATGAAATATCATAAGAATAGGGCAAGGAACATTGCTAGGGCCTTGACAATTTACATTCCAGAAATTTTGCCCTTCGAAGCAAGAGCAGTGATGGACCCTGATTTAGCATTGGCTATGTCAAGCGTAATAGCAACAAACATAGCAGAACGTGACCCCTTAGTCGTCCAGCAAATCTATGAAGCAGTAGATGTGAGGTTCCAAGACTCTTCAAAGGGGAAGGATTTACTTGGAAATTTGCAAGAAATAGATGAGCAAAGCTTGTTTTCCAGAATACTTGCTCCACAGATTATAAGGGGTTGTTTAAAAGCCTATCCCAGAAGACCTCAAGAGCTACAAGATGAGATTCAAAAACTGATAGAAATACTCAGCACTCTTATAAGAGGTGAACTTTTGCCTCGCCCCATACTGAATGGCAAATACATAAACCTTGCTATAGTAAGAGTTGCAAGTCCTGAGAAAATAATTTTAGACCCTGAACTTGAATCTCACTTAAAATTTGCCAAACACTGCCGAACAAAAACCCTTTATGTGTTGGCAGCGGGAACTAAAGCTAAGCTGGCATCTAAACTAACCCAGAGAATTTCCAAAGAGATGAATTGTAAAATAGATTTTGAAGACGTATACAAGGGCACGTATAAAGGAAAATTAACAGATATTTATTGCTCAAAACTGTCAGGTTCCATTTGAAGGGCATGTCTAACAGTATTTTATAACGGTTTTCTCGTTATTTTCTAACTATTATGATTTTTCCATGCCGATTTTTTGGTAAAATTGTTCTTATTCACCCTACACGCAGTCAGCTGTCGACTTTTTCCGTTATTAGGCTTATGCTCTTTGCATATTCAAGACTATGCGCAAGGTTTCGCTTTCGCTCTGCCAAGTTTTTGGCATATCCTATCAATTAGCTCTTTGCGCGCACACAAACTCGAAAATAAGGTAGATACCACGTAGAAGATTTTTCCGTAAGTTTTAAGCAGCTTACGACTGCAATAAAATTTTTGCTAAAAAGGAGCAAGGAAAACACTTAGTTCTTAAAAGAAATGCGGAGATCATAGCGGCGCATATACTGGAAGCTCGATTTTGAATATTTATTTTTAATTCGTATCTCAGATTCATAAAACTATTTTTCATGTGGGTGATTTTATGATTTGAACTTTATGGGAGGCGTTTAGAAGCGATGGCACTTCCGCTGTTTCCTCCGGAACTTTTTACGCTGATGGGCATAAATGCATTTTTAGCCGTGAGTTTGCTGACTTCCCTGTTTGATGAACGGTTTCCAGTGGCTGTTCCCTACGTTTATGAGGGCGCCGCCTTGGCTGGTTTCGGTCAAATCTGGATAAGCTACGTCTTCCTGTCTTCTTCAGTTGAGGCGCGCTTTTGGTGTGGCATGCTTTACTTGGCTGTCGCCCTGGTTAACATCTTCAGCGTGAATGTTTACGTTGCTGTCAACAAAAAGCTGTTAAAGGTCGCGGGAGCATTTCTGGCAACCGTAACCATTCCTATGGCCTTTGCATCTTTTGTTTCAATTTCAAACTACGTTAACGGGTTACCAATGTCTTTGCCGCCGCTTCCAATAGTTCCAGTTGAAAGCATCTACATAGTTCTAACGGTTTGCGTGGTCATACTCGGGCTCAGCGTGGCGCCGTCGATTGATCTGCAAACGTTAAGAAAAAATTTGAAGCGAAGAAGCCTCAGGTCTTCCATCGCTTTGCCTCAACCAGCGACAGACCCCAACATTGATCCTGAAAGTAAAAAAGATGAAAAAGGAGGTGAAAATGGAAATGGATGAAAGGAAAAGGAGGCGGTTCCTAAGGACCTTCCTTCTGTTACTCGCCTCACTGCTCATAGTGACTGCAAGCGCCAGCGTCTACAACATTATGTTTATGCAGGCGACGCCTATCAGCGCTTACGGCGCCAAAGTTGTATTCTATAACGGTGCAGATGCGTCAGAAGCGGGAACAAGCATCGGAACCAATGGAACCTATGTGGAGTTCACAAGCATGTCAGGATGGCCCAACGCCACCAGAGTCTACGAAAACGCAACGGTTATCAAAAACCTGGACACGAAGAGCTTCACCTGTCAACTCAGCGTCTCATCATTCACAGGAGCAAACATCGATGAGCTCTACGTTAGACTCTTTGACAACTCAAACGCATACCATAGCACCTTACAAGTGCATGGAACAAGCAACTCCACAACCTTCACGATAGGAGCTGGCGAGGTTTGGCGTTTAGAATGGAGAATCAAGTGGAACGCTAACACACCAACTGGAACAACAGCAACCGCAACCTTAGAGCTTAAGGTGACAGGCGAAGGAACAGGCGAGTAAATCTGCCTGCCTCCCACTTTTCCCTATTCGAATTTCAAAACGGTGAGGAGAGCCTTGAAGGCAAAATATTGCAGCAACCTGCTTCTAAGCATTCTCCTACTCGTTACTCTGGCAGTTTCCGTTCACGGCAACATATACAACACATATTATATTCAAGCATCACCCATCTCAGCTGAAACGCCAAAAGTGATTCTGCAACAAGGAACAGCAGGCACAAGCACAATTTATATGAATAGCACAAGCGCGAAGGTTGAGGCTTCAGCATCATTCAGCATTGCCTATGGTTATGCATTCAAATCATCCAATGTAAGGGTTTCAACCACTTCTGGAACTCCTGTAGATGATTCTGAAGCAGTTTTAAGCATCACATTGGAAGTGGAAGCCCAAATCCTCATAATTTATAATGCTGGAAATAGGCGTGGTTCAACCGAGGACTACGATGGTAAGGGCTGTGCAATAAGCATCGACGGGGTTGATGTTGCCTTTTCATGGCAGTCTCCCTATGGGAGCAATTATGCAAACTCGGTTACAGTTATTTATGCCACCACGTTGGATGCTGGACCCCATGTGATTAAGGGCAGATTTTTCGCGAACTATCCAGGATATACTGTGGGCATAGATACGCGGCAAATTGCAGCTTTCTGGTTTCCAAGCATTGTTGCAAATTATGTGAGGTCTACAACTAAAGTAACTACCACGTCCAGCACGCCCGTCGACGACCCTCAGGCAACCCTAACTTTCGCTCTTGACAAAGATTCATTAGCTTTTATCGTTTATAATGTTGGGAACAAGCGCGGCTCAACTGAACCTGCAACAGGGAAAGGCGTAACAATCAACATCGACGGCGTTGACATTTCAACCAGACAGTGGCAGTCTCCATACTCAAGCAACAAGGCAAACTCCGTCACCATCACTTATGTAACCATGTTAAGCGCTGGATCCCACACCGTTAAGGGCAGGTTCTTTTCAAACAGTGCTGGCTCCACAACAACGATAGATGACCGCCAACTTGTTGTGTTCTGCTTTCCAACAGGCTTAGTCGCCTATGGGTTTGTGCAATCATCAACAGCGGTATCAACAACTTCTGGAACACCGGTTGATGATGCTCAAGCGGTTCTAACCCTATCATTAGCGAGAGACTCAGACGTTTTCCTGATGTATGCTGGAGGAAACCCACACGGCACAACTGAGGATTATGATGGTAAAGGGGTTCAACTGCAAATTGATGGCGCTGATAAATCTAACTCTGCTTCTTGGCAGTCTCCCTATGGCAGCAACTATGCTGACTCAGCAACATCCTTATGGTATGAGCAACTGACAGCCGGTTCTCATACCGTCAAAGGAAGATTCTTTGCCAACTATGCGGGATACACTGTAACGATTTCCAACCGTCAACTTGTTGCTTTAGCGTTTCCGAAGCCAGCCAACTACAACTATGTCCTTAAAACTGTGAACCAAGTTGCAGATGCTTGGAAAATTCGCCTCAGAGTATATGGGCATTCAAACATCGGGCGTTTATCCAATTGCACCATCTACTTCTATAATGGTGGCGGATTATCTCGCCAAATATACATTTACAACGGGTCCTATAGCCAGCAGTTTGGAAGTTGGTATGATCTCCCAGGGTCAAGCACACTCTATATTGCAATGACAGCATCAGCAGACAGCACCGGAGCTTCATACGTTTTCTCCTATCTCGAAATTCTCATCCCAAACACAACCACATACAACCTTATGATCATCACATTTGAAATCTCATGAATAACGTGGAAATTCCAAGCGACTTTTAAAAAAGACACAATTCAACTTTCCATAGGAAAGGTTCAAGATAAGTTGAGTTTCTAATAGTTAAAACTTTAAAGCCTTTTTCAATGCCAAAGATATCCCCAAACAGATGAGCACTATTATCCCGACTGCAAAAAAGGATGTGGCGAGGGCTAAAAATTGCACCCTCAATGATGCGTCAGCTATTTGAAGGGAAAGCCCAGCAAAATAAATGGCGAATACAAAGCAAAATATAGAAATTAAAAAGCCTATGGAGCTGACGCGCAAAGGTTAAGCCTCCATACACAGGTTGCCATATCCTAAGACGAAAAGAAGCTTATCCCAAAATGCAAGAATCAAAATTATCCGGTGCTTTCAGCCCCAAAATACTCTTTTACACGCTGCCTAAGTTGTGGAAAATCATTTAACATCGCCTTAATAATTTCCCAACGAATTTCATCAACCACGCAATCTGTATTGTTTCGCACGATACCAGTCCTCAAAAAAAAAAGAAATGAAACCGAAATTATTTAAAGTTTATGTCCACGTGTAGAACACTTTCACAAAACTTATCCTCAAGCCAAATTAAAAGATTCCACTAAATTTTTCCATGAACCTTTTCTGTTACGAGGCTTATACTTTTAGCGTAGTCCATGAAGGCTTGGCGTAGGACTTCGCTTTCTCCTATGCCTAAGCTTTCAGCTATACGCTCAAGCAAGCGTTTCTGTTCATTGCTTAAGTAAACCTTAACCCAGCTTTTCCTCCTCATAAGCCGTAAACCCACGTTGGCTCCTACGTAGTTACCGTTCACCATTTGAATTTAAAAAACCTTTTCTTTCAACAAAGCCTCACGGTTGTGACCGAGACGCCTTGGGAGGAAACAGACCAGTATATTCGCAGTGGGCACCGCAGCCCAGAGGATTTTGAGCCAGACAGCTTCCGCACCATCACGATCAGCGAGGATGAGGGAATTAAGGCTGTTGTCGGCAAGCCTAAAGGCAAAGAAACAATGGAGGTGCAGAGCTACCTTTTCGACAAGGCTAAGGGTTGGACTCTTGAGAAGGCTAAGGCTTGGTTTGAAGAGCATCGTGAAGGCTTAGTTAAGGAGCACGTTTCAGCTATTTTACCTTTCAAGGTTTTGGAGAAGATTGTTGACAAGCCTTTACTTATTCGCGGCATAGCCATGACCGCCGGCATGAGCAGAAACTTCAACATTTATACGCCTGATGAACTGCAAAGTTTCGCCCAGAAGCTTATTTCTGCGCCTGTTTACATTGAGCATGTGGCTGTGCTTAACGCTGTTGGAAAAGTCGCCAAAGCTTGGTGGGACCCGCAAACCCAAGCTGTGTGGTATGAAGCCGAAATTTACGATGACGAAGTGGCCGAGAAAATCCGCAAGGGCTTAATCCAACACGTGAGCGTTGGAGCAGACTACGAGACCATTGACGTTTTGGATGGTAAGGTTCCTCACGGCTTACACAACGCTGAGTTAAGCCTTGTGGCTGTTCCAGGCATACCTGAAACAAACATCCAAGTTTTGGAGAGTTTTCAGCAGGTCAAAGCCAGAGCCTCCGAAAGCTTGCCTTTGAAGGCTGCAGCCCTTATTGACGACTTCCGCCTGGATGGGCGCGAATACATAACGCCAGGCGAATACATTTTGGGTTTCCACAGGGACCCATACGCCTTCATGCCCGAGCATTTTAGCACGGTTTGGCTTGACCGAGAAAACGGCGTATTAGCCCTCATAGGCAGATTACGCCAAGAGCCTGAGAAAAGGCGAATCCAAGCCATACTTTTCCAGCGTGAAAAATGGGATGAACCCAAAATACGCGACTGGTTTTTGCTTCATCCACACTACCTAATCGAATCCGCCTCAGCTCCAACAGGCATCCGAGAATCTGCGGAGCCGTTGAAAGAGCATGGTGGAAAAATGCAAGAACAGAAAAATGCGGGTTCAAATCCCTCGAAAACTGAAAACGTGAAGCCTCCGCAAAACCCCAGCGGAATAAACCGCTTAATGGAGCGTGTTTGGACGCGCAAATACATTAACGACCTGCCAGACAGCGCCTTCGCCGTAATCCTTCCAGGCGGAGAAAAAGACGGTGAGGGCAAAACAACGCCGAGGAGCCTCCGCAAGTTTCCACACCACACAAATGACGGCAAAATTGACCCTCCACACTTGAGGAACGCGAATGCTCGTGTTCCACAGAGCGACTTGACGGATGAGCAGAAGCGTGAAGCAATGCGCCATTTGGCTGCGCATAAGAAAGCCCTCGGCATTGGGATGGCTGCTGAGGAAGCTAAGCTTGTTGAACAGGAGCCAGTCGGCGACGTAGCCTTTGGGGTTTCCCCAGAGCCAACCTTGGATGAGCTAATCGCAAGCATAGAAGACATAGTTGACCAGATCAACACTGCAATTGAAAACCTGGATGAACGCATACAGAAGCTTGAGCAGACGCAAACTTCCGAAAAAGCTTCCGAAAAAACACAGAGTAAAGTTAAGGCTGAAAGCGTTGCTGAGCAGCTCCTCGCCAAACCAGCCCAAAAAGACCCGAACCTCATTGATAAACGCCTAATTCTGGAGCTTATTCCGCCTGAACGCGTTGTTCGAAGCTGGAGTTACGGTCCAAGACAGCTTGTCAATAAAATACGCTACGTTCTCACGCAATCACAGTCCTCCTCTGGACTGGGAGTAGCCAAGGACGAACTTGGCGAAACCAAAAACAAAGAGAAAGGTGAGGGATAGCCATGGCAGACCTTTATCCGGACATAGGCGTCGGCGACGTCCTAACATCATTAACTGAAGCGGAAACGGAAATACTAAGCCTAACAGCAGCATCAGCCATAACAAAAGGCGATCCGGTTTATCTGACGGCGGACATGCAAGCTGCGCCTGCAACGTCAGCCCAAAACTGCATAGGCATAGCCCTAAAAACCGTAAACGCAGGCGAACAATGCCCAGTCCTTTTGAAAGGCATCGTTAAGGTTGTTGCCGGAGGAGCCATAAGCCGAGGGCAAGCCGTCTACGGAGCAGACGCTTCAAAACGTGTTCTCGCTCTGGCTGACCAACCTGTAAACGAGGGTGGAACAGCAACATACACCATATACTACGCGCGCAAGCTCGGCATTGCGCTTCAAAACTTTGCTGCTGCAGGCGACGCTGGATTGATCTACGTTTGCAAGTAGGTGACGGAAATGAGCGAACAGCAAATTTTGGACAACAAGGCGCTGACGGAGAAAATCGCCGAGCTTGAAAGACGTGTTGAAGTCCTTGAAAAGGCGGTGGTGAAGTAGCATGCCAAAACTTTTCGAAGCGCTTATGAAGGACCCAGCTTTTGAGGCTGAAGTCAAAGAGATGCTTGTGCGAATAAGCCAAAACCCGTTCTACCAGCGCTACGTCAAGAAGGGCATAGAGGAAGGCTTGTTCACAGACGCAGCCCAAGCCATAGGCAGAATGCACGACGAAGTGGTTGAATCAGCCAAGCCGAGGCTTATTGGAAGAGAAGTCATATGGGTTAGACCAACGAAGGAGGCGCTTGAGCGTTTCCCAAAGGCGAAGAAGGGGAAAGCCTACGTTATGGCTGAAAGCGGCAAGGTTTACGTTGTAGGCGAACGCTACGACAAAATCGACGTGTCAACAAACATCGTGATCAAGGCTTCAGCCGAATGGACTCAAGAGTTCCTTGAAGACGCAACATGGAACGTTATGGACAGGCAAGTAGCCGAATGCGGAAGAAGCGTTGCAGAAAACGAGACAGAGCGGGTCCTAAGCCTATATGGCGCTATTGCGGACGCTGACCTTGCCGGCGGCGCAGTTTTGGCTGGAGGCGGAACAGCAATGGACTGGGCTAAGGTGACAAGCCTATGGGACGCCATTGTAAACGAGGACTTCTCGCCGAAAGTGCTTGTGCTACACCCACGCCAGGTAACGCAGCTATGGCGAGACGACAAGTTCATAAACAGCCTATACTGGGGCGAAGGCGTTGATGTGCGAAGAGGCGTATTAGCCGAAACATACCTTGGAATGCGAATTGTAAGCAGCACAAAATGCACGAATGGCGTGGCTTACGCCATAGACACAGACGTCGCAGCAGTCATGCTTGTAAGGCGAGACATACAAACGCAGGACTATGAAGACCCCAAAAACGGCGTTTACGGCGTAGTTGCCAGCGAACGCATAGGCTTAGGCGTATTACAATCCAAAGGCGTCGCCAAAATGACTAATGTGGCTACAACAGTGTAGGCGGTCAGCATCCCCATCAGCCTTTTTCATCCCCTTTCTTAGTTCCCTCAAATCGTGAAGGATGAGTCAAATTGACCGTTAAAGTTGGCTTAGCGTTCGGCAGATGCACAAAGTGCGGGCGCGTTTATGTAGCCCACCGCCCAACCCAGCCCATAATATGCGAATGCTGGCGCACCTGCCCCCTATGCGGACGTGAAATGATGCCCTACACGCCTGACCTAACGCCATCCACATATGGGCTTGACGGAAAACGCAACCTGAAAATCCTGCTCTGGTGTGACAGGCACACTCCGCCATACTACAGCAGCCAAAAGCCTGTCGAGGTGACGCTTCAATGACTAAACGTTTCGAGGAACGCATAAGGCTCGCAAAAATCGTCCTAAGCGAGTTGAAAAGGCAGCAGCTGCGCAGAAGCCAACTTGAAAAACGCACCGTAATGCACTGTGGAACACACGCAACCTTCGAGGGAATATTCCGATTCCTGCTTGACGAGGGACTTGTCGAAAAAACAAGCAGCGAGCATACAGCGGCCTACCGCATAACAGCCAAAGGCATAAGGTTTCTGGAGGGCTTAACAAGTGAGCAGCATCCTTAGGCGTTTAACAGAGGCTTTCAAGCACAAGCCCAAAGCTGCAACCGCCACTCCTCAGCCTCCAAGCCTCGTCGAGTGGCCTGAAATACCGCTAAAAGACGCCGTTAGGCTTTACACAAACGACCCGACATGCAAGTCCTGCGTTGACATGCTTGCAAGCCAAGCCGCAGGAATGGGCTTCTACACAACCTTTAACCCAGAATACTACCGCGGCGAGAAGGCAAAAGACCTCGTTGACGGCTTCTGCGAACAGGTTGGCTTAGACCAGCTGCTGCTGGATGGAGCACGCATGCTAATCGCATGTGGAAACGAGTTCTGGCTAAAAATAACGCCGAAAAAGCTTATGGATATACGGCGCCTACCCGTTGAAGCGATCCAGCGTATCGAGCTTCAGCCCATAAGCGAAGAGGTTAAAGTTCCATACACCGTTGCTGGTTACACGCTGAGCTACGCTTATGGCGCCTCTAAGCTTAATCCTGAAAGCCTAATCCACTTCCGCATAAACGCGCCTGCAGGCTCAGCTTGGGGCATAGGCGTTCTGCAAGTGCTTTTGAGCCGTTTAACCCTTTACGGCGAAACAAGACCAAGCATCGCCGAAGTTAAAGCAAAAATTGAGGCCATTATGCCGCGCATTTTCGAGAAGTATGCTGGACCAGACGTTTTGGCTATACTTCCAGACGCAACGGAAGAGGATGTTCAAGCATTCCAACGCGTGATAAAGAGCAGGCCGGCTGAGGGGGCTTGGCTTTTCTGGCAGGGCAAAACAGGCGACATAAAGCCAATCCAAATGGACCCACGCGCACGCTTCGAGTATTACATTGACCATATCCTAAACCAGTTCATTTTGGGACTTGAAACGCCATTGCCAAGGCTTTTCACAAGCCCAGGATTCACCGAAGCAAGCGCAAACGTGGCCAAAGAATTGGGCGACGCCATAATACGCCCAATACAACGCTACATCAAACGCATCGTAGAGCGGGAAATCTTCACGCCTCTTCTGGAGCAGGCTGGACTCGACCCTGCCAAGGCTCAGATACGCCTAAACTGGGGAGCACCAAAGCTTCCCGAAATAAACATGGCTGACATGTTAAAGGCTGCTGAGCTGGGCCTGATACGCAGTGAGGAGTTCCGCAAAAACGCCGTCAAGATGGGCTGGGAGTTGTGGGACAAACCCGCACCTGAAACTGGAAAGTCATTAACATATACGGAGGTGAAAAAGCGTGAGTGAAGCAGAGAAGAAGCCTAAACGCCTACTATTCCGCCTAATCAAAGGACTAATCTACGGAAGCGTCGTCGGCCTCGTATTCGGCTCGGCGCTTTACCTCTTAGCCTCAGCAGTAAACCAGATAGCGCCACTGCCATGGAACCCAACGGTTTGGGCAGGAATAGTCTTCGGCGCCAGCGTCACGGCTGGAACAGCTGTTGAATACAGCGACTGGCTTGACGGTGAAGAGTAGGGCGGTAGGCGTATGGCTAAAATGGAGCCGGATAGCGAATGGTTGAGGAGCCATGGAGCAGATACGACCAAGCCTACAAGCGCATACACAACGCTATTCTTCCGCCAAACAGAGCCACAAAATTCACAGTCAACCTTTCAGTCGAGAGGAGCGATAAAAGCTTGACTGCGGAAGGATTGATTCCGTCGGGGAAAGCGTTTCTTTACTTGACAGTATTGAGAAGGGGCGATGGCGTTTGGAGCCTAAAGCAGGTGTTTGACGACGGCAGCACAGTGGTTTATGGCTCCGATGAACTTGCTGACGGCTACCTCATGGAGAGACGCTTCGTTGACATATTGTTCACAAACGCGTCCCAGAACGGGGTTACCAATCCCAAATTCCTAATCGAATGGAAAGAATAAAGCGAGGTGAAAACGGTAAATGCCAGACTATCCACCAGGAAAAGGCTTAGACCCAGCAGTTTGGACAGACACAAGAGCCGCTAAACTCGACAATTTAGATGCTGCAGTTTCAAGCAGGGCTGACGGCTCAGCATACACTTCAGCGAGGGCTGCAAACCTTGATAGGCTTGCGAACATAGAGGCTAACGAGGCTCCAGTTGAGGGGACAGCAAACTTCCTAACAACCGACACATACCCAAAAACCGTGACAATAATTGACACAAGCGGAAGCACAAAACGCCACTTGATAGACGGCTACATAGACCTGACAGCGCTTGCCTCAGGTGAAAGCCTGACGATACGTCAAAGCATGGTCATCAAGTCTGGAGGCTCAGCCATAAAATACGCAGAAGTTGCATACTCAGGCGTCCAAACAGTTCCGCTACTGCACATGACAACGAAGCCTGCACGCTACGGGCTTAAGATAGAGCTTGTAATGAGCGCTGCTCCAGCAGCAAACAGAGCCTTCGACTACCAGCTGTTCAAAAAGTCAATAGCGTAGGCGTGACTAAGCTTGCCTGACTACCCGCCCAAAATAGAAGTTGTCGTCAAAAAGTTTGGGGCTGAAGGAGCCCAAACAACAAGCACAGCATACGTCGTCATAGCGGACAGCGACATAGCCTTTGATCCACAAGCGCTTAGGAAAGCGATGCCAAACCAGAAGCTCTACGCAAAATTCGTATACCACATAGGCAACAACGGCGCATACACCACTTACATTCAGGTTTACCGACAAAACGCTGGAACAGCCATCGCAGGCTCAGAGGCATCCAAAGCCTTCGCAGCAGCAGGCTGGGCTATCGTAAGCACGGGATGGATAGACTTCACAAACGAAAATCAAGATAGCTTCCAACTGCAAATGAAGGTCAGCGGCGGAACAGGCGAGTATAACAGCGCCCTCATGATTCTAAGCAACATACCATTTTAGGAGGAATTAATGTGTCTTTCAACTTGAAGGTTTGCCAGTTCGTCACGACAACATGGATGGAGCGCGGAGGAGGAGAACGCGTCCAAGAAGCATTATGGCGTGTTTTGCGGGCTAAGGTTTACACATACGCTAAACGCGTCAACGGAAAAGAAATCAAGCAGATAGGCGACTCGGTGACGAGGGTCGTCTGCGCTGCAAGCGCCAAGATTTAGAAGGGCGAATGGGATGGTTAGAGTTGAACCCTTCACGCACGCTGAAGTCCAAGCCCAGCTATTAATGCGTAAAGCCCTTCCAACACCAAGGGAAGTTTTAAAATCAGACATCGTAATCTTCCACTGCCCCTTCGACCTTATCTGGCTTGAAAGGGTTGACAAGCCAAGCATATTCTACAACCACCGTGCTGAGAGACCACACACATTCATGCTAAGGGAAATACTGAAACGCACAGACCCATTGAGGGCAATGTGCGTCAGAAAGGATTTGCCAAAAGTCTTAGCAGCATTCCGAACGCTTTACCGCAAAGCGGATGTTGTCGTTTCAAACAGCAGATTTGTCCAAGAAATGACAAAGAAATACTTTAACATTGAAAGCCATGTTGTTTACCCGCCCGTTGACCTAAAACGTTTTAGGCTTCCAAACCCTCATAAGCCCAAAAGAAGCTTCTTCCTAAGCATCCAGCGCATCAACTGGCAAAAACGCGTTGAGCTTCAAATTGAAGCCTTCAAGGGGCTAAAGGAAAAGCTCATTATTGTTGGCGGTCCTTTGAGTGGAAGCGGAAAAGACGAGCAGCTTGAATACCTATGCCGCGACATTCTAAACGTTAAGTATCTCGGCAGAGTTTCTGACAGGCGCCTCGTGTGGCTACTGCAGAATGCGAAGGCTGCAATCCAAACAGGATGGTTCGAGGACTTCGGATTAGTGCCCATAGAGGCTATGGCTTGCGGGACACCTGTTATAGTTGTTGATGAATGTGGATTTGTCGAAACAGTTCACAGCCCAGAACTTGGAACACGCATAAAAAAGCCCTACGTCAAAAGCCTAAGAGAAGCTGTTAAAAGCTTTGACTCTTCAGCTTACGACACTCAAACTTTGCGTTTGGAAGCTGAAAAATATGGGCTTGAGAGGTTTGCGGAGCAGATGAGGGAAATGTGCATTTTAGCGGTGGAACGCCATGCCAACAGCCATCGAAAGGCTTGACTTCAACAAGCGTGAAGACTGCTTGGCTTACGCCATGTGCGTGAGAAAGTTTCACGAGGCAACCGCAGAGGCTGTTCCTGAATACGCGGATGCTGTCATTCCCATGAAGCATGCGGAAGCCCTCGCCATAGGCGAAGCCATGAGATTCGACCATTTAGGGCTCGTAAACTGCAGCTTCCACAAGGTTTTGAAGGACGGAAAAATCGTGGCGTGCTTCCTGATGCGAAGTGCAAGCCAAGACGAGAACCTTAAGCCCATAAGCAGCCCAATATATCCAATAATAGCGTTTTACCCAGCGGATCCAAACGCAATTTTGGACAACGTTTCAGCCTTAACGTTTCTTTTCGGTTGGCTTAGGGGTAACGGCTTTAAAAAGGCGTGGTTTAGGGCTCCGCCTGGAAAGGCTTGGTTCCTCGACAAGCTCGCTAATACGCTTAACAAGAAGGTTTGCGAGTATCCAGGGGCTGAATATCGCCAAAAACATGGAATTCCAAAAGCATGGGACGTCTACGAGGTGCAATTGCCATGAAAGTTGAGTTTATATTCCGCCCCAAAGGACAAAAGCTAAACGTGGCTGAAATCCAAGCTTACGTGAACCAGAAGCTCACGGAATTCCCGTTCCAGGGCAGTTGCGAAGGCGTAACACAGATGAGCAAATGGCTCGCTATGCTCGTGGACTTTCCAGAATTAAAGGCGCACTCACGCAGCTACCACGAGCCCATAGAATTGTGGTGGGAAGTCTTAGCCGGATACATCGCATTACAATTTGACATCCGCTTCCTACACTGGGAAATCCACGGAGAAACAAGAAGCCTAATATACCACATGGAATGGGAAAAAGCGAAGCCTTAGCAAACCATGAAAACTTCTGTTAAACATTATTAAAGGAACAAAAGGCGACGGTATAAAAATTTTAAAATGTTGTAACTCTTGCCCTATCAGTTGTGTTTAATTTTTGGTTACGAAAGTTTTATATACCAAAAAAAAACGAATTTTAGGGCTGGAGGGTTATACCTCTTAAGTTTAATGGAGGTGTAAAGAATGAAGGCCTGTTCTGTTCTTAAGATGCGCCGTCAAGGGTTAATTGCTGTTGGTCTTGT
>Ga0078972_1006860_pt1 | contig 26288 bp, 22 predicted proteins | sample YelNatPaOPGAMG01_FD_67568 | JGI IMG/M metagenome (GOLD analysis project Ga0078972, IMG submission 67568) | Hot spring thermophilic microbial communities from Obsidian Pool, Yellowstone National Park, USA - OP-RAMG-01 (SPADES assembly) (version 2) | ecosystem: Environmental > Aquatic > Thermal...
AGCTGCAACATTTTGGTTTTAAACTTTAAATGGGAAATTAAAATATTTAAAATGGGGTTATTAATTGAGTGAAGATGAAATTTTAGCGGTTATTAAGCGTTATCCTGAAGCTATAATTGAAAGCTTAAGCAAAAAACCAGAACTGTTAATTAGTTTTATTCTTAAGCTTGCTCCTTGGGATAGATTCGCAACTAAGGAAGATATTAAAATGCTTATCGAGTTATTTAATAAAAGATTTGAGGAATTTAAAGCCTATAGCGATAAAAGGTTTGAGGCTATAGATAAGCGTTTTGAAGAATTAATAGCCTATAGCGATAAACGGTTTGAGGAATTAAAAGCCTATAGCGATAAACGCTTTGAAGATTTAATAGCCTATAGCGATAAACGGTTTGAGGAATTAAAAGCCTATAGCGATAAAAGATTTGAAGATTTAATGGCTTATAGCGATAAACGGTTTGAGGAATTAAAAAGTTATAGCGATAAAAGGTTTGAAGATATTAATAGAAGATTTGAAGCTATAGATAAAAGGTTTGAGGATATGAACAAGCGCTTCGAAGATATGAATAAGCGTTTTGAAGATTTAAAATATTATGTTGATCGAAGATTTGATGAAGTTAATAGAAGGTTAACATCTGTTGAAAGGATTATGCTTGCATTCAACATTCCAATTTTAATAGCCATATTAACAATGCTTATCAAAACCTTTATTGGGTAAAGGGATAGCTAAAAAGGAAAATAAGCTTGAAAAGCGAAAAGCATATAACCTTTAAATCGAATAAAACATCCATTATATTGCCAGCTTATAATGAAAAAGGCAGGATAACGGCTGCAATCCAAACATTATTAAAGAAACTTGAAAACCTAAAAGATTATGAAATAATAATTGTTGATGATGGCTCAATTGATGGAACAAAGGAGGAAGCATTAAGGATAGCTGATGGAAAACGCGTGAAAGTCTTCAGTTATAACAATAATGTTGGAAAAGGCTTCGCTATTAAGTATGGCGTTAAAAAAGCCAGCGGTGAAAATATAATTTTTTTAGATAGCGACTTAGAGGTTAAGGCTGATGGATTAACTAAATTTATTGAGGCTTTAAGGCTTTACGATTTGGTTATAGCATCGAAAAGGCATCCAAAATCAAAGGTTGAGGCGCCGCTTGCACGGAAACTTCTTAGCTATAGCTTTCATACTTTAGTTAAGCTTTTAACAGGCATAAAGGTTTCGGATACGCAGTCTGGGTTAAAAGCTGGAAGAAGCCAAGCTTTAAAAAGGATATTTGGGCTTATGTCCGTTAAACGATATGCTTTCGATGTTGAAATGCTTACTATAGCTAAGCTTTTAAATTATAAAATTAAGGAGCTTCCGGTTGAAATTAAACTTAAGGGAATGTTTAGCTTAAGGGAAGTTATACGAATGCTTATTGACCTTTTAGGTATAGCCTATAGGCTTAGGGTTAAGCGTTGGTATCAAGCAAACTTGAATAAAGAAAAAGCTGAATACAAGCCTATAATAAAATGGTAACCTTTCGAGGCTAAACGCTTGGTAGATTTAATTAAGAGTGTAACGCTTGGAACAAGCTATATAACCCTAATGAATGCTGCGAATTTAGGAGCATCCTTTGCCTTCTATGTTTTAATTGCAAGGATTCTAACAACAAATGAGGTTGGCGCTATTTCCCTTTTATTCATGGTGATGACTGGCTTTAACACGTTAACCTTACTAGCGTTAAATGCAGCTATTATAAAATTTGTTTCTGAAAGCCTTGGCATGAATGATGCTGGGAAAGCTTCAGCCGCCTTCTGGAGAAGCTTTAAGGCAGCTTCAATAGTTGCAATTGCTTCGTTTATGCTTGCAATTTTTACCTTGCCTTATATTAGCTTAATTGTTAAGCTTGATGCCTTCTTAATATTCATTGCCTTAGCAACCGGTTTAATTTTAAATTATACAAGCCTTTTTGGCGGAGCCTTTTATGGATTATGGCTTTATGGATTGGTTGCTTTGCAAAACATTATTTATTTTGGTGTTGGTCGATTTTTAGCTATAGCCTTAGCTAAATTTGGGTTAGGGATTCAAGGCGTAGCTTTAGGCGTGTTAACTGGTGCTTTAGCTTGCTTAATTTACTCGATCATCGCTTTTAAAGGGAAGCTTAAGCATATAAAAAACGATTCTTTCCCAATAAAGCTTCTTTTTAACTATAGCTTACCGTTGTACGCAATGAATATAATATCGTATGCTCAAGGTTGGTTGGATATAGCCCTTCTTTATAAGCTAACCAACGATTTATCGGCTTTAGGCGTTTACTACCTGGTGGTTTCAAGCATATCTGTTTTAACGCTTATACCTAATTCCTTAGCTTCAGTTCTTTTTCCAACAATGAGTTATAGGCTTGGAGAATCTGGTGTTGAAAGCGTGAAGGATATGCTTGAACCTTTGATACGCTTATCGCTTTTGTTTATAGCTCCGGTAAGCTTGGCTTTAGCGGTTGTTTCTCCAACAGCCTTAACAGTTGTTTATGGGGCTAGATACGCTGTTGGAGCCATAGCCTTAACAATAACATCTTTAGCTGCGATACCCACCTCTCTTTATGCTTTATTTACATCAAGCCTTCAAGCTTTAGGCTATACAAAACCCATAGCTTTAGCAGGGTTAATTTCGATATCAGCTGATGCTGCAACCCTATGGCTTACTGTACCAATGCTTTCTGGAGTTGGAGCAGCCTTAGCTAGAGCCTTAATGGCAACAACAGCTTTCACCGTGGTTTATCTCACTGTAAAATTAAGGCTTAACTTTAACCCTAAAGGTTTAAAGCGAATAATTCTTTACGCTATTTTAACAGCTTTATTTCCGCTTATTTTAGAGCGTACACTTGAGATAAACGCTTTAGTAAAAGGCTTCTTAGAGCTTATATCATTCTTGATTGCAGCTATAACTTTATTGAAAGGTTTAAAGCTTTTAAACAGCTTAGAAAAAAGCTTGATTGAAAAGGCTGTTCCAAACGCGTTAAAGCCTTTACTTCACCTAATTTTTTAAATATGGATTTTCGTTAGTAATGAAGCTTGGAATTTACGGTCCAATAACTCCCGAAGCCCTAGAAGCGTATAAGAAGCTTAACGTTAGCGAAGTCTTCATTAGCATTGATGAAGCGATGGAAAGCATGGTTAAGCAAGCTAGGGAGGAGGGCTTCAAGGTTTACGCTTGCATATGGGCTTTTAAAGCTTTAAGCGAAGCATATGGCGTAGAAAACATTTATGGCGAAAGAAAACTTTGGATGGGCGCTGGATGCCCAAACAATCCAATATTAAGGGAACATTGCTTAAACCGCATTAAAAAGGCTTTATTAAGCCTTGGGGTTGATGGTGTTGTTTTGGATGGTATTCGCTTTCCATCGCCTGGAAGCGGCTTATCCACATTCTTAACTTGCTTTTGCAAGCATTGCCAAGAAAAGGCTGAAGAGCTTAATTGCAATTTGGCTGAAATAAAACATTTTTTAATGAAGCTTAAGGATTCAACGCTCTTCATTAAGGCTTCCCTAACCTATCCTGAAAGCTTGAATCCTTTAAGTGAATGGTTGAGGTTCCGCTGCTATTCCATAACTGAAATGGTAAAAAAGGTTAAGCTGCATCTTAAAGATGTTAATTCTGAAGCGAAGCTTGGCGCCGCAGTTTTCACGCCTACCCTCGCCCCTTTGGTTGGACAGGATTATACTAGCTTAGCTTCGTATTTGGATTTTATTCAACCTATGATTTACCATAAAGGTGATGGAATAGCATGCATAAACTTTGAGTTAGCTAAACTTGTGGAAGAGTACTCTAAATCTAAATTGGAGGAAAAACGGTTTTTAATGGAGATTTATAGGGAAACAGGTTTTAACGGTTCCTTAAATAATTTGATTGAGAAAGGTCTTCCAATAAAAATTGTAAGTTTAGAAGCTGTTAAGGGAAGAAAGCTAGTTGGCGGGTTAAAGTTTACTCCGATAATTTTCATCCTTAACGAAGATAAAGTAGGAATCGAAAAGCTTAAAGCGGAGGCCTTAAAGGCTGAATTGGATGGGCTCGTCTACTTCATGTATTTTAAAGGGTTAAATTGAACGATAAAAGCGAGCCATACACTTCAATAATTAGGGCTGAAGAATATATTAACAAATAGTTAATTAGCGTGATTTAAATGATAAGGCAAACTTCCACTTCACGAAGCGAAAAAGGAATATGGCGTTTATTGTGACGAACCCTAAGGTAAGCATTATTATACCTTGTAGAAAGTTTGACCACTACGTTGAGGAGTGCATTAAACATTGTAAGCAACTGGACTATGAGAACTATGAGATCATTTTGCTTCCTGATGATACGCTAGGAAAGATGGAAGGAGTCAAGGTTATTCCTACAGGCTCTGCGACTCCCGGCGCTAAGAGGAACATTAGGGTCGCTAACTCCGTTGGCGAGATTTGCATCTTCATAGACTCTGATGCTAGGCCGGAAAAGAGTTGGCTAAAAAACGCAATCCCCTACTTCAACAACCCTGAAGTGGCAGCCGTAGGAGGACCTGGGTTAACGTCACCAGAAAACTTCCTAATGCAGAAAGCTTCTGGCTATATTCTTTCCTCATTTATTGTTGGAGGACTGTCCACTAGATATAAAAATTCAGGAGAGGTAAAAGAATCTGACGACATCCACTCATGCAACTTTATAGCGAGAAAATCTATTGTTGAAGAGATAGGATGGAATGAAAAGTACTGGTCTGGAGAAGATACCTCGATGTGCCTTGAAATAAAAATCAAACTACAAGTTGTTATTGAAAATGAATGGGAAATGAATGGAAACTTTAAGGATTTTAATTTTTAATTGGAGAGACATAAAGAATCCTGAAGCTGGAGGGGCAGAAACTTATATTCATAATGTTGCTATAAGGTTAGTTAAAAGAGGTAATGAGGTTACTTTGTTTACTGCTAAGTTCAAGAATGCTAAAAGTGAAGAAGAACTCGATGGAATAAAAATAGTTAGAGAAGGAAATAAAAGTACTGTTTATCTTAAAGCGAGAACTTTTTTCAACAAAGTGAAGAGCAAAACTGATTTAGTAATTGATAGTATAAATACAATTCCCTTTTTCACGCCACTATACATTAACGATAAATCAAAATTAGCTCTTATTTTTCAAATTACTGGTTACGTATTTTATAAGGTAATGCCAAAACCCATAGCTTACATTGCTAAAAATGCTGAACCCCTCGTTTACAAAACGCTTTATCGGAAAGTTCAATCTATAGTTCTTTCTCAAAGCGTGAAAGATGAATTGGTCAGAATTGGTCTCTCTGAAGGTAATATTAGCGTTGCTGAACCCGGAATTGACCTTGACTTTTATACTCCTGGAGAGAAAACCGGGCGTCCCAGCGTTTTATACCTAAACAGAATTGTGCCTTATAAAAATGTAGACGATTTAATAAAGGCATTTAGGATTGTTATTAATATAGTTCCTAATTCAGAACTCTTAATTGTTGGTTGCAAGGGAACAAAATATGAGAACTATCTGAAGAAACTTGCTCGTGAATTAAACTTATCAAACTCAGTAAAGTTTTATCCTTTTGCTACAGGAGAGAAGAAAAGAGATTTTCTTCAGAAAGCTTGGGTTCATGTTTTACCATCCATTAAAGAGGGATGGGGAATATCTGTAACAGAAGCTGCTGCTTGTGGAACTCCAACCGTTGCCTATGATGTTATAGGTCTAAAAGATTCTGTTAAGCATAACGTTACCGGCTTCTTAGTCCCTTATAAGGATATAAATGCACTAGCTAAGAACATAGTTAACGTTCTTTCTGACGAAGAGTTAAGAAGAGAAATCTCAGCAAGAGCTCGTGAGGAAGCTTTAAAATTTACATGGGATAGAACGGTAACGTTAATAAACAATACCATAGAAAAAGCTCTTCAAAGTGTGGCTTCATGAAAATATTTGTAACTGGTGGGGCTGGCTTCATAGGATCTCATGTGGCAGAGTATTACGCAAGGAAAGGAAGCGAAGTTATAGTTTTGGACGATCTTTCTAGGACTGAAATCCTTGGGAAGAGTGTGGGAGATCCACTTTACAACTGGAACTATTTGAAGAATAATTATCATAACATTAAGTGGATTAAGGGTGACGTAAGAAACTTTGGAGAGGTTAAAGTTGTCTCGAAAGATGTGGATGTAATAGTACATACAGCGGCTCAGGTGGCTGTTACCACTTCTTTAATTAACCCTAGGATGGATTTTGAAATTAACGCCTTGGGCACATTTAACGTTCTTGAAGTTGCAAGGTTAAACGATGCCGCCCTTGTTTTTTGTAGTACAAATAAGGTTTATGGTGAAAATGTTAACAATATACCCGTGAAGGAAGAGGAAAAGCGTTACTGCTTTGCAGATGAAAAATACATAAATGGTATTCCAGAAACGTTTACGGTAGATTTATGTGGACACAGCCCCTATGGGTGCTCAAAATTGGCTGGCGACATTTATGTTCAAGATTATGCCTATACTTATGGATTAAAGACGGGAGTTTTCCGTATGTCGTGCATATACGGTGAGAGGCAGTTTGGTGTGGAGGATCAGGGATGGGTAAGCTGGTTTGTGATAGCCTCGCTCACTAACAAGCCTATCACAATTTATGGAAATGGAAAGCAGGTTAGGGATGTTTTGTACGTAGGCGATTTAGTAGAGGCTTTCGATAGGTTCCTTCGCTCAAATTTAAAGCATGAAGTTTTTAATATAGGCGGTGGGCCTGAAAACACTTTATCGCTTCTTGAGCTATTGGACATGCTCAAGGAGTTGACCAGTAAGAATCCTCATCTAATCTTTGCAGATTGGAGATCAGCAGACCAGAAAGTTTACATTTCGGATATATCGAAGGCTAAGAAGCTATTGGGCTGGGAGCCGAATGTTGATCCGAAAAGTGGTGTCAAAAAACTTGTGGAATGGGTGTCTATGAATATTGCCCTATTTACGTAAGTGGAGCACCACTTAAAAGATTCTTCTGTTAGGATCGCATCCGAACTACAATTTGGAACATTACGTTTATATGAACTTGATCAAGCTTGATCTTGAAGTGAGGTTCTACGGTTATGAAGGGTACATATAGTATACAGAAAAGTTTACGCTGCCACAGGTTAAGGAAAAAGTCTGGTACCCATTAAAGTGAGATCTAATGAATCTGAAAATATTCAGAAGTTTGTATACACCTACCCACTTTAGTAGGATCAAGGAATACCACTTTAGTAATTCTTTTTTACAAGGTGCATGAAATGAAGGGTAAACCCTTGGTTTCTATTATTATCCCAACCTATAATTCGGAGAAAACTCTCACCAAGTGTTTGGAATCCATTAAAAATCAAACTTACAGAAATATTGAGATTATTATTGTTGATAAGAAATCTGAAGATAAGACGGTTGAGGTTGCTAAAAATTATGGAGCAAAAGTTTTTGTGATCACCGCAAAGGAAAGAAGTGAGCAAAAGAATTTTGGCATTAAACAATCAAAAGGGAAATACGTCTATATAGTTGATTCTGATTTTATTGTAGAACCAGAAGTAATAGAAGAAGCTGTTAGAAAATGTGATAACGAAAATTTCGACGCTATTTGTGTTCATAATACTTCCGATCCTACTATTAGCTTTTGGTCAAAGGTTAGAAAGCTTGAAAGAGACTGCTATAAAAATGATGAGCTAAATGTTGCGGCAAGATTTTTCAAAAAGGAAGTTTTTGAAATTGTCGACGGATTCAATGAATCAATAGTCGCCGCAGAAGACTACGATTTCCACAATAGACTTCTAGAAAAAGGATTCAAAATTGGAAGAATTCAAGCTCAAGAGGTTCACATTGGAGAACCAAAATCCCTCTGGGAAATCGCCAAAAAACATTACTACTATGGGAAAACCATTGGAGAATTTATAAAAGCAAACCCGCAAAGAGGAATAAAACAATTAAATCCAATTAGGCCCGCTTTTATTAAACATTGGAAAGTTTTCGCGAAACATCCTATATTAACCTTAGGATTTATTGTTTATCAATCCGTCAAATATTTTTCAGCTGGATTAGGATTTTTGGTGAGTAAGGTAAGAAGATGAATAACTTTCCACTAGTCTCGATAGTCATTCCAACTCATAATAGGAAAGAAAAATTAGTAAGATTGATAAGATGCATTTTGGAAAGTACCTATCCAAAAGATAAACTAGAAATTGTTATAATCGACGATGCATCACAAAACGGAACATATAATGAAGTCTCGAGAAAATTTCCCACCGTGAAGGTTATAAGAAATTCGAAAAGACATTTCCTTTCCGGATCCCGCAATATTGGACTAGCGAATTCGAAAGGAAAATACATCTTTTTTATTGACGATGACAACTTGATCGAAAAAACTACCATTATGAATCTTGTTAAATTTATGGAAAAAAACGATCACATAAGCATCGCTGTACCATTGACCTTTTGCTACTCCATACCTAACCAAATTTGGAACAATTATATTTCAGATCCAATCCTCCCTCTACCTCTACGCAGGAAAATTAACCGTCCTCCAAAGACACCCGTAGAAATTGAAAGGTTCGATAACGCTTTCTTAGTTAGAAGATCAGTATTTGAGAGTTGTGGGTCATTTGATGAAAGGGGCTTCCCGATACATCTAAGTGAGGCTGAATTCTTCTACAGAGTGAAAAAACAAGGTTATACTGTAGTGCTAGTACCAAGCGGGATAGTTTGGCATGACGCACCAATTTATGTTGACCGAGTTAGGCAGATGGACAAGGAAAGAGCATTCTATCTACTTCGGAATAGAATAATTCTAGCCAGAAAGAGGTCTCTCACATTTTTCTTCCTCTTTCTGACGACGCTTCTCCCCTTTCTTTGCTTATATCATATATACATTTCCATTAAGGTTCGCTCCTGTGGCTATCTGATCGCTGTATTCTCTGGTTTGCTGGATGGCATAAAGATATTGAAGGAATTAAAATGTGTGGGATAGCTGGCATAAATTTTCCTGATAGGAATCTAGTAGCTCATATGATCCAACAAATTACACATAGAGGTCCAGATGACTGTGGAGTAGTTGTAGATGATGTTGTTTCGATAGGAAATTGTCGATTAAAAATTGTAGATTTAACAGAAAGAGGGCATCAACCTATGTCAAATGAGGATGGATCGATTTGGATTACATTTAATGGAGAAATATATAACGCATCTTCTTTAAGGATGGAGTTAGAAAAGCTCGGACATACCTTCTTGTCAGACGCGGATACTGAGGTTATTATCCATGGATATGAAGAGTGGGGATTAAATGTAGTAAAAAGGTTAAACGGTATGTGGGCATTCGCTATATATGACTCTGAAAAGAAGTTACTATTTTTATCTAGGGATAGAATGGGAATAAAACCCTTGTACTACTTCTTTCAGAAGGACACCTTTGCTTTCTCGAGCGAATTGAAAGTATTTGCTACAGAGAAGGAGTTCCATCGACCAATATTGGTAGAAGGCTTACTGGAGCAACTAATCTTTAGTTTTAACCCTTCCTCCTACACGATTCTCGACTCCGTATACAAGCTAAAACCTGGCGAACTTCTAATTTACTATTTAGATTCGGGAAGTATATGGAAACATAAATTTTGGAATAATTGTAGGGAGAAGAACGGTATACTCGACTTAAGATACCTTTTACGTCTAATCGATGAAGCTATTCGCTTACATCTGATCGCTGATGTACCAGTTGGCTGTTATGTATCAGGAGGGCTAGATTCTTCCATCGTTGCCATAAAATATGCGGAAAATTATGAGGGGATGTTGCATACGTTTACCGTAGGCTTTGAGGGGGGGAACGACGAAAGGGAATATGGTAGGACGCTCGCGGATTTTATTGGAACGAACCATCATGAACTAGTCTTGAATGGGGAAATGGTGGCACGAGAATTTGATACGCTTTTATATTATTATGATTTATCTATAACGGATCCAGCGTTCATACCCAATTATTTCGTTTCAAAATTAGCTAAAAACTATGTTACAGTAACGCTTGCAGGAGAGGGAGGGGATGAGGTGTTCGGTGGTTATGATTACTATAGGTACCTTTATTTTGCAAAACAGATAGGTCTTTCCCTCTTTATTCGTAAATTCGTTCCGGAGGGGCTTCTCCTCCCTATTCTTAACAAAAATGATAAGCTCGCGAAGGCATTTTATACAATAAAAAACGAGGGAAAGTTAAAGCATTTTATCACAGGTTACTTAACATTATTACCACGTACGAAGTTAGTGAAACTATTCAGCATAGAAAACTTTGTTCCCTTGGTTGATGAACCGGCAACTCCTGCCGATATTGAATATATGCCGGAACTTGACCAAAGAATTTTACTTGCTGAAAATTACAATTATAAAGCCGACAAAAGTACCTCAGCGGCAAGCCTTGAGGAGCGAGTACCTTTACAAGAGTATCATCTAGTTAAGTATGTAAATTCTCTTCCAATGGGATATAAACTGAATCTTAGAGAGGGAAAAGTGTTTCTTCGAGCAATTCTTTATTCCTATCTTCCGGAGTTAGCGAAAAGAAAAAAATATGGTTACGGAACTCCCATAGGAACATGGCTACGTAACTCATTAGACGCTCACTTAGAATCTGCCATTCAACAGAGCAGAAAACTCTCCTTTATAAAAGAGGGGAGTATAGAGAAAATATATCAAAAGTTTAGACATCGATCTGCTACGCAAAATGAACTCGCATTTCTCTGGAACTTACTCATTATAATAGGAGGTTTGGAGAGGTACGGATACCTCTACTCGTAAGGCTATAGTAACTGGTTGTGCAGGATTTATAGGTTCTCATTTATGCGAACGCCTCTTAAATGAAGGTTATGAAGTGATTGGAATCGATTCGATTACTAACTACTATTCCCCTACACTGAAGTACCGCAACCTAGAAGTCTTAAAACGATATCTCAAATTTAAGTTCCTAAAATTTGATCTGGTCCGAGACGATCTTCAGTTCTTGCCAATTCCTAATATTGTTCTTCATTTGGCGGCACAACCGGGTGTACGGACTTCTTGGGGCTCAAATTTTAAAGTGTATGTGGAGCGAAATTTGATCGCGACACAACGACTGTTAGAAAGATTCAAGGAATGTAAAAACGTAAAGTTCATCGTTGCCTCATCTTCATCAGTATATGGTAATATTGCAAACGGACCCGCCTCCGAAGACCATACACCTGTGCCTATTTCACCCTATGGTATTACGAAGTTGGCGATGGAAAAACTGTGCTATGCGTACCACGTAAATTATGGTCTTCCTATCCTACTGCTTCGCTACTTCACAGTATACGGCCCACGCCAGCGCCCTGACATGGCGTTTTACAGGTTTATTACCTCTGCATTAGGAGGAAGACCTATTATTATTTTTGGGGATGGAAAGCAAAAGCGAGATTTTACGTATATAGATGATGCAGTTAATGCGACTGTACTTTCTCTGAATTTAGATACACAATTTGAGATAATGAATGTAGGAACAGGTAACCCTGTAATGGTACTAAAAGCGGTTAGGTTAATAGAAGAAGTTCTTGGCAAAAGCGTTGAATTGGAGTTCCATTCAGGACAAGCTGGTGATGTAAATCAAACATGGGCTGATGTCTCGAAAGCACGCAGACTTATTGGATACTTCCCAAAAATCTCATTAGAGCAGGGTTTAAGAAAGCAAATTGAGTGGCAAGTATCAGTGCTTAAAGAGTGAGGTTATTCTTCAAGCGTTCTCTTAATACACTGGGAGATAAAGAGATGAAACCTGCATGGATTAGAAATTGTGCGGGAACTTAAAGGTGAGTTTGCTGGGGTGCTGAGTTGCCCCCCGCCGTTATAGTCTATTGAGCTTAGAAGGCAATCTTTTAAGTTGTAAAAGGTGCGATAAGGCATATCCAATCATAAGGGGCATACCACGATTTGTTGAATCCGATTTTATGCCAGGTTATTCTCACTTGAATGGATTATGCGTAGGGAAACCTAATTATCTAAGAATATAGGCGAGAGGCATCAAATTCTTGACTTTAAGAACCGCTTTAAAGTTTCGTCTGTACCTTTTGGATTGGTTCTGAATGCTGAATGCGGAGCAGGTAGACACTCAGAGTTATTGGCTAGATTTGGGTGACGAATAGTAGCAGTTGATTCATCATTATCAGTAGAGGTTGCATACAGTAACCTGAGGCAAAAAACCAACTAACATATTATCTATATTTATTCCTTTTCTCAGTTTCGCACCCAATTTAGATTGGCAAATTCTTGATTCATATGACTATCTTTCTCCTAAGTTTGCTTCAAAACACACGTACAATGAAGTAGTTAGTTGGTTTAAGACAGCTGAATTCGTTGACATTAAAAAATTGCTGTTTCCAGTTTCTGTCTCAGGTAGACGATTGTAAAAATAGAGCATATAATAAATTTAAAATTATACTGTGAACTTATCTCTAAACTATTTAAGGATTTTCTTAGAATAAAATTTCTTATGGAATTTCGTGAGCTTTCTGATGGCGAATGGCATGCTATTAAGCCCTTTTTGCCTCCTAAAGCTATAGTTGGAAGACCTAGAGCTGACGATAGGCTTACTATAGACGGCATCCTATACGTTTTAACGACTGGCTATCGCTGGATGGATATGCCAATCCGCTATGGCTCGTAAAACGGCTTGGAAAAGGCTTAAGCGTTGGCAAAAAGAAGGCGTATGGGAAAGAATATTCAAAGCTTTAGCATCCATAAGGAGCTGTGAAAGGGTAAGCGTAGATAGCTCTACAATAGAAGCTAAAAAGGGGAGAAGTGATAGGTTATGATGGATTCAAGCATAATAAGAGATAGGCTTGAATTCATGAATATAGAAGCCAACATACCAGTAAACCCTAGGAATTGTAGAAGGCCTAAACCATATAATGTAGAGCTTTATAGAAGGGTAAGGTCAGCTGTTGAAAGGTTCTTTGGATGGATAAAGGCTTTTAGAAGAATAGTCATAAGATATGAGAGATTAGCCATAACATATAAAGCCTTCATAAACATAGCATGTATAATAATACACCTAGGATATGGAGTTTAGAGATGAGTTCTGTAGGAGAGAATATTAATATGGCTATTAGGCGAAAAGAACTCTTAGTATTCATTACCGTATTCGTTTTAACTGTTTTACCATTCTGGAAAATTTTAATAAGTCAGGGATTGCCCGCCTATGCCTACTTTTATCTACATCCTGGGTATGGAAGCTATTTTACTATGATTCGATATGGATATGGTTACAGTTTTGCTTTGGGGGGATCTACCTTTATCGGATGGATCAATATTCCAACTTATTGTATGTTAGAATTTGTTTATAGATTGGTAAACTCTTTTGAAGTAACTTTCAAATTATTTATCTTACTTATTTTTTTGATATTCGCCTTTACCACATATTTTATCTTTAGATTTTGGCTAAATTTTTCACCGTTAGTCACCATCATTTCTACCATGCTAGTAGTTTATTTTCCATATACGATTATGTATGCTTCTATATTGGAGGTTACTAACTTTTTTTATATTTCATGGTCTTTGTTGCTACTACTGTGTAGTATTAAGTTTATTAATAACAAAAATTACATGATTTTACCACTAATAGTCGCGTTCTCGTTCCTATCTTCTGGGAAACCGCAATATTTTGCTTTCTTCTCTATGGCCATATTCCTCTACTGGTTCTTAATTTGTCTCTCTATAACCGAGAAGTCGAGACTGTTTGAACATTTTGCTTCTCTTTTAATTATAGGTCTTAGCATGTTGGCAGGTAGCTTGCACCTCATTTTGCCATATGTTTTCAATCCGACTAGTGAATGGCTAGTACTTGCTTTAGAGTCAGCACATGAAACAATTAAATATGTCTCTCAGTTTACTTCCCCTGTTTATTCTCTGGTACTTTCTAACAAAGTTTATCCGAATTTATCAGGAAGCTATGCTTCATCCAAACTTTATAAATTTGTGTATTCCGAAACTTTAATCTTTTATTTGATTGTAGTAATTGGACTTTTAGCGCTTGTAGTTCCTAAGAACACATCTAATGAGAACGAAAAAAGAAACATACTTTTTTTAGCTATTCTATATATATTTGGAGTGCTTTGGTACAATGGTTCTAACCCTCCAATACCTATTGCTTATTATCTTGTACATTGGTGGCCTTTTTCTATCCTAAGAAGTACAATTCATGTATGGGTTTTAGTTGCAATAAGTTTAGCTTCCCTAGTAGGGTACTTTTTGCGTTTCATAAAAATACGTAATTTATATATATACAAAATATTTACTATTGTCCTTTTATTCTTGCTATTTACTAGAGTTGTTTTCCCCATTAGTTTGGATGGTACATTTTTTGGTACATCTTCAAATATCCAACTTCCAAAAGAATATGAAGAGGTAGTTGACTATTTTCATAACAAACTAAACAACGAATTTTTCCGGGTTTTCATACCAAAAACCCATAGCCTCATTCACTATTCTTGGGCTGTTAACAATGCCTATGAGAATAATATCTTTACTGCGTATTGGATACCAAATCTTCACCTTTTGGGTACTATTAAAACACCACCGGTTTCGGTTGTTTCATCATATTTCGATGGACAACTGGGCGATGATTATTCTAAGGTTATTCCTACACTATTAGGGATAATGAATATAAAGTATGTTATCTTGGATAAGAACATAATCGAAATAAAAAACGATATTGGAGTAATTTCTAAAAAGGCTTCGAATAGTTTAGGCCCTCCAGTTAAGTCATTCGGGAATATAATCATATACGAAAATCCGAATTTCCTTCCTCTAGTTTACGTTCCATCCCAAGTTATCTTAGTAAATTCATCATCTGAGCAGGCATTTACTCAGGCGGCTTTAAGTATAACTAGAAGCAAGGTTGTATTTGTTGACAACATAACCTTTAATGAGTTAAAGCCTTACCTTGAATTTGAAGAGGAAGTTGGATATTTTAAAAGTTCTCCAAATTTGGAAGTATTAAATGTGGAAGGAGACAAAGTAAAGTTACAAGTTTATAATGTTACTGGTCCTTTCTTGCTTGTATTAAGCAGTAACTATGACAAACTTTTAGAAATTAATTCTCCATCGATTGAAGTAGCCACTCACTATAAAGTAAACAGTTTTGCAAATGCATGGCTAGTTATGCCTAAAGTAAACGCTAAAGAAATACTCGTTGAAGTAAAATATGGAGGTGTCTCGGACCTAATAACATCTTTCTTATTTTCACTTTTTTCACCATTTATTCTGTTGATTTTTGTATCAATTAAAAATAAATTAAGAATTGGATGCTAGGTTAAAAATGGCTCCTAAAGTCACCATAATATGGATAAACTTTAATAGTATGCACATCTGGAGCTATATAGAAAAATCCCTAAAAGCAATAACTTCACTAGAGTATCCAGATTATGAGATTATTTTAATAGATAATGGGTCTAGTGATGGAAGTAGGGAAGCTATTGAAGAGTGGTTAAGAAGACAAAAAATTAGAGTCCCTGTTAAATTTATCAAACTTAAGAGAAATCTAGGATTCACAGGAGCAGCAAATATAGCCTATAGATATAGAGATAAGAGTGCTAAGTATGTAGCGCTTGTAAATAACGATGCAATACCAAATGAAAATTTTCTAAGCATTCTCATCGAATATCTTGAAGAACATAAAGATATTGGTGCAATTCAAGGGATTATAACTAGGATGAATAACGGAAAGGAAATAATAGACAGTGCTGGTGGTTTTTTAGATGAATTACTTTTCTCTAAGATCTTCCATGAAAATGAACCTGTAAATAGAATAAATGCTATAACTTATGTAACCTATGTTGAAGGCGCTATGCCAATATATCGTGTGAATGCTATAGAAAAAGCTATGGGAGATAGAGGACTTTTTATTTCTGAAGCGTTTGTTTACTGGCTTGAAGATTGTTTACTAGGGTTACGTCTTTGGAATTGCTCGTACAAATCAGTTACTTTGCCGAAAGTAGTAGGTTGTCATTATAGGAGGGTGACTATCAAAAAATATAGTCGTTCCATTAACATTTCATATTTTTCGTTACGTAACTGGTTTGCTTTTTGGATCATAACTAATTCAAGATTTAAATTAGTATTACCGCTCGTTATGCTTATATTTCAGCTAAAAAAGGTTTTTAAGAAAGAAAAAGGATATCTGCCAAGTGTGTTAACTACAAATATAAGTAACCCGGCAGATTTTATTCGTTGGTTAATAAAAGCTTTGGTTGATGGCCTGAGACTTGGAATGCGTTTAAAAAAAGACATGGGTCTCGTTGATATCTATAAAGCACCAATCTTACGAAATCTACATAAGATATAAAAATTTAAATCTTTAAAGAAAATAAACACTGAAAAATTTAAATTAATCTCCTATTATTTAAATTTTAGATTTCATAATGTGGTCAAGCATGAAGATAACTTTCGTTATGGCAGGAACCGGTAGAACTGGTGGCGTTCGGGTTCTATTTGAAGTCGGAGATAGACTAGCAAGGCGTGGCTACAATGTTACATTTTTATCTCTTGGTTTTCCTTCACATGAATGGTTTAATTTTAAAGGCGATGTAACTTTTTTGTATCCCGAATCAGAGTACATGCCACTTTTATTTCCACTCTTAAGAAAGTACTCTTTAGGAGATGTAATTAACTATGGACTCCGGGTTCTTAAAATTCCTTATGAAATTGAAAGCTATAAAATCTTAGCACAAAATATACCTAGAGATTCCGATATTGTTGTGGCTACATTTTGCTTTACTGCATTCGCTGTTCATAGAGCTAACATTGGTATAGGTTATTATTATATTCAGCACTATGAACCTCTCTTTTTTAGTACAAATCCTTATCTTTATCAAATTGCTAAAGAAACGTATTATCTTCCATTAAAATGGGTTGTTAATTCTTCATGGGTTAATGAACAGTTAAGAAAAAGAATTGGTCGTCAGGGACCTGTTATAGTGCCTGGTGTTAATACCAATGTTTTCTTTCCGAGAGAAGTCAATAGGAGAGAAGATGTTAATAAAACTATTATTTCTTTAGGTAAGAGTAGTAGGATAAAAGGACTAAATTATCTATTTGAGGCTTTAGAGATGATTAAAAAAACAAATTTTGAGTTAAAATTGATTCTGTATGGAAATGAGCCTTACTTGACTAAGTTATCCCCTGTGAATACAGAATATTATTATAACCCATCTGATGAAGAACTATCAAAGTTATATTCCTTATCGGATGTTGCTGTTACTGCCTCACTTTATGAGAGTTCTCCACTACCTCCTCTTGAGGCTATGGCTTGCGGAACACCAGTAGTCACAACTAGGTATGGAACTGAGGACTACTGTTTTAATGAAATAAATTCACTTGTTGTTCCGCCAAAAGATTCCAAAGCATTAGCTAATGCTATTTTAAGGTTATTAAAAGATGAAAATTTAAAAGAAAATCTAAAGAAAGAAGGACTGAAAACCGCCCAATGCTTTACATGGGACAAAACAGCAGATAAAGTTGAAAAATTATTTAGGGAGGCTGAAAAGTGAAAAGTGGTTTTAAATGGATAGAAAATTGAATTTTTTGAAGGGAATTAAAAATCCGAAGAGAATCATTCATCATTTAATTACCTTAATAGACGATAAATTCAAGTTGACAGAGGTTGCAAAAACTAGAGAAGGCGGTCAGCGTATTGTTATAAATAGTTGGGATTCAGCAAAAGATTCAAGAGATTTTGTTATATTAGCTCACATCCAAAGATATGAATGGGTGTTACCATATGTTAAGGGATTGTATGTTTTAGATGCTGGATGCGGCTCTGGATATGGAGCATACCACCTTGCTAAGGGAGGTGCCAACTTAGTAGTTGGCATAGATATTTCCATTAAAGCAATAAATTTTGCAAGAAAATATTATAAGGCGAAAAATCTTTTTTACTTACAGGGGGATGTTTGTAACTTAGGATTTAAGGATAACTATTTTGATGCAATCGTTTCATTTGATGTTCTTGAGCATCTTAATAGCAGAGATCAGGAGATGTTTGTATCTGAGTTAGCAAGAGTTCTTAACATTGGCGGAACATTATATATCGGATGTCCAAATGCCACAGTAAGTATGAAAAATAATCCCCACCATCTTAAAGAGTTAACTAAAATAGAATTTATGTCTCTTATTGCAAAAAACTTCTCTATTATAAAAATACTTGGGCAGGATATTTTAAAAGATGGCATAAGACAAAAAGAAAATTGGCTTAATGTATTTTATGATCTATCTTTTCAAGATCTTGTTATTGTTGAAGAAGAGTGTGATAAATGCTACGGGTTGCTTGCAATTTGCAAAGCTAAAAGGTAAGAAGAGCATGAAAATAGCGATCTTTGGTGCTGGCTTAACAGGATTAACCTTGGGCTATTTGTTAAAATCAAAAAGGATGGATTTTGAAATCTTAGAAAAAGAAAATAATTGTGGTGGCTTGATGAGAACCCTCCAGGAAGATGGTTTCACTTTTGATTATGGTGGCTCTCATATCATCTTCTCAAAAGATAGGGAAATCTTAGATTTTATGTTAAGTCTTCTTGGAGATAATAAAATAAGAAATCGCAGGAATACAAAAATTATATACAAAGGTTATTATGTTAAATATCCTTTTGAAAATGGCTTAGCAGATTTGCCAAAGGAAGAGAACTTTGAATGCTTGTACCACTTTGTTCAGAATCTAATTAAAAAGGAAAAAGAGGAATTAAAACCGCCAACTAATTTAAAAGAATGGTTCTACCATACTTTTGGTAAGGGGATCGCCGAAAAATACCTAATTCCGTATAATGAGAAGATCTGGAAGTATCCTTTGGAAAAGATAAGTCTGGAATGGGTTGAAAGAATACCGAATCCGCCATTAGAGGACATTTTAAAGTCTTCTTTAGGTATGGAGACAGAAGGATACACGCATCAGCTATATTTTTACTATCCTAAATTTGGTGGGGTTCAAGCATTGATAAGATCTCTAGAGGGGAAAGTAAACGGTAAAGTTGTCACGAACTTTGAAGTTAAGAAGATTAAAAGGGAAGATGGAAAATGGATTATTTCAAACAATAAAAGAGAAAAATTATTTGACAAGATTATTTCAACTATACCGATCCATAATCTTATAAATGCGTTAGATGCTCCAGAAGAAGTTAAGAATGCTGCAAACAACCTAAAATATAACTCGTTAATTACAGTTATGCTCGGCCTTGATGTTAAAAAGCTAAATGATTTAACTTGGCTCTATATTCCTCAGAAAGATGCCTTAACGCATAGGGTTAGTTTTCCTTCCAATTACAGTCCCTATGCCGCTCCAAAAGGGAAATCGTCAGTATTGGCTGAAATTACTTGCAACATCGAAGATGAAACATGGAAGATGGACGATGAGCAGATAGCAAATCAGGTTGTCGACGAATTAAATCGATTAAAAATAATAGATAAAACAAAGGTTTGCTTCTCAAAAGTAAAAAGAATGGAGTACGCCTACGTTATAAACGATTTAGAATATGATAAAAACATAAGAATAGTGAAAGAATTTATGAAAAGAATGGGGATAGATTTAGTGGGACGATTTGCAGAATTCAAATATTTGAATATGGATGCTTGTATTAAAAATGCTATAAAGTATACAGCTGAAAATGCTTAATTCAAAAATTTAATCTCTCATCTGAAGAAGAAAGACTACTGATTTTAAATAATCAATAGATAAGAATAGACTTTAGGTATTTCCATGAGTTTTGGTTGGTGGGAATATAAACTCCAGAGATGCCCTCTCTCCAAACTTTATTCCCTAATATTCGGAGTTACTGATCTACACTCTCACATAAGGTTTAGGGCAATAAAGAAGTTATTTAAACATAAAACTCTTAATGTTGAGGTAGGTGCTGGAGAGGGTATTATGAGTATAGGATTTAGCTATACAATTGGGAAACCAATAATAGCATTAACTTACACAACTAAAGAATTTAAGCAGTTAAAGTTTAAAATTAAAAAATTAGGTCTCGATAATGTAATTAAAGTTGGACGTGATGATGCGCAAGCTATAAATTCTGTAAAGGAAAAATGGAGTGAACAGGTTTTGCTTATCGATGTTTTAGAGCATGTTTATAATGATCTAGAAGCTTTAAGACAAATAAATAAAATTCTTATAGAAGATGGATATCTTATAATTTCTTGTCCAACTCCTTATTATCCAAAATACTTTGGATTGGACTTTGATAAAGCAATTGGGCATTTGAGATACTACACACTTACAGATCTAAAAAGATTATTGGAGAAAACTGGATTCAAGATTCTTGATTATTACTATTACACAAATTCGGTCAGTAGCCTACTTTGCATGATATTTTATGCACGTATTAGAAACAAATTCATAAGATTTCTTCTAATGCCAATATTAAACGCCTTAAGCTTGCTTTTTGAAAAGGAGAGTAAATATGGACAACAATATTCAAGCTTTAGCTATTTTAGCAATTAAGCGAGAATGCTCACGTGAGTCTACAATTGAGGACTATAAATCTCGCTAAATCGCCGCACAGGCTTTTGATAAGAATTCATAGCTACAATTTTCTCGTAGGGTTCTACCGTAATTTTCTAATGTTTTTACGAAATATTTCGCTAGTATTATATTACAAGAGTTAAAAGATTTAAGAAAAATGTTATGCCAAAGAAGATTTAAAGTGTTACTTAGATGTTACAATCGCACTTCACAGCTTTCTTACTTTAAGCCTCTTTAGGATAAGTCGGAATATGCTAAAAAAGGGAAGTGTATGCTTTACCTCTTTTTTACCAAAATTGAGAACAATAATGCTACATTATTAATAACCGTAGATCGCTCCATTCTATGAGGAGGTGTTAAAAGAAAGTGTTAAAGATTAGAAGTGAAGACATCGATGACAGCTTCAACCATTTATCGAAAATTCTTTAAACCGGATCCTACATACTGACATTGGATCTGAAAAATTCGTTACTGTTAGAGGAAAAATATTATGAAGGATCAAAGTTTTTCAACCAGAAAGGGCTTCCTTTATAGGAATGAACACTTTATGAGGAAAGTTTTAGTTACTGGCGGGGCAGGTTTCATCGGCAGCCATTTAGTTGACGCCTTAATGTCCCATAAAGCTAACGTTCACGTTTTCGACAACCTTAGCAGCGGAAGCATAGAAAACATTAAACAATGGCTTAAAAGCCCAAGCTTCACCTTGATAAAAGGCGACTTGCTTAACCCTTCAGATATGGGAAAGCTAAGATTGAACTGCTATGATTTTATATTCCATTTAGCTGCGAACCCTAAAGTAAGAGTAAGCTCTATAAATCCAGAAGTTCATTTTCAACAAAACGTGGTCGCTACATATAATCTTCTAGAATGGATGAGGAAATGCGATAGCACTTCCACAATAGCCTTCACATCCACATCAACCGTTTACGGTGAAGCCATAAAAATTCCAACGCCGGAGGATTACGCACCGCTTAAGCCTATATCCATTTACGGCGCCTCCAAGCTGGCTTGCGAAGCCTTAATAATTGCTTATGCCTGTACGTACGGTTTTAAGGCGATAATATATCGCCTAGCAAATATAGTAGGGCCTAGAAGCGTTCACGGCGTAATCTACGATTTCATTCGAAAGCTAAAGAAAAACCCTAAGGAACTGGAAATACTTGGCAATGGAATGCAAACAAAATCCTATCTATACATAAGCGATTGCATAGAAGCCATAATCTTGGGATTAAAAAAATTAAAAAAACAACTTGAAATATATAATGTAGGCTCAGAAGATCAAATAAGCGTGAAAACGATAGCTCAAATAGTTATTGAAGAAATGAGTTTAAAAAACGTTAGGCTCAAGTTTACGGGAGGCATTAATGGCGGAAGAGGCTGGATAGGGGATGTAAAAAACATGCTTTTAGATATTAACAAACTGAAGGCTTTAGGCTGGAAGCCTAAGTTTAATAGCGAGCAAGCGGTAAGGGAGGCCGTTAGACATATTATAGCGGAATTTCATTAACTCTTAGCTTTGTGAGTGGAAATTCTACTCTTTTTAACAGTTGTTTCTTTAAAACTAAAGAAAAAAGGATGGTTTCCAGAATGTCTATACCACGGAGTATTCTGGTATTTTGGGGTTAAACTCCTTTAGCGAGTTCGCTGGGTTGCCTGAAGAAGAGCAGGAAGCGAAGATCTCAAGCACTATAGCAATATTTAGAGCCAATGGCGTAAATCCTGACCTATGGATTGCGCTGGGCCACTCTTTTAACGAGACTACAATCAAAAATACTTCAAAGGGCTGGCTTTAAATCGAAAGAAACGCTATAAATGCTATTTTAGGATGCTTAAAGAAAGTCTTAAGGGCTTCTACAATAACATTAACGCTGAAAGCCTATTAACCGTACGAAGTTTGTAATTCTTAAATTATCAAGAAAAACTGGCGATTGTTTAAGTTCCCTTCAAGCTAGTGGCTTTAAATGTAAAAAATGAAATTTACAAGTTATTACATATGTTATAGAGCGAAGATATAAATTTTTGATTTATGGTGGGCTTATCTCGTCAATATATCTTCCTAAAAATATCCCTAATATACTCTATAGCAATATAAATTATTGCTAAATTTGCTAAATAATTAATGCGATTTTATTGAGGCTTTCTCCAGAATAACGCAACATTCTTTGGAGCTGTTGATTATTTTAGAGCCATTGCCTATGCTTGTGTAAGGGCCAATATAAGAGTTTTCTATAAAGCAATTTTTTCCTAAATTGATAATTCCATTTTAAAACATATTGCAAGATTGGCTTTATCGCTATAATTGTAAAAATTAAGCAAAGATTTAAAACTTAATTTTGTAGCAATAGGAAAAAATGCTAACCTTAATGCTATGTAAGCCTTATTTTTATACAATAGAACCTTGTTTAGAAGGGTTTATATTTTAGAAAGTAACATCTTAAGATGTTACCTTAATTGGTGTTTGCCTTGGAAAATGAGCTTTCATTCAAGCATCCGCCTGTAAAGGCTTCTACGTTATTATTTGCCCCTGAGGGTTGGTTTTCCATTAAGGATTATTTAAAACGCTTGGCTGAAGATATAGATCCAGAGTTTTCTGGCGAGGGTAGAATTTTAGAGTTGGCTGAGGGGCATTTGCCTAGCGAAAAAGCCTTATCGATGAGGCTTCTTCGATACTTTAGGCAGGGGCTTTTAGAAAGGAAGCGTGTAGGGCATCGATTCCTATATAGAATTACAAAGAAAGGCTTGTATAGAGGATTATTCTTAGAGAAGCATTATGAATCGATATATGAATATATTTCGCATCATCGTAGAAGAACTACAAGCAAGAGTGCCTTTCCATTAACTTCTAAAGCTTTCCCTATCTTTAAGCCTATAACTTCACCTAAAAAGCTTGATGAAATCTTTTTGAAAAAACCTTTTTGCCACCATTGTGGGCAAACCTTACCAAGCGCTGACACAATAGTTTGCCCTAAATGCCATAAACTAGTTTAAAACCCTCTTTAAAATAAACTGTGAAATCTAAATGAATTTAATTCAGCAATCTTGTTTAATCTCTTTTCTCCGCCCTTGCTTTATTTTGGAAAGCTTCGAGTCAAGGAAAAATAAAGTTCTTGCAACATTTCAACCTAAAGAAAAATTCCTAGCTAACTCTATTATTTTAGTTTATTCTTTAAAATTGAATGGAACGTTGATTAAAGTTGATTCCTGAAAAGGTTGTAATCACCGCTGCCGGTCTTGGTACTAGGCTTCTTCCAATAAGTAAGGAGCTGCCTAAAGAGATGCTTCCAATATTTGTTAGAGGCGTTAACGGGCTTGCCTTAAAACCTCTTCTCCAGGCGCTTTTCGAGCAGCTTTACCTTTTCGGTTTTAGGGAATTTTGCTTTATTGTTGGAAGGGGTAAAAGATCCATTGAAGATCACTTTACGCCAGATTGGAGCTTTATTAAAATGCTTAACAATAGGGGAAAATCAAGCCTTATAAGGGATCTTGAAGCCTTCTACAAGATGATTGAGAATTCGCGGATAATGTTTGTTAATCAACCTGAGCCCAAGGGCTTCGGACACGCAGTTTTAATGGCTAAAGCCTTTGTAGGCAATAATCCCTTCATGGTTTGCGCAGGAGACACCTACATATTTTCAAGAGATAACAGCTTCCTTAGGAGGATGGATAAAGCCTTTTCTCAGGATGTTGCAACTGTCCTACTTTTGCAGGAGGTTCAGGATCCAAAGCAGTATGGAGTTGCCGTAACTAAACAGATGGGAAATAACGAATTTAATATAGTAAAGGTTGTTGAAAAGCCTGAAAAGCCTCCATCAAAACTGGCTATAATGCCATTCTACATGTTCAATCCCGAAATAATCAAAGCTTTAGAAGGTTTGGAGCCTAGTGTAGGCGGTGAAATTCAGCTTACAGATGCTATTCAAAAACTTATAGATAAAGGCTGCAGGGTTATAGGCGTAATGCTTAAGGATGATGAATTAAGACTTGATATAGGCACACCTGAAACTTACTGGGAATCCTTCAAAGTCTCCCATGAATACTATAGAAGGATGAAAAATGAGTAGGACGCAATTCAACTTAAGCGTTGAGTTGGAAGCTTTCATCCAGGGAATTGCAAAGGATTCCCTTAAGGATAGAGCTGTCCTTATTACGGGAGGAGCAGGCTTTATCGGAAGCTGGCTGGCTGAAGCTTTAATGGCGCTTGAAGCCAAAGTAACAGTGCTTGATAATCTTTCAACTGGAAGCCTAAAGAACATTGAACATTTAATGGGGCTTTCAAACTTCAAATTTTTAAAAGGTGATGTATTAAACTTCAAATTTGAAGAAGAGTATGATTTTTTAGTTCACGTTGCAAGCCTTCCAGTTCCAGACATGTACGTTAAGAAGCCTGTTGAAACTATGCTATCTAACAGCTTAGGACTCTTAAATGTTCTTGAAGCTTCAAGAAAGCATAACAGCATAGTTCTTTACATGTCAACATCCGAAGTTTACGGGAACGCTGAAATGATTCCAACTCCCGAAAGCTATTGGGGTAAGGTTAACCCCATAGGTATCAGATCTTGTTACGATGAATCAAAGAGGTTTGGAGAAGCCTTATGCATGGCATACCTCAAGCAGTATGGCGTAAATGTAAGGATAGCCCGACTTTTCAACACGTATGGGCCGAGGTTGGATCCAAATACCAGCTATGCCAGAGTCGTATCAAAATTCATAACTCAAGCCTTAAACAATCAATCAATAACTGTTCATGGTGATGGTAAGCAAACCCGAAGCTTCATATATATATCAGATGCTATAAACGCTTTAATTAGGATGATAATAAAGGAGGGCTTAAAGGGGGAAGTGATAAATGTGGGAAGCCCAAATGAAATAACAATTTTAAAGCTGGCTAAGCTTGTGAAGAAGCTTACAAACTCAAAATCTAACATAGAGTTTCATCCCCCAAGAATAGATGATCCAAGAAGAAGATGCCCAGACATATCTAAGGCGAAAAGCCTTTTGGGTTGGGAGCCGAAAACTCCTTTGGAGAATGGGCTTAAATTCACGATTGAATGGTTTAAAAAGGTGCTGCAAATATGAAAGATAAGGTTCTTTCCTTCTTTGGTTTAGGCTATGTTGGATTAACAAGCGCTGTATGCTTTGCTCATAAAGGCTTTAAGGTTATAGGTTTTGATGCTGATCCCGAGAAAATCAAGCTGATAAATTCTGGTAAACCTCCCTTTTATGAACCGCAAGTTGAGAACTTATTAAAGGAAGCTTTAGAAAGCAGATTTTTATCCCTTACTCATAATCCTGCTGAAGCAATTGAAGGCTCTAGCATAACTTTTATAACAGTAGGTACTCCAAGCAATCCAGATGGAAGCATAAATTTAGAGCAGGTTAAAAGCGCCTCAACACAAATTGGACAGGCGTTAAGCAGGAAAAATGGCTATCACTTGGTTGTTGTTAGAAGCACAGTCATCCCCGGAACAACCGAGAACATCGTTAAGCCAATTATTGAAGGCTATTCCAGAAAGAAATGCGGGGAAATATGGGGTTTATGCTTTAATCCAGAATTCCTTAAGGAAGGTTCAGCTGTAAAGGACACGTTTAACCCCGATAGAATAATCATAGGTGAATTTGATAAGGCTTCAGGGGAAATGCTTGAAAAGCTCTATAAAGGCTTTTATGGAGATGAAATGCCAAAAACAATAAGGACAACCCTTGTTAACGCTGAGTTGGTGAAATATGCTAACAATGCCTTTTTAGCCATGAAGGTTAGCTTCATCAATATGATGGCA
>Ga0078972_1006861_pt1 | contig 26286 bp, 24 predicted proteins | sample YelNatPaOPGAMG01_FD_67568 | JGI IMG/M metagenome (GOLD analysis project Ga0078972, IMG submission 67568) | Hot spring thermophilic microbial communities from Obsidian Pool, Yellowstone National Park, USA - OP-RAMG-01 (SPADES assembly) (version 2) | ecosystem: Environmental > Aquatic > Thermal...
GGCAGAAACACCAATTGCATCTCCTGAAGTATAATTGTTTGCTTTTCCGTAACTATTATCTCCCCAGCAAACTATGTTTCCATTGCTTATTAATGCGCAGCTGTATTCGTATCCAGCAGAAACACCAATTGCATCCCCTAAAGTGTAATTGTTTGCCTGTCCGTAAGAATTATTTCCCCAACAAAGTATATTGCCATTGCTTCTTAATGCGCAGGTATGAGAATCTCCAGCAGAAACTTCTATTGCATCTCCCAGAGTATAATTGTTAGACTGCCCATAAGTATTATCTCCCCAGCAAGTTATGTTGCCATTGCTTCTTAATGCGCAGGTATGATAAACGCCAGCAGAAACACCCCTGTCTTCTTTGTAATAAACATCGCTTGCTACAAAACCAGAAGAATTATACAAATTATAAGAATAATTCTTGTAGTTCGTGTCGTTTGCTTCTATGAAAACAGGAATATGGTAATAAGGCAATATTGTCCCATTCGCAGGAGTTGGAGCAATAAACCTTATCAAAGGCGCGTCCATAAACAAAGTCACATTTCTTGTCTCTGTCCAGTTTTCATTTCCAGCCAAGTCAGTTGCAGAAGCATTGAAATAATACAATCCAGGGCTTAATCCAGAGAATTCATAATAAACATTGTTTTCTGAAATGGGAATTGGAGCAACGTCTACAATATTTCCTGTTGAATTATAAAGATATGCAGCGATTCTGTCAAAATTCAAATCACTCGCGCTAACATTAACAATAATCTTGTTGTCTTCAATACTAATTCCAGAATTATAAGTTCCTGTTCCGAAAGCAATCAAAGGAGGTGTTCTGTCAAAGATAACTGTTCTGTTGAAAATAGCCTGCCCTTCTAAACCAGCTGCATCATAAGCAAGACAATTCCAGCTGTAATTTCCGTCATCCATCAAAACACTCCAGCTTGCATTTGAGGTTTTGCTGCTTGTAAGAGAGGTATTTTGATAAGCAATTCCTGTTGAGTTCCATATCTTTAAAGTTATGTTTGTTATGACAAAATTATTTGTGGCAGAACAGCTGAAATTCACTTCAGAATTATTGTAATGCGCGTCATCAGGGCTTATCAACGTTACAACAGGCCCTGACATAATATTGCAGCAAACACTCCAATTATAGGGCTCATTATCGCAGGAAGCAAGATGCATATCACTGTTTCCTGTAAATTCTTTGCTCATTGTCAAAAGACATGTTCCATAAAGCCCGCAACCTCCTCCTTTTGTCTCAATATAATTGCAGGTTACTCCTATTCCGCTTGCGCCAATATAAGCATGATAAGGATATCCCTGCCCAGGCAATGCAGCGTGAGCATCAGTGCGATTGCTTAAATCCAAGAAGTTTGTTCCGCTGCTATTTGTGATATTATAATTTCCGCTTGTATCCTTGCAGCAAACACTATAGCTGTATTCTGTTCCGTTCGGCATTTCAGCATGCGCATCACTATAATTGCTTAAATGCAAAATATCAGTATATCCTGCATATGCTCCAGAACATCCTCCACTAACAAGAGCGCAATCCAGACTTCCAGAGCCGCCTATTAATATTGTTCTTTGCTCTGTTTGAGCCTGATTTTGTCCAACATCTCTTACAAAACCCTGATAACTATAAGAATGCCCGTCTTCCAAATCGCTCTGATTAACATACAAATTCCATTTGTCAGAATCATATTTGTAAAGATTAGAATAATATTGTTCTTTTATCTCGCTTGCGCTTAGCGAATAATTCCATACCCTTATTTCATCAAAAGTTCCATTGAAATAATAAGTGCTTCCAGAGTCGCTTAGCCCCGGCCTAATATATGTTGTGTCATATAATCTTCCTGTTAAGCTTGCAGGAGTTGAATCAGCCAAATTTCCATCTAAATACAAATTAACTAAAGAGCCATTATATGTTAAGACGAGATAATACCATCTCTTTCCCTGGACAACAGAGTCACTTGCAACAGATGCAACTGTCTTACTCTGGTTATAAACAAAACAAACAACATGCTGGCTTCCGTCATACGAGCAATAGAAAGATTCATCTGTTCCAGAGCCATTTGTTGCATAAAACTGCATTGTCCATGGATCCCAAGAGTCCTCTGCACAATTGAACCAATAAGCAACACTCATCTGTTGCAAAGCATTCATATTAGAAGGAGTTATCTGCACATAATCATCTATGCCATCTACCCTCACTCCTTTTCCATATCTGCCAGAAGAATAATATGCCCCATTAACAAGAGTTGCATTATTGCTGTATTTTGAAATATCAGTTGCCTGCGTGCTGTTATCTCCAATAGCAGAAACATTGTCAAAATTCATCATCAAGATAAGAGATTCATTATACATTGTGTAATTCGTTCCGTTCCAATTGAATTTAACACCTGCTAAATCTGCAGCATTTGTTATTGAAAGGTTTATTTCAGCACTTGTTCCAGATATAACTGCCTGATTATCAGGAGTAGGAGCAACAAAAGAAACAACATAGCTTGAAGCAGGATCAACAACATAATCAATTTCTATGCTCGTGTTCTCGCTTCCATTTACAAGCAAGTCAAAAACATTTTTTTCTCCAGAGAGATTGGTCAATAAAACTTTATATTCGCTATCATTTGTTATCTTGCCGAAATTAGCTATCTCAATGTTTCCGTTTTCCTCATAAACAATCAAAGAAACATTTGAATAATTGCTTCTCGCATACAATGTTATATCACTCGCATTTGTCAGGTTTTTCTCAAATGTAACTCTCAAATAATGCCCTGCTGGAATTTCTTTCCATAGATTATCTCTCTCTTTCACCAAATCATAAACATCTTCAATATAAGTCCTGTTTTCATCCAAATGCTCTGCCTTTGTTATAAGAATAATCTCAAATGTCTGATTGCTCAAATGAGGAGTTATCCATTCTATATAATCTATCTTCCTGTTCCCATTTAAGTCATAAGCATCAAAATCAATATATGTCTTGTTTTCAACCCAATAAAGCTTGATTTTTTCCTCATTTCCAACATCAACCACCTCACTGACATTTGTGTAAGACAAAACATCTTCATAGTTAAGCTCATTCAAAGTGTAAATCACAACCCTCTTTCCTCTTGGTGATTCTTCCTCAATCGCTCTTGGCTCTTCAGTATAATACTCCACAACATAGTTTGTTGCATTTTCATTAAGAACAATTATTTGGCTCTCGGATTCATTCTGCAAAGTTCCATTTTCGCTGTCCAAATTTCTTTCAGCAAGAACCTCAGATTTATTATAATAAGAAGAATTATTTGCCTCGCCCCCAGACGAATTAATCTCGCTTATATCTTCAATTATTTTCCCGCTTATTTTATTAAATGCCCTTCTAATAAATTTCCAAATTGAAAATCTCTCTTTTGATAATTTAATCTCAGCAGAAACCTGACCTGAAATTGAATTCCAAGTTAATAAATTCACATTGCTAATCTCCTCTCTCCCTTCTTCAACCTTTTTCACACTAACATTCTCAGCTGTTTTAGGTATCTCAATAGTCACATTTTCAGGGACTTCCAAAGAAACATTAACAACCCACTTTACTTTCTCATTCAGCTTTATCTCTCCTCTTGTTACATTTATCTTAACAGCCCCAGAAGAAACTAATATGTTAAACTCATTGCTTTCCAAAATATCATTTTTCTCATTCGCATAAGCAATTATCTTTCCTTTTGTTGCGCCCTTAAAATCCTCATCAGGCAGAATTATCATAATCTCGCCTTCAACAATCCCGCTGATATTATTTCCTTCAAGTTCATATTCTTCAGCTCCAGCAAAATACTCGCTCAAATTCAAGCTGTAATTCCCGCCCTTTGGAATTCTTATTGTTCCTATTTCTTTGATTAAGGTTATGTTTGAAACACTAACATTCATAACACTCTCGTTCGCAAGACTTTCGTTAATTGTCTCGTTTGTAATCGGAATCTCAGGAACACTTGCATTTTCCTCTGGAATTGTAAGGTTTTCTTCTGGAATTTCTTTACTAGGCTCAATAAGAATGTCCTTTTCTGCAGAAACAATAGTATTATTGTCATAAGCAAGCTCAACAATTAATTTTCCATTTGTTGCGTCAATCCCGAATTCAGACAAATTAACTTCCAAAGTCAATTCACTATCACCAAGGTATTCTTCTCCAAAACCTTCTTCTTCAACAGAATAATCTGTCTTCACTACAACTTCTCTTCCTCTTTTTTCTAAGATTATTTTATCATCTCCGATCTCAGAGCCATTTACCTTCACGCTTCCAGAAACAATTTCAGCATCCTGCCCTTCTTCCAATTTATAAACAAAGTCATCTCCCTTCTTTGCTCTTCCAGAAACAACAAACTCATTTTCTGAAATAACGCTTCCTGTGATGCTGCTCCCTTCACTGCTTCCCACACTTCCACTCTCTGCACTTCCCTCATTTCCGCTACTTCCTTCACCACTTCCACCATCACCTCCACTGCTCCCTTCATTGCTTGCACTTTCACTGCTTCCCACACTTCCACTCTCTGCACTTCCCTCATTTCCGCTACTTCCTTCACCACTTCCCCCATCACCTCCACTGCTCCCTTCATTGCTTGCACTTTCGCTGCTTCCTTCACTAACTCCTGCTTGATTATTTTCTCCATTAGTTTGTTCGCCTGTTTCTTGAGGTTGTTCTGCTAATTGTCCTTCCCCTATTCCTGAAGGCTCGCTTTCACTAACATTTTCGCCAACATTACTTTCATTGCCCTCGCTCTCTCCAGAACTTTCCTTAATTAGCAAATCAAAATCAACATAAGGATAAATTACTCTACTTCCAATAATACCATAACCTTCCCCGCTGCCTTGCAAATTTGCACCCTCAGCATAATAATTTCCAGAAATAGTTTCTTTTTTTATTAAATCAGATAACAAAAATTCTTTAGCAACGTCATTTAATTTAACAACAACTTTTGAATCACTCGGAATTAACTCTCCTTCCTTTAAATTGAATTTTACAACCCCGTTGATTTTTTCTCCCGGTTGATAAGTGCTGTCAATATCTGCAACTATTTTTGCAGTTTGCAAGTTTTGAATAAAAAATAATCCTCCAAGGAACAATAAAGCAATAAAAATTACAGAAAAAAACAAGATATAATTTCTTGAGGTTGTTAGGGAATTAAAGCTAAAACCATTTACTCTACCATTATTTTGTATTCCATATTTTTCAAGAAGCGTAGTGTCTCTATTTTTTAGATGAATTTGTTTTAATTTTTTAAGATATTGCTCTTCCGTAAGATATCTTTTCTTTACCTTGTTTCCTTCTCTGTAAGATTCATAATAATAAGGTCCGTATCTTACCCCATTTTTAGTAATGTATTTGATATGTACCATTAACTATCCAATGCCTCTTTTTACTCTACTAAAAATATAAAAAACAGATTTATAAACATTATGATTAAAAAACCCCTATATTATAAGCAAGGTTATGGGCTAAAATTTTGTTCTACAATTAAATCCATCCTTTTTTCCTTATGCCATCATTTCTTATCTCAAACTCTAATTCCTTTTCTCCCAAACTCCTATGTTTTCTAAGCAGGGCAAATCTTCTCCCGTTTTCATTTCTTAATTCAATAAGACACTTCCCCCAATATTTCATTATATCGCCTGCAACCATTCTCTGCGTATCTTCCCAATTATAAACCTGATTTGTGACAATTACAGGAATATTTCTTTTTCTTGCTATCTCTGCTAGTGTTCTCATTTGTCTAGCCAACTCTGAATTTACTCTTTTTACCTCCTTTTCATCATTTTCTTTTGCAGAAGCAAGCTCTAGTCTATAAAGGATAGTCATGCTGTCAATAATAATCAAACTTACCTCATCCTTCAAGATTTCAAGAAGCTTGTCAAAATCCTTTTTTTGTTCTACAAAATTCGTCGGTTTTAGCAAAAGAATGTTCTCCAAAACCTCTTCTGTATTCTCAGGGACAAGCTGCTTAATTCTCTCAACACTAAACCCTCCTTCGCTGTCCATATAAATCACTTTTTTGCCTTTTTTTGCCTGCGAAACAGCAGCCAAAAGGCAGAAATTCGTTTTTCCTGTTCCAGGCCCTCCATAAATCACGCTTATTATATCGCTCTCATAACCCCCATAAAGCCATTTATTCAAATCATAGCTCCCAGCAGATATCTTAGCCATGAATACCCAACCCCCTCCAACCTTATAAAAATACCTATATCCTGATATAATTATTGATTAAAAAACGAACAATCACTTCTTCAATCACGCCGCTTTGAGTAATTTGTTATTTATCCTTATTTTTTCTTTACGAGTGCAAGAATTTTGTCACAATCTTTCTTAATCTCGCTAACTGCTTCTGAAACAGCCTTTTTTACAGGTTTTCCAGAGGTTTCTATCTTAAATATTAAAGGCCTTGAAGGATGCTCTCTTTTCCATGCAGCGAATTCAACTCCGTTTTTGTTTAAATAAACCCTCAAAATCTCAGCAATAGTCAGATCATCAATCTTCATCTCAATCTTATTCTTTTCTTCATTTGTAACTTCTATTTCCATGCACAAAAATCCCAATATCAGTTTATAAATCTTATTGTTAGAGCAGATTTGTAAAATAAGTATTTCTTATAAAGCTATCAGATTAGATTATTTTTGCAATGCCACTTTCCATTTTTCTTTGTAAAGTTAATTAGATTTTCCATTACTAAACTTTCCCTTGCTAAAAAATTTAGAATACTTATTGCGGCTTGTCTTCTCCGATTAGTTCAATTTCGTCCCCAGAAAAATCAATAATCTCTGTCTTCGGTTCTTCGGATTTTTCTTTCTCGTCTTCAATTGTTTTTGGTTTTTCCTCTTCGGGCTTTCCTTTCTCAGCAACTCTTTGCAAAACATCCTTTACCCGCGTCTTGTTTAATTCTCTTGTTAATGCCGGAGCAATACTCTTGTTTTTCCTTAGATTTATTCCAAAATAACTTTCAAGCTTGCTGATAAGAACAAAATTATTCATAGGCAATACTCCATTCTCAATTATTTTTATATCATTTTCGCTCTCTCCAATAGCCAATGCCACTTGTTTTCTTGTCAACCCTTTCTCTCTTCTTTTCTGTGATATCTTCCAGTGAAAATTTTCAACCAGCTCTTTTGTAATGTCTCCTTCTTTGTATCTTAATGGTTTCCTCAAATCATCTATTCCTGCAATAATTTTTCTGTCCTTCTCCTTCTTGATATCAATTTCTCCAGATTTTCTATATCCCATTTTCTCAGAAAATCCCTGCTGCGGCACTTCTTGCCATCTACGCAATATTAACAGCCCTTCTCTTTTAGCGTAATCTTCGCTTACTTTCACAATTTTTCCATCTTCTATAGCCTCAACAATCTTTTCCTCTGCCTCATTTTCTTTTTTCCAGAACATAAAAATTCCAGTTTTTTGAGGTTTTTATGCATTATTGTTATAAAAATTATAGTTAAATTTAGTCAGTAAAATTCCCGCAAATATTCGCTATTTGTCCTACAAATCTCAATCTCTAAAGCGATATTTTATCAATGTCCATATTGCAATTATCCCGTCCTTCCAATTGATTTTTTTTCCCTTCTCTTTCCCTCTAGGATTGTATGAAATTGGCACTTCCGCAATCCTGATTCCTTTCTTTAGGATTTTTGCAGTTACTTCCGGCTCCCATTCAAATCTCTCTCCCTCAATTTTTATCCCATCAATCACATCCTTCCTGAAAACCTTATAGCATGTTGGCTCATCGCTTAATCTGGAGTTGTAAAGAATATTTGTAATTGCTGTCACAGCCCTCCCGCCGATATAAAATAACAAGCTTGAATATCCATTGCCTTTATTTAATATTCTAGAGCCATAAACCACCTTGGCCTTATTTTCAATTATAGGCTTGATTAATTTGTTATATTCATTAGGGTTATACTCCAAGTCTGCATCCTGCACAAGAATAATATCTCCCTTTGCAACCTTTAATCCGCTTTTTATGGCATGCCCTTTTCCATAATTTTTGTCATGAAATAAGAGTTTTATTTTCTTGTTTTTTACTAATTCTTGCAATATCTCTCTTGTCCCATCTTTTGAAAAATCATCAACAATAATAATCTCCTTTTCTATCTTTCCTATATTGACTCCTTCTACTTTATTGATAAGTTCTTTTATTGTCTCTCGTTCGTTATAAACAGGAATTATAATGCTAAGTTTCATTTTATTTTGTGAATATCGTATAAACACATCTCCCGTTGTCTCTTTTGTATACTTGTTTATAACCAAACTCTCCTATTATTTTCATATGTTCTTCTCTTCCCTCATAACATGAGAAATAAAAAATGCAATCAGGATTCTCTTTCTTTATGAACTCCCCATTCCATGTCTTGTCAAAAACTTCATATGGAAAAACAACATTATCATATCTAAGAATGCTTCTTGGGTCGCATGTAGCAACATTCTTGCATGAAATATTTATAGGCGGTTCGCTGTAAAATTTCCAATAAGCCATTTCATTTTGTGAAAGATTTAAAGCTATCATTATAGCAACCAATGAAACTATAAGATAAATGGTGATGAGAACAACCCTTTTCCAGTTTTTTATTCTTGACATTCCATAGGCTGAAAACATTGCCAAAAATGGAAATATCAGCACAATATACCTATCTTGTTTTAAATAAAATATTTCATAAAATACAAAAAATAAAACCGCAGGCACAAGCAACAGTAGGATTTTTTCATTCCTTTCGTTTTTCTCTTTGAAAATCTTAAAAATCCCGATAAAAATAAACGGAAGCAAAACATTAAACAAAAACAATATTGTCTTGAAATAAATAAAGTCGGTTGTTGCAAAAAAAGTTCTCGGCACTCCAGGAAATGCCCTTAAGTCATACATATGCCCAAGATTCGCCTTGAAATATTCCTGCGATGTATGCCACAAATATAACGGCTCTCCGCCCACAAAATATCCAAGTGCAAAGAATGAAGAGGCAAAAACAATGAAAAATAGATTAAACAAAATAAATTCTCTCGCACTTTTTTTCTTAAAAGAAAAATACGCTAAGAATATGTTCAAAATTATTGCTAATAGCGCATTTGGGTATTTGGTCATGAAAGCAAGCGTGCAGAACAATGCCGACAAAAACACGAAAAAGCCTTTTCCACTCTTTGCTGTTTTAATCATAAAAAATATTCCGCCAAGAATAAAGCATATTGAAAGCATCTCTGTATAAATCCTGAATGTAAATACAAAAAACAACGGATTCATAAATAATATTAGCGAAGAGATAAACGCAGTATTCTCGTCAAAAAATTCCCTTCCGATAAGATAACAAAATGCAATAGCCATCAAAGAAAAAATAAAAATTAAAATCTTGCCAAAAATCACCATATTCAATCCAAGTTTATAAAAAATTCCGAGTAATATCGGCAACAATATAGGTTTCATAGGTTCAAAAACCCCTACTTGCCCATTTGAAAAAATAAACTTTCCTGCTCCAATGTAAGACGCAGCATCCCACCACACATCATGATATTGTTTGAATGAGATGCCATAAATAAGGTAAGTTGTTGTAAAAATAGCAAGCAGAATGAAAAGTTTGTTAGTCAATAATTTTTTGAATCTCATATTTGTTCATAAATCGATTATAAGATTTTTTATTTATTACTAATGAAGGGGCGCTTGTTATATTGTATGATTTCATTAATTCATCTACCCCGCTATCTGCTATATTCACATCAAAAGCAAATATTCTCACATTATCTGGGTAATCTTTTGAAATTGTATCAAGGATATGCCCTTGCGATTCACTTAGTTTTGCATTCCCCTTTTTGTCATTCTCTTCATTTGTATAGAAAAATAATATTATATTCCACTCTCTATCGCATTTCTCATTTATTCTCTCAATAAGTCTTAATGTTTTTAGTTGTACATCCTGATAGAGTTTTTTCTGCTCCATCACATCCTTGTTTGTTTTGCCGAATTTCTGTTCTAAACTCGTCAAAATAGTGCCAATCGCGACTTTCTCTTCCCAAATTGCGCTCCATTCAAGATTGCAATAATCAGGGCTCTCATTCAAAAGTGCTTCGCTCTTCAAATTTGCAAAATCAGCCAGCACCAAAATCGCCCTTTGAGATACATCAAGAGCACTAACTTTCTTGTATGCAACATAATTGCCCATCATTACCCCAAGAACAAAAAAAAGCAAGGTTATCATTAAAGCAGTTGCATAAACCCTATAATGAGGTTTTCTATTCACAGTTTCCATTTTTGTTTTTGCGCTTTTTATTATTTAAATTTAATCACCAATTTGGTTTCTTCCCAATGATGAAATAACCAAAGGCAATAACATAAATAACACCCAATAATAAAAGATAGACAGATGTCATTATTATATAATAAGTCAGAGGTATATCCTCCTCCACATTGAGCCTTGCAAGAAAATAGATTGCTAACCCCATTATGAAAATAAATGTTATCATCAAAAATCTCAGGCTTGTTACATAGATTAAAAGTGCATCAATGTACCCTATATCAAATGAGAAAGAAGGCACCCATCCAAGCATCAGCAGATTTGCATAATGCCATATGTTTGAAAAAAGAAGATAAACAGAAATCATGATTGAGACACAAATCATAAATGCGCTAAGATAGCCTGAAGGTATTACAAACATTCCCACATCCCCGTGCAATCTGCTGAAAAAAAGTTCTTTGTACTTTGCATAATTGTAAAGCGCCCCGTAATTCCATCTTAATCTTTGCCTGAAAAGTTTTTTTATTGTGTCCGGAACATCAGTGATTGCATAAGAGTCAGCAACATACCTTATCCCATAATTATATTTTTGTATCCTTAAACCCATTTCAAAATCTTCTGTCAAATTCCCAGAGTCAAAATACCCATGCTTTACAAAAAATTCCCTCCTAAATATAGTAAAAGCAGGCGCAGCAGGCAGTGATTTTATATGCCCCATTATAAGCCTATAAAATGCAGTCAGCGTATATTCAACATACTGCATTTTTTCTATTAATTTCTCATTATTTAACGGCTTGAACCTGCAGGTAACAGCAGCAACATCGTCATCAAAAAGAGCAACTGATTTCTCAAGCAAATCTTCTTTCAATAATGTGTCTGCATCAAGTACTGCAACTAACTCTGTCTTCGCTCTTTTCAACCCATAATTTAAGCTGTCGGCTTTCCCGCTGTTTTCTTTTGTCAGCACTTCAATATTCTTATACTTTTTAGCAATTCTTGTTGCAACCTCAAGAGTATTGTCCTTTGAGCCGTCATTCACAATTATTATTTTTATTTTTTCTTTTGGATATCTTGAATGCATTATTGAATCTACTGTTTTTTCAAGAAGTTTTGCAGCATTATATGCAGGAATTACAAAAGTTATATCAAAAATTTTCTTTGGTTTTTTCTCTCTTTTCTCAAATTGCATCTTTATAAAAATGCCAAGGTAAAAAAATGCAAAAAAAAGGTTTATCGCAAAAAGAGTATATAAAACTAAGAGAGGCACTTGCCACATCTTACTCAGCCCCCTTGTCTTTCTTTTCTTCCTTTTTCTCCCCTTCTTTCTTGTCTTCCTTTTTTATATCAAGATGAAAATAATCATGAAAGTTATCGCTCAATGTCAATTCAGCAGTATGCCCCATTTTTTTCTTTATCACTAATCCCATCTCATGGAATTTTTTGATATGTTCATACGCTTTGTTTCCCCTGATTTTTATTACAACACTCTGTTTTATCGGTTGTTTATATGCGATTATTGCCAATGTCTCCTGTTCTGCTTTGCTAAATTCAGTGCTCCCTGTTGCGAGCTTATTTACCATCCCAATATATTGTCTTGAAACATCCATCTTCCATAAGTTGTTCTGATTCTCTACTACAATTCCTGAATCTCTGTATTTGTCCTCCAAATCCTCAAGAATTTTCTTCAGTAAAATAGGATTTACATCTGTCAATGCAACTAATTCCTGTATGCTCATCCATCTTCCGGCTATAAAAAGCGCTGCTTCCACTTTTCTTACATTCTCTGCCTCAATATCTCTGTCAAGTTCATCAATGCTCTCTTTTGTTACATCCATATTGATATAAAAATTAATTAGTTTAAAAGATTAATTACACTACTTTAATAAAGTTATCAATGTCCCTTCTATTATCGCAGCAATAATAAGCAAAGGCAAGACCATTTTTAGGAAAACTATCATTGAATTATAAGTTCTGCATTTTAATTCACTCATTTTATTATCCGAAAATACAAACATCCCTGTTTTCAATCCAAGCGCCATTGATATGAATATTGCAGGCAGCTCAAATATTCCATGAGGCAATATCCTCCAAAATTCTGCAGTTCCGTAATTTTCAAAAGTTATTCGCATAACATATCCGAGAATGCTTCCATTCAACATGCAGCTAATCAACGGAAAAATTCCAATAGCGATACCGAAAATCATTGTAATGAATGCGCTCCACAAATTATTTTTAAATATAAAAAATATCAGTTCCAAGCCTCTCAAATTTTCAGCTTTTTTAATAATCTCCTTAATTAAAAGATCAAAAAAAGAAAATTCTTCATGAAAAACAAATCCGATTATTGCGCTAATTATAAAAAGCCCGAATATAAAATAGATATAATCTCTGCTCTCAATGATATAATCAAACGCTTCTCCAAAATATCTTTTCAAAAATCCCGCTCTTTTCTTTGCCATGCTTACCTTCCAAAATATCTCTCTAAAAGCATTATTTTCTTCTTATATTTCATTCTTAGATACAACCCGTAACCCAATCCAGCCAAAAATCCACCAAAATGCGCACTGTTCCCTATTCCAATCCCGGATAATATTGTCGCAATCCATACAATAATCAAAAACAATGGCACCATTATGTATGCAGGCAGTGTAAAGAATGGTATGAACATTATTCCAAACCTCAACCTCGGCAATAACACAACAAATAACCCTGCAATTCCGAAGATTGCTCCAGACGCTCCAACCATAAATACTTCTCTTGAACCAAAAACTCTTTCCCAGAATCCAACCCCTAAAAATCCTGCTGCAAAAACCGCAAACAATCCTGCAAACAATCCTGCAATTATATAAAACCACAAAAATCTCTTTCGCCCTATGATTCTCTCGCACAAACTTCCTAATGAAAAAAGTGCAAGCATATTTACAGTTAGATGCAGGAATCCTCCATGCGAAAACATGTGAGTAATTAATGTCCACAAATATCTTCCTGCAAGAATATTTCCTGCGTTTAATGCAAAATATTTTATATAATCAGGATTTATCAAAATAAGAATAAGTTCTACAATAAAACAAATAACATTAATAGCAATAATCCACCAAATTGCAGATTTATTTTTTAGATTCATCGTCTATCTAAAAAATCCTCTTAGTTTTTTCTTCCAGTCTGACTTTTCTGTTTTGCCGCTAACATCCTTATTTGAATTTCTTTTTTTTCTCGTCTTGTTTTTTAATCTTTTTAATTTTGCAAGTTCCTTCTCTTTTGCTTTCTTCTTTGCAGCTCTTTCTTTTGCTCTTTTCTTTTCCTCAGCCCTAATTCTTCTGTTTTTCTTTATAGTTTCAACCTTCTCTATCTCTTCTATTTCCTTGTTTACATTTGCAAGCAGATTCTGAAGTTTTGTAATCTCTTTTTCAAGCATCTCAACTTCTTTTGCTTTTTCCTTTATCTGCATCACCTCTCCGCATTCAGGGCAAGTATAGTTATGCAAAAGAGCATTCTCCTCATTAACCTCAACTTGGCAGTTCGGGCAATAATAGAATCTCTGTGTTCTTTTCTGTTCCAATCTCTTATTCAAATTTTCCAACTCTTTTTCAAGGTGCTCCCTAAACCTGCCCAGCCCCTTACCTGAATTTAATGTCCAGAAATAAATATACCATCCGCCTTTTTTCCTGTCTTTTTTCCTTGTAAAACTCACAATTCCCTCATCAGCAAGCCTGTATAATATGTTTCGCACTTGATTTATTGTCATCTTTAGCTTTTTTGAGATAAGAGATTCATTTACATTTTTTTTGTTATGCAATAAATCAACAATTCCAGATGCCTGCTGCCCGACAACTTTGGCTACTACATTTTTAAGAAGTTCAACTTGCATAAAGTCAAAAAATCCTAAGGTGATTAAAAACCTTTCTAATTATTTGTTACTATTATAAAAGTAATATAAACCTATATAAATAAATATTCAAATTTATTCCCATGTTTTGGAGTAAAAAAGAGGAAAAAGAGGAAAAGCACTTACCTGATTTACCTCCGTTAAAACCACGTTTCTTGGTAGAAGAGCCAAAAATAGAATCCCAGCCATTGCCGTCATTCCCTGATGTTCCAATGAAAGAAGGGTTTTTCCAAGCAGCGACGAAAGAAGCTGTTGCAGAAAAAGAGCATCCTTCCTATCCTGATACAATACCAAAAGTCAATGAAATAGATTCAGATGTAATGATAGAAAATGCATTAAAATCCAACCCAGATGTTCTTTCAAAATCAAGAGGCAAGCTTGAAGATGTTTATGTGAAAATTGACAAGTTCCATTCTGCGCGAAAAGCGCTTACGCAAGCACGTTCCAAGCTGGAGGAAATGGATGTTCTCTTAAAAAAAATACGCGAAGTAAGAATGCGCGAGGAGCAAGAGCTCTCTTCCTGGGAAAAAGAGGTTGATTTGGTGAAAGCCAAGGTGGAGGAAGTAACTGAAAACATATTCGATAAAATCGAATAATTTCATATTAAGTCAAAATGGAATTCGTTAGGCTCTCGCATCCTGAAAGGATTTATGGAGAAAAAAAACTTCTTGAATCGCAGATTTCTTTGCTTACAATCTCAAAGATTATGAAAGAATTTGATGCTAATAGAAAAGAGGAGATTATGCTCAAAATTTCCTTAAAAAAAACCCTTAGTGAATTGAAAGAAGCCCTCACGGATTTAGAGCATTTGCTTCCAAAATCCACATTTTATGAAGAAAAATTAAAAGAAGAAAAAGCAAAGCATGAGATAATCAAACTAATTATAAAACCAGAAGAGAAGCAAAAAAGCTCACCAACCACCAAATCAAAGTCAGTTCAGACTGAAAAAATCAAGTCAGAATCGGAAAAGCCGCAACATCCAGTTCTTCCTCAACAACACAAGCCCTCACTTGAGGAAGAAATTGAAAAGATTAAAAAAAGAATCGCTTCTCTCAGATAATGCATTTAAGCCCATAATCAAATTTCTGCATTAAAATTCTCTTGTCAAATAATCAATAATTTTCAACCTTGTTGATTTTCAAGAATTATTAAGATTATATAAGATAATTTTAAATATCTCTTTCCTTACAATCATCTATGGTAATAAAATCAAGGCAGGAACTTATCCGTGAATACATTAATTTCTTCAAATCAAAAAACCACAAGGAAATCCCTTCTTCCTCTTTGATTCCTGAAAACGACCCTACTGTTCTTTTCACAACAGCAGGAATGCATCCTCTTGTCCCCTTTCTTCTTGGGCAAAAGCACCCTCTCGGGAAAAGACTTGTTGATGTGCAAAAATGCGTCCGTACAAGCGATATAGAAGAGGTTGGAGATACCACTCACCACACTTTTTTTGAAATGCTCGGGAATTGGAGTCTTGGTGATTATTTCAAAGAAGATGCAATAAAATACTCTTTTGAATTCCTTACAAAAGTTCTGAAAATTCCAAAAGAACATTTAGGAATAACTGTTTTCAAAGGCGATGAGAATGCTGAAAAAGATGATGAAGCAGCAAAAGTATGGCTTTCACTCGGGATTCCAAAAGAGCGTATTGCATATACAACAGAAAGCAATTGGTGGGGCCCTGCAGGTGCAACTGGCCCTTGCGGTCCATGCACAGAAATGTATTATTGGAAATTAAAAAACAAAAAACCTCCAAAAACATTCAATCCCGATGATAAAAACTGGGTTGAAATCTGGAATGATGTGTTTATGCAGTATAACAAAACAAAAGAAGGCAAATTCGTTCCATTAAATCAAAAAAATGTTGATACAGGAATGGGTGTTGAGAGAACATTAGCTATTTTAAATCATCTTGAAGACAATTATCTCTCCTCAATTTTTCAGCCAATAATAAAACAAATAGAGATTCTATCAAAAAAATCATATTCAGAAGAAAAAAATAAGAGGCCGATGAGAATTATAGCAGACCATATAAGAGCGGCAGTGTTTATATTAGGCGATGAAAAAAACATAAAGCCATCAAATATCGGACAAGGATATATTTTAAGAAGATTAATAAGAAGAGCCATAAGATATGGAAAACTTCTAAACATAAAAGAAAATTTCACTCAAGAAATAGCAAAATCAATAATACCCATTTACCCCGATTATCCTGAATTAATAAAAAATGAGAAATTTATTTTAGAGCAATTAGCAGAAGAAGAAAAAAGATTTAATGAAACTCTTGATAAAGGAATTAAAAAATTTGAAGAAATAACAAAAAACAACACTAAAGAGATATCAGGAAAAGATGCATTTCTTCTCTTTCAATCATACGGATTTCCGATTGAAATGACTCAAGAGCTCGCAAAAGAGAAAAAAATTAAAGTGAATCTTGAAGATTATCAAAAAGAATACCAAAAACACCAAGAGCTGTCAAGAACACTTTCATCAGGAGTATTCAAATCAGGATTAGCAGATGCTTCTGAAAAAACAAAAAAGCTACATACAGCAACCCACATGCTTAACGAAGCGCTAAGAAGAATCTTAAACGACAACTCAATAGGGCAAAAAGGCTCAAACATAACTCCAGAAAGATTGAGGTTTGACTTTAACTTCCCAAGAAAGTTATCCGACGAGGAAATAAAAAAAGTGGAGCAATTAGTAAACCAAAAAATAAAAGAGTCGCTTGATGTAAAAAGAGAGGAAATGCCTTTGGAAAAAGCAAAAAAATCCGGCGCGGGTTTTCTTCCAGGAGCAAAATATCCTGAAATTGTCTCTGTCTACACAATAGAAGACAAAAAAGATAAAAGAGGTTATTTCAGCAAAGAAATCTGTACAGGCCCGCATGTTAATAATACGAGTGAGTTGGGCACATTCAAAATAATAAAAGAAGAATCAGTCGCTGCAGGAATAAGAAGAATAAAGGCAATTTTAGAATAGAATTCCCCAAATTAATTATACAACACTCAAAAATTTATTTGCTCAATTTTGTCTATTATTACAAACATATTCAATTAATCAGATTTCTCTAAGTGCAGATGTCTTTAATTATGCGAATTTCAATTTTCTCTGCATTCCCAACAAAGCATGCCCTCTCTTTCTCTTCCCTTTTTTTTCTCCATAAGTTCATAGTCGCCTCTTTTCAAGTCATACCCTATGTCAAATTCTTCGCCACATCTTGCACACTTCGCAGCCATCACACAGCGAGGTTTTGCCATTACCATAACAATTTCAAATCTTTATTCTTTAAATATAGACTACCAAAATCAAAATAATTTTTCTCTCACAATTATTTTTATATACTGAATTACTGAAAAGTTAACACTCTCAAAATTATTTTTGAGTGGTAATTAATCCTCGACGAGATGGCACCACTCGCACACTTCCCCACTATGCCGTGACGGACACTTTCCTTTTAATAATTTTATTGCATCATCAAATAATTTTTTCGCATTTCCAGGATTTGCATCCATCTTGACAAGTTGAGTCTTGAAAACAAATTCTCCCGTTTCCAAAATTTTTTCAGGCACATAAAAAAGCAAGAATCCGTAATTTTCTGTCTCAAACCCATTTTCTTTTAATAAAAAATTATAGACATCAAGCTGGTCTCTGTAATGTTCGTGGGTATCTTCCTTTAAGACATATCCTCTCGTCTTGTAATCCAGCACAACTAGCTTATTTCCTTTTACAAGAACATTGTCAATAGCACCCATCAAGATATTTCCATCTTTGTCCTTGAACGAGATTCCCCTCTTATTATCTCTCCATGCTTCAAGAAGTTTTTTCTGTGCTTCATTTTCTCCAAAAAGCTTCATTCCCGCGCATTCTTTAGAATTGCGCAATTCAGGTGGCAATATCCCCTTATCTCGGAAATAATCAAAATGTTTTTTTAATATTCTATCAATTCCGCTTGGTAAAGAAGGAAAAATCCCTTCAGGCCTCTTCCATTTGTTGTTCTTCTCTAACCAAAAGCATCTTGGGCAATCCTTCATTAATCCCAATGACGAAGCAGATAATTTATAGACCATGATTCTATTACAAATTCAAGGTTTAAATAATCTCACCTTGATAGTTAAACAATTATTATTTCTCTCCTGCATATCGCCTTCTTGAAAAAATAGAAACCAAACCATTCCCAATCATTTTCTCCTCTCCTAATGGCTTTTTCCTCATGCCCACACAACTCCTTCTCAATATGTCTTCTGCCTGCTCTTCAATGCTCATAAGGTTTCTTTTTGCTCTCCTTGCTAGCATCTTAGCAACATCCTCATCAATATTAATGCACAATCTTACTTTCTGCGTTGTTTTCTTCACTGCGTTAAAAGCAGCATCAATTTCATTAATGCTCCATCCTGCCTCAGAGAGCCTTTGCGCAATAGCAGGATCATCAAATCCCCTTCTCCTGCTTTCCCTTATGAAATCTATAACTCTCTTATCAACCATTTCATCCTCTCCTTGGTTGCACATATACCTTCTGCACAGCAAAACTCTTGTAAATTCCTTCAAGAATATCTGTCCCTGCATAACCTGCAAGCAAGCTCAGTCTGTAATCAAAACTAAAAACAATGCCTACAAAAACCCCTATAACCGCAGCCACAATCACAGTAATAACATAATACGCCCACAAAATTCTTCTCCTCATGCTCAAAGCCTTAAGCAAGCCAATAAATCCCCTTGTTAATCCACCTATGCCGCCAAGCAATGCAGGAATCAATATTTCATTTCCCAATGCCATTTCTCGCCTCTTTTATTACAATTATTAATTTATTTGTCTATAAAAGCCTTGCCTTTTATATTTCTCTTTATTATTAAAAAAATAAAAAATAAAAATCTTCTTTTTATTTATACCACGCGATTATACCCAATATGACAAAATTTAGCAAAGGCACAATTAGCAATAGGCTTATCCATCCTGGAAGCTTTCTCATTTCAGCAATTCTCCAGAACATCCATATTGCCACACCAACACTAAACCATCCTGCAAAAGGAATCAGCAATCCCAATAATGCTAATGTCCATAATGGATTAACCTTTGATATCCTTGTGAGGTAATAATAATTCAACAAAGGTATCCATGCCATCCATGCATCCTTGGTCTTCAGTTTCTTTGCAATTGTCATCAGAGCAAATGCGCAATAAACATAGAAAATTGCCATAACAACAAAAAATGTTGTTAGCAATCCAACAGCTATGCCATATCCAGCTGCAATCTGCGTTATATCAACCATCTCTTCACCTCCTTTCATTTATATTTTATTTACTCTACATATATTCCGGGCTTGCCAGGTTTTGCTTTTCCTGACTTGTTTTCCGGATCATATTTGTTCTTATCATTAACAGCAAATATTTTTATAGTTTTTCCTATTTTCTTTGCAAGCTCTTTTTCATTATAATTCTCAATTTCTTTCGGCAAAACATAAAGATAAACACTATCCGCATCTTCCCCTTTTTCTTTTACAATTCTTAAAATGTTGTTTATATCAGAAATTGTTTTCTCTATATTCTTCTCCATTTCCTCAAATTTAGCATCTATTTTTGTTTCATCACACTCTGGCCAATCCGCTAACGAAATAAAACTCTTGTTCCCAATCATATGCCATATCTCTTCTGTGATAAATGGGCAATAAATGTGCAGCATCTTAAGGAATTTTTCCGCATTACTCTTATCAGTCCCATTAGCAGAAAGATAATCAAACAATTCCCTTATTTGGATTACAGCCAGATTATGCTTAAATTCCTCAACATAAGATGTAACTTTCTTGATTGTTGAATTAACCTTGCTCTCGGTTTTTGCATCAACTTTAACTGGCTTGAATTTGCTGAAATATTCATAGACCTTAATCAAAAACTTATGGCTGCCCAAGAGTGTCTTCTCATCCCATATGCTGTCTTTATCAGGAGAAGCCAAGCTCACAAGCCCCAATCTTAATGTATCCGCGCCATATTTCTCAATAATACTCAAAGGTTCTACAACATTTCCTCTTGATTTTGACATCTTTTCTCCATCACTTCCATGAACAATTCCCTGCGTAAAATATCTCAATGCAGGCTCATCAAAATTAATCAACCCCAAATCTTTGAGGAATTTTGTGTAAAACCTAAGATAGATTAAATGCATTGTTATGTGCTCTGGCCCACCTATATACTGGTCAATCGGGGCCCAATAAGCCGCTTTTTTCTTGTCAAATATCTCCTTATTATTTCTTGGATCACAATATCTCAAGAAATACCAAGATGAATTGACAAATGTATCCATAGTATCGGTTTCCCGCCTTGCCTTTCTGCCGCATTTCGGGCATTTTGTTTCAATGAATTCTTTGTTTGTCGCCAAAGGATTGCCTTTGCCAAATTTTACTTTTTCAGGTAATATAACAGGCAAATCTTTTTCAGGAACAGGCACAACTCCGCACTTATCACAATAAATTATTGGAATTGGAGTTCCCCAATATCTCTGTCTTGATATAAGCCAATCTCTTAATTTGTAATTTGTTGTCTTCCTGCCTAATTTCTTTATTTCCAATGCTCTTGTGATATGTTCTTTTGCTTCTACATTTTCTAAATCATTAAATTCATTTGAATTAATCATAATCCCGTTTCCAAGATACGCCTCCTTCATTGTTTCAGAGGTCAAATTTTTATCAACAGGCTCAACAACAATTTTTATGGGTATCTTGTATTTTTTCGCAAATTCAAAATCTCTCTGGTCATGCGCAGGAACAGCCATTACCATGCCTGAACCATAATCCGCAACAACAAAATTTCCAGCCCATACAGGAACCCTATCTCCTGAAAGCGGGTTAATAGCATAGCTTCCAGTAAAAACTCCTTCCTTCTCCAAATCACCAATATCTTTCTCACTTGTTGACTTTATTTTTCTTAAGAAATTTTCAACTTCCTTCTTCTGTTCCTTTGTTACTAATTCCATTAATCTTGGATGCTGTGCAGAGATTACCAAAAAAGTAACACCAAATAACGTATCAGGCCTTGTTGTAAAAATAGGCCACTTTTCCCCATTAATCTCAAACAATATTTCTGTGCCTTCTGATTTTCCAATCCAATTTTCTTCCATTAGTTTGGCTCTTTCAGGCCAATCCAATTTTTGCAATCCGCTCAACAATTCCTCTGCATATTTTGTAATTCTGAAAAACCACTGCTCAAGAGGCCTAATTTCCACCTTTGTGTCTTCATGCCTCCAGCACTTCCCATTAACAACCTGCTCATTCGCAAGAGCAGTCTGGCACTTTGGGCACCAATTAACCGGGGCTTTTTTCCTGAAAGCAAGTCCCTTTTCAAACATCTTCAAAAAAATCCACTGGTCCCATTTGTAATATTCAGGCTCTGACGTGTTAATCATTCTGCTCCAATCATAACTCCAACCCATTGCTTTTTGTTGCCTCATAAAATTCTTTATTGCATTTTCAGTATATTCTCTTGGATGAATTCCGGCTTTTATTGCAGCGTTCTCAGCAGGCAACCCTAATGCATCATAACCTATTGGATACAGCACATTGAATCCTTGCATCCTTTTGAATCTCGCAAAAATATCTCCCAAAGTAAAAACAAATGCATGCCCCATATGCAATCCTGCAGCAGAAGGATATGGAAACATGTCCAAGCAGTAAAATTTCTTCTTGTTAATATCCTCCTTCACAACAAATATTTTGTCTTTCTCCCATGCATCCTGCCATTTTTTTTCTATGGCAACAAAATTAATGCCATCTCCGCTTTCTTTATCTTTGTTCGCTTCCATATTACAATTCAATAAACATTAAATATAAATTTTACTCTTTTGAATTTTAATTTATCAGAATTCATCTTTTATACCTTCTAACATATTCATCTTTCTTAGCCTTGCGATTGCAGTCGGATTATATTTGAATATTATATCTCCTTTGTTATCATCATCAGGCCATGGCGTCACAAGCACAACGTCTTTTGGTCTTAGCCATAAACTTCTCTTGAATCTCCCAGGCACCCTGCAATTTCTTTTCTTGCCGTCATTGCATAAAACTTCCATTCTTACTCCTCCAAATCTCTGAGTTATTATTCCAATAATCTCTCCTTTTCGAGGAATCCTTACTCTTCCTCCGGCTTCTTCATTAGTATTATCGTCTTGTTCTCCTTCTTCTTTTATCTCTTCAAATTCACCAAATTCTCCTTCTTCGCTCATAAAACTAACTAAATTTATGGATTTATAAAAATATGCATTATCTCATCTTGAAATTTAAATCCAAAAGATTAAGTCAAACTTATTTGCGTTTCTCTCTTGAATGCTTTTCTATTAAATCACATTCAATATATTTCATTTTCTTTTCCAGATTTCTCTTTATTCTTAGATAATCTTCTCTTCCGATTATCCCATTTTTGTATGTTGATTTCAATCGTTTTATCTCATCTTTTAATTGTTGTTTTCTATAAGCCAGCTCTGCTTTCTCTTCTTCATTATACCTTGCTCTTGCATTCTTTATCCTGTTAAGTTCATGCTCTATTTTATTCAAACTCTCGGATATCTTTTTCCTTGCAGCCAAATAATCAGAATTGCCTATCCTATTCTTATCAAACGCAGATTCTAATCTCTCTAATTTCTTTTTTAGATTCTTCTTATCACGAATAAGCTCGCTTTCAGAATAACACCTATGCTTATTTTCTTCTCGCTTTTTTCTCTTGGCTAACAAAAGATAGATTATAACAATGAACATCGCAATTATTATGCCAAACATAATGAGATTTGCTAACCAAAGCCAAGAGACTCGTTGAATAACATCAAAACTATCATAAGCATTTATTGTATATCCATTGTAACTAATCTCCCCAAGAACAATATAAGTTCCGGGTTCTATTTTGTCGCTTAATCTAAATTCTCCCTTGAACTTTTTAACTGAATAGCTCTTTTCAATAACAAAATGCTCTTTCCTTGACTCAACTATTTTCTTGCCAGTTATGTCTCTTATTGAATATGCAATATCTAGCTCTGCATTCTTGTCAAGCCCAATGTTTTCCACATTTATTTCTGCTATTACATTTTCGCCTGCATAAACTTTCTTATACTCGGGAAGAACATCAACGCTAAGTGCAAATAGTGATTTTATCTCTCTTATTCTCAATATTACATTTATGCGCTTTATTCCATAACCGCTATCAATCAAGATTTCTCCAAAATAAACAAGAGGCTTTGCATCAGAAGGAGCATAGAATTCCAAGCTCAATGTCTTGCTCTTGCCTTGTTCAAGATTAAATTTTTTATCAGACAATTTTGCAAAACCATCAACTCCCTCTATTTTTAATTCAATATCTAAAGCTCTTTCGCCATAATTTGTTAAATCAAAGTTTATTGTTTTCTTCTCGCCCTGCAGCAAATCAACTTCAATTAACTCCTTGTTGACAGAAAAATTAGCTGTTTTTGGTTTTGAAACTCCTCCGCCTCCGCCTCCGCCGCCAGATGGAATCTCTGTTATTGCGCTTTCTTGTTTGATTGAATATGCGCTAAACCCTGTTGTAGTCAATCTAAATGTATCAGTAAGTTTATTCTGCACAGCATCACTTACAACTGCCCATCCACTGTTGCATATTCTTCCGCTCATGTTCCAATTAGAACACTTATAAACCTTAAGATTATCCTCATCGCTATAAGATGTATTGGCATAACTTAAAACAAGAGTTGCATTGTTTATAGAATATGAGCTGTTTATGCCATAAGTTACCAAAAATCCTTCTGCCTGCGAGATATCTATCATTAAAGTCCCATTATAATCTTTTGATAAATTAATGTTATTTAATCTTATGCTTACATTCTTGCTTAGTCTTGGCTCATAATATAAGTCATATTGTATATTGCTATGTCTTCCTATATGGCTCCCGCTAAAGTTATAAGCTCTTACTTCATCATTGGTATTTGCAAAAAAAACCGTCAGATTAGTTGAAATACCTGCAGAATCTTTATCAACAACATTAAAACTAACATTGACGCTAATTGTCCCTGCAATAAAATAACCTCGCCCAACACTTCCTATATTGCCATTGCTGTCATTTGCCCAGAATACTATGTCATGCCTACCGACAATTTCTACTGTATAATTTGTTTGCAAGCTTCTTGTTATAACACTTCCATTTGGCAGAGTTATATTTGCAAATATTCCAGATATGCTCGTACCAACAGCGCTTGCATTTAATCTTACTTGCTCTCCAACAGAAGGATCGTAAGGTTCAATCTCCCAAGAAGTGATATTGGGCCCAGCAAAAACCGAAGGCAAAATAAATATAGAAACATTCGTTAACCTGCTTGATGCATAACCAGTTACACTCTCGCTAGTGCCAAACCCTGCAAAAAATAGAATCCCAAACAGGATAATTAAAAACATTACGCTCTTTTTCATAAATTAAACAAACTAAAAGATTATTTAAATTATTTCATTAATCAAAGATTATTTTGATTTCTTTAGTTTATCTCTTTCTTTTAGCAAGGATTATAAGAGCGACTGCAAGAACAATTATGACAAGAACTATTGCAACCGGAGTAACATAATTGCTTGCGCTCTTCTGTTTTTCCGTTATATTTACATCAAAAGCAACACTCATTCCAGTACCCATGCTGATCATTCCTTCATTATTAGGACTTATTGTCCTAAAATCAATCTTTACTTTTTTTACATCGCCGACTTTTGCGTCATCAGGAATATTAATCTTCAAAGGCACCATTACATTAGAAGTTTGTGCCCTGACATCATAAACATCATTGCTCAAGGAAGCAATATCAGAACCTTCTACTAATTCTGCTTTTACTTTAACATCTTCATTTCCAACCATATTTTGGAGGTTTATTTCAACAATTTTTGTAGTACCTCTCTCTATAGATAATGGATTATCTTCCCAATATGGCGCGCTTACTCCAAATGCACTTGCAAATCCTATTAACAAAATTAATGCAATGCATGAGATTGACACACTTCTATTCATCTTATTTATGGATATAATACTGTCCAGCTACCTCCGAGCTGTGTTGAATATGTTTGTGAAGGCACATTAGGAACTAACGGAATGCAGTAATATAAATTTTCCTGTCCTGCTCCGCCGCCTGCAGAAAGGTTCCCTCTATTCGCAGATGTTCCTGAAATTGCTGTTGAAGTTCCATTAACTAATACTGTTCCAGAGCTGCACACCGTCCCATCATTATTGCTTGTAGTAAAGTTATTTGCAGGGATCATGCTTGAAGGATTTGTCTCTCCAAGAAGGTTTATTGCAATCAAATTAATTGTGCCGTTATAATTTCCTGTATTATTAATCACGGTAGGATCATTATTTGATTTCTCGTTTGTTGAACCAGTATACAAGCTTGGCCATGTCAATGCATTCGGCGAGATTACCATCGCTTTCAAAAGATTGTATGTAAAGCTAGTCGTGGTATTAGTAACAATACTCTTATTACCAATATCGCTCGCTTGGACATTTACATTCCAAACTCCATTCCCATCCCAATACCACATTTGAATTAAGCAGCTAAAATTAGAAGTATAAGCATCCAAATCACTGTCTTTCACGCACATCTGAGACACTCTTGTTGTTTCTCCGCTCTTGCTAAAATTAGCATAAACACTTGATGTATTTATATCACCTGCCCCATCAGGGTCATAGACTCTTACTTCAAAACTGACATTTGTATAACTTAATTCAGTCGGGTTTACAGCGCTGATTGGACTTACATAAATTATCTGTGCAGGATTAGTACCCACAACATTCAAGCTAACATTAGTTAATTGGCTTGTTGCTCTTCCTGTAATTGTTTTTTGCAAAAATTCAACAATCCCTGCAGAAGCAAAAGGTAAAATCAGCATGCTTGCTAAAACCAAGCAACCCAAAAAATATTGAAATTTGTTTAACCTCATTTTTATATGAATATATTCTCTTTTCGTTATTTATAAATATTTCTCTCTTCCTGGGCTCTGTAGAAAGTAAACCTCTATAAAGATATTTAATAACCTCTCCGAGTTATAAGCTATAATCCTAAAGAACAATTCATTCTTTTGCGTGATAAACTTCTTTGCATAAATCTGATGTCCAAATCTTCTCTTTACCGCTGAGAAGATAGATTCAATAATGGCTCTTTGATGATATATTTCCGACGGAAAATGCTT
>Ga0078972_1006863_pt1 | contig 26281 bp, 26 predicted proteins | sample YelNatPaOPGAMG01_FD_67568 | JGI IMG/M metagenome (GOLD analysis project Ga0078972, IMG submission 67568) | Hot spring thermophilic microbial communities from Obsidian Pool, Yellowstone National Park, USA - OP-RAMG-01 (SPADES assembly) (version 2) | ecosystem: Environmental > Aquatic > Thermal...
CTATGACATACGAGTATTATACTGTTTTAAGTGATATTAAAAGAGATAAAACTCTATTTGATCATATTACAAATAATCTCATCGTGCTGTATTCACAAATTAGGGAAAATACAAATGTCAATTTGGATGGGTTGAATTCTTTGATTGGAACATCGTTAGCACTGAAGATTTTGGAGGTTACCAATACCCTTGAAAGTGATATTAATTTTGTTCTTAAAAATGCATCTATCAAGTTTGATACTTCTTCTAATACAAATAAACTACCAGAGTATCTTGATGAGTTATACAAGCATGGTTTGATGGTTGATTTATATATGGAACTAGAAAAATTATCCAGAAGATTGGATGTCAGTTATTTAAATTACTACAGCAAATTTGAATCCACCAGTATGGTGTGCAAGACTATTGAATCTTTTGGTTTCAGCAGGAATATTTATTTCAAAAGGGGGGTCTTTTTTACTTATTTTAAGAATTATTTGTATCCTACTCCTTATTACAATGAGATAATCAAAAATTGTAAAAAGTATAGTGTTGACTTGCCATTGGTGTACGGAGTAATGAGAAGTGAAAGCAGATATTCTCCCTTTGTTCTATCTATAGCGAATGCTGTAGGTTTGATGCAACTTATAACTCCTACTGCCTCATCTGTCGGGAAAAAGTTTTTAAATTTAGATAAGAATTTGAATATATTGGATGTTTATGTTATTGATAGAAATATAGAATTAGGGATTGCTCACATTAGAGAATTAACGGATTTCTTTAAGGAATACCCTGAAAATCTTAAAGAAGTACTTATTGTATCCTCATATAATGCTGGTACAACATCTGTTCTCAAGTGGTATAGATCCCTAAAGACTTCTGATCCTTTGATGTTTGTTGAAGGCATAAGATACCTTGAAACATACAATTACACCAAAAATGTGATTGAAAACAGATACTTTTATGAGAATTTCATACTAAAAGATTTTTAGGAAAGAACAATTTTCTCATTGGAATGGTTCAGAACCGCCCCTACAATTAAAATTCGTTTTTTCTCATTTAGGCAATTCATGAATTGTCACTACACCTTATCAAAAATCTTTGGTGCTTCGTAGCACATCGTGCTTCGTAGCACATCGTGCTTCATAGCACATCGTGCTTCATAGCACTTACTTAATTAAGAGATTAAAACACTTCTTATTAATATATTCCGGAGAGTGAAGAGAGGTTTCACCTCTCTACAAACAATTAGGGTGGGGCTACTTAAAACGCGTTTTTATAAAAAAACTTCTTACCGTGTTAAGGGATGCGAAGCACCTCCGATGCCAAGCATCTCCGATACGGAGCATCCCTTACTTAATTGGGTGGGTTGGGTATTCGTAGCACACCTTGATAAATAGCACTTTATGCTTGAAGCATTTTCTTATTTATATTTAAGCAATTTCTCTTACAAGGGTTAAGGGAGGCTCCGCCTCCCTTATAACTTTAGGGCGGGTGGGTGGGGTGCTTTATAGCACATCGTGCTTAATAGCACTTCTTAAAGAGGATCTATGAAAGTGTTGGAAGGCGTAGCCTTCCAACATAATTAAACAAACTTGATATCTAGATTCTAAACTTATAAAATAACTTTATAATCTTAGATCTTAATCTTCTTAAGTCTTCTTTGAGAGGTTTTTTATGTTTAGTGATGTTGAGAAAGAAAATGGTGTTATATCTTCCGATTCATCTTTATTCTCGCAAGATTTAAAAGACAAGTTATCAGAGGAAGGTAGCGAAGAGCAAGGCAAAAAAGATGTAAAATCAGATTCCGAACAAAAGGAAGATGAATTTAAGGAAGCATTGAGTGTTATCAAAGAAGCGGTCGAGGGTGAAGAAACATCAGGGAAGCCATCAAAAAAGATACTCTCTGATGATATTAGAGAAATCTATCTTGACGATTTCAAAGAGAAAAGTGTAGATGAACTTTTGGAGTTTTTAGAGCAGGTACATGGTCATAAACTCACATCTTACAGAAGTAAGCAGGATATACTGTTTAAACTTGTTGACAATCATATAAAACTTGGTGGCGTAGTTTATGGTAGGGGGGTTTTACAAATCCTAACAGATCAAAACCAAGGTTATGGTTTTCTCAGATCAGAGAAGCACAATTATACGCCAGTGATTGGTGATATATATGTTGCCCAGAGTCAGATACGCTCTTTAGGATTGAGAACAGGTGACGAAATAGTAGGAACGATACGATCACCAATGAAAGAAAATGAAAAATACTTTGGATTGATAAAAGTCACCCATGTTAATGGAATACCTTTCACTGGATCATTGTATAGAAGGCCAAATTTTGAAGATTTGACACCGATGTTCCCAGTGGAAAAATTTAATCTAGAATTTTCATCGAATGATGTGGATACTAGAATAATGGATATATTTGTACCTATAGGTAAAGGTCAGAGAGGAATGGTAGTATCGCAGCCAAAAGCAGGGAAAACAACACTTTTAAAAAAGATAGCGATGGCAATATGCAAAAATCATCCAGAAGTTACAATGTTCATATTGCTTATAGATGAAAGACCTGAGGAGGTCACAGATTGGAAGAGGTCAATTAAAAATGTAACTGTTATCAGTTCAACATTTGATGAAGAACCTTATAGGCATGGAATGGTTGCTGAGATGGTTTTGGAGAGAGCGAAAAGATTAGTTGAAATGAAGATGGATGTTGTTATACTTCTTGATAGTTTAACGAGGTTAACAAGGGCATACAATCAAATAACTCCACCTTCGGGTAGGATAATGTCAGGTGGTATAGAGGTAGGAGCATTTCAAAAACCCAAGTACTTCTTTGGATCAGCAAGGAAAATGGAAGAAGGAGGAAGTCTGACAATTATAGCTTCGGCGCTCATTGATACAGGTAGTAAGATGGATGAAGTGATATATGAGGAATTTAAAGGCACCGGCAACATGGAAGTGCACTTAAGTAGGGATTTAGCAAACAAGAGGATATTCCCAGCAATTGATCTGAAACTTTCAGGTACAAGGAGAGAGGAACTTCTTTTGCCCGGAGACAAACTACACAGAATATGGTTATTAAGAAGAGCAATAAGCGATATGAGTAATGAGGAAATAATTCAAAAACTAACAGATATACTCCAAAAAACAAAGAATAACGATCAGTTTTTAGAGAACTTGCAACAATTTTAGTTTATGGATGTCTCAAAATGCACCGTAATAGTACCCGGAAGCACTGCAAATATAGGTAGTGGATTTGATATCTTTGGGCTCTCTGTAAGTATATATTCTTATTTCGCTTTGAGGGATAAAAAAGATAAAACTGTGGAGTATCTAGGAGTGGGGCCAAAACCAAAAGAAGACGAAAGCAACATGGTATTCATTTCATTTTCTAGGATATTAAAGGAATTCAAAGAATCTATACCTAAAGATGTGTCAATATGGGTTAAGAATCACATACCAATCAAAAGGGGATTAGGCAGTAGTTCATCAGCCATAGTTGGAGGTTTGACATTAGGTTATCTCTACTTATTGAGTCATGGTAAGGTAGGAAAGGAGTTAGAAAATTTTGATGTAGCAAAAGAAAAATTGATATTACCGTTGGCTACAGAAATTGAGGGACATCCTGATAATGTAACTCCGACGATTGTCGGAGGTTTTACAATATGTAACCTTGATGGGAATAATAAATTTGAGAAAATTGATTTTCCTGATGAACTAAAGTTGGTGTTTGTGATACCAGAGTTTGAAGTTTCAACAGAGGAAGCGAGAAAGGTCCTTCCTAGTATATGTGATTTCAGTGATGCTATAAAAAATATGAAGTACGCAACCAGTTTGATAATAGGTATAATAAAAAAAAGGTACGACCTAATCAAAATAGGATTAAAAGATGAGCTTTACCAAAAGCACAGGAAAAACCTCTATAGAGGTTTTGAGAAAATTTTAGAACTGAATGAATCAGAATTTGAAACACAATACATAGGTAGTTTTATATCTGGTAGTGGGCCTACATTTTGTTTAATGTTTGTTAACTCGCCAACATCCAACGATATAATTAAAATAAGAAAGTTTACTTCAAGCATAACCAATGAAGATTACGATATACAGATACTCTCAGTGGATAATTTAGGTGTGAGATTCTTATAGTTATCTCCCAGATTTGTGAAATTTGACTACCAAACTTCCTATCTTCGTATCTATAATATCATATCCCATCCCCACAATTTTGCTTCTTATCTCATCGGATTTAGAAAATTCCTTGTTCTTTCTTAAGTTTTCTCTTTCTTCAATCATCCTCAAAATATCTTGAGGAACATCATCTATATTCATATCAAAAAAATCTAGTATTTTTTTTACATTTTCCAGGAATTTAAGTATCTCACCAGCCTCTTCAGATGAAATGCTAGCAATATCAGCATTTTCGAATTCGGAAATTAATGAGAACATAACCCCCAAAGATTCAGGTATATTAAGATCATCATCCATTGATGATATAAATCTTTCTTCAGCATCTTTTATTACATTCAATTTAGTAGGTTTAACATTTTTATTCTTTTGGTAAACTTTTTTCATTTTTGCTATGAATATCTCTAGATCCTTTATGGTGTTTTCTGCTTGTTTTATTTTCTCTTCTGTAAAATCGAGAGGTTTTCTATAGTGAGTTGATACCAAAACTAACCTTATAGCTTTAGGGCTATAGCCCTTTTTCACGAGATCCCTCAATGTGAAGAAATTGCCTTCAGACTTTGACATCTTCCTACCATTTACCATCAAGTGCTCAACATGGAACCAATACCTCACAAACTTTTTACCAGTCTTACATTCAGATTGAGCGATTTCATTCTCATGGTGAGGGAAAATTAAATCTACCCCACCACCGTGTATATCAAGTGTATCTCCTAGATACTTCGTACTCATAACTGAACATTCAATATGCCAACCTGGTCTACCCTTACCTATCTCTGTTTCCCAGTATACATCACCATCCTCCTCTTTCCACCCTTTCCAAAGTGCAAAATCAACAATATCATCTTTTGAATATTCATCAAGGCTCACTCTACCGCTGGCACCCGGTTTTATATTTGATTTTCTTAACTTTGATAACTCTCCGTACCTATCAAAAGACGATATATCGAAGTACACCCCATCGCTTGCTTTATAGGCATGTCCCTTATCCAGAAGTACCTTTATAAACTCAACTATGTCTCTTATCGTTTCGGTTGCCCGTGGGTAATAAGTGGCTCTTTCTATTCTCATTGCTTCAATGTCTTCAAAAAATGCTTTGGTATACTTGTCCGTATACTCCTTGAGTGAAATACCTTCTCTCATGGCACCTCTAATCGTCTTATCATCAACATCTGTGAGATTCATAACAAATGTTACTTCATAGTTCCTAAATTTGAGGTACCTGTGAAGTACATCAGACATAACAAAAGTTCTGAAATTCCCTATATGTGCAAAGTCATAGACAGTAGGACCACAGAAATACATCTTTATTTTATTGCCATCAAGGGGTATAAGTTCCTCAACTTGCCTAGAAATAGTGTTGTACAATTTCATATCTTGAAATTATCAATTTCTATATAAAAGAGTTTCAAAAATTGAAAAGTTACCAACCCATTTTTTAATTGCGGTAAATCTTAATTATTTTACTTTGAGTGCTCTCGGGTGAAGAGAAAAGATCAGAAAGGCGATAATTCCTTTTTTGTGTACTCCATCTTGATTTTGTTTGATTGGTACGAAATGAATGTTTTTATTGTTACATTACTTACTTCATCGGTTAGGAAAAACTTAACAGTTGAAGGCTTCTCCACCCTCAATTCGTATGGAAAAGCTTGCCATATAGCCATAAAGGGCCTTTCCTCTGTGGGAAGTCCATACTTCTTTTTTGCATCAGCTAACAACTCTGAGTAAGAGTATATCTCCGGATTTAATCTTATTATCATGTTGAACAAGACACCATTGTTGAAAACAAAATAGGCAGATTGAACATAAGGCAGAGATCTAACTTTCAATACAAAAGGTTTCTCTTTGTCAAAAAGGCCGAGGTAACTTGTATCATCAATCTCAAGAAAGGAATCTCCATTTATCAAATTTTCTACATTACTTTTTATCATACCAACAGTTATACCTCGGTAACTAAAATTTGTTATCCTGTAAGTATCATTTGTGTAGGAATTATAATTGGTCAAAAAAACAGTTTCTTGCGACTGAGCGACTAAACATACACTAACAAGAAAAACAATCAAACCTGCTTTTGGAAACTGCATAAAAAAATTTTCGGAAAAAACAGATTAACTATCATCTTTATCTTCATCAAAGTTGCGAATCTCTATGAGTTCTGTGAGTTTCTCAATGACCAAATCTTCATCAACTCCATCGGCAATTACTTCTATAACATCACCGGAGGTGATGTTAAGTAAAATTATGCCCAATGTACTCCTAGCATCAGCGACAGCATCATTTTTTTTTATCTCAACTCTAGATCTTAGGTCTTTTATTGCTTCAAATATCTTAACTGCTGGTCTAAGATGTACGCCATACTTATTTTCAATTTTAAATACTTTCCTTTTCATAAATCTGACCTAACCCACGCTTTTCCCTTATCCTCTCACTAACAATAGCAACCTCTATAAGGAAAGGTATATTCCTTCCAGGTGCTACAGGTATAATTTTTTTGTTTAATTTTATACCTAGCACTTCATATTTATCAACATAAATGCCCAATCTATCAACCATCATTGAATCATCCCAGTCAACCAGCTCTATAACAATATCTATCTCCTTCTTTGGTATTATGAAACCTAACCCCAAAAGTTCCTCAGCGTTTAAGATACCAATACCCCTTATTTCTATAAGATTAGCATTTGGTACATAAGGAAAAGCAACTGCTCTATACCCCTCTGGGTACCTTATCTTTTTTATCAACACTAGATCATCAGCAACAAACCTATGTTTCCTACTTAAAAGTTCAAGTGCTATCTCACTTTTGCCTATTCCACTTCTACCTATTATCAAGACTCCGTAATCATATATGTCAAACATTACCCCATTGACAACAGTACTTGGAGCAAGTTCATCATTCAAAATGAGTTCCACCGAGAATGTCAATTGATATGTATCAAGCTTACTACCCAAAATTGGTACTTTATGCTCTTCAGCACACTTAAGGAATCCCTCAGGCAATTCGTGATAATCTGAAACAATACAACATGGTATTCCAAAACTCAAAAACTCCTCTATCTTCTTTATCTTGTCCTTATCACCCGAATCGTAAGTACTCTTTATATAAGATTGCTCTCCCCTCCCCACTATTTGTACCCTATCATAGGCAAAATTTTCAAAAAAGCCCACTAAAGCCAACCCTGGCCTGTTTGTTACAACAGTTTTTATTACCCTCTCATCTAATCCATCCTTACCAGAAATAGGTACAAGATCAAGGTTATACTTTTTATTAGCCTTCTCAACAAAACTAGAAATGTTCATGATCTCTTATTTCTAGCTTCCCTAAGCCTCTTATCAACTCTCTTACTCCTTTCCTTAATAATTCTATCATGAAGTTTGTTTATAGCATCAGTTATTGATATTTTCCAATCACTATGTTCATGCGAAACAAAGAATTCAGAATGATTTAGATGTGCCTTTACTTCACACATCACTTGGTTAGTAGGAGTTTTTGATAACATCACCCAAACTTTTGTAATATTGTCATCAACAAACGACACCTTCTTTAGTTTGTCTTCTAAAAAGTTTTTAACATCTTGCGTTATATCAAAATCTCTACCTTCTACCAGCAACTCCATAACCTACCTCCAACATCAAGAATATTAAATAAGCATGTTTTCAGTTTCAATAGAAAATGAATCACTTTTTTTATCACAAGACTAATAAGTACGAAGGATTTTAATATGTTGTAAAACTTCAAAGGGGAAACTGATTTATATTATACTATCACCTATGGTGATAAGAGGGAAAGAATTCAACTTCAAAAGCAAAAAGTACTGCATGGGCATAATAAATGTTACTCCTGACTCCTTTTATTCCGGAAGTAGAGTAAAAAAAGATGAACTTCTTATGAAAGTAGAAGAAATGACAAAGGAAGGAGTAGACATAATAGACATAGGCGGTGAATCAACGAGGCCTGGATCTGACCCCGTACCATTAGAAGAAGAATTGAATAGAGTGATACCATCGGTGGAAGAAATAAGAAAAAACTTTAGTGATGTTATCATATCCGTTGACACATACAAATCTGAAATCGCAAAAAAAGCATTAGATGTAGGAGCAGATATGATAAATGATATATCAGCATGTACATTTGATCCTAATATGGTCAATGTTCTCAGAGAATACAAGGCACCTGTAATAATAATGCACATAAAAGGCACACCTAAAAACATGCAAAACAACCCGGAATACAAAGATGTTGTCAGAGAAATAACAGAGTTTTTAAGAGAAAGAATTCAATTTCTTGAGAATAGCGGAATCGAGAGCGAGAAAATAATAATAGACCCAGGCATAGGATTTGGCAAAAAATTAGAACACAACATAGCAATAATTAGAAGATTAGCAGAACTCAAACAACTAAAAAAACCAATTTTAATAGGACTATCAAGGAAATCAATGATAGGCATGATACTTGGAGGGGGCCCACCAGAAGAGAGATTAACGGGGACAATAGCACTAAATACGATTGCTCTCATGAACGGAGCATCAATAATAAGAGTTCACGATATTAAGGAAGGAGTACAAACCTGTAGAATTGTTGAAGCAATAATAAGTTAAAAAAATAAAAGGGGGCGTAGCCCCCTTGTAAAATTAACCTCCTGAAGGATTAATATCCTGAAGGATTAGTATCCTGAAGGAGCGTAAACGGCATACCCCATCGGAGCAGCCCACAAACTAGCATAACCACTTCCATCTGTTGTCTTGTCTTGTGGCTGTGATGTATCCTTACCATCCCAAGCATAGGCATGTAGAGTAGTATTAGCCCACTTTGTCTTAACTGTAGCACCTTTCCAACTATTACCGCAGTCATTCATAACTATCACCAATCCTGGATTAGATCCATAACCATTCCTTTGTGCGATGTAAAGATCATTATCCTTGTAGAGAACACTTGTTGAACCACCAGCTAACCTATAGTTTACCCATAGTAACTGCTTTATACCTCTAGCAGTCCCTGCTCTCGCCAAGCCATAGTCATAGTAATCTTTCCACCATACTGTCGTGTCACCTTCACCAGTTAAAACATAAGCATACGCCATCATCTTGTTTTGAGTTATTGGGTCAGTGTCATGATTCGCTACAAATGTAACTGCTTTTGATGGGTTTATACCTACTAGCCCAGCATGATCTAGATTAGCCATGTTGTAATAACCACCACCAAGGCACATATCCCTCAAAACATACAGTAAAGAAAAGTCAAATGTTTTCACACCAGACCTATTAGCACTGTTTACCCACCAATTCAATGTGTCTCTGTTACCATCCCAATACTCACCAACTATGAATGGATACCCTGTGTTGTCATATATGTAAGCAGCAACCCATGGAGCATACCCCTTGGTGAAGTCAAGTCTCCAGAAATCAAATCCAGCATTCGCCGAATTCTTAAGCCAGTTAAGCCATGCTATCATGTTTGTCTTGTCATAAGTTTTGTCTTGGCAGACATCAGGATACCCACCAAATGTTCCATAACCATCAGTGGAGTGTAAATCATTCGGGTGAAAATCATAATAACACATCTTCCATTTGCCACTTGCAACACCTGAGAAGTCAGTATATGTATTACCACCAGTGAATGGGTTATATTGAGAAGCACCACCAGCTCTATGGTTCAAAACGATATCAGCCATCGCCTTCATACCATAGTAGTGAATACTACTTATCAGACTCTTTAGCTGTGATTGAGTACCAAACCTTGTAGCAGTACTACCCATTTGATTATAAGCACCAAGATCATAGTAATCATAAGGGTCATAACCCATTGAGTATCCACCACTCATTCCCTTTGACGGAGGTGGTAGATAGATAACTTGCACCTTTGCACCATAAAGATCAGAAACTTTACCTTGGACAGTTGTGTACCAGCCACTAGGTGTATCCCAGTAGAATGCTTGGAACACTCTCCAAGCGAACGCGTCATTCACCGCCAACAGCCCCACAGCAAGCACCACAATCAAAATCAGCAACCCCAAACGCTTCATAAACGACCTCCTTGGAGATATAGCCTTTTAGGGGCTATAATCTCCACTATATATGTTGCAAAAATCATGCCAAATTTTGTTGCTTTTTAGCAACACATCTTAATTATTTGGAAAATAAAGGTAAAATTGGTGTATACACCAAAATATTTTGGTGTGATAAAAATGCACCAAAAATGCACATAGTGCACTTCTTTGTGCACTTATAATCTTCACAGAAGCCTTTATTTTCAGAGACTTCTTGAGGCACTGCACACTGAGGTGCATATAGTGCACTACTTTATTGCACTAAAGGCCGTTTCGAAATTTGATTATGATTATTCCCAAACGAATACACATCCTCTAGTCATTCTTCTTTCCCCCTTGTCATTCTGAACGAAGTGAAGAATCTCCTTGAGATTCCTCGCCTCGCTTGGAATGGCCTAAAGGATAGTAACCATCACTAACGCTCGGAATTGACAGTAAAAAAGGGCAGTTAGATTAATTATACAAATTGCAAAACTGAATTTGGAACAGTCTTATATATTCCTTAAAGTAATTTGTGCTAATCCTTAATAAAGAAGCAGGTCTAATTACAAAACAGAATTTTGGAACAGCCTCATCAAAACTTCAAATTAGATTACTCCCTCAAATATAATTTTCTCGCTATGATAAGTGATAAATTTGCTATCGTAAGTGTTTACGATAAAGAAAACATCGTTGATGTTTGTAAAGAATTAAATTCTTTAGGATACAAAATAATATCAACTTCGGGGACCTACAAATTGCTAAAAGAAACCAAAGTTGAAGTGATCGAAGTTTCATCAATAACAAACTTCCCCGAAATTCTAAACGGAAGAGTAAAAACCCTCCACCCCAAAATACACGGCGGTATACTCTACAAAGAAAAAGACAATCACAAAAAACAAGTAGCCGAAATGGGAATACCTGATATTGAAATAGTCATTGTAAACCTTTACCCTTTTGAAAAAACCGTAGAAAGCACAACAAACCTTGAAGAAATAATAGAAAATATAGACATAGGAGGCCCTACCCTCCTCCGAGCAGCAGCGAAAAACTTTGAAAGGGTTATAGTAGTAACTGATAAAAACGATTATCCAGTCCTTATAGAAAAACTAAAAAACAACGAAAACACTTTAGAATTCAGAATGAAGCTAGCTTCTAAGGCATTCAATCATGTAGCATATTACGACTCAGCTATATCAAAGTTTTTTAACAATTACATTTCTGAAAAATTCCCAATAGAGAACTCCATAGGAATAAAAAAAGTATTAGAATTAAGGTATGGTGAAAATCCACATCAAAAAGCATCAGCATACATAACACCAAACACTCAGTGTTCAATACTAACAAGCAAAGTTTTAGGTGGTAAGGAACTTTCTTACAACAATATTCTAGATGCAGATGTGGCATTAGATATGATAAAAAGGTTTTCTAACGAGAATTTTTGTTGCATTATAAAACACAATAACCCTTGTGGTGTTGCTATAGGTAAGGACTTAAAAGATGCTTTCATCAAAGCGTTCAATTCAGACTCTGTTTCTGCGTTTGGTGGGATTATAGGGCTTTCAAAGAAAGTAACAAGAGATGTCGCAGAGGAAATAACAAAGTATTTCTTTGAAGTAGTAGTAGCACCATCTTACGATGGTGAAGCACTTGAAATATTAAGGACCAAGAAAAATTTAAGAATAATTGAAGTAGGAAACCTTATATCATGCTCTGAAGAAGCTGAAATAAGAAGCATAAATGGCGGAATTCTCATACAAGAAAAGGATAATTCAGAAGAAAACATAGAGGAAGCAAAGGTTGTTACCTATGTTAAGCCAACAAAAGAAGAAATAGAAGACCTAAAATTCGCTTGGGAAATAGTAAAGTTCGTGAAGTCAAACGCTATAGTAATAGTAAAAAACAAACAAACAATAGGTATATGTGGTGGACAGCCATCAAGAGTTGATTCGGTAAAGATAGCAATAAACAGAGCGAAAGAAAGAGGATTCAGTACAGAGGGAGCTGTCGCTACATCCGATGCGTTCTTCCCATTTAAGGATAGCGTTGAGATACTTGGGGATGCTGGAATAAAAGCAATTGTACAGCCTGGCGGCTCAGTAAGAGACCAAGAATCCATAGAAGAAGCCAACAAAAGAAACATATCAATGATATTCACGGGAATAAGACACTTTAGACACTGATATTTTTACAAATTCTGTTCAAAATTGTGCTAAATAGCACTTGTGTTTAAAACACTTATGCTAATAGCACCTGTGTTTAAAACACGCTGTGACTTAAGCATAAGTGCTTTTACAGTTTTTATTCAAATTGCTCCAGGGAGTGGAGAGGGTGCGTAACCCTCTCCATAAAATTGGGTGGGCGGGGAATTGCTAAAATTAGTTCCTTATGAAGGAAATAAAAACAGGTATAACCTGACAGGTTAAACCTGTGAATTTCTCAACACAATTCTTCTTTCTTTGAAAAGATTGAACATGATTATTTAAAATAATCTCTTCAAAAAGCTAGGAGTGTTTATGAATTTCCAAAAGTACGAAATAGGTCTTGGTACATGGGTTTATAATGTCGAGTTATCAAAGGATGAGGGGGATAGATTACTTGACAAAGCAGTAAATTATGTTAGAAAAGATGTTTCTGTACCCGGCTATAGAAAAGGTAATGTCCCAAATAGTGTACTTTTTTCGCAATTTGGTGATAAGATAAATGGTGCTTTTAGGGAGTTTCTTGTTGATACTGTTTTGAGTGAACTTAAGAAAGAGCACACCAAAACCATAGAATCGTATGTGTTGTTAGACTTAAAACCCGGAGAAAATGAAGCTTATTTAGTTACAATAAAAGTTTCAGAACCTACTGAAATTTTCTTTTCACCGGATGACGAACTAAAAAATGATATAAAAAGTATAAACTTTGTAAAATACTCGGTGGATGAAGAGAATTTTTCCATAAGTGAAGAGATTGAAGAAGTCCTAAAATCACATTTAGAGCAAGATAAGAAGATAAATTTTAGCGAAGGTAATAAATATGTCGTTGGATTAGAATTCAAGTTCAAAACTGAAAAAGAAGAATTAAGTGATATTATAGATATATATGTTAATCCAAAGGATGATGACCTAAAGGAGTTATTTGATGGCAAAAACACAAATGATAAAAGTACTATCAAGTTAAACAGTAAGTTAAAAAAGATAATAAAGGACGATTACATATCCAACTTTATTGGTGTTAGTGAAGAAGCCAAGTTAGATGATAATGTTAGAATAGTTTATATAGATAGATTGCATAGCCATTCTGCTGAATTGCAAGAATCTTTGAAGGATCCAAAAAATGTAGCGAAGTATTTCAATATTGCACTTGACTTGGAAAACCACAGAAGACTTGAAAATAGGTGTATATCTTATTTCGTCAAGAAATACGGGTTTTCTTTGAACGAAGATGACTTTGTTAAAGAACTATATTCAAACTTTGACAGCACAGTGTATAGGTTAAGAAGAACACCTACGCATGTTTTTGTACCATATATTGATATCCAACTCATAAAACAACAATCATTGAACAACATTTTACAAAGGGAGTTTTATAAAGGGTTGTATAAACGCTTTTTTAATCTTAGCTTAAATGATGAAAATGGAATGAATGAGGCAGTTAAAAATGTCCTTCAGAAACTTTATGAGAGTGTAAATTTATCTACAGTCAAGGTTTCAAGCGATGAACTTTTGAAAGATAAGATTTATATATTTGCTAATATTATAAAAAACATCGCAAATTTTATGTAAGGGGGGTGAAGTATGTATTACTTAATTGAAGTTCAGGGTAAACAGTACAAAGTGAAAGAAGGTGATACAATAATAGTTGATAATCTAAACAAAAAGCCCGGCGAAAAAGTTACCATAAGCAATGTACTAGCCATGATTAGTGATAAAGAAGTGAATTTTGGTACTCCGTACTTAAGTAACAAAAAGGTCGAAGCCATCGTTGAAGATACATTCAAAGGTGAAAAAATTGTGGTATTTAAATACATGAGCAAATCCAACTGGAGAAGAAAACACGGATTCAGACCTACACTAACAAAACTGAAAATAACTTCGTTATAGAATAACTTCGTTATAGAATAACTTCGTTATAGAATAACTTCGTTATAGGATAACATCGTTATAGGATAACTTCGTTATGATCGCAATCTCAGAAGTTTTCATAAAAACTAAACCAACTATAGTTTATCTAACGGTAGGCTTTCCAACCTATCACGAAAGTATTGAAATAGCTAAGTTTTTGTTATCAAATAACTATGCACAGGTAATTGAGGCAGGAATCCCTTTCTCTGACCCCATAGCAGATGGTGAAGTTATACAGTATTCAACTCAAATAGCGTTGAAGAATGGAATAACAATTAAAGATGTAGCCAATTTCGTAAGAGAAGTAAAGTCGTACAAAGACATCCCCATTTTCGCAATGGGTTATTATAATCCCATTTACTCTAATTTGGAGAAAAATCTGTCTTTATTTAAGGATAGTGGTACGGATGGATTAATAATTCCTGATATAAATGTAGAGGAAATAAAAAAAGTTTTACCTTTACTCAATAAGTATAACCTTTCAATATGTGGTTTTGTAGCTCCTAATACGAAAGAGTCTAGAATGAAGGAAATTGTTGAGAGCACAACAGGTTTCGTATACCTTGTTAGTTCGTATGGTACTACTGGAGTTCGTGAGTCGTTGGATTGGGACAATTTAAAGAATGTAGTAAATAAGGTTAAATACATAAAGAATGTACCTGTTGCCGTGGGGTTTGGCATAAAAGATGCCGAGATGATTAAGAAAGCTAAAGAAATAAGTGATGGTGCGATAATCGGAAGCGCTGTTATAAACGCGATAAGGAAAAATCCAAAAGATTATCATTCTGAAATAGAAAAAATATTCAGATAGATTAATTCAATGAATTGTTTAATTCTTGGTGCATCTGGTAAAATAGGTAAGGTGTTGTTGAAAAATCTGATTGCAATGCCTTCTGACTTGGTATTAGGTGTCCAATTTAATAGCAATTCTTCGTTTCTTGATGAACTTGGGCTAAATTCAACGCAAGAAACTTGGCCATCCGAATTTGATTTAAATAACAAAAAGATAATCGCATTTAAGGTAGATTTTAATAATACCACCGATTTACATGAGTTTTCTAACTATATTAAGAATAGGTTTAATGAAGTAGATATAATAATAAATTTACTCTCAACTTTCGTTGAGAGTAGTATAGATACTGAGGAAAGTATAATAAAAAATATTATTGATACGAATTTCTTAAATCAGTCACTTTTCTTTAAAGACATTCACAAGATTTTGTCGAAAACCTTCATAGTGGAGTTTTTGGATTATAGTATCTTTGAACCTTACTTAAATAAGTACTTTTGGTACAGCGTGTCAAGGTATGGCATGTTCGGTTTCATGAAGACATTTGAAAAATACTTGAAGAAGAATAACTACAAAACGAAATTCCTTTATGTATTTCCCAAAATTATCAAAGGAGAGAAAGACATTGAAGAACTATCAAAGATAGTAATAAATGCAATAGTGAGTAGAAGCGATGGAGAAATTATATTCTAACTTAGAACATTCAACACTTCTTTTATTCCTTCAAGTGTGCTTGTTGTCACAATGTTAAGGTTTGGTGAAATCTTCCTCATTAGCCCCTTAAGCACTTGCCCCGGTCCAACTTCTATAACTATATCCGGTGATAGTGTTTCTATCTTTTTAACAATATCTACCCAAAGAACAGGTGAATATAATTGTTTCTCTAATGTATCTTTTATCTCTTTTACATCATTTGGGTATTCACTTGCACTACAGTTTGCAAAGACTTTGAATAACGGCTTATTCAAATTGAAGTTATCCAAGAACTTCCTAAATTCTTTTGATACTTCCCTCATGAGTTTTGAATGAAATGCTCCGGAGACTGCCAAAGGAATAACTCTTTTTGCTCCCGCTTCTTTCAACTTATTTTCTGCTATATTTATGGCTTCTTTGTATCCGGATATCACCACTTGGTCATTTGAATTGTAATTAACCGGTTCAACATAATTACCTTCATTGGTTACAGTATCACATACCTCTTTTATTTTTATTGGATCAAGCCCTATGACTGCTGCCATACCACCTCTACCTTCAGGATCAGCATTTGCCATTAACTTACCTCTCTTCTCAACTATCTTTAGCCCATCAGAAAAGCTGAATACTCCCGCGGAGTATAAAGCAGCGTATTCTCCCAAACTGTGCCCAGCAGATCCCAAAATTTCAAAACCACTTGACTCCCTTTTTATTACCTCCAGGACAGCAACTGAGTGTACAAATATACATGGTTGAGTGTTTGAGGTATCCTTTAGTACTTCGTCAGGTCCTTCAAATGAAATCTTTTTTATATCTAAATCTACAATTTCGTTAGTTCGATCATAAATCTCTTTTACATAATTAAAATTCTCATATATATCCTTTCCCATACCTACAAATTGAGATCCCTGCCCTGGAAAAACAAAAAACACCCTCTTCATACTTTTCTCTCCGCTTTTATGTTATTTAGACCAACAACAATGCTACATCCCCATCATTTCATAACCAGCATCAACATATATGACCTCGCCGGTTATTCCTGAGGACATATTACTCAATAAGAACAGTGCAGTTTTACCAATTTCTTCTGGTGCTACATTTCTTTTTAGTGCTGATCTCTTCGGATATTCTTCGTACATGCCCATGAACCCACTTATTCCCCTTGCTGCCAAAGTTTTTATTGGACCTGCAGATATAGCATTACATCTTATTCCCCTACTACCTAAATCGTAAGCAATGTATCTTACACTTGATTCAAGTGCCGCTTTAGCAACACCCATAACATTGTAATTGGGAACTGCTCTAACTGAACCTAAGTAGGTCATTGTAATTATCGCTGAATTGTCATTTAAGTAATTTTCTGCCTCTTTTGTTACTTTAACTAACGAATAAGCGCTTATGTCAAGTGCTATTTTGAAAGCTTCTCTTGAAGTATCCAAGTATCTTCCTTGTAGTGCTTCCTTCGGCGCAAATGCTATGGAATGAACTATAAAGTCAATTTTACCAAATTCTTTACCAACAAATTCAAACAATTTTGTTATATCCTCATCTTTTGATACATCACAAGGGAATACTTTTGCGTTTATCTCACTTGCTAGCTCTTTTATTTTTTCTTCATCACCTAGATAGGCAAGCAAAATTTGGGCACCTTCCTTTTGCAATTCTTTGGATATAGCCCATGCTATACTCCATTTGTTTGCTACACCAAAAACTACTCCTTTCTTCCCTTCCATCAACATACTTTGATCCTCCATTGATTCTAATTATATTGCATAAATTTTTTTATATTCAATTTTAAATTGATTCAATTTAAATTGAATTTTGTAGTTTCTTCTCCTAAAATTCTTCTATGGCTACGATGGAAGGCAGAAAGTACATGCCTTGGTATACATATCTAGGCGCAATTCTAGAAATTTTTCTTGTTGTTTCTAGAATCTTAAACATTGAGTCTGTTTTGAAATGGGGAACACCAATATTTTGGACAGGGTACATACTAATCCTTGATGGAATTGTATTCTCTTTCAAGGGGAAATCTTTGCTACCGAAAGTTATCTTTTTAGCCTTGATTTCTCTTGTTCTTTGGTGGTTTTTTGAATGGTTGAACATATTCATTTCAAATTGGCACTATAGTAATTTGCCACCTTCTTTGCTTGAAAGGTACATTGGTTACCTCTGGGCTTTTGCTACAATAGTTCCTGGCATTTTGCTTACCTACAATGTTTTACTCATCATTCTTAGAGACACTAGGATAGAATGGCATTCTTTAAAATTCAAGAATAAGCATTTAACCTTGATGATATTGATAGGAATAGTATCTTTGATTTTACCAGTTGTCCCCTTTAGTTTGAATTACTTGGACAGATCTGCTGATTCAGAGTTGTTCTTTTGGTTGAGATGGTTTGGTGACATAAAATTTTCAGAATACATGGCCACCTTTGTGTTTTTAAGCTTGTTTTTCATCTTTGACCCAATAAACTACCTCATGAGTAAGCCATCAGTAATTGGTTCTTTGGATAGGGGAAACTACAAGGTTATTGTGTTATTATCTCTAGCAGGATTAATCTGTGGTGTACTTTGGGAATCAGAAAATTTCTTTTTCTCTACTTCTAAATGGCACTACACTGTACCTATTATGGGAAATGTAAAAATATTTGAAATGCCTGTACTCGGTTATTTGGGATTCATTCCATTTGCTTGGGAAGTTTTCAGTACTGTATCACTGGTCTATAAAGACGCCATAATACAAATCCAAGAATGGCTTTTATGAATGTTTGTATCCTGACAAAATCAGGTGAAGGGTATGGCTACGGACACATAAGAAGAAGTAATGTTCTTTCTGACTTTCTCAACAAACATGGAATAAAAACTAGTGTTGTAGATTTAACATCTGCCGATGTAGGTGAGGTAGATGCCGATATAATCATAACTGATGCTAGAGAATTTGAATCTCTTAAAATTAAAGAGTTACTCACTTTAGGTAAACCTATTATTTCCTTCGATGATACCCAAACTTATAAGCCTTATTTGGTCTCTATAATGTCTTTGCCATACATTAACATTCCTGATCCTCTACCAAACTATGAAGGTAGTAATTTTTTAGTTATAGATCCCTCCATTGAAAATTTCAAATCTCAAGAATTGGAACATGACCTTCTCATTACCTTTGGTGGTGAAGATCCTAACGAATTGACCAAACTCGTAGTATCAGAAATTATGAAACTTGGCCAAATTTTGCCTCTAAAAACTTGTATATTGATTGGTAAACTATTCAAGAATAAGGATTTAGTGACTAGTATGGCACAAAATTTGGGTATTTGTGTGATTGAACCTAATGATCCTAGTGATGTATTTGTAAGGATTTCAAAATCTAAAATTGTAGTTACATCTTTCGGGATCACGGTTTATGAATCGTTGATTTTAGGAAAGAAAGTTATCCTTCTAAATAACTCTGACTACCATGAATCTCTCTTTAGGAGAAGTGGCCTCGAGGGTGTCGTAAGCAGTTTGGGGGTTTATAGGGAATTTGATGTAATGAAATTTTTGAAAACAATTGATGAGTTTTTAGTGAGTAATGGAACAAGAGAGATTCGCATTAATCCTAACAACAATCTAGCAAAAATTAAGGGTATAGTGGAATTAGTTTACAGAAATTGGGATGTCATCAAGTACAGTTGTTTATTGAAACATGATGTAGTGTGTGTTTACAGAGATGGTAGTTGTAGTAAATTTTTTTGTAGGAATTGTAACAATGAATTTATATTTCCCCTTTCGGGGAAATAAAATTTCGGAGAAATGAAGATTTCGTAGAAATAAAATTTCGGAGAAATGAATAGAAAGAAGATTTTAGTTATAAAGGTATGAAGAGTATTTCCGAAAATAGGTTTATGAATTACACAAAAGTCTACAAAGAGACACAAATAGAGACAGCAAGCCCTATCAAATTAATTGTTATACTTTATGAGATAATAATAAACTCCATTGAACAATCTAAGAAATACATGGAAGACAAGAAATTTGACCTTGCCAACAAAGAATTATCTAGAGCGCAAGATGGAATAATAGAACTTATTGCTGCACTTGATCTTGAGAAAGGTGGAGATATTGCTAATAATCTTTATTCCATTTACCTTTTCTGTAGTAGAAGACTATTTGAAGGAAACATTGAAAAAAAGCCTCAAATACTAGATGAGGTTAAGAACATTTTAGTAAACTTGAAGGAAGCATGGGAGAAAATTGCAACAATGACTTCAGAAGAAAGTCCTACACAAAAGGAAGAGGGAGAAAAGACAGTGAAGAGTATTGATATACAAGGTTAGTAAGTTTTGAGCACTCTAAACCCATTTCCTATGTACACACCTCTTTTTATTGATTTTGATACAAATTTTTTTGCTTTTCTTATTGCGTTAATGGGACTTTCACCCTTTGTTAGGTAAGCAGTTATTGAAGCGGAAAAGCAACATCCTGTACCATGTACATCACCATTAAATGCCTTTTTTTCTTTTAGCATTGTGATTTGATTACCATCATATACTAAATCGATTGCATAATCCCCTTCCAAATGCCCACCTTTGACTACAACAATTTTGGTGCCCATCTTGTGTATTTCATTCGCTGCCTTCTCCATATCCCTTAAACTCTTTATCCTAATACCTGTCAGAAGCTCCGCTTCTGGTATATTGGGAGTCATAATGTAAGTGATAGGTATTAGATTCCTTATTACATTGTCTATAGCATCTTCCTTGAGAAGTGGGCTACCATGTTTTGATCGCATTACTGGGTCAACAACAATACCCTTAAGGTTTCTTGATACCTCAAATTTTAATCTATCTACAACGGTCGTTATTATTTCGTTCGATGATAACATACCTGTCTTGGTAAATAATACATTTAGGTCACTGAAGACAGATTCCAATTGCCTCTCTACAAATTCTGATGGGCAATCGTATATCCCCTGCACCCCCAAAGTATTTTGTGCTGTCAATGAGGTTATGACAGAAGCACCAAAGACACCTATAGCATTGAATGTCTTTAAATCAATTTGTACCCCTGCACCCCCACCACTATCAGAACCTGCTATAGTTAATGCAACTTTTTCTAAACTCATAATTACTCTAATTATGTAAAATTCACATCTCCTTCAGAATTTACAGTTATACTTTTTCTACGCTATCTTCAAACATCTTTATTGATAGTTTACTGAGTCTTGATATTAGTTCCTTGTTATTCTTAAATTTTTGTAAGCTCACTTTGTAGAGGGATTCAGCATCTTTTGTTAACCCCATAGCTTCATACACATCACCAAGTAATAGCGCTATTCTTACATCATCAGGGTGTTGTTTCATGAGGGATTTACATATTTCTATCGCTTGTTGAAACTCACCTTTCTTTATTTTTATTTTTACTAATCCTATGAGTGCATACTTACTGTATCCCACCTCTATGGCTTTATTGAAGGATATTTCTGCCTCATTTTCTTTACCTATCCTCAGAAGAGTATCACCAAGCCTTGTGAGTATCTTGGGGTTTTCAGGATACTTTTCTGCAAGTCTTATCCAGTATTTTATTGATTCCCTAAATTGTCCCATTCCCCTCAAAGAATCAGCTAGCCCATACAAAGCATAAAAATTTTCATAATCTACCCCTAGTGCTCTTTGATAGTATGCTACAGCCTTTGAGAATTGCTTTTTCCTCCTGTATATATTGCCTACCATCGTTAGTATGTTTAGCGTATTTGGCCTTATGTCAATCAATTTTTCCCAGTAAAGCAACGCTTTATCATAATCCCCCAACTTATAAAACATATCCCCTATGCCCATAAGTGCAAATTTATTTTTGTGGTTTACCTCTATTGCTTTCAGGTAACACTCTTCAGCTTTCTCAAGGTTCTTCAATTTTCTGTAAGCGTCTCCCATCCTTGTTATCACCAATGAATCTTCTGGATCTATTTCTGTGTACTTTTGCCAATAATCAAGTGCTTTTGACCAATCTTTGAGCCCTCTCCACGAATCTGCAAGTCCTAATAGAGATTTTTTGTGTTTCGGATCCTTTTCAATTACTTTGTTAAATACCTTAATTGCATCATCAAACATCAAACTTTTCCTGTAAGCAGTACCAAGAAGATACAATAGATCAACATCGTCAGGGAATTCTTTTATCCCATTGTTGAGCAAATCGATGGCTTCTTTGAAACTCTTCTTATCAATGAGATCAGAAGCCTTACTAATGAGATCCTCTAATTTCTTATTCTTCTCATTCATAAACTCACCTCTCTAAAAATACCACTAAGTAACATTTTCTAAGTTATTGTAATTAAATTATAAAAAAGTAAAATGTGAAAGTCAAAACTTGTTAAGTTAAAAACTTGTTAAGTTAAAACTTATTGAGTTTTTTATTAATTTGAATAAAGAATATCATTATTAAAATAATTAAAATAAAAGTAGGGGATGTGTGAGGGGGCCTAATATAGATCTTTCAAAATACGAATTAGATCCTGAGGAAGAAGATAAGAAATGGAAGGAATACAAGAAGACTAAAGATATAAAAATCAGAAATTTCTTTATAGAAAAGTACGCTCCTTTAGTAAGGTATGTTGTTTCAAATATGAACATATATGTGAGTGATCAATCTGATTATGATGATCTCGTAGGGTGGGGGATAGAAGGTTTAATAGACGCAATAGATAGATTTGACCCGGACAGGGGGGTGAAGTTCAAAACATACGCAATAATAAGGATAAGAGGCGCTATATATGATAAATTAAGAGAGATGGATTGGATTCCTCGATCAGTAAGGCAGGTAGAAAAAGAATACCAGAGAGCCATATCAGAATTACAATATGAACTAGGTGAAAAGCCAAGTGAAGAAATGATAGCGGAGAGATTAGGCTTTTCGTTAGAAGAGTTGAAAGAAAACTCTGTAAGATTGCAAAATGCCAAAAACTACATTAGCTCACTAGATAATGTAATATTTCCTGATTCTTCTTCGGATAATTCCATAACTCTAGAGGATATTCTAGAAGTACCATACGAAGATGTAAACCCAGAAGCGTTAGCGATAAAAAACGAAATAATAGATAAGATCAAGGAAGCAATAAAGGAGTTACCGGAGAGGGAACTACAAGTTATAATGCTTTATTACCATGAAGAATTAACTCTAAAGGAAATTGGTGCAATTCTCAATGTAACAGAATCAAGAGTATCACAGTTACACGCGCGGGCACTAGAATTACTCAGGGATAAGTTAAAACCATTTTTCCTAAAAAAAGGAAAATAATTACCAACAAGTATCCCAAGAACAAAAAGGGCAAAAAGGTTATTTTTCTTTTTTTTAAAGTTAGAGCAAACACAATCCCCAAGAATGAAGAAATAATGAGAGTTGAATTGAAAATAGTAACTCCAGAGCTTATTGATAAACCCAAAAAAACCTTTAAATCAGCACCACCAATAGCATTTAACAGGTTAATTTTCCTAATTCTAGAGTAGACCCAAATTATCCCTAAAATTAGGCAGAATTCAGCGAAGCCAAGTGCGTATGGCAAAGGATCATCCCTAAAGAATAATGTTAGAAAGGAAAAAAGAACATAAGGAATAGTTATATAATTCGGAATAATTCGCTTATTAAGTACATCAAAAAGAGCAAAAATCAATAAGAAAAGGCCATTACAAATGCTAAAAATCAAGTCCATTATACATTAGTAAGTGCTTCAACTACGCTAACGACATCGTCAATATAAACAGGTAATTTGTAGTCAAGTTTATGAAGAATTCTATCAACACTTTCTAAATCAATGGGATAATCTATTGTGACCCTTATACTTTGGTAATCCCACCCTTCCCTGTAAACAGGTTCGAGCACTTTATATATCTCCTTATGTTTGTAGAAATAAGGTGTAACATGTTCTCTATCATACATTTCAAAAGATAATTCATTTATTTCAAAGAGTCTTGAAGTTTTTATAACTTCAACTCCAGTACCTAATGGAATACCAAGAAAGTGTGTTAAGTCTGCATTTTTGGAGATATGCAATTTTATAGCCTCATCAATGGCAATAGGACATGTAAGGGGATTATCAGCCGTTATCCTGACTATGTTGTCAAAGTTGGAATTGTACGATGATATACATTTTATAAACCTGCCCAAAACATCCTCATCATCCCCAACCTTAACATCAACATTGAGCTTAAGTCTGTCAACAATTTCTCTTATCATGCTATATGAAAAGTAATTAGTAGCAATAACGATGTTATCAATAAGTTTACTATGAGAAACCTGCCTAACAACCCTCTCAAGTAATGATGTACCATCTGAAAATTCTGAGAAAATTTTTAAAGGAAATCTAGTAGAATCAATTCTTGCTTGTATTATCCCTAAAATCATCATTCTACCTCTACTATATCTTTTATTGATACAAATGCACCCTTAGAAGTCTTTAAGAAAACTTCACCATTATCATTTAGTCTAACACCAACAACTTTATCGGACATTGATTGACCTGTCTGATTATCTATCCAATTTATCGTTTTAGATATCATGGACAAAGAACTATTTATAGAATTTTGGGAAACGAGCGATAAAATATTTTTGTTTAGGTTGTTGAGTTCCCTAATTGATGTTAGCTGTGCCATTTGGGTAATGAAATTTTTGTCATCAACAGGATTTGTTGGATCCTGGCTCTTTAATTGGGTTGTAAGTATTTTAAGAAAGTCTTGCTCCTCAAGCTCAAGCTTACTGCCTTGATGGGATTCATTAAGCATCTCATTCAATTGTCTTATCTCTTCCTTAGTTGAAACATCAATGTTCTGTTGTTTTTTCGAAACTAAATCAACACTGTAATTGTTGTTCACTATCATACAACCCCTCCATTATTAATTTCGTTAATAAGCCATTTTCTTTTAGTAAAAACAGATATCTAGAACATTAGCACTCTTATGATTGAAGGTTACCTTTTTACCCTAACATGAATTAGCAAAATTTAACTAAATGTGATTACTGACATGTTTTACAATCTCTTGAATTACTTGCTCTATACTAACATTCTCTAATTTTGCAGAGTAATTTAGTATTATCCTATGCCTAAGAGAATCAATTAATATCTCGTCAATATGCTCCTTCTGCAAAGTATTATACCCATTTAGATAAGCAAAGGACACACTAGACTTTAATAAGTGTTGAGTGACTCTAGGCCCTGCCCCCCATTCAACAAATTCATTGACTAACTTAATCGTAGAATCAGATGGCCTAGTGGATCTAACAATTCTAACTATGTACTCAACTAATTTATCGGGAACAAAAACTTTCTTTATTTCTTCTTTTATCTTAAAAAAATCTTTTTTTGATATTATGGGACTTATATTTGAGATATCAGCATCTTCTTTACATATCTTAATTTCTTCTTCAAAGGAAGGATAATCAACAATAACTTGCATCATAAATCTATCAAGTTGCGCTTCAGGTAAAGGGTAAGTACCTTCTTGCTCAAGTGGGTTTTGCGTAGCCATAACAAAAAAGGGATCATCTAGTTTATATGTTCTGCCAAAAACGGTGACTTTTCTTTCTTGCATAGCCTCAAGTAAGGCAGATTGAGTCTTCGGCGAAGCACGATTTATTTCATCCGATAGGAGCATATTTGTGAATATAGGCCCCCTTTGAAAGACCAATCTTTTTTTACCAGTGTCGGTGTCTTCTTCAACCATATCAAAACCGGTTATATCGGCGGGCATAAGGTCAGGCGTAAACTGTATCCTACTAAAATTTAGATCTAGCATGTGTGCAATAACATTTGCCATAAGCGTTTTAGCAAGCCCCGGAACACCCACAATAAGTATGTGCCCATCCGAAAACAAACATGTGACTATTCTAGATATTACCTTTTCTTGACCTACAATTACTTTGCTTTTCTCTCTGTTTACTTCATCAATTACTGACATTGAGACATGGTAAAAAATGAATTCATCTCCTTTCAAATTAGGATGCCACATATCTAGTCTAAAAACAGATGTTTTAGTTAATTCTATCAAAACTTCGCTCTTTAAGGATTCTATTCTCCTAATAGGTAAATGCTACGAAGTAGAGTAATTCAATTACTAGAGTAATTAATTTCGTTGAAAAATTCACAGGGAGCCTAAGGCTCCTTTTTATTTTTTTATAAGTGAGAAGGTGCTATTAAGCACCCTACCCACCCACCCTATTTAATGAAGAGAGGTGAAAACTCTCTTCACTCTCAGGAATATATTAATAAATATATTAATAAGAAGTGCTTTAATCTCTTAATTAAGAAAATGCTATTAAGCACCCGCCCATTTGTTGTAGAGAGACACCGTCTCGGAGAGGCTTTACCTCTCTTCAACCAACTAGGGTGGGACTACTAAAAGCAATATGCTTCGTAACACCTTCTTAAGTGCTTAATAACACTTATGCTAAATAATACCGTGTACTTAGAGCACTTTCTTATTATCCTAGAGAGTATAGAGAGACTTCGTCTCTCTACAATTAATTAG
>Ga0078972_1006865_pt1 | contig 26276 bp, 20 predicted proteins | sample YelNatPaOPGAMG01_FD_67568 | JGI IMG/M metagenome (GOLD analysis project Ga0078972, IMG submission 67568) | Hot spring thermophilic microbial communities from Obsidian Pool, Yellowstone National Park, USA - OP-RAMG-01 (SPADES assembly) (version 2) | ecosystem: Environmental > Aquatic > Thermal...
TCGTCACGATCGCTCCACCGGGCGAATTGATGAAGCGTTCAGCACATGGTGACCAACCGGGGCACATTTGGTCTTTATTCCGCATGTGCTGCTCGATGCGAGAAGGTCGTTATCTCAGGCTATAAACAAATGCGTTCATTTTCGAAAAATCTAAGGGATGAGCTGGAATATACACCCTAGGATGTTGAGTTGGAGCGAGGCCAGCGGAGCGTTTCGTCGACAGATCAGCACGAAGAGCTAACAGAGCACCCAATGGCACAGCGTACACGGCTTCGTGGTCTCCTTGTATCGATTAGTTCAACCAGCGGCAACAAACACATGGAGTTCACGAACCGAGACTTTAACGCTGCGATCAGTACAAGACGGTGTGCGATGCTAAAGACGATACCCGATGGGCAGACGCGATCTAACTTTGTGGAGCAGCCTCTTAGGCATAAAATAAACAACGAGAAAATGAAACCGATCGCAGACAGCCGGTCTAAACAGACCGGAAGGCGTCTTCGAGTGGATTTTCATCTACACTCCATGGTTTTGAGGCATTCCTTTTTGTCTCACTGACGATGAGCCTAATCGAGAAGGAAATCAAGGCCAGTATCTGATATCGAAACTTGTTGCTGCCCAACAGATAGATTTAGGGTTCGTTCTTCTGTATCAGAAAACCTAGAGTGCGGCATCCGCGTATTCTGCATCCAGATATACTCACCCGCGAATAGCTGCCGCACTGCCGTGGCATTCGGGCGATATCTGTCTTTCAGACAACATTCTCGCTTCCACGCAAAGCCCCTGACGCACAGGCCGCGGGCAGCACAACCAGTACCTGCAGAGAACATCGTGCAACGCTCCCCAGCGTTTGAAATCTGTCGAGGTTGCCGTGCTCTCGCTCCGATGAAAGCTCCAAACGCATGCAAAGCTCACACGGGCCATTGGTGTTCTATCTCCGTCCGATGGGCTGTCTCAAAATCCAAGTGCACAAAGCAACGCTCCACGTAAGGCAAACACTCAATGCGGGCCTGGAGCGACTCCCCAATGTCATGAGAAACAACCAGCGGCATCTGCGGATCCAGCACAATATCGATTTCGGCAAAGCATGCTGGACCCACGTGGTACAGACAAACACGATCGATCGCTCGAATCCGCGTATCATGCCAAAGCGCTGCAAAAGTTACCACAGAGTGCAGCCTACAGGATGCCGAGCGCGACAGAAACTGATCTAGATGTCGTGAGGTCAGCCGCCACCAGTTGCGTAGGATAAAAGCAGAGATGAGCATGCCACCGAGAGGGTCTGCGGGCGGCCACCACTGCGCCAGAGCAGCAGCGCTCAGGGCACCCATATTCGACAGACAGTCATTCCAGTGGTCCATAGCCAACGCTGCAACCGAGTCCTGCACAGATACACGACAGTAGAGGAAGAGCGCTGCCTTGCTCAACAGGGCCACACCGATCCAGATGAGCACTGGGCGGGTAAATGGGTGCACTGTTGGTGACCGTTCCGAGCCGCTCACGTACAGCACCAGCGACTCTATGGACTGCGTCAGTACATTCAAGGTCAGTGCGGTCATGAGAACGGCCATGAGGATCACACCCACCGACTCGAGCCGCGTCCTACCGACCGGGTATCGATAGCGAGTGGTGCGATCGTGTCGGTGGTGGCGCACATACCACGTCAGACCGATAATGACACCAGAGAAAAAGTCGAGGACGGCATCCACGGTATTGGCCAACAGCGCGAGACTTTGCATGGACACATAGGCATACGCCTGCCCAAGGAGAAGCAGCAGGTTCGCTCCGTTGGATGCAAGGATCGCGCGTCGAGCGTAGTCTTCGGTGTCGACTCCTTGGTGCTGCGACTTGTTCGGAGGCATCACCGCGGTCCCTGGACGCTCCTCGGTCGACGTGCAGCTCGTGTAGGAGACGCTGGGCGTTGGCTCCGCAGTCAGCAGGTGCTTCGCTTCCTCAGGCGCTTCTGTCGAGAGGTTTGGCGTTGATGCCGCTGGCCAGCAGCTCGCATCCGCCGGGGCTGTCGGCAAAGACACGTACTGATCGAGCAGTTCATTCTGACGCTCATAAAACTTCCGGAGCGCAGCGTTCTCCAGATGCGTTGCATCCGCTCGAAAAAAGGCGCGTCTCCACTGTAGCGCCAACTGGTGACCCTGCACTGCGCTCGGTACGTTCATTCAGTGATTTTATGGTAGGCTGCCCGGATTCTGCAAGTGCACAAGGAAGAAAACGCCTGGTTTTCTGGATGAAGCGCTTCCCTGGTGGCACCTACCCGCCAAGTATAACGCGCTTTCCCGGTGGAAATGGCACCCGGGTAGAGCGCGTAGCTCCCGATGCGTAGCTGACTTCTCTACTCGAGCGTAGAGCAGCTACAGGCCTTGTGCATTCGCTAGGCTTTCCACTTAGTGCCTCTTTGACAAGAAAGTAGTTCGACTCGGAAGCACGTCGCTCCTAGCGGGTGCAGCAGCGAAAAACGCTCTGCCCGCAACCCAGGTGACTAGTGCGCTGGACGACGAGGCGTCGGTGTTTCGCTTCAAGCGACACTAGAGCTGAGCTCAGCGTGGACGCGAACGAGTCTCGAGGTTCGCAGCTTCCATCGTCGTATAGCGGTCAATTTTTCTATTTGGTACACTGTTGACACTTGTCGTCTGTGTAGGAGACAAGGAGTCTGTACCTGGGTTGCTCTTCGGGACGAAGCACCAGCACCTGCATCAACGTAGCCGCGCTTCGTCTCTGCAAACGAACGCTTTGCGGAAAGCGACGCGTTTAGCTAAAGCACAGGACTCGGGTGTTTTTGGAGACGCTGTTTGAAAAGCCGAGAATAAGAGGCTCTGCGTTAGAAGCGGACTCTGTAGGGTGCATAGACGCTAGGGCAGCACGCTTGGGCTCTGGAAAGCACACGAGCGCGCAGCCGGAGCAACAACAGCTGCAACCGAACTCGAAACGCTCTACGCATACTCGAAGAAGCACTGATTCGGGTTGGTGCTGTTTTCGTGCAGCGCAGGATAGGGCTCGCGGTGGTACGACTCTCCCGCTTCCGGTGACCGGGCGTGAAGGCGGCGTCACAGCCAGGCCAAACCGTTGCAACTGACGCGATGCAGCACGTCAAGCGCGGGCAGCAGCAGCAGCAGCAGCGAATCGTGCTCTCCAGAACTGCAATGAGTATGGCAAGGGCACCAGTGGTGCGTTCTTGGGGTGCGACAGGTCAAGTTTCTGAACTATGGAGAGACGCGCTCCAGCGGGATAACCGACTATCTGGCCCGGTTATGAGGCTGCTGGGTGTACGGACTCAGGTTGCCAGCATTCTGTCGTTTGCGGCACCTGTCTTGCAGCCGAGCTCGATATCGGAGACCAGTTTCCCGCGTACTCTAGAAACATGCAGGACAAAGGCGATATGCTGGTTGAGCGTTCGGGCGGCTGCATATACGGCATCGTCGTCGTTCGGCTCGAAACGCAAAAACATGATACAGCGGAACTGCGACCGCTCTGCACCGCTGTTGACTGTTGCAGCTGGATGGTCAATGCAGAGGAACGCCAAAATCATGTTTTTGGGTCCCAGGACGCCTTTCAGAAAGCTTGCCACTGTCGGGGTGGTGCTACTCAAGGCCACCGCTCCGACCGAGCAGAAAGAGACCCAACCGCTGTGGTATACAGGTGTTATTCGGAGGAATCGTCCAGAGGCTGAAGATCTCTTCCTTCTGGAGTGCGTTGTTCCCCAGGAAATCGTCACGAGTTATCACGTACCTGGTCAGTATGTGATGCTTCGACGCGATTCGATGCAAGCGAAACCGGGTTTCTTCTCGATAACCTCACCACCGCATCATCATCCTGACGCCGCAGACTGTATCGAACTGCTGGTGAAACAGGTAGATCGAACGCGTTGGCTATGCGCTTTAACGCCTGGATCATCGGTGGAGGTCACAGTGGCGCAGGGCTCGGGCTTCGCGCTCCGGTCTGATACCCGTGACGCTATCCGACATGTGCTGCTCTTCGCGACTGGAAGCGGTATTGCGCCAATCCGAGCGGTATTGGAGGATGATCGCTTTTTGGCTCATATGGATTCCGTCAAGCTTTACTATGGATGCCGCAACCTGCACCGAATGGCCTACCAGGAACGCTTTGCACAATGGCAACAGGAGCGCGGTGTCCAGGTGGTTCCCGTCTTGAGTCAACCGGACACCTCCTGGACAGGCGAACGCGGTTACGTTCAGCACGCGTTAGAACGGGACGGTGTGCAGACGCCTCCTGAGCAAACACTCGTGTTTTTGTGCGGTCTCCCGGGAATGACGTCAGCAGTAGAAGCGTACCTCTTGAAGCAGGGCTTGAAGAAGCAACAGATTCTCTATAACTTTTAAAGAGATCGCTGGACACAAACCTGGGCTGTTGCACGTCGAACAAGGCGTTGGGTTCGCAGCTCCTGACCGACAGCCTCTAAGGACGTGCACGCTGCAGCATTCGCTCCGAGTCCGACGAGATCAGCAGCAACGCAACCCCGTGGATATTCGTCCACGACCCGTGACGCATAGGTCGAAAGTGCCGCACCGAACCAGACGCGCTCTTCAGTACACTCGAACTGCTTGATTAACAGGATGTTTACGCCCGGTATCCGCGCTTGCTCACAAGTTTGTTATCCGCGTCCGCCAGCGCGTCGATACGGAACTTTCGAACTGGGCGATAACAAAGCCGCTCCGCGAGTCCCAGATGCAAGGATGCGGTTAGCGCTGCAGCAGTTGCAACGCTGGAAGCTTGTTTATATGATTCATTTAGGTTCAATATTGAACAATAGTACCACATCCATGGGCATTCATGATTGTCGCTAGGTGCTGCTGCTGCTGCTGCTGCTGGGCACTTTCCCGTGCACGACCATTCGACATAGCCGTGATTCATGTGTACCAACCGGGACACGAGGTTGCTATCCAGCACCTCACCATGTATCCAAGCGCGGCTCGTCGTCCTCTCGTCCGTTCAAAGGCAGAAAATCAGTAAGCATTTGCAGACGCGCTCGGGAGTGAAGTCTGCTCGGGGTCTAGGTGCGCTCACCGCGCAGAGGTACACCTGCAGAGCCGATCAGCACGCTCCGCAGCGGCAGCGAGTCGAGGTTCGTCGACGGAATTTGGAGTCATTCGGTCTCGGTGAAGCGACGATGGTGACGGAGCATCCATCGCCACCACGAGCGTGTGAGACAAGCACGGCATCTGGAAGTTTCGTAGATCGATGGAGCAGGCGGTAGCCATCGGTATCCAAAGCGCCGCGGTAATCGCTTCTCTTGTCGGTAACAGCAAGCACACATCCGAAGAAAAATCCTGGTCGATGTATTGATCCTAGACCGCCAAAGGGTATTGCAACGACACCGCCACGGGGCAAGCATGCTTTGCTTTTACTTGAGCATGAATGCTTTCGCACTGCGCTTGTTGTGTGCACTATCCTAATATGGTTTATCCCAGCGCCTTTGCGAACAGTGCTCCGCTCTTAAGATCACACTGCGCACCCAATCGCGACTGGTACTTGTTTAATCTACGAGCGCGGTTCGACACGCAACGATCCATTGATGACGTTGCATGGGCGATTGGCGCTCGCGTCTAGTTCAAGCATCCTTGCTGCTCATATGGGGCCACTTTGGCGAGCTTTCGACGTGCTCGCGCCGAAATGAGTGTCGGCTTCTGCGAAAGATGCAATGCGCAGCTCGAGGATTGGCACATGCCACTTTTGTAATGGGCATGCTTTTGCGTCCAGCACAGGCGTTAGGGATCGTCGTGAGCAGCCTCAGTGGGCAGTCGCTTGCGTGGCAAGTCCGAATGCACAACAACGATGCGTTGATTACCGTTCGTGGCCGTTTTTCGCAACATGCACATGGACTGATTTTGAAACAAAGGTCTCGCGTCACTGAAAAATGCTTGAGCGCCGTCTACAGGTTGCTGCGGCTTCGGATGCCGGCAACGCCGCGGTGATACCGGAGAGGCGGCCTCGCGGCACGATTTCGTCCCTGAGGGTTTCGCATCACCTGCTCCATTCCTGCTCATCGCCAGCGCCCGCCGTGCATCTTCTATGGCATTCACGACAGCTATAGCGCTTCGTGGAAATCCTTCGGGGTCTGCATCGCACGCCAGGTGCCAGTAGATAGCGCACTCAAGCACGCTGCACGCGAAACACCTGCAGAGAGCACTCTCTCATCGGATGAGCGAGCGTCTCGCTGTTCCACGTGCCTGCATCATAGATGAAGCGTCCAGGCATATGGACTCAAGTTGCTGACCGAACTTTCTCTGATAGCGCCTCAGCTGGGTGGCATTGCCTTCGGGATAGCACTCTCTCATCGGATGAGCGAGCGTCTCGCTGTTCCACGTACCGGCATCATAGATGAAGCGTCCAGGCATATGGACTCAAGTTGCTGACCGAACTTTCTCTGATAGCGCCTCAGCTGAGTGGCATTGCCTTCAGAACCGCCAGTAGCGACGTACAGCACCTCTCTCAACCGTTCCGGGGCATCTGCAAAGTATGCACTGAGCGCGAGGAGCGTCGGCGGTGCGTAAATCAAATCAAAATAAGACGGTAATGCCCGCCACAACCTGTAGAGTTCCGATTTCAGCGTCCCGAAACCACCGGACTCGTTCGGCAACACTTGTACGCTCCGTCGTAGCGACACCGCTGTGCCTCGAGAAGCTGCATGGGTACGTGCTTCCAGTCGCCGAAACTGGGCCTTCAGGTATTGGGAATCACCTACACAAGCGACTGCCAGTACTTGCACATTCGCTGGCAGGTACTGTTGCAGGTACCACGCGGTCGTGCCAGTGCCTGCTGGGACACACACCATTCGGATATCACGCAGGTCCTCTGCGGCAATAGACTCCGCCAGTCTGCGCAAACCAACCGCTGCCTCCGGACAAGCAACGCCTTGCGGCACGAATAACTTCTGCGGGTAGCCGATCTGCTCGCTTTGCCGCTGGTACTCCTGCTCGAGCTCGGAAACGGTGCTTTGATATTCGGTAAAGGTTCGGCACTCCCAGAGCTCCATACCAAGGGAAAGTGCCCGCTTGAGGTTCCCGCACGGCCGCTCTCGAAGCCAGCGCGGCAGCGGACGGGTTACGTACTGGAACCGGACCCCTAAAGCACTAGAGAAACCTGCAAGTGCGAGCATCGCGTTGCTCTGGGCCCCACCGTGGCTAACGAGGCGCTCGACCTTCATCGACGTGTTGCTAGCGGCTTCCGCAAAGGCCGCGAGTTTGCGAGCCTTGTTTCCACAAACAGCACCCAGCGGTCCATCACTTCCAAGACAGTTAATATCGTCGCGGAATACCTTGAGCGGAACAGGTGTCGCTCCAGCACAGGTGAAGAGCCACGGCGGGAGCAACACCGTCTCTATAAAAGTCGCCGCTCTGCTCGCAGGTTGTTGTGCTGCGACTTTCCTGTGCGCCCGACGAAGCCGGGTACTGTCGCTGGTGCGGGGAGAACGCATCAATGGCTCGGAAGCGCCTTTTCATCCACGCTGAGCTTGCCTTTAGCCAAAGCGTGTACGCACGGCGAACGCCAGTAGAGCCAGATACGAACGAGACCTTCGTACCAGGACAAGCGTTCCACGTAAGCCTGCGAAGAACGACAACACCGCCGCGCTTTCAGCGACGCGTCACTAGTCGTTTCCAAGCTCCGAGGTATCCAACGCGGATGTTTTCGTTGCAGAATCCGTGGTATGATGCATCAGCGGCGGCAGCAGCAGCAGCAGCACCGCTACTTGTTTCAAAGCGGCAGGCACTGTGCGTCGGCCTGGGGACCTCCAGTGCGCTGCTTCTCTACGTAACCTACTGGATCGCTCTCGGCCGTCTCCAGAGACGAGGAAACGTACCCGATATGCTGTCTGAACCAAAAGTGCGCCAAATCTTCCGCATCCTTGCTTTCATGGAACTCTTCGTCGTCTACTTGGCTCCGTTGCTTGCGACGGCGTTCGCACAGCTCAGCGGCGGTGCGAGCGTACCCCCGCTCGGGTCGACACTGAGCCTCGCTGCCCTGTACTTTCTCCCGAATATGGTCATGACTGCAGTAAATATTCGATTGGAAGGTTTATTTCGAAAGCGAAAGCAATTGCTCGTTAACTACAGCTCCACTGCTGTCAATAATCTGTGGCGACTCATAGCATATGTTCTGATCCTCCTGGATACGCAACGACGACGCCTGCAGGCACCTGCATCGGCTTCAGCCTCGGATATCCGGGCTCTCGCAGGCTTTCGGCTTGTTGCATACGCTGGTATCCTGATAAGTGTGCTCATTATGATCGTGTTCGAACCAGTTGCAGTCTGGGTACTTGCGCCTGCATCACTGCAGCGGGTCACTGCGAAGAAGGATCACCCGGGTTCTTGATCCGGAGCTTTCAGGAGAATGCCCTCCATTTTCGCCAGGTCACACACGATTGTTGCAATACTTCCATTCTGGACCATGGTGATGAGCTGCTCGGAGGTCGTGCAGGGCTTTCTGGTCTCCAGCGTGTTGAACACTGAGATGCGCCCTGGATCCGTGAGCCATTGTGTTAACGTCGCGAACGTAGCGTTTCCGGAGCAAGTTGTGCCTCTGCATCGTTGATGTGCATCGGACAGAGCATTCAGTGTGTTGTGAGTGTAGCATGGCAAATGTGAGCAGGAGGAGCGATTATCCGTTGCGTCTCAAACGTGCCATTCCAGGCAAAACTGCTGTTTCGCGGTGTTTTGGCGCGTAGCTACGCTTCCCGCATCATTTCCTGTGCTTTCATGTAATGAAGGCTGTGCTTGATCGAGAAAATACTTGTGGTCATCGGATACATCCGCGATATACCTGACGAACATGTTGTGCTGAGGCCGATCACACGAGCCGCACCGACGCGTTCTCCATACTAGCGAGGCGACTGATATTGCTCGTGTGCTGAAGCCAGATGCATGAGCTCTATTCATACCCTGGTCATCCCGGTTACATGTCTGATGACACCTCTCTATTCGAGACGCTCAGTCGCAGGTTCTCATGGGCTTCAGTCTAAAAAAAGCAGCTGAACGCGTACGTTCACGGATTCGCTCGGGAGCAACAAGTCGCCTTGCCGTCTCGCACAGCCTTTTACCAGGCAGGACGCCCTGTTGCCTACAGCGGCGGCGCACCTGAGTCTAGTAGAGACGTTCGCCACGTGTAAACGAGCGTCCAAACCAAAACAAATAACAGGAAAGCAGGCCACAGGTTTTCTGTGAAGCACAGCCAAGCAGTGTTCTCTCCGTAGGTTTCCAACTGCACGCCGATGAACTTGCGTAGCACAGTGGTCGGTAGAAAGCACGTGACCAGAATGTACGCTGATAGTGCCCCAACGCCCGTCAAAGGAACCAGACCGAAGAGTAGCGCAAAACCTAGCGCACAGAGCAAACGCAAGTAGAACACCAGCGTCAAAAGCCTGGAGCGGTCCCACGAAGCTACCTCAACTCGAAGCCGCTTTCTCCACCGGTGTAGCACTGCACGCTGATGTGCTTGATCTGGCATAGATCAGAGCCTGAAAGCGAGTGAACTTGTGTGTTCGTGTATAACCGACCTTTGGAGAGAACGTATGCGTTGGAGGACGCGAAGCACCAACCAAACACGTATCCTCTCTCAAAGCCGAGGATGCGATACTGTCGCAGAGGAACTGCTGCTGACGCCCAACGTACCGAGATGATCTGTTTATATAAGCTGTGGCATAGGGCGAGAGTTAAAGATCCTCCTCCATCAAGAATGAGCAATGGATACATTGTTCTGGTGCTGGTTTATGGAAGTGTGGATGCCCTTGTAGAGGATCCGCGGTCGATACCCTGCGTAACGACGGCTGGTGCGTATGTCGTCAATAGACTGACTGACTGTCGAGGAGGCGGGAATCCGTGTCCCCATTGAAAGAACAGCACACCCGTAAACGAGCTCGTCCGCACCGCAAGTTCAGTCCTTGATCTGGTGGAGGAACCTGGCACCCGTTCGGAGTCGAGGCGAGCGGTCTATGGAACGCCCATTTGCGGGTTTCTCGGAAAGATATAGAAACACTCCCGCTGCGCGGCAGCAGCTGCAGACTGAAGTCTATTGGGCGACGCGCACTCTGAGTTGTGTTCCCTCTGGGCGCACGTGCTCATGAATGCCATTACATTGTCAGCCATGATGATGCCTCAAGGACGTCCGAGTTCACTTGGCACTATTCAGGTCCAGTTGACTGATCATAGCGGGACGGCGTCCAATGAACTGCGCAGAGCGGGTCCGCTGCACCAGACACGACGATCAGTTCGCTCACTGGCCAGAATGAACGCTTCCAACCAAATGCTTCGTATTGTGCAAACGCTACCGTTTACCTGGATACCGATACCAGCCTCTGGACGGGCGCCTCCGTGCTCCACTGTTGACGCTGGTGCGATGCACAAATCGATGATCCCGTTGGCGTCAACACTCGAACGATTCCGCGACCTGCCGGGGACGGCTCGGAGGCACCAGAGTCTCCTGAAACGTGACTCCTGTTAAATGCACTACATCTGCCGTTTTACGCAGTGCATCGGCATTGTGTCTGGGCCTTGTATCGAGCCGGTGCGAAGGCGCTCCGGGTCGAAAGCCAAGGCGATGTGCACCGTATGCATCTGGTGTCAGGAGGTCGCGCACTTGCGCCTCAAGTGAAGCGAGGAACACTGAGCACCTGTCTTTCAGACATGAATGCGACGATGAATTCCTAGTCCTCAATATCCAGGAAATCGTCTATGATACACAGACTAGTGAGTCCTGGAATGCAGAAGGCAGCACAACCTTTTTGGTTTTTCTCGAAGATATTTAAAATACAGAATTGGAACATTTTGATTCGAGAACGATCATGGTAGGGTTTTATGTGTTCATGGCTCGCTTGAGACATAAAAGCCTCATACAAGTCAGCCATTCGACGGTTAGCGGGTGGATAAACCACCCTTCTCGTCGTCGTCGTTACCCATTACGTCGTGCATCCAGACCAGAACCCATCGACTGCGATCTGCACGACTGTCTACTCGTCGATCCGTCCCACTACATACCTCCTCTGAGCAAAGATATCAGAGGAGACACAGCGTGTGAAGTTTCGCGCATTCGGCACAAACAATGACGAGCACACACGAGTGCACGAAGGAGAAAGCACGCTCCTGGAGGATATCGTCAGGCGTTGAAGGACACACGATCGATTTCGAACTGAAACGCGAAAGCCTTGAGGTGGAGCGGCGGATGCTCGTCTCAGTCGACGAGACGTTATTCAGGACAAATGGTCAAACGATGTGTGCGTACTCAATGTGGAGCAAACTGTTGTGTATGAATAAACGGAAACCGAGCGTGACGGCAACACGAGCTCTCGGGGCAGTTCAGTGGAGCGCTTTCCCACATAAACCACAGAATCGATACGCTCGTTCAACACAGCATCCTTCGTTGAACCACGCTTCGTGGCTTCTCCGTCCCGCATTCCTCTGTCCAGCTGCTGCACGGCAACTTCGCTTTCCGCCACTCAAAAGCGGTCAACAAGTGCGCTGCTGAGACTGGCGACGAGCTGCCCTTCGTGACAACCTCTGTTCCCTCGTTCAGTGCAGTCGAATGCCTCCGCTCTGTTCGCAGAGGCAACGTCTGCGCTCTCGGAGCCATAGACGGGTCATTCGCGTGCACGTTGCGGTTCGTTCATAAACCGTTATTTCGACAGCCGTGCTCGCTCTCCTCAATCGCTAATCTGCTCTGTTGGTTCTGTGTTCGAGAACCGGGGCGAACGGAAGGCCGCACTTCGGTCCATGAGCGCGCACACCGTGGAAAAGAGGAGCAAGCGCCAAGTAGGCAGCAGTGGATACATATATCTTTAGGAAAGGCACGCTCCGGTCCCGCCGTGCACCCCGTGCGCCCGAGTCCTGATGAAAACTAACCGATATGGCGCATCGTGATGATACACATGCCAACCTGCCAAATAGAGGACTCGCACTGGAAACCACCAGGCAGGCAAAGAAGCAAGAATGCTCCGGAATACGGGGACGAGCAGCGCCTGGAAGGAAAAATATCGGTGCAGCTATTGCTCAGTCTGGAACGGTCATCATAGCCTCGCTACCGAAACACACATCAACCGGGAGAATCACCCAAAAAGGAAGATACAGGGCGCCCTAAGGGGATGCGTAGCTTCTGACTCGAGCAGGGCTCGCTCAGCCTCCTTCGCTTTGACGCACCCTGTCAGGGTACGGCGCGTCGGCATCACCGGTGCAGCGCTGTCAGCTGTTCCAAAGCGTCTTGAAGGTTTCGATCAAACCGTCGTGCGACAACGTAACGGACACTCAGGGCAGACGATGCGAACCGTCCTGATTGTAGGATCAGTGATGTGTATACACGTTTCACAGAGGACCTCGAAGTTTCGGTGCGCCTGTCGTCGCTTCGAAGACCTACAGCGTCGGTGCCAATACGTATCAACGTGAATCCCCGAAAGCCGAAATCATAGGCAGGCTCGTGTCGGGCGCTTCATGAGGCGCTGTATGTGCGTATTCGCGCCTCAGCTCACGGGCCCAGACTCGTGGCGACTAGTTCAAATGAATCTGCGTAACAGATACGCTACGAGTTTCCAGGCGGCGCATGTGAACCGTCTTTGGCAAGAGTACATGGGAGCGCGCCGGGGTCCACAACGGTGTCCATCCTAAAGAGGCAGGAAACTTGCATTCGGCAACGTGTTGAATGCGTTGCAAGACAAGGAATGGACTTGAACGTCGCGTTGTTTGATCGTAGCGTATTGGGCTGAGCGTGCTGTAGGACGCGAAAAGCGCACCCCCGTTCACTCGACAAGAGCGTACACCGAGTGCAGGAATCTGTGCTGCACGGTATCTATCCAATCGTTCAGAACGACATACGAACACCGAGAGTGGGCGTGCACTGTGAAACTGGTAGAGAGGAAAACGCTGAAACACGGCCGAATGCACTTCATGGTGTCCAGTACGCTGAGCGAACTTCACATACCGAGGCACTCGATGATCAGAGTCGTTGCTGTAGCGTACATCCAGCAGCCGTCGTAGGGAGACGCTCAAGCACATGCTGCACCGAGACTCTAATGCATCGATGAACCTACGGAAATGTCTTGCGCTTCCAGAATGTCTACCGGGTTGATGTCGAGCGAACGTTCAAGTAACTGTTTCGAACTCGGACGAGGGAACGTGTCGAAACAATGAAGCCTTTGGGTGAGAAAAAATGTGGCAAGGGTAGCTGGCATTGGATTCTCGCCTGAAGCAAGGCACTGGTATGGTACATTTCGGAATGCAAAGTGACTGAAGCGCCCTATGTCTATATAGGTACCGGGACCAGTGTTCCTGTGTCATTGGTGAACAGTAAAGATGATCCAGTATTCGATACTTTGAGCATACTACATTTCGATGCAGCAACATGTCCGCACTTTTGCCCTGGAACGAAAGCGCACGACCGATAGGTCTCCTATTTGAAGATTCTCGTTCGAGGAAGGAACGAAAACATCGCGGATCAGGCCTTGTGATGGAAAGCATGCACTTGTACGGTAGCATTGAGAAGAACATCCAAGAAATTGTTGGCAAGGCTCGTTCCCTTCTGCTTGAATACTCGGATACCTAACAATGCAACGGATACCTAACAATGCACCAAACTGCTACTGCTACTGCCGCTGCTGCCAAAGGACCCGATACCTACTCGCCAGTTGCTAAGCAATGAACGATGTTATAAAGCGCCATAGCAGCTAGCCTGATCTTGCACGTTACCTGCATCAAAGCGCATGACTTTGTTTGCAGTGCTCCAGCACAACAGGCGCTTGAGTACGGCAAACGCCTGAGCGACGCTCTCGAGTTCCCCGGTCAATGGCATACAGCGGGCCGTCCGGAGTCTTGTTGGCATGCATAGACCGTGTGTGAACTTTCTCATCAAAAAAGGACGAGGTGGACTCCACGCTTGAACCTCAATCTGTTTTGCTCTCTGCATATGACAGCGCTACGGAGGCACAAAACACTCGAAACGGAAAACGCCCGTGGAACGCAACACGACGCGTTTGAGGTCAGCTTGAAGGCTTTCGAACTTGTTCGTTTCGAGTCTGGGACCATGCTTGCAGCGTATCGCCACAAACCGCAGGTGCGTTTCGTTTTTCCGCAGCCTCCGCCCGGCTGCTTCAGTGACACGATTCCGGTGGTATCCACGTATACGTATCTGCTGTTTCTGCAGAGTGCTTCTCGGATTTTATACCTGACGTGTTCAAACATCACCGCATTGGACGTGTTGTCGCAGGTCGCAGTGCTCGTGGTGCATTCGCAGTCCTGGGCAACGTGCTGCATCAAGGCCTGCACCAGCGCGACCTGCTCCTGATGCAATCCAGATACAGCGTGAGCGTGGATGCGCCTCACAAAGAAAACGTCGCCTACATTGCTTGTGGATGCCGTGGCCCGCCAGGTATCGCTTGTGGCAACCACTCTCGCAGCAACACATCCCAAGACGAGTCCCTGTTCCTCGCCTGATCCTTACACTGGGCAGAGCACGCGTGCTTGTGCTGCAGGCCCAGGCGAGGCGCAAGCCAGGTAACTCGAGATTTCAGATCCTCCTGAAAGAGCTCCATGATTCGAAAATCATCATCTGAACGACTGCGACATGCTCGAAAGTCCCACTCGAGACCAAGGAAGAGTGCACAGCCGCAGGCCGCAAGCGTATGCGAAGCAACCAAGTGGTCAGGCCCCAAGGCAACTACCCAGGTGTCCGTTTCATCCTTTTTCCGCAGTATCGGCTGCGAGGTGTCAGTCTCATGATCTTGACTGGTTCCCTTGGAGAAGCAATCGGGGCGAGCCCCTTCAGGAGCCGTGTGCATTTCCTGGGACATCGATGAATAAGCGGCAGCTATCCTATCGTGCCGGACAGTTTCCACGAGAAACTGCTGATCCGCGTCCGCACTATGATGCGCTACACTCCAAGGTTCATCGTGTGTGTAGGTACGAGCTGCAGGCTCAGAATCTTCGTCTTCGAACAGAGTGCGCTCGAGCGTCTCCACAAAACTCCGCATCGAAGTCAAAGCCTTCACGATCTCGACGACGTGTTCTCGAGGATCAGTCTCTACCTCAGGACCGAAAGAAACAAAAGCATATACTTGTTCGTGATCAGCAGCAAAACCTCGTTCTCGTTGTATCTTCTCGTCGGGACAAGTTGCGGTGTACACGAACAGCGTACCGCGCAGCTGCTGGCGTGGTGTGTCGCGCCAGCGCAACCACCACCATGGTTCCCGGAGGCTCTGTTGCACCTGCTCCTCTACACAATTGGACTCTAGATGATTGGCGTCATTCGTCATGCACCTCCCGTCGAGGGAACACCCCGTTCGCTCACTTCAAGCACCACGTCCGGCGCTGGGCAGTAGTGCTGTACCAGCGGCAGCGCAGAGGCGTCGAACTGGACCGCTCGCCGAACCGGGCACTTGCCCACGAAGCAACGCAGGTCAGTGGGCGTTCACAAGGCCTGGTCCAACTCGTGGATACTAGGGGCCTGTTTTGCGACCTGAAAACGTTGTTTCCTCTGCGCGAAACTCACTTTGAAGCCGTTGCGTATACGTACGCGAGAAACGTAGGGAGCACTGTCACGTCCGGTGCTAGCGCAGCTGGGATGCATGACGAGCGACAAGTTCGCTTTGCCCCGACGTCTTCTGGTCTACTGTGACTCATTGGCCCGACGGCAGCGACTCCTGGAGACGCATTCAGCGACACTGGTGCGTTTACGGGATGCGGGCTATCTGGTGCAGTTGCCGCAAGGCTGGAAACCGGAAACCGCCGCTGACTCGACCTCTGGCGTTGCGAGCGGAAACGTCACCGCTTTCGCAGTGCACTCCTTCTTCGTCGAGCTGGAACGCTATCGACATCAACAGCAACCAGGTGCTGCTTGGGTCGGACATACGCTCGTCCACGCACCTCTGCTCGAGTCGACGCAAGACCTGATACGATCTTTTGCGTTTCCCGACGGCACGGTTGTCGTGGCAGATCGTCAAGTTTCGGGTCGAGGGCGGCGTGGTGCGACCTGGGACTCGCCCGGTGGAAGTCTCGCGTTTTCGTTGCAACTGGAGCTGCAGAATGGGTGCGATCGACCCGTGCAGTTCATTCAGTATATCGCTGGACTTGCGTTAGCGGAAAGCATTCCCAATGAAAGTCCCGAGGCCGAGCAGGAGGCAGCGCGAGCGTTGCATATCAAGTGGCCGAATGATCTCCTTGTGGACGGTCTGAAAGTCGCCGGTATCCTGTGTGAGTCGAGCGTGTTTCGTGATCGCTTCACCGTCTACGTTGGTATTGGCGTGAACGTTGCCAATGCTGCTCCAACTGCTGCGTTGGCGCAGTTTTCATGGGCAAGTGCTTTGACGCGAGAGCGGTTGCTTGCGCGTTTTCTGGTAAGGTTTGAACGCTTCCTGACTATATTTCTTGATAAGGGCTGGGTGGCATCGGGTCTTGGGGCTCGCTATACTGCCAGGTGGTTACATCAGCGACAGCTCGTGCTGCTCGCGGAGACGAACCAGCGCGGGCGAATCATAGGTCTGAGTCAACAGGGCTGTTTGCTCGTTGAACTGGACCCGTTGTCTGGAGAACGTGGTCGCTCTGGGGCATCTGCCATCGCTGGTCAGGCACAGTGCGAAGCAGGGACATGTTCCCAGTATATTGAAGTGGAGCCAGATGTCTCCAGTTTTGACTGGCAGCGTGGAATCGTGCAACGCAAGCAATGAACATATCGCTATTCAGGGAGATGTACGGAATACTCGGATCGCGACATTTCGCATTCCGCAATCACGAACGAATGTGATCAGTGAGTGGTCCGGAACCCCGCACTGGCACAATGGACGGTATCGGCATGGTATCTCGGAGCGTCCATGGATTCCAGGAAGAGTCGGACGGAACAGGCGCTGTTCAGCACCAGTCGCCGCTCTGAGCAAACATGCCTAGACCTCACTTTGTGGAACAGAGCTTGCTATGTGCGCTTCACCTTGACGTTTTGAAACGCATCGTCGAGGCGTTTGCATATCCTTTTATGCCTACGCGACAGCATTTGTGAGTGGCCTCGGGCCTGCTGCCACAGTTGCGACTGAACGCATACGCATGAAGCGCGTGCCCGAGTTTCCCGCAGCAACCTGTCTACCTGATGGACGACGAGGCGCGAACGTTCATGACGGGATTCGCATCGATTTCGTCACTCCAGGTGCTCTCGATAACGTTTCCCAGAGTCCATTTCAGGGAAATAATAGGTAAGAAAGAACTGGCTGCACTCATTTCAGATACAGACTTTGTCCTGATATCGACATGTGTCGTTGCAAAGCTCTGCATCCCTCGTTTATAGGGGTGTTCTCTTGATACAAACGTGTATGTCATATCCGTATCGGATGAAAATGCAATACTGAACAGTGCGCTCTGTTCTTAGCTTTCGATTGTTCACCAAACTTGTTTTAGACGTAAAGCCTTGGTATCCTGGTTCCAGTACTGCGGCATTAGGGATACATACCCCGTTTTAGAGCGGGAGGTCGTTTTCTTTCAAAATGGCTCCCGCGACGCCTTGCCGGTGGATTTCGATATATCGCCGGCATCACGACGATGCGCAACGCTCTCGACAAGGACTTGTTTACGTAACCGACATCACTATCCAGCTCAGTTGCATGAGCCCCCTGTCTTCTCCTTTGCTCGCGTTTGGCACGTTCGCGTCATACATTCTTCAAGTTTTATACATCTGTGTTGCAACGCAACCCACTGGGGCGTCCAATTGTGCCAACGGATCGATAGAGAAAAATAGGCAACGTCGTACTGTGATGACTTTTCACGGCCTCATGCCTCATGATTACCGCACTTGTCCGGTCAAATCATCGACTACTCTAGGATGACAATGCCTTCTCTGTTTCTGGCCGTCGATGCACCCGCATTCCATAACTGCAAGGTACCTCTTAGGACAGGGGACCTCAGACGCTCACATTCCTTCTCTTCCCAAGGAAAAGGGTCATGGACTCGAAATATATAGCCACCGGCAGCGATCGCCCTCAGAGTCAATTGCGTCAAAGCTTTGCACGAACGCAGCGTAGACGAATCGGAATGGTACGACTTGTTCTCGAGCCTGGATCTTCGTTCCCGTATCTGTTTCATTATATACGATGTCGAATTCCACATATCCTCTATCCATTAGAACAGCATGCGCTTGCGCATGCGGCAGAATGAATACTTTCCCAAAGATCGGTTCGGAAGATGCCCGTGATCGTACAGCACGGTACTCGACGCAGGAACGGATGCAGGTGTTGAAGCGAGCTTCCTGTACCCGTCAAGCGCATGTACAGAGCGATGAAGCAAGCCTTCGAGTGCCACGGGGCAGCGCACAGAGAAAAAGGAATCGGACTAGTAGTCATATATTAGAATACCTGACTGCATTCAAGAATGATGGCTGCGACATCTGCACCGATGCACGACACATTGAAGATGAACATGGCGAGCGAGGCGTCAACCACGACGTCCATATCTGCTCCAAGAGCGTCGACAACAATCGAAACGAACGAAATCTTGATTCAAACGCTGCCATCATCATGATCATCATCATCATCCTTCGACTCCTGATCATGGAGCTCGAGGGAAACCAGAGGCCAGCATCGTGAAAGCCGGAGATACGACAGAGAAGAAAGGAGGCAGTCGTCCAAAAATCCCGATAACGCTCATGTTGACAACACTGGGAACATACGCAGAATTTCGTATGTGCATCCGAGGTATCTATCTAGAAACTCTACCCTTTCTGTCTAACTAGAGTATGAAGCATCGACGTCTCATTGGAATGCAGCGCTGCCGATCCAGCGCAACCCCGAAGGACGTCGTGCGGCATACCGTCGACGCTGTTCCACCGGCTTTTGCGTTGTTGCAGGCACAAGGGCACCAACACAGGCGAGCAAGCAGTTCATGATCATCATCAAGTCGTTGCTTGGGGCTTACTGCTGTCTTAAAGTGTACACACAACGTTGATCTAGAAAAGACGGAGCTTTCAGAGAGCTGCTTCCGATTTGGACACCACGGGAAGGATCGCTTTCACCGGCTACCTCATTTAGCGAGTGCTCGCTTCCATTAACCGTGCGTCGCTTTTTCATCGAGCGAGCGAACACCAAGAAGCAGCTTTTATGAAACTGAATCAAGCGCATTCGTCTCAAGCTACCATGGCAAAGCGTCGGACCAGATCCACCGGGCACAGCAGCTCGGCACCGTCCGTCGTCGTTCAGGACAACGCACTACAGCAGGACATTTTGGCCGTGATGCAAGAAATTGGCCTCGAAAATCCGGTGCAGGACATCCAAACGCCTTCAGTACCAGAAGTCTCGCCCACGAGCTCTGCTGCTGGCTCTCAGCGAAGGAAGCGCCAACGTCTCGCAGCGGAGGTCGCTGCCGGGCCCCAGAGCACCGAGGGCATGCAGCGCAGGCACCATGAACCCGCCGGAACAACCGTGAAACACGCTACATTCGAAACGCGAATACCATCGAAACCGTTCATCGCGACGCCGCATCTGCCAGAGCTACCCGTCCCGGTGAAAGCACTGCTCCGGGACGAAGACCTTCAAGCCGAGCACTGGTATGAAGCTATCCCGGCTGCTGTGCCGCCGCTCAAGTCCTCGTGTCAACCCAAGGCATCTGAGGAAGTCGCAGCAGACATCATTCGTCGTCTGGAAGAAACCGGCCTGGAAGCATTGCGTGCAGTGAGCCAACTCTATCATGAGCGGAAACAACGCCATGTACCGTCACGGACGCCGCTCAGTGGACCTGAGCTTGCATCCTTGCCGGCTCTGGGTGCTAAACAGCTGACCCTCATGGATCGCATTGCAACATTGGCTATGGATATCCGACGAGCACCGCTGTATTACCTGGATGAGCTGACGCAACTCATTGACTTGGCGACGACGACGTGCAAGAAACGGCGTAAGGAGCGATGGACGGCAATCGAAGCTCTGAAGGAGCTCTTCATCGAGCAGCTGCTTCCTCCGAGTCGGAAGCTGTGCGCTTTCCAGCAACGTGACTGGGCAACCTGGTATGCTGAGCAAGGCGCACAGGTGGTGGCGGTAGCGGTAACGAATGAGAGGACGTCACAGGCGCCACCATCAATGACGGCAACGGAACGTGCTCAGGTCTGCAGCGCGTTCCGAGTCCTCATGTTCAGTGCCTTCGAGTCCGCTGTGAAGGCCCAGTATGCGCGCTTTCTTGTCGAGGCACTCACGGATAGCGCTCAGGACCCGATAGAGTTCCTGGCGACGCGTGCACTCGGTGCCGCGTTGGACTTGCTGGTAGCTTGTCCCGAGCAAGAGCAAGCCCTGCTCGATCTGCTTGTTACCAAGCTGGGTTCACCCCATCGTGCACTTTCCAGCAAAGCGTACCATTCTTTGGAACTCTTGATCCAAAAGCACCATCCAGCAATGCGTTTGGTTGTTGCTCGGCATATTTTGCAGCTCGGTATCGAGTCGCTTCCGAACTTGACCACGGACCGTTCCAATCGTCTGCTCTACCTCTGCGTTCGCTTCCTGGCTCATGTGATGCTCCATCGAGACCGGCCTGGGGATCGAGCGTTTGCTGCAACGCTGCTCTCCTTTTACCTGGGCACCTTTCGAATCCTCCTGGAACGGCAGCGCTTTGACAGCCGTCTCTGCACAGCGGTGCTGGAAGGTCTCCAACGGGTGCTTCCCTTCATCCCTGAAGGCATCTCCAACAACAACAACAGGGATAACTCTGATTTTGCGCAGCAGCAAGAGACACTCAAGAACCAGATCGATGGGCTGTACCTGCTGGTGCACCGCGGGAACCTCGAGACCTCGATACGCTCACTGATGGTGCTTTATCGTCTCGGTGCAACGGATCGGTTTTATCGGGCACTATACGAGACGCTTGCATCACCCAGGTTATGGTATGCTGCTGGGTCTCGGATTACAGCGCTGTGTAATATCTGTTATTGGAGCATGAAAGCGGACACATGTGTCTCACGTCTGCTCGCACTGGTGAAACGTCTGTTGAGTTTGGCCCTGCAGGCACCGGCAGCGACGGCAGCAGGCATCTTGCTGATGCTCAGCGAGCTGATTTTTCGCTCAGGACAGGAAGCATTCCGTTTGGACGCGCAGAAGCAACTTTTGCGGATACGACAAGCATTAGGCGAGGGCTCGTCTGAAGAGCGCGTGGTAGCACCGCATCAGCGCACAGCGCCGAGGACGTTCGAAGCAACACCAGACCAAGTGCCGTCGACGTCGCTGGTAGTTGCGCAAACCGTGGATGCACGAGCGTCTGTTGTACGGACAGCAGCTCGACAAGAAAGCGCATCGAACTGGACGACGACGACGACAACGACAACGACAACGACAACGACAACCTACGATATGAGCAAGCGTGAGCCCAAGTTCGCGGGAGCGGAGGCAGCTGCATGGTGCGAGCTTGCGCTCCTGCGATGCCACTACCAGCCCACGGTAGCCGCTTTCGCGGAAGCACTCATTCAGGGTCAAGCGATTCACTACAAAGGGGACCCGCTCGAAGATCACGCTCATGCTGCGTTTCTTGATCGCTTGGTACGCAAAAAACCCAAATCATCGCCACCGATTGCCAGAATGCATAGCGCTTTCGCGGAGCCTCGTTCATTGCCGGGAACGCCTTCTGTCTTGGATGTGGCGACGGGACGCACAAGTGCAGCACCAGCGAGCACATCGCGTGAAGGCGCTGAGGTGCGGCACTTGCACACTGCCGACGCTGAGGTCATTCCCAGCATGGACATAGCACCTAACTTGCATGCGCTCTCTGTGCCCGCAGCTGAACGGTCGCCTCGCGGGCGAACGTCCATAATGGCGAATGGGATGCAAGGAGCTCCTCAAGAGGTCGCACATCATCTCCGTATCGATAGCCTCGAGGCGAGTCATCGAAGCACAAGCGCCGACGAGTCCTCCTTAGCGCATAGCAGTGACGATGAAGAAGAGCAAGCCATATGGGCAGCGATGGAGGATTCACTCGCCAAACAGGGTATGCTGCTTTCGGATGACGACGACGATGACGACGACGATGACGACGACGAACTGTCATCTTCCGAGTCCGAGCCCGAGTCAGCGATACCACCAAGGCGTGCCGCTGCAACGCGTCCGCAGCGCACGTCACCGCATGCTGCTGCTCAAGGCACGCGAGCGCTGGGCGTTGTACCGACTACACGCAACGGGTCTCGAGGCGCCTCTGTTGCAAGCAGGAGCAAAAAGCCCAGCACCCAGCGGAAGCGTATTCGAGAGCCGGGGCGAGCCAGTCGGCGTGTTCCGGATCGATCCAAGGTACCACGTGCACGGCTGCTTTCATGAGGTAAAGTGAGGTAAAGCGCACCGTAAGAATCCTCGTGTTGCAGGAGTAGCGAAGATCACACGGCATGACCAGGCCAACACGTTTCACTGCGCACTGGTCACCGTCGTACGGTATCGCTAGCAACGCTTTCCGCGACACTTGTTTACATTCCAGAGCAGGAAAGCGTCATCGCGTTCGATGCTGGGTGCCATGACCCATCATCATCATCATGACGAGACAGCTTCCGAACAGAGAGAGCAGTCCACCAGCGGGCGCAGCCGTTGTATGCACACAGGCTTCGTCGCCAAGGCATCATAGGTAACATCGTTCGACTACGATGGTGTGTCTGCTGGTCTTGGTGCAGGTCGAGAAAGTACCGGCCCCCCGGACGGAAACACAGCGGCGCCTCTTGCGATAACCTGGTTCATTGAAAGCGTCAGCTGCGCACAAGGAATCACCAAAGGCGAGCTTGCGCTTGAGCAAGCATCCGCTGCCTGGCCTTCAAGGCCGTACTGGTGATTTCATCCACGAAAGAGTATTCCTGGTACGGAAATGCCCAGGTACAGATCGATTTCGCGATTCGACGTATGCGGGAAAGCGCAGCAGCGGTCTACGGGAATACGTCCAGTGCGCACACAAGTAGCTTCTAGGAAAGCGCTCCACGTGGGTACGTCTACCCAGAGCATATGTCAACGAAGGATCGCGAAAGGTCACCGCTTACCGCAACGATGCGCTTTGCTCGGATACTTTGGCTTGTTCATGCACACACACACACACACACAAACGCAGAGAAACACATCCATCTATCCATCCATCTATCTATCCATATAGCGAACACTGCATTGGGCATCCCAGCGCCCTTTCGCAGTCGACAGACCTGTCTTGGATGCGGTTCGTTACCGCAGCTGCATTCCACGAAACTTGCACGACTTGAACAACACGCTGTGTCTAATTGCCGAGGCCGTTGCGTTGCTGAACTTGTGGCTGCTCCGTTCGTCCATCTGGAATCTCGATAAACTGCATCACATCGCCTTCACGCAGCCACATTTGGTCACAGCGGTAGTAGCCGCGGCGTTCAAACTGAATCACCGAACCCACCGAGAGCAAACGAGTATTGATATCGGCCCAGACGGGAGTGATTCGTTTGGAAACCTCGTTGGGAACGGCGTACGTGGCAAGTTCGTCGCCTTCTTCGAGTTTTTCCTTGTTCAATACGTACCCGTAACGAACGAGCTCTGCGAGAACGAGCTCCGGATCCATCGTTAACCATGTCAGTTTCTTGGTCTTCTTGAAATCCCTATCTTCGGGCATGAAACGTAGCGATAGCCGCCTAGCTGGGCGATCCACTTCCTCAACGCGAGCGTTGCCAAGATCCATGAGCGTCACGATCTCACCGATGGTGAGCGATTCAGCATCGTCGGGTTCCAGAATGATGCTAGTTCCAAGTACCAGCACCTTGGTGCCCAGCTCGGGGTTCTTCTTGTGACGTGGAACACTCCGCAGGAGTGGCTCCGAATCAGCGCGCTGGTGCCAGTCCGGCAACGACTCCAGTCCCGTGAGCGTCGCAGCCCAGTGCTCGTGACGTGCAATCGCTGTATGCCGAGGGGCTATCGGATCGATTACCCGCTTATTTGTTGTCCATATCTTGTCCCACTGCTGGAAGGTGATGTTGCGGCTGGGGCCCTGCGAAAGGATGAATGCACGGAGCGCATTGACGTGCATGCCACGCCTCAGGATGCCGCGCACCGTTGGCATACGTGGATCATCCCAACCATCCACATAGCCGTGATCGACTAGCCAGGTTAACTTGCGTTTGCTCAATACCGTATACACGAAGCTGAGACGAGAGTAGGTCCAGACTCGAGGGCAGCGTAGACCTGCCGCTTGGCACATCCAGATATATTGGGCCTCACGATCCTGGTATTCGCTGGTACGCAAGGCATGTGTGACACCCTCGAGAGAGTCCACAATCGGACATGCAAAGTCGTATGACGGATATACCCGGTACCGGGTGCCGGTCCGGTGGTGTGAAACTGCTGTTCCAGCACCGGTTTGAGCGTCGGCAGGCGCTCCGGCAATACGATAGATGACCGGGTCACGGAGTGAAGCGTTCTTTGATTGCATATCAATCTTAGCCCGGACACAACAACCGGATGCCTCTGGCAGACCCTCTTTCATAGCCTTCCACAAACGGAGGTTTTCCTCAACGCTCTGATTGCGATAGGCGCTCTCAATGCAATGCAGACGCTGTTCGCGCATGACAGCAACCTCTGTACGGTCTACGTAGGCGTTGCCGTCTCGAATAAACTTTTCGCACCACTCCAGGAGCACATCGAAGTAGTCACTCGTCCATTCGATGCGATCAGGCCGAACGTCGAGTGCTGCGCAATCAGCCAGGATGCTCTCCTCGTACTCCATTTTCTCTTTCGAGGGATTGGTATCATCGAATCGCAGGATGAGCTCACCACCGTAGATCCGTGCAAAATAGTCGTTCAGGAGCAGCGCTTTGGCATGGCCGATGTGCAGGTAACCAGATGGCTCTGGCGGAAAGCGCGTCACCACACGGCCAAACTGAGCGTCCGGCAACTGGATATCAAAAGAGGCAGCTGCTCCAACCAAACGCATCACCTGATCCCACCCGCCTACCGTCTGGGAGAGTGCATCTGCCGCTCGTTCCAGCGCAGATGCTATAAATGGCTGATTCTCCATGAAGTTCATCCACCGGGCCAGGTGAACAAACTTGGTGCGCGCTTTCCCGAGAGTGTCGGCAGGCAGAACACAGAGTTCCGCCTCTACCAGATCCATCAGGTGACCTTTGGGGTTCCCCGCTTGCTGCTCGAGCTTTGCGCGCTGCCCAGCGGTGAGCCCTCGGCGATTTCGAAGCCGTGCGAACAGGTAGAGATCAGCAACCGTTGGCTCGTAGTCTACGAGAAAACTGCGCAACACGAACCTTTCATCGAGTGCTGCTAGATACGCCTCTAGCGCAGCGCCAGCCAACGAGCCTGTGCGAGCGAGTTCCTTGATCGTACTGCGTGTTTCATCCATGCACGCTTTTACCAGTGACTCGATGACCGGTGTCCAGCCAAGCAGTGCGCGCATTGACCCGTCCATGTGAAGGATCCTGGCCAATTCCAGAGACACCTCATAGTCACCGGTAATAAAGTTTGCGTTTTGAAGCTCCGGCAGCGACACGTCTCTGGACAACGACACCGTTATGTCCACAGGCCACGCTATTTGCGCGTTTTCAACATAAGAGACGATAAGGCTTGCAGCGTGCAGCTCTCCGTTAGCCGGTAGACGCAACGACCAGTGGTCGCGTGACGTGTCATCAGTACTGGGCACCATGAATGATCTCAGCTGCAAAGCCCAGCTGAGAACGTCACCGGTTGTGGTATGGAAGCCAAGAGCTGGCGAGTTTTTCGACGCGCCGCAGCGTCGATGCTACGATCGGGATTCCAGCAGCAGTGTGCGCTTTTCGAGGAGGAGTCAGCTGATTCGTTGGTAGGAATAACGAGGATTTCTTTTGTTCTTTTTGACGGAAAGATTGTTTATAGGAATCCTTGGGAGCCCATACTGATCAGCGCACGTTAGCTTCTAGGGAAGCGCGTGGCACAGAGCTTCGTGGATACGGCACGAGACGGCTCGGGGGTAGATTTCGAAGGTTGCGTTTCATTATCAGGAATCGCAATCTAATGGAAGACAGCGCACTTTATGTATGCATGAAATAAGTTCAGTATGCAACGAGTCATTGTCTTGCAACAGAGTGAGCACTGGAGGCGCCTCCCAAAGAGACCCTGGGTGCTCTGAAAGCGCTTCGACAATACGTCAGCGTTGGAAAAGACCTGATTTCGGAAACAGATAAGAGAAGCAGAACCTTCGCATATGTTTCGCAGGCCGATGATGTATCAGCGTTGGCAAAAAGACCTGATTTCGGAAACAGATAAGAGAAGCAGAACCTTCGCATATGTTTCGCAGGCCGATGATGTATCAGCGTTGGCAAAAAGACCTGATTTCGGAAACAGATAAGAGAAGCAGAAC